>ERZ1023974.22-NODE-22-length-133873-cov-51.555254_pt1 | contig 133873 bp, 113 predicted proteins | sample MGYA00380432_ERZ1023974 | MGnify/ENA primary metagenome ERZ1023974 (study PRJEB33179, sample SAMN07449058) | human gut metagenome | biome: Human-gut; feature: Human associated habitat; material: Faeces | host: Homo sapiens | place: India:Kasaragod | collected...
CCACTAGACGAGCCTCCACCGCCCGCCAGTGCTATCCGACCTTGCCCTATATTCTGCGTATTGTAATTAGTTTGTTCTAGGTAACTCACTTGTCACTGCTCCTTATTTTGCGGAAACGCTCTCTTAGCGGTACCTTTGGTTGCCGTGGCGGAATCGGTGTAGGATCGTCGACAATATGCCGATATAACAAGTACAGATAGCAAGTACACCACAGAATTGATACTGTAGACAACGCCAAAACCGCCCATGACACCAATGGTACAGATAATTTAACCGATGAGTCTAGAATGATGATTGGTAGTAAGATTACTAGCCACACGACAACTAGTGGCAATAGCATAACTAGCACCCGCCACAAGATTTGCATGCGTCGACCGATAATTAAATCGCCCGCGCGCGAATATGCTCGCATTGGATACATACCCGGTAAGGTTACAATTGGGATAGCCATAATGGTAGACATCATCCAATAGAGACTCATCACTGCTACTATAGCTAGCGCACACCACGCAGCCATATTGCCAATATTTATACCAGCATCTATTACACCAACAGAAGCCATGGACTGATACACAAACAGCCCCAGGCCTAACGGAATTACTTGAACGCCTAGCAGTAACAATAACACAAACAAGCTTATTACCGGCGCGCCGCCGTTATACAAACCATCGCGCAACTTTACATTGTTATGGCCATTCAACAATTCACGCATTAGCCAAATTAGTGCCAATGCACCATACACCAATAACAATACCGCAATTACCGAATTCGCTGTATCCAATTCGCCACTGCCGAACATTGCCTTTGCCATCAAGGTTGGCCACTTTGTCCAATCATCAAATTTTGCGCTCTCCAGCGAGCTCTTCAATGCATCAAAACTCGATTGACTAACACCCACAATCAAAATACCCAAGACCATATATAGGGCAGTAAATTTCAAAAATAGCCTGCGATGATCCCAGATAAAGCACCAGACTTCACCAATGAAACTAAAATAGCCACGCATCTTAATACCGCGCCGAACACTACCAGCCGGAGTCAGATAAAAGCTGCGATTAGGGCGCCGTGCTTGATAGTCCTTTTTACGAACAATAATCTTTCGCCAAAGCACTTTTATACAGCGACCGAGCGCAAACAGTGGCGACAACAAGTAGTATAACCAGGAAACTCTTTTGTATAACTTAGACTTAGCACGCCGGTCAAGCTCAGCGTTATAGCGCTTTTCTTCACGCTTTAACTTGCTCGCTAAACGCTCGCTACGGCGCGTCGTATTATCGTGCAGACGCTCCTCGTTCTGAATAGCCGCCATCTGCAAGCTACGCCGACGATTAACTAGCCGCTTCATTCGGCGCGATGCTTCTACCTGATTATTAACCCTTGCCGCCATATAATCATCCTACATCTTGTTAACGCTCGCCCTTAGCCTTGCAATACGATCATCTAGTGGTGGGTGTGTACTAAACAGTTTACCAAAAGAACCTTTACTCAACGGGTTAGTAAAATATAGGTGCGCCATTGCCGTATTCTGGTTCTTCATGGGTTGCTGATTGCCCTTTAGCTTTTCTAGAGCATCTGCCAATGCTTCGGGGTCGCGTGTAGTCAAAGCCCCAGAGGCATCAGCTAAATATTCTCGTTGCCGCGATACAGCCAAACGAATCAAAGCAGCAAGTATCGGGGCTACGATTGCAGCAATTAAACCAATTAGCGAGAATGCCGCATTAGAATCTTTGTTATCTCGATCGCTACCAATCCACGTTAGTCTAATCAAGATATCGCATATCATACCAATTGCCGCCGTCAAGCCAAAGACTATCATATTAACACGAATGTCGTAATTCTTAACGTGTGACATCTCGTGCGCCATTACTGCAGTCAGCTCGCGCTTGTCCATTAACTGTATTATGCCAGTCGTAGCTGCCACGTACGCATGCTGCGGATCACGTCCAGTCGCAAATGCGTTAGGTGCTGGATCGTCGATAATAAACACGCGTGGCATCGGCAAGCCATCAGTAATAGCTAAATTTTCAACAATATTCCATAGATAGGGGTTATCAGAGCGTTGAATCTCTCTACCACCGGCAATCGTCATAGCCATTTTACTAGCGGCAAAATATTCAAAAACTGCATAAATAATCGACACGACTATGACAATCGCTGTAATCTTATAGTCGTCAAACCTCATGCCAATGATACAACCCAAGGCAGCAAGAAGCAGCAGAAACACCGCCATAATAATGACGGTATTTCGCTTGTTAGCAGCAATGTTGCTATACATCTACCTACTATACCTCGATAGTTAGAATTTTACCTGAGGCGCCTGCTCGACAGCCGCACGATCTTCAACCTCGAAGAACTCGCGCTCGCGGAAGCCAAACATACCCGCGATAATATTATCTGGGAATGTCTGAATCTTAGTGTTTAGGTCGCGCACACCACCGTTATAGAAGCGACGTGATGCCTGAATCTTGTCTTCGGTGTCAGTAATCTCTGACTGTAGCTGTTGGAAGTTAGCTGATGCTTGTAGTGCTGGGTATGACTCGGAAACTGCGAACAACGACTTCAGAGCACCTTCAAACACGTTTTCAGCCTTAGCTGTTGCAGCTGGACCTTGCTGAGTGGCAGACATAACAGCCGAACGAGCTGCTGCTACGTTTTCAAATACCTGTTGCTCGTGCGTCGCATAGCCCTTTACTGTTTCGACTAAGTTTGGAATTAAATCAGCACGACGCTTCAGCTGCACTGTAATATCACTCCACGCTTCGTCTACACGCATACGTAGTTTAACTAGCGAGTTATAAACACCGACAATCGCTGCAGTTATAATCAGTATTACCGCAACAATTACGATTATCACAATTGCCCATACTGGCATCTTATACCCTCCTTGATTAGTTTATTACACGTATCATTTTAGCAATTCACCCGAACCTTGACAATAGAAAGACACCTACACCACACAAGTGTTACTATTTTTGCTGATTTAGCCAACTGCTGATAGAATATTATCGAGCGCGCGTGCTGGAATCGGTAGACAGGCATGCTTGAGGTGCATGTGCCATCCGTGGCGTGGAAGTTCAAGTCTTCTCGCGCGCACCAAATATTATTTTTAGGTGCAGCTAGAAATTAACAGTAAAGGTTGCACCCTTATTTTTATTATTCTTAGCCGACAGTCGCATGCTCATTTGACACGCCAGACGCTTAGCCAAGCTAAGACCCAAGCCATAGCCCTCGGAATGACGTGACTGATCTGATCGATAGAAGCGATCGAATATCTTTGGCAAATCTTTTCTAGCTATACCTTCACCTTGATCACTGACTGACAACGATTTACCTAGTCGTCCGCCAATCGTTATAACACTACCCTTTGGTGAATATTTAATAGCGTTATCCAGATAGATTACAAGTATCTCAGCCAGAGCGTCTTCATTGGCGTAAACCATAAATGATGTAATTTCGTTTTTAATCGCAATATCTTTAGCCTCGGCCGCCTTAGTCACACGATCAATCGCTTCACACACAACAGGCAAAATATCTATGTCACTAAGCTCTATATTCTCGACTCGATTTAGCTTTAGCAAAGCATTGGTCATATCGCTTAACTTGCCCACTTCCTCTAGATTGCTCTTGACTTGCTCTCTGTAGTCCTCTTCGGTCGCTTCCTTATCGCGCAACAAAACCTCGTTCTCCATTTGCATGGAGGCTAGCGGCGTGCGTAGCTCATGGCTGGCATCAGAAACAAAGCGTGATTCTTCTAGCATTGCCCGCTCAATTGGACGCAGCGTCCAGCGCGCTAAGAAGTACGAACTAGCCAGTCCAACCGCCAGTACAGCCATATTGATCATCACCAACGACACGACCACGCGACCCTCGGCACTATCAGCCCGTATCTTATAGACCTCAATAAAGTCATCACTCAAGCGATACTCCACAAAGGCTCGCGGTACGTGGTCAAATGGCCGATGCATTTCGCCCACTACTACCGAGCCAACGAAAATTGAAAAGCCCAGTGATATGAGCATTAGCACGCCAGTATAGGCTGCCATCAATTTAACAGTTGCTTTGTCGAACAATTTCAACTTCATGGCTACCCCACCGCCGTTATATGGCTAGTCCTCACTCTCCTCAATACGATAACCGAAGCCACGTAGAGTGTGAATCAACGACACACCCTTAAACGGCTTGTCAACCTTACGACGCAGTGATCCAATATAAGCCTCTACTGTATTAGGTAAAATATCGGCATCAAAGTCCCATACGTGGCCAATAATTTTATCCTTACTAAGAGTATGACCAGCATTGCGCATCATATACTCTAATAACGCATATTCAGTTGATGTTAGCTTAATCCTCTTACCACTACGACGCACTTCTAAGCGCGAAGTATCCATAGTTAAATCTGCCACCTTCAATACTGTATCAACAGTCTCAGTCGGACGACGCATTAGCGCCCGCATCCGCGCCAGCAGCTCTTCGAAGCTAAATGGCTTCACCATATAGTCATCAGCACCAGCATTTAAACCTTCTATGCGATTGCGGATTTGGCCCTTTGCAGTCAGGATAATAATCGGCGTGTTAATTCCAGCTTTGCGAACCTCTTTAACGATTTCTACGCCTTCTTTACCTGGTAACATACGATCAATCACCATAATGTCATATTCACCATGCAATGCCGACGACAAACCAGTGTCTCCATCATTGCAAACTTCTACCGAATAGTTTTCTTGCCGTAAACCACGACGCAGAGCATTGGCAATTTTTAACTCATCTTCAATTAGCAGAACTTTCATAATTCCTCCTATGTTTATACCCCTATATTTGCACCCCGCCCTGAATCGTTTCTGAAGAATGATTGTGTGTTTTTAGTATACTATACTTTATGAAAGCTAGCGCCCTTGATTTTACCGACGGCGCAGAAAATACACGCCAACCAACATTGACACTATAAAAGTCACCAAAATCAACACCCAGAAAAACAGCGGAGAGTTGACCTCGCCCGGTAAATCGACGTTCATACCAAACAGTCCCGCCACCATTGTCGGCACCGTTAGCACAACAGTAATAACAGTCAGCGTCCTCATTGTTTCGTTTAGACGTGAGTCCATTACCGCCCGATAACTATCCCGCAAATTCGTAATGGTACGCAATTGCGATTTACACCGTACAATCAGCTGCTCTAGATCAATCGAAAGATCCTCAACGTCATCAGCATCATTATCAAATAGCCCCAATGCCTTACTGCCAATCATCTTTTCCAGTGCAATATTCATCGGAATCAGGGCATCTAGATAATCGTTAATCATACGCTCGTTGCGTGTGAATATGGCAATATCTCGCGTGTGAATATTCGAAACATCCAAGGTTACTTCGCGTATCCGACGATTGATGTTTGCAACCCGACGCTCGTATTGTTCAATAATCGCCGAAATCATCGCTAGAAACAGCTTACCTCGTTGCGTAGTTGGCACCTGATTTTTATGATTGAACGACGTCCATAAGGCAGGCAGTTTATCTCGACTGAGTGTTACCAAATAACGCCCAGAAATCGCGAACATAATCGGTGTAGTAAAGCCACCGAATTCATCATTCGCATCAGGTAAACGTGCGATGTAATACGTCCAGCCACCCTCTCGCTCGAGGCGTGGCACCTCGTATGGGTCTAGCGCATCGTGCAGAGTGTCTTCGTCCAGCTCTAATGCCAGCAGCTGATTTAATTCAGCCCCTGTCGGCGCTTCAGCTCTTAGCCACGAGCCCGCCACCAGCTTGTTTTGCTTCTTCAGCCGCGGTCCTTGGATTGTTGAACGATAATATTGAATCATAACTAGTTCTATATTATACTACTATTTATTGGGCGGTTAGCTCAGCTGGCTAGAGCGCAGCATTCACACTGCTGAGGTCGGGAGTTCGAGTCTCTTATCGCCCACCATGAAATTATTTTTAAACAACCGGTATAGAACCGTATAAATGACTGCACGGTGCACCGTGATTGACATAGATTTTGACTTTCAGAAAGAAGCAAATTATCGAGACTCAGACAGATATAGTCCCACTTTGCGCGAATATCACAGGTTATTGTGGAGCAAACAATTACCAAACGGCAACACATTTACCTTAACCCCCATCGCTAACAACTGTCTTAAGTATTTATCGCCACAAGGCGACGAATGGATACTGTCAAGCGATCGAGCCGTTGCCAGTTTTACAAAACCAGCTAGCATGCAGCCTTTAATCGACAAAATAGGCAAAGATGAAGTGGCCGATTTTAAGAAATTAACCGATACAATAGGCGGAATAATCATTTGGCCAGCAAAGAAAATCGACAATAAGATTACCATCAATGGACACAGAGGATTTTCGCCTAAAATTGCAGATCGACTCGACCTAACGATGGAATGTCTACGAAGATACTACCTAGGGCAAGATAGTCCTTTATTCGAGACATTTTCCAGATATTCTGGCTACTTTGATTTATTCCTGGATTTTAGAGGATTTGTAGATTTTTTCCTAATGAACGACTATGTCGATGACGATTACAGTAGATGCGTAATTGCTAAACCATACGACAAGAATTTTAACAAAATTGGCAGACCAACAACGGTCGAAGAATACAGATCCTACATTTCAAGTACCTCGGACCTAGTTAAACGCAGGAATCAGCGAATTGCCGACTGGGCAAAATACAATCTATAGATAAAATTTCCATAACAACTACACTTTTCCTAATCAGATTGCATAGGGACAGGCAGACCACACCATAACGGCTATATCATACAGTGCCGATTTACAAAATTCTTTTTAGTGGCAGCTATTTCAAATATAGATCAACTAATGATTTACGAAACTCTGCTATCCAATCTTTGTCACTGGTTCGACCAGAAACTACGTCATCCAAGGTGCCAACGTATTCGCTTAGATCGCTGCTAATATCACTATAATTATCGAACTTCATAAAAGTCGATACTAGCGATCGTAAAGCTGACGTAAATTCTGGGGTAATATTTGACTGACTGTCTACTAGATCAAATATAGATTGAACAAGACGTTTTTCTTCACTTAGTTTATCATATGCGGGTTTACCATATTCTGTATCATTCATGCATATATACTACAACTTAGTCGAGTAAATTTTAAGTACGGGAGCCCAAACAGAGCTCCCGTCTGCACGCAAAGACCAATCAGGAATCAGTCACTGCCGTAGCCAGTATATTGGCCGCGCGTCGTGCCATTATCGTTCGGGCCATCGCCCTTTCCATAATGATCGTGATTTGCGCTATCACGGAAGTTGATCTCGCTACGATCGCCATCGCCTAAACGAGTCTCACCCTCCTTCTCTCCAACACCGAACTGTACAGTAACAGGATTGCCGTCTTGATCGCAGCCACCCATAACCTCCGTCCACTTTTCTTGGCCGTGGCCATTATCAGACCTGTCTTTGCTGTCTTTGCTGTCTTTATCTTCATCAGGATCGTCAAAAAACAGACCCATGATAACTTCCTTATGTACGTGGTGCATAGCGCACCAATGCTGTATTTACAGGATTGCAAATACAAGACAATCATAGTTCCAGATAGGTCGCTTGTCAACTCTTTTGTATTAGTTCAATAATTTCCAGAAAGTATTGAACTAATACATCTTATAGAAGATGAGGATTGTATCATACATTATAGCTAAATCACCTCATACATAGCTCCGCCTTATAAAAGGTGGACAGATGAATTTTTCTTAGCAATTTCAATCAGGAAGATTTTATTCATGTCTCTTTAACCAATATTGATTTTAAAGACAAATAAAACTGCCTCAGCGGGCAGGGGATAATATCTTGGTGGAGCACAGCGGATTTGAACCGCTCACCTCTTCGCTGCCAGCGAAGCGCTCTAGCCAAATGAGCTAGTGCCCCGTATGATGGTGGGTCGCGAGGGGCTCGAACCCCCGACCCCCTCGGTGTAAACGAGGTGCTCTAGCCAACTGAGCTAGCGACCCATCAACATTCCCATATTACCAACATGTGACAATAATTGCAAGAATGTAATCATTAGTTTATAATACATCTCAAGGAGAGCGTCATTAATCGGGCGCATATTTTTATGTTAACACCAGATAAAATTCGCAATATTGCAATCATTGCTCACGTCGACCACGGTAAGACTACTATGCTAGATGGCCTGCTAAAGCAGTCTCATACGTTTCGTAGCAACAGCGCCGAAATGGGCGAAACCCTAATCATGGACAGTGGCGATCAGGAACACGAGCGTGGCATTACCATTACCGCCAAAACAACCGCAATTACCTATGATGGTTACAAAATAAACATTATCGATACACCAGGGCACGCTGATTTCGGTGGCGAAGTAGAGCGTACTCTGCAGATGGCTGACGGCGTTTTGCTAATCGTTGATGCTGCTGAAGGGCCAATGCCGCAAACTAAGTTTGTCCTAAGTAAGGCTCTAGAGCTAGGCTTAAAGCCAATTGTTATAATTAACAAGATTGACAAGCCTGCCCGTCGCATCGAAGAAGTCAAAGACGAGGTTGCCGACCTATTTCTAGAGCTTGCCACTGATGACAGCCAGCTAGATTACCCGGTATATTACGCAATCGGTCGCGACGGTAAAGCTTGGACTGAGATGCCAGCCGACCCATCAGAAGACGCCGACCTAAAGCCGATTTTCAAGGCTATAATTGATCAGATCCCTGCACCAAAGGTTGACCTAGACGCACCATTCCGCATGCTAGTTACTAGCCTGCAGTATGATAATTTCTTGGGCAAATATGCCCTTGGCCGCGTTGAGCGTGGCATCGCTAAAAGCGGCGCGCCAATGGTGTTGATCGATTATAACGATAACACTAAGCCCGCCAAAATTGAGAAGCTATTCACCTACGAGGGTCTAGAGAAAAAAGAGATTAATGAAGCTTGCGCGGGCGACATTGTCGCAATTACTGGTGTGGGTGACGCTAAAATTGGCGAAACTATTGCCGATCCTTCAGCGCCTGATCCGCTACCACGTATCGAAGTCGAGAAGCCAACTATTTCAATCTATATGGGACCAAACACTTCACCGTTTAAGGGGCGCGAAGGTGAATTCAACACCTCTCGCCAGATTGCCGATCGTCTAGATCGCGAGCTAGAAACTAACGTATCACTACACGTTGAGCCAGATGGTATCGGCTTTAAGGTTAGCGGTCGTGGCGAGTTGCACTTGTCTGTGCTAATTGAAGCTATGCGTCGCGAAGGTTATGAGTTTGAAGTTGGTCGCCCACAGGTTGTTCTATTGGAAGAAAACGGCAAGACTATGGAGCCAATGGAAGAGCTATTCACTGAGGTTGCACCTGAATACGTCGGCGCTGTCGCACAAGAAGTAGGAGCTCGTCACGCTGAACTAATAAACCAGGAGACCTCATCTCAGGGCATGATTCGCACTACCTACCGCATCACTAGTCGAGCCATGATTGGTCTACATAACATCCTACTAACCGCAACTAAGGGCACGATTATCATGAGTAGCATCCCTGACGGCTACGAACCTTTAGGCGCATCGCTGACAGGCCTACGCAATGGCGTGCTAATTGCTGCTGAGCAAGGTCAGTCTACCGCCTACGCCTTGGCTAACGCCGAAGCTCGCGGTGAACTATACATTGGCCCAGGCGTCGAGGTTTATGCAGGTGAAATTGTTGGTCTGAATAAGCGCAAAGAAGATCTAGAGATTAATGTTTGTAAGGGCAAGCAATTAACCAATATGCGCAGTAAGTCATCTGATGGCGCTATCCAGCTAACTCCATACACCCAGATGTCGCTGGAACAGTGTCTCGACTTTATCGAGAATGACGAGTTGCTAGAAGTTACGCCAAAGAACTTGCGTCTGCGCAAGGCTGAGCTTGATCCAATCAAGCGTAAGCGTGCTCGTCACATCTAATTTATTTCAAAATAAAATGCCCACGGTCTCTCAGAGGTGGGCATTTAATACTGGGTACATCGCGTCCAGTCTGTCAAGTATAATAGCATAACCGTTTAAGTTTGTCAACTCACGGTATAATAGTTATAATTATGAAACACAGTTGGTTAATGGCCTTCGGTAAGAAAAAACGGCAGATCAAGCTACGTCGTAAGTGGCTTAGTTACGGAATCTATATTTGCCTGCTTCTAACGATGATGAACGTTGGATTATCCTTTCTTATTATTCACATCACCAGATCACACACCATCCAAGTTACATTGCCAAATTACTACAGCGAGAATATGGTATTTCAGCACAATAAACTCGCCTATATTCACGGTCAAACAGCACCAAACACTCAACTATCAATAAAAATCGGTAACAATAGCACTAAAACAACTGCCGACGCTACAGGTAAGTTCTCGGTTTATGTATCCGCACCACCCGCACGCCTACAACCGTATCAATTGACCATAGCTGACGCTTGCACTAACCGCGAGCTAAAACGCATTAATAAGGTTTATTCAGGCAATGTATTTCTAATGTCTGGTCAATCTAATATGGAGTTAAGCAGAGCCGTATATTACGGTAACGCAGAGGCTATTCGCGTCAACACCTATGATAAAAACGAGAAAGTTATTGATATCAGTCAGCTGCCTAAACCAATTAACGATGCGAACGTTCATTTTCTAGTAACCAAAGACATATCAAATAGTAGTAATTTACCTTTACAGGATATCAATAAGTCCGGCTGGGCATCTGCAGATAACACAAAAAATACAGACTGGTTAGGGTTCTTACCGCAACAATTCGCCCTAAACATGCGCAAAGCTGAACCAAACATACCAATCGGCATCATCCAGACTGCCTGGGGCGCTACTAATATTTCCCGTCATATGACAGGCGGTGACATTTACACCAACCACATTACGCCATTATCTGGTTTCAATATAGCAGGTATTTTATGGTATCAAGGCGAAGCTGACGCCAATACTAACGATGCACCTAAGTACGCCGAGCGTTTATCAAAGCTAATCGACCAATACCGCACTGTGTTCGGAAACGACGCCAGTCTGCCGTTCATTCAATTTCAGCTAGCCAACTTTAAATACAGCGACGGTTATTGGGGAGATATACGAAAAGCCCAAGCCCAAGTCAGCGCATCACGTAACAACGTCGCCCTAATAAATGCCGCTGGCACCGAACGTGGAGCTACGGCACTTATTCACCCACTAGGCAAAGACACTCTAGGCGAACAAGCCGCCAAAGAAATGTTGAACCTAATAAAATAACCCCTACTGACGGGGCTATTTTATCTAAAGTGACAATCTGGCTACTTTGCCTCTTTGAATTCTAGCAGTATTTTCTTCTGCTTGCGTGATAAGCCGGTCGGCGTAGCGACCTTGATAGTCACAATCTGTGGCCCACGCACACCCTTTGAACCACGCGGTACGCCATGGCCAGATAGCTTAAAGTCAGTGTTAGACTGTGTACCCGCTGGCACTTTCATAACTAATGGGCCATCCACAGTATCGACCTCGATCTCGCAGCCCAGTGCTGCGTCTACCATAGAAACTGTTTCTTCACTTAGAATTAGATCGCCTTCTCGCGTAAACTTCTTGTGCGGCTTGACATGGACGACAATATATAAATCACCGCGACTACCGCCCCGCATCGCCTCGCCACGACCAGACACGCGGATAGTCGATCCTTCGTCAACACCTACAGGTATTTTTACCTTTAGGCTTTCGCGCTTTCGTACAATACCGTCGCCGCCACAAGTCCTACACGACCTCTCTGGAATTTCGCCCTTACCGCCACAGCGACTACAGGTCACCGCCTGCTGCATTGCACCGAATAGCGAGTTTACAGTGTGTACTTCCTGGCCACTACCATTACATCGCGGACAAGTAGTCAGCTTAGTGCCCGGTGTAGCGCCCGTACCATGGCAGGTATCGCATTCGCCATTCAAAGTCATACTGACCTCTTTCTCTGCGCCGAAAATCGCTTCTTCAAAAGTCAGATTGAGAGCCGTTTCTACATCGCGACCACGTGTTCGGCGTTGACGACTACCACCGCCAAACATAGAACCAAAGATGTCGCCCAAATCGCCAAAGTCGCCACCGCTGAAGTCGAAGTGCACATTCTGTCCGTTGCCGCCAAAACCACTAAATCCTTGGAATGGATTGCCGCCAGTAGCGCCACCATCAACACCAGCATGTCCGAACTGGTCATAACGCCGCCGCTTTGCTTCATCTTTTAGAACTTCATAAGCTTCATTTGCCTCCTTGAATTTAGCTTCAGCCGCCTTGTCGCCCGGATTACGATCCGGGTGATATTTAATCGCTAGCTTACGAAAGGCTTTCTTGATCTCGTCAGCAGATGCCGACTTTTTTACCCCTAAAACATCATAATAATCGCGTTTTTCTGCCATATCGTTTACCATTATACGAAATTAGCACTCTATTGTCTAGAGTGCTAATCAGTGCGCACTGTTAAATTGACTACAATCCTTTCTTAATTACTCGCTGCCCATTCTCAGCAAAAGGTGGATAGCCATTGCTGGCCGCCTACTCCAAACGTATAAGGTTGCACCTATATGGCAACAGCTGCCCATTGCTACACAACCTTATATAAATTATGTTTAGAGTAGACGTGGTAATTATAGTACCAATTATTACAGTCGATGCCTTCTTAGTTCGCAATAAGCAATAGCCAAGCCTTTTGTCGCCAATGCCTCTCGTTAAACCTGCAGCGAGACAGCACTATAAAACTTTATCTATCCTAAAAAGCATATATTTATTCAGATGGTCTTTTGTGTCATTAGGCTGGTCAATGTAGACCGATAGCTTTCTTCCATCGCCCAAGTCTGCCGCACCCATCCTCGGACTGATTATCGTTGCATTATTCGAGACAGAAAAAGTTTCTTTAATCGCTAACATGGCCTCACCATCATCTTGAATACAGTCAGCCTTTATTAACACATAATTTTTATTGTCTACTTTAAGTCTATAAATTAGAAAATCAGGGATATATTCCACACAGTCTTCCAGTACACAATCATGGGCATCAATATTAAAATAGCTCAGTACATCAGTAATTTTTGGCGCATTCATAGTAATATTATTACACATAATATAAAATCCCGCTGACTAGTAATTACGAGAATCAAGAAGCAGCTCATGTATATGGCAAGAATTGCAGAACAACTTGCAAAAGCACAAGAATACACTCACGCTAAATGTTAGCTGTATAATATATTTAGTTAATCCAACACAAAGAAAAACCATGAGTAGAAAATCGTCTATTAAGTACCGACTCCGCCGCCAATTGCTATACCTTCTATTCTGCCTAATCATAGCCGTCAGCATTTACTACTGCCAAAATCGTAGTCAATCCACAGACACCAGCTCTGCCGTCACATTCGTCAACACTACCACTGATGACAAAGACAAGCTTGCGTCGACAGGTCTAGCAAAGCTGCCCGTGAAACCAGCGCTATCGACCGATAATTATGAGCGCAGCGCCTTTGGTGGTGCTAGCTGGAACTCATGGAAGGCGTGCAACACCAGGCAGAAAATCCTCAATCGCGATATCAAGGATAAGAAAATTGCCACAAACGATTGTACAGTGGAATCGGGCTATTTAGACGATCCCTACACTGGCAAACGCATTGTAATTAAAGATAAGTCCACGATGGCAAAGGCTATACAAATCGACCACGTTGTAGCCTTAGCTAACGCCTGGCAAACCGGCGCGCAAGACCTTAGCGAAAACCAACGCGATCAACTAGCCAATGATGACCTAGAACTGCTCGCAGTCGATGCTGATGCCAATCAAGAAAAATCCAGTAGTGACGCTGGACAATGGCTGCCGTCCAATCGCACCTTCCGTTGCGAATACGTCGCCCGTCAAATTGCCGTTAAGCTCAAATACTCCCTGTGGGTTACCGCAAACGAAAAATCTGCCATGGATAAGGTGCTATCAACTTGCCCCAACCAAGCTTTACCAGTGTAGAGTCATACTAACTTAAAACAGCTTCCGCTTCTTTGCCCACAATACCACAATAACAATAGCAGTAATTGCTAAACCCACTACTATGCCAAAACCGAATTCATTCCATTGCATCGGCAAGCGAATGTTCATGCCATACATACTAAAAATCAGATTAGGAGCCGCAATCAATAACGTGGCAATTGTCAGGGTCTTCATCGTGTGGTTTAGAGAGTTATTAGACATTGTTTCATAGGCACCACGTATATTACTAATACGATTGCTGTTCGCCTGACACATATTAATTGACTGTTGCGCTGCTAGTGCTGCGTCGTCGAAGAGGTCTTGGTCGCTCTTGGCGATATTATCGTTTTTTACGCTCAGTGGCAGACGATTAATTACTGGCACCATTGGCGTTAGTGCACTAACAAAACTGTCTATTTGGTCTTCCAAAATTACAAAGCTCGAAAAATCCTCGCTTTCAAGCTTATGTTCCTGTATTTTGTTTACCATTGCGTGAATAGCATTAGTCTGCTCTTTGATATGATAATCATACGAATCAATCACTTTGTTCAGCGTAGTTGCCAATACCGACGCAACAGACCCGCCAACTATCATATCCTCTATCTTGCTACCGCCCGTCAAAATTGGCTTTAGCTTTTCGGATGATATCAATATCAAACGCTGGTTATCATATGCGGCCAGCATCGGCACAGTTGACACCACTTTAGTCCGTCGATTAACACTCGGCACGCGAACGTACAGATAATCGTACTTGTCGTGAATTTCAAGACGCGGCGCCTCATTTGGATCCATTGCGTCAATCAAGTTCCCCGCGTCAATCTGTAGCTCGTCGGCAATATCCGCCAGCTCGTAGTCCGTTGGCGCCTCGACAATCAACAATCCACTAAAGCTGTCCGCCAGCACGCCCGCTGATTCCAGGCACATCGCATGCACCTGCCCCTGATGCTTATACACCGCCGTAATCATGATATTTTTATTCTAGCATAATCGCAATGAAATACCGCAATTCATATCCCCAGACAAAGCCATCGTTTGTTTCAAGAGGTCATACTTTACCACCCATCAACAGCTCGCCGCAAGTCGACCCATAGGCACATCTCGATTATGTTGTCTGCCGTCAGCACAATCTTCTATGATCAATTTGACTATTTCTCTGCTTTTTCTAGCGCCTCATCAATCGCCTTCTTCATATTGTCGTAAGTTACCGAATCTATCTTCTTGCCGTTAACAATCCATGTTGGTGTACCATTAACACCCGACTTTTCGCCAATTGCCTTGTCACGATCAATTTTTGCCTGAATACCATTGTCATCAGCATTTAAAATAGTCTCATTAAACTTGTCAACGTCGATATTGGATTTCTTAGCATAGTCGTTGAGTGTCGATTTGCGAGTATCGATTGCGACCGCCTGACTGACCCACATATCGTTTTGGAATAGTAATTTATACATCTTCCAGAAGGCATCGTTACCGCCAACCTTGTACGCTGCTTCGCCCGCTGTAATAGTTGCCTGTGAGTTGGGGTAGCTTAAACTAAAGTCACGATAAATAAAATGCACCCGATCCTTGTACTCATCTTGAATTTTCTCAGCATAACTATGAATCTGCTGACAGTGCACGCAGGCAAAATCTTCATATTCAATTACAGTCACCTTGCTATTTGATTCGCCCAGAGTATGGTCAGGGATAATCTTCGATTTCTCATCATTCGAGATATCCTTACTGGTGACCGATTTAATAGCGCTCGCAACATCGTCGCTAGTAATAGCCTTGCTGACATCCAGCTTATTCACGTAGTCCGATACTTTCAAGATTGACTCTGTACCATCTTTGTTTTTTACCTTAAACTCGCCATCCGCCAAAGTATTGGAATTCTTGTACAACATCAACCCACCAATTGCCGCAACAATCAGCACGCCTATAACAATCCATAACGAATAATTCTTCTCGTTCTTCAAAACATCCTCCTCTAAACTGCTGTTTATTATATCATGCTATAATTTAAACATGAACATCATCGGAATAATCTTTTTAACTTTTCTAATAACCATTATTGCCAGTATTGATTTTAAATCCGAATTATCAGAATTTGAAATAACCCGTCTGGGCGAGTCAAGTCGCAAATATAAAAACGTTGCAAAATTCATCCAAATCTACCCGACATTTAAGCTATTTACTAGTTTCGTATCAACCCTATCATTAATTTTGTTAGCAGGACTATCTGCACGCCAATTTGGTTTGTGGAGTGGGTTGTTTATTGCCCTAGCACTGCAAACACTGGGTATGTTACTAGGCAACAGGCTAGCCGCGCTAACAACCAGCTTAATCGCTAATCACGCCAATTTCTTGAATAAATATTTCAGCTGGACGCAAGTACTGACACCATTATTATCCACTGAACCAAAACGAGTTGTCGGCTCGGAAACTGAGCTAATTGAGTTAATCAAAGACAGCAAAATCAAACAAGAGCAAAAAGACGAATTGCTGCACGCCATTGAGCACAACAAGCTAAATATAGGTCAGGTCGCCACAAAATGGCAGAATATTGTTAAACTATCTGCCAAAGATAAATTAACTCCCAAGTTAATTGACGAACTATTCAAGAGCGACCAGAAGGTTTTTCCGGTGGTACGCGACAACGATGACGTCGCTGGTATGGTGTTTATTGATGATATCTCAGTAATCGACCAGAACGAGAAAAAGATTGCCGACTACATCCGCAATGACGTGGCTGAGATTGACTATACGGCTAGAATAGATCAGGCTCTGTCTATAATGGCCAAGAATGATTTAACACTACTAATTGTTCGTCGCAATAAAAAACTCTATGGCACCGTCAGCCTAGGCGACATCATAAAACGGTAGTGCAACAGGGTGCACCGCATAGCGCCCAGAGGTTAACAAAAATTTAGCGCAAAGCACTTGACGCATTGTGCTTATGTTTGATATATTGAGAATGTTCAAAGTTTCAAACCAACTGTTTTAGGATAGTTAGTTGTACAAGCAATAGAATTGGGCATCACAGCTCCAATACTTTGCTTGTGGAATTCCATAAGATTGTTGGTTTTAGGACTTTGAACACCCTGCTGTGGTGTCCATTTTTGTTTTATGGCTACTGCAGTCAAAAATATCATTTAAATAAAAGGAGACAAAATGAAAATAGCTAGTTCTCGCAGTAGCTATAGAAATCGCCTGCAACGGGCGTTGCAGAAAGTTGGCATTATTGGTGCCGTATCCGCCGTTACATTCGGCGTCGCCGCACCTGTCATTAACCAAGTGTATGCCACACAGAACGACGACACGACAACGTCATCCGTGCCATACAATGGCAAAATCGCCTTTATTGGCGACTCGCTAACAGCGGGAGTTATACAAGACGGCAGCGGGCGTACCCACAAACCGTCCAATGCAACAATCAGTGAGCTAGGAGGTGGCTACGCCGCATACAACTATAATGCAGGTGGTGAAACGTTAAGAAAGTGGATGGATGTTGACGATACAGAGACCGCCAATCGCATTCAAAAAACTAAGGACAATAACGTTAAAGTCGCCAGTATTATGCTCGGCACCAACGATGCCTGGAGTAGCGACAATGTCGACACTATGCTCGCCAACATGAACCGCGTCATTGACCTACTTAAGCAAAACGGCGTCGAGAAGTTCATTCTAAATGAAATGCCATTTGCAACTTCACATAATCCATTAAAGGTACAACAGTACAATAGTGGTCTATTAACCTTGGTTGACGGCAAATCGGTCTTCATGGGCGATACCTCAATCTATACTTACACCAAGGAGCATCAGGACAGCGTATTTAGCGATAGCGGTACACATCTAAATGATGCCACCTACGACTACCTTGGTAAACTATGGGCAAACGCCTATCGCCGCATCATGCTCAGCCCACAGACAACAACGCAGTCGGTAGCGTCGACCGATGACAGTGTCGTCTATACCATCGGCAAGGACAACGGCTGGTTTGCGCCAGCCACCAACCACTACGCTAATGTGCTAATCGACAATCAGGTCGTTACCACCGATAACTATACCGTAACCGGCGACAGCACCAAGACTGAGATTACATTGGCGCCGGCATATGTCAAGTCGCTCATCAAGGGTAACCACTCAATTGAGGTCCGCTATAACGACGGCGTATCATTCACCAATGCCTTCACACTGACCGAGGAGGATAATGGTGGTACCGACAACAACCAGAACTCGGTTGTACCCGATAGGGACAATACCGCCATTACCGCACCAAACACCGGTGCATAGATAAACGCCAAAAGCTAGTATGCACGCATTACAACGTCGCCTACACTCCGCCAAGTTGCACGGGTAGCCTCAAGGCTAGTGCGCGCAACAATCCAAAAACAAACCTGTCACCGCTTCCCCTGCCTAGACCGCAGGGGAAGTCTTTTGTGTGCCAATTAGAGCTTCACCCCGCAGACAGCAAAAACACTAACGTGATATAATAGAATTATGAGAAAGCCAGACGATCAAAAAAGTTCGCTCAATATTCCGGCAAGTATACACGCTACTATCAGTCGTATACTCGATGAGGAGGACGCTTATATCGAGTCACACCCAAATGAACAGCTAATCGACCTAGCTACTGGCATTGCAAAGATAAAGAAAAATCTACATGGTGGCTCAAAAATACAGCGTAAAGCTCTCGCCACGGTTCGTTGATGAGCTTAATCAAATTGCACAAGTCATTGCCAACGATTTTGGCGACCCAATAGCTGCTGAGAAGTTTGTTGACGACGCTAGTGTAGCAATTGAACATAGGTCTTATACTGCCGCATCATTTCCTATATACACTCCGCAGAAGGAACGCAGGTTTCCATATCGCTATATCGTATTCCGCAAGAAATGGTTAATCTTTTATCGCGTGGTCGACAGCACCATGGAGGTCCGTCGCATTATCTATGGTTATCGCAATATTTGGTCGATAATGTCCGAGTAGCTATTCTGTGGTAAAATAGGGGTAAGTTTTAGAGAAAGGATATTTTAAGGATGGAAAGAACGCTTGCAATTCAGAGTGTCGACATGATCGGCAAACAAGTAAATGTAATGGGGTGGGTTAATACTCGTCGTGACCACGGTGGCGTAATTTTTGTTGACCTACGTGACCATACCGGTTTGGTGCAGTTGGTTTTCAACCCTGATAACGCCGCAATGTTCAAAGACGCAGAATCTCTACGCGATGAGTTCTGTATCAGTGCTACCGGCTTAGTTCGCAATCGCGGTGAAGGTCTAGAGAACCCACATATCCCAACCGGCAAAGTTGAAATTTTAGCAGAAAGTCTAGAGATCCTTAATAAATCTGAACCATTACCCGTTAATACTAAAGACGAGGGTCAGCAATCTAGCGAGGAACAGCGCCTACGTTATCGCTTCCTCGATCTGCGTCGTCCGTCCATGCAGCACATGATTAGCGAGCGCGACCGTTTTTATCGCGTTATTCGTCACTATATGGAAGATCACGAGTTCACAGAAGTCGCAACGCCAATCCTCGCTAACTCCAGCCCAGAAGGCGCACGCGACTTTCTAATTCCATCGCGTCTACGTCCAGGCAAATTCTACGCCCTGCCACAGGCACCACAGCAGTTTAAGCAACTACTAATGGTTGGTGGCGTGCCAAAGTACTATCAAATCGCTGCCTGTTTCCGTGACGAAGACCCGCGCGCCGACCGCCTATACGGTGAATTTTATCAGCTAGATATGGAAATGAGTTTTGTTGACAGCGGTGAAACCGTACGTCAGGAAATCGAGCCATTGATTATCGATCTAGCAAAGAACTTTAGAGACAAAAAGTTAGTCAATACTTATCGCGACGACACAACTGATTATAGCCAGCACCTCGATCAGATTCCGCGCATTCCATACACTATTTCGATGGAGAAGTACGGCACCGACAAACCTGATCTACGTTATGATATGCCACTAGTTGAATTGACCGACGCACTGCAGAACACTGAATTTGGTGTGTTTGCTAAAGCAGATTGCGTCAAGGCAGTTTGCGTCAAGAATGGCGCCACTATGCCACGTAGCCAAATCGACACCTTCACAGAACTAGCCCGCAAGGAGGGTGCTGGTGGTCTAGCCTATCTAACGTATAAAAATAACGAAATTAAGAGCCCAATCGCCAAGTTCTTAAGCAAAGAAGAGCTAGATACAATAACTGAGCGCACTGGCGCAACCGATGGCGACATTGTTTTCTTTGGCGCCGACAAGCGTCCTCTAGTCAATAAAGTATTAGGCAAATTGCGTATAGCTTTCGCTGACTATCAAGGACTTAAGCATGATGACGAAGTTGCTTTATGTTGGATTACTGATTTTCCATTTTACGAGTACGACGAGACAAACAAGCGTGTTGACTTCGGACACAACCCATTTTCGATGCCACGCGGTGGCTTAAAGGCGCTAGAAAATGCCCAGACTGATGCCGACAAGCTAGCCATCGTTGCTGATCAGTACGATATGGTAATGAACGGCTATGAGATCTGTTCTGGCGCCGTCCGTAATCATAATCCAGAGATTATGTACAAAGTCTTTGGTCTATTAGGTTACAGTAACGACTACGTAGATCGTAAGTTCGGCGCTATGTTAAACGCCTTCCGCTTTGGCGCACCACCGCACGCTGGCTGTGCTTTTGGTATTGACCGTATCTTTATGATAATGGAGAATACCGACAATATCCGCGATATTGTTGCCTTCCCTAAGAACGGTTCAGGTATGGATTTGATGATGAATAGTCCATCTGAAGTCTTCGACAGTCAGTTAAAAGAGCTACACGTTCAGATTAAAAATACTATCAATACCGACTAGCCTAGACCTAAATACATAAATTAAATAAGCCACGCATTACGCGCGGCTTATTTAATTGGCTAACCCGTGTCAAACAGCTGCGTATACAGCAGCAGCAAGCAGTATTACACATAAGACAACCAGCACAAGCTTAGCTAATCTTACAAATGTATTGCGCCGCTTCTCTCTGACTACATCATGCTGTAAATTGTCGAGATCGGCTATCAATCTATTTAATTCTGGATTGTCGTCATCGTTTAGTGACGCTAATTTGTGTCTAAGGCTATTGATATTGCCTAATAGTTCATCATCACTACCCAGCATTTACTTATTATAGCACTAAAGCTTAAGTTTTTTGTCAGTATAATTGCATGTTTTGTGCGCAGCTTCCTATTTTAGATGAATAATCGCCAAAGAGTCTTGCAAACGAACTTTCCCGGCAATTTGCTTGCGATGCGTCGCCACCCACTCATCCACTGCTCGTGCCGCGCCAGGCAGATGGTCGTTGCCATAGTCATCTACGACAATAGTAGCACCCGGCATAAATCTTTCGTTGCACGCCGCAAAACTATCGTGAATGCTACCATAAAAATCACCATCAAAATAAGCAAAGGCGATTTCACTAGGTACGTCTCGACTAGTCAAATCACTAAACCAAGCTTTCTTGATTATTGGTAGCGTCAAACCTGCACGTTTGAAGTTCTCAACTACCTCACGTTTAGTAGCGCGTAATTCGCCTCGTTTGAACTCTTGACCAAGACCTGCCTTGTCTTCCTCTGTCTTATCCGGCAGACCGTCAAAGGAATCATAGAGAAACAGCTTCTTTTCCGATTTCAAACCCATTAGCAGTCGCATAATGAAAAGACTGGTCGTTCCTTTATAACAGCCGAACTCCACTACATCACCACTAATTTTTCTGTTTAGTACGCAATTTAGCTCCGTCAAAATAATCTTAATCTCGCTTTTACTAACTTGGTCAGACACCAGTGAATGATGGTTGATTAGTTTATCAATATCCATGCCTCCATCATAGCAAGTTATAGTGGAGCTGAACAATTTTTGCTAAACTATATACATGATGAAAATAGCAAAAGTTCTAAAAATCTACTGGATGCTTATACTGGTAATTATCGGTGGTGTAACTGCTGGTATATTTAGCCTATTGTTCGACAATAGCCCGTTCTTCTTGTCGGCTCAATTTAGCTTCGACGGCGCTGACTTAGCACACTATATTATTGTAGCCCTGAGCGCAGTCATTGTAATTAGCATGAGCATTGAAATGATAAAAACAATTGCGCATGGTTCATACGGTATCGACATTCTAGCAATCACCGCCATTATTGCCTGCTTGCTGCTCGGCGAATATTGGGCGGCCTATGTCATCATGCTAATGCTATGTGGTGGCGAAGCACTCGAAAACTACGCCATTCGTCGGGCTCGACGTGAACTATCAACTTTAATTAAACGTCGTTCGACGAAAGCTCACTTAGTTAGCCGTAGAGGCATAACAGAAGTTAGCTTAAACCAGGTAAATAAAGGCGATACTTTACTAATTAAGCCCGGTGAAGTAGTTCCCATTGACGGCATATTACAGTCCGAGTCCGCAACTATCGACGAAAGTTCAATTACTGGTGAGTCTGTGCCTGTTAATAAAAAACAGTGCGATAAAGTAATTTCTGGTACTACCAACTTTGATACTGCTATTCAAATTCGCACCACCTGCACCGCAGCTAATTCGTACTACTCTCAGATTATCAAATTAGTACAAGAGGCAGAGTCGCAGCCCGCTCATTTCGTCAATATGGCTAACCGCTACGCCGTACCATTTACGCTAATTTCCTATTTAATTGCCGGGCTGGCTTGGTATTTATCGGGTAACGCAGCGCGCTTTGCTGAGGTGTTGGTAGTTGCATCACCTTGCCCACTAATTCTCGCAGCACCAATCGCCTTTGTGTCTGGCATGAGCCTCAGCAGTCGCCATGGCGTTATTGTTAAGAATGGCACTACACTAGAACAAATAGCACGCGCCAAAACTTTCTGCTTCGACAAAACCGGCACACTTACCACTGGACAATTAGCTGTCGATTTGATTGAAACTAGCGGCAACTATACCGAGAAGGATATTATTGCCATTATGGCAGCTGCAGAAAACTTAAGTAATCACGTAATGGCGACTGCCATTATTAACAAGGCCAACACGCTACGGGCACCCAAGTTAGAAGCCCGAAACGTCCGCGAAGTCGCTGGCGGCGGTATCTTTGCAACCGTAGCCGGTAAACGTATAGTTGTCGGCAGTCGCAAATTTTTGACCGAAAATAAAATCCCTAACTTGCCACCATGCGATCTGTCTAGCACTGAAATAATGTTGGCAGTCAGCGGCAAATATGCTGGCGCAGTGCACTTGTCCGATCAACTACGTCCCGAAGCTGCTAGTGTAATTAATAAACTAAAGCAATTAGGCGTGAAGCATTTAGCCATGCTAACCGGCGATCGCGTCGAAGTAGCTCGTAGCGTCGCTAGGTGCATTGGGATTAACGAAGTCCACGCCCGTCTAACACCTGACGGTAAATATCGTTATGTAAAGCAAGCCGCTAAACAAGGCACTGTAGTTATGGTAGGCGACGGCGTAAATGACGCCCCTGTTCTCGCAATCGCTAACGTTGGTATAGCCATGGGTACAAATGGATCATCCGCAGCCAGCGAGTCTGCTGATGCAGTAGTTACAGTTGGCGATTTGTCTCGCGTCACTACCTTGCGCCAAATTGCCCAACATACCGTACATATCGCCAGGCAATCAGTCCTAACAGGCATGGTTCTATGTATAGTGCTCGAGTTAATTGCTACTACAGGTGTAATTCCAGCGATTATCGGTGCTGGCCTACAAGAATTAATCGATGTCGTGGTTATATTGAATGCGCTAAGAGTTGGTAGACTAAAAGTCTAGATTCAGTTTTGCATCAGCTTTAATCTATATAGTAGATAGGTTAAATATATAGGGTTTAAGTGTTAAACTAGGAATTACATGAATAAAATTTTTAAATATCTACTACCATACTGGTGGCAAATTTTGCTAGTCATTGTCACTACTTATGGTAATGTTTGGGCGTCACTACAGTTGCCTACGCTCATGTCAAATATTGTCAACAAGGGAATTTTAGGCAATGATCAGAGTTACATTATTAGCGAGGGCGTTCGCATGCTACTAGTTACCGCATTTGGTTCAGTCGCCGCTATCATAACGGGCTTCTTGGCTAGTCGCATCGCCACTGGCTTTGCGCGTAGAGTTCGCCTCGAGACCTTCAAGAAAATTGAAGGGTTTAGCTTAACTGAAATCAACAAGTTTTCGACCGCCAGCCTGATCACTCGCAGCACTAATGATATACAACAGGTGCAAATGGTTACAGTCATGGTTCTGCGCGTAGCACTACAAGCGCCATTAATGGCAATTGGCGCGATCTTTAGCGCACTTCACACAGCACCAAATATGACTTGGGTTATGGCGTTCAGTGTAATTGCCTTACTGATACTGGTTGGTGTCTTATCTAGCTTAGTAGTACCAAAATTCAAGATCCAGCAAAAACTAGTCGACCAGATAAATCTAGTTGCTCGCGAGAACCTAACTGGCCTACGTGTCATTCGTGCATTTAACAACGAGAAGGTCGAAGAGAAAAAGTTTAATGACGTTAACCGCAGAATCACCCATCTTGGCTTATGGATCAACCGCGTCATTAGCCTTATGCAGCCTGGAATGTTGCTAATAATTAACTTTACAATGCTTGCCATTGTCTGGATAGGCGCACATTATGTAGTAGATGGAACACTAGAAATCGGCAATATGATGGCATTTATGCAGTACGCTATGCAAGTGATTACCAGCTTTCTATTGCTGGTCATGGTTATGGTTATGTTACCACGAGCTCAGGTATCAGCTAGCCGTATCAACGAGATTCTCGACACTAAAAATTCTATAAAGCAGCCAAAACATCCAGAGACATTGGACGAGGATAAGAAAGGCGTTCTGGAATTTCGCCATGTAACTTTCACGTATCCTGGCGCCGAGTCTGCCGTTATCAACGATGTAAACTTTGTCGCAAAGCCCGGACAAACCACTGCTTTCATCGGCTCGACTGGATCTGGCAAGTCCACACTAGTCAACCTAATTCCGCGTCTATACGACGTGTCATCTGGTCAAATCTTGATTGACGGTCATGACATTCGCCGCATCAAGAGCCAAGACTTAACACGTGTACTCGGTTTTGTACCACAACGCAATATTCTATTTAGCGGAACTATCGAAAGTAATATTAAATACGGCAAGCCTGGTGCCACTGACGCCAAAATGCGCCAAGCCGCCGCAACTGCCCAAGCCGACTTTATCAAAGACCTAGAGGGTGAATATCACGCTCACATTGCCCAAGGTGGTAGCAATGTTAGTGGTGGCCAGAAACAGCGTCTATCAATTGCCCGCGCACTCGCTAAAGACCCCGAGATACTAATATTTGACGACAGTTTTAGTGCGCTAGACTATAAAACCGACTCCGCTCTACGCAAGGCACTGCGCGAGAAAGAGTCCGATAAAACAGTCATCATAGTGGCGCAGCGTATTAGCACCATCCGTCACGCCGACCAAATCATAGTGCTAGATAACGGCCATGTCGTTGGCAAGGGTACACACGAAGAGCTATTGCGCGACTGCGAAGTTTACCGCGAGATAGCCGAGAGCCAATTTAGCGAGGAAGAGATGAAAAAGGAATTAGAGGAGGCAGGCTATGGCAAGTAACGAACCAGCAAGATCAGCTCAGACACGCAGCCGCGGACCAGCAGTTGGCCGATCCGTCGAAAAAGCCAAAAATTTCAAAGGCACGTTAGTCAAGCTCATCAAGTACATGAACACCTACAAATGGCAAATTCTAGTAGTTGTACTATTTGCCATTGGCAGCACTATTTTTGCCATCGTCAGCCCAAAACTACTTGGCAATATTACAAACCAGATCACCGACGACTACATGGAGATCAAGGTTTACAGTGAGGTCCATAAGCAACTACCAAAGGACTACAAACTTCAGGACGGCACGACAGTCAAACAGTTGGTTGATGAAATGAACCAAGCTAGCAAGGAACAAGTCGAAGCGCAAAAAGCAGCTATCGCAAAGTTGCCTGCCGAACAGCAGGCCTTAGCCACAGAAAAGCTAGAAAAAGCAACTAAGAAACAACAAGAACAGTCCGCTCAGCTGAACGACAAAATGAAGTCAATTCCCGAGAACCAGCGCGAACGGATTATGCAGCTTGATCTAACCAAGAAGCCTTCGATGGATTTCAACGGTATCAGCCAGATCACCCTACTGCTGCTTGGCCTATACGTCCTCAGCTCACTATTTGGTTATATCCAATCATGGATCGTTACAGGCGTCACTCAAAAAGTCGCCTATCGCTTCCGTCGCGAACTTAGCTCGAAGATTAACCACATGCCGCTGCGTTATTTTGACACCCATCCGTTCGGCGATGTGCTATCACGCATCACCAACGACGTCGACATGGTTTCGCAAAGTCTGTCGCAGGTTATCACACAGCTAGTCTACAGTACAGCTACTGTGATTGGTATTGTCGTAATGATGTTGTCTATCAATGTCACCATGACTAGCATCATTCTAATTACCATACCGCTTAGCGCTATTCTAATTAGCCAAGTAGCCGGTCGCAGTCAGAAGTACTTCAAGCAGCAACAAGACGTCTTAGGGCGTTTAAACGGCCACATAGAAGAAACTTACGCTGGCCACAATATCGTCAAAATCTTTGGGGGCGAACACAAGGCGATTACTAAATTCGACGGCTATAACGAACGCTTATATAGATCCGCCTGGAAATCACAGTTCATAAGTGGACTAATACATCCAATTATGAACTTTATCGGCAATCTTGGCTACGTCGCCGTAACCATGCTAGGTGGCTATCTAGTTATCAATGGTCGTATTCGCGTAGGTGACGTACAGGCGTTTATTCAATATATTCAGCAATTCAACCAGCCAATCATGCAGATCGCCAATATATTTAACGTCATTCAGTCAACAGTTGCTGCTGCAGAACGTGTATTTGAGTTTATTGACCAGCCTGACGAGGTCAAGACTTGGGAGGGCAAAGGTGTGCAGCTCGACCATGTTAGTGGCAAAGTCGAGTTCGACCATATCAAATTTAGCTATAACAAAGACCAGCCTATCATTCACGATTTTAGTGCTAACGTAAAGCCGGGACAGAAGATTGCCATTGTTGGCCCAACCGGCGCAGGTAAGACCACTATGATTAATCTACTAATGCGCTTCTACGATCCAGATAGCGGCTCAATTAAAATTGACGGCGTTGACACCAAGCTAATTAACCGTCATGATGTACGTCACAATTTCGGCATGGTACTGCAAGACACTTGGCTATTCAGGGGCACAGTGCGTGAAAATCTGCGCTATGGCAAACTCGATGCCACTGATGATGAAATACGCACAGCCGTAAAAGCCGCTCGCGCCGATCATGTCATCCGCGCCTTACCCGAAGGCTACGATACCATGCTAGACGAGAATGCGGACAACGTCTCTGCCGGTGAAAAACAGCTACTAACCATTGCTCGCGCAATGCTAGCCAATGCACCAATTCTCATACTAGATGAGGCTACTAGCAATGTCGATACGCGTACCGAGGAGTTGATTCAGAAAGCCATGGACAAGCTAATGGAGGGTCGCACTTCATTTGTAATCGCCCACCGCCTATCAACAATTCGTAATGCTGACCTAATTTTAGTACTGAATCATGGCGACATTATCGAAAAAGGTAATCATGCACAGCTATTGGCGCAAAATGGCTTCTACGCCAATCTCTACAACAGTCAGTTTTCACAATAGAGTTCGCATAACATTAGCACTGTTAGCAGTACGACACAAAACGGTAGATCCATAATTGAATCTACCGTTTTTATTGGCTAATATTGTTTGACTTATTACGCCATATTTGATAAAACTATTTAGTATATAAATACAGAGGAGTGGTAAAAATGAGACACAAAAAGGATACTAACACCAACTATAGTGCGATTGCCAATAAGCAACGTAAGATATCCATACGAAATGTAAAATGTAAGATTAAGTACGGTCTCGGCCTTACGGCAGCAGCGACGATCACTGGTATTATAGGACTAAGCCAAAGTTTCAGTGATATATCCTCTGCCTTATCAATCTCATCGCTATCCAGCACGAGCGGCTCGATTGATGGTGGAAACGAGATTACCATTAAGGGCAAAGGGTTTCTAAAGACCGTTGATAAACAAGATAAAATCACACAGATAGTTGGCGGGACTACGGAGTATGACGGTACAGTATTTGCTATTACTGAGAATGGTAGAGTCTATAGCTATGGAGATAACCGATACGGCCAAGCTGGTACTGGCGTCGCATGTAGTCATAAAGATCATTTCAAGGAGCCGTGTTTTTACAATGAACCTCAAGACATCACGGATAAATTTAACGGCGAAAGAGTAAATAAGATTTACAATGGCGTCGCAATCACCGATAAGCATGTTTACAGATGGGGAAACGACTATCTCAGCCCAACTATTATCCCAGAGCTAACTGGTAGGCAGATTATTGGTATTGGATCAACTTACGATGCAGCATTCTCGGATACATCTATATACTTTTTGAACTATATCTATCAGCAAAATAAGCTGACAGTTAAAGTAAACGACGGTATTGATATTAGTTCGTATCTAAATGGAGCAACCATAAAAGATTTTGTTAGAAGTGAACGAAGTAATTATATATTAACCAGTAAAGGGTCGTTGCTTCGGTCCACAGTTAATGACGACGGGGAAATACCATCTTTTGCAGACATAAAAGACATAACGGGAAAGTTCGGTACGAACGTTAAGCAAGTAACGTGGTTGCCAGCCGGCGGTATTCTAGTGCTAACTGGCGATGGCAGACTATTAAGAGATTACGAGTATACATCTACATCCGATATCACAGACAATGTATCAAGTATAGCCGGAGACGATGGCGATGCATTATACTTTACAAAAAACGACGGAGGTTTATACTATTTCGACGAGCATGAAAGGCCAGGAAACGAAGTTCATAGCTATAGCACGGGCGTAGACGATATTGCTATTCACGCCTATGGCGGCTATGGCATTTCGTTTACTCAGAATACTAACCCGGATAAAATTTGTTCGCATATCATTGTTCCATCGAGCATCGACGATTATAAGCCGTGCGTAACTATTCCACTTCAATCATACAAGGCAACCGAACCGTCCGTTAAGTCTTTGTCATTCGGCGATGTTACGACTGATAAATTCACAATTGTCGACGACAACACCCTTAAAGTTACCGTTCCACGCCATGTTGCAGGTAAGGTAAATGTTAAAATGACCGATAGCAACAATAAAACAACAACATTGAAAGACGGTTATGAATATGTAGACGAGACCGCTAAGCGAGACCCCGACACAGAAACTACGCCTCGCCAAGATGCAGCTGGTGTCAAAAACTCAGCCAACCACGACAACAAAACTATTACTGCGCCAAATACAGGTGTGTAAATCAAGTCGCAGTTGTCACATATTAGTTAAACACCCCTCGTAAGGGGTGTTTAATATTAATAATATTAATAATATTAATAATATTAATAATATTATTATTCTACTGGCATAAAAATGGGCGCCACATAGGCGCCCAAATAGAACTTAATCCCTAAACGCGTACGCAATTGATATAGGCTGTACATTCACACGAACGACGCCTATATTCCTCTAATACTTGCTTACACTGCTTTTTGCGAAGTACTGCTTCGTTCTCTTCTCTGCTATCCCCACTCGTGGTGGTTGGCATGTTCTTGATTTTGCGAGCATCTTTCATAGGATTTTGTCCTTTCAATTGACGTACTACTCTAACGCTGAATTACCTTAGAGCCAATTAATTATTTTACAGTAGCCGTCCGCCAAAGTCAATATATTAACAATAGCTTTGAAACCTAGCAAACTAACACTTTAAGCATGTGTCTTGGTAATGTCGGCATGTAGCTCTTCGCGGGTTGCACATTTACCTTCATCATCAACCGTGTAAATCAAGACGGTACCAAAGACCATCTCGAAGTGCGCAATATCCTCATCCGAGATACTCTGGATGTATTTTACTAACGCGCGAATCGAGTTACCATGTGCTACAAATAGAATATTTTCACCGTTCAATAGTTTCGGCACGATGTTATTCTGATACCACGGCACAACTCGATTATAAACATCATGTAAGGTCTCGCCATTTGGGATTGGTTCATCAAAATTGCGGCGAATAGCATTAAACTTCGCATCGCCTACCTTCTCTTTAACATCCCATTTGTTCATGCCGGTATAGTCGCCATAATCACGCTCGTTCAACTGCTCAACAGGCGTAGATTCATGGCCAGCCTGACCCTGTGTTTCTAGTACATTACGCATTGTCTCAATTGAGCGCTTTAGCTTGCTAGTATAAATCTCATCAAATTTAATATCTCGAATCAGCTCGCCCATCTTCTTGGCATCATTTGCGCCCTTTTCAGTCAAAGATACATCCGTCCAGCCAGTCCACTTACCTAGCAGATTCCATTCACTTTCACCGTGTCGAATTAAAACCAATTTTCCCGACATTTTCACTCCTTTTTATTTAATCTTTCACATACCATCTTACCACATTATAGTCTTACTAACTGGCGTACTCTGATAATCGCTTATAGTAAAACACCTCCGCAGTGGAGGTGTTTTATACGATTTAGCTACATTCAGCTATATTGCTATTTCTTATCGACAACTTCGCCTTCAACAGCGCCGTCATCACTCTTTTTATCGTCAGACTTCGACTGAGCCTCCTTTGCAGCAGCCTCATACATCTTGGCGCCAATTTTCTGGATTGCCTCTGACAGTTCCTTCTGAGCAGACTCTATATCATCCTTCTTCTCGTCCTTTAGATGCTTCTCGGCTCCCTTAACTGCCTCGTCTATTTTCTTCTTATCGTCATCAGAGATTTTATCTTTGAATTCGTCTGGCATTTTCTTTGCTTGATAGATTGTATTTTCTAGCATGTTGCGTGCATCAGTAGTTTCGCGCGCCTCCTTGTCTTCTTCTGCATGCGCTTCTGCTTCAGCCTGAGCCTTTGCAATATCTTCCTTCGATAGATTACCGCTGTTTTGAATGGTAATTGACTGCTCTTTACCAGTACCCTTATCCTTAGCAGAAACATTTAAAATACCGTTGGCATCAATATTAAAGGTTACTTCGATTTGTGGAATACCGCGCGGAGCCGGAGCAATACCATCCAAGATAAAGCGACCAAGTGACTTATTGTCGCGAGCAAATTCACGCTCACCCTGCAAGACGTTAATCTCAACCTGTGGCTGATTATCTGATGCAGTCGAGAACACCTGCGACTTGCTAGTTGGAATAGTAGTGTTACGCTCAATCAGTTTAGTTGATACGCCACCCATGGTCTCAATACCTAGGCTCAATGGTGTTACATCTAGTAGCAGCACATCCTTGACGTCGCCTGCTAGCACACCACCCTGAATTGCAGCACCGTCTGCGACAACCTCATCTGGGTTCACACCAGCCATCGGCTCTTTACCAAAGATTTCCTTAGCCTTTTCGATCACAGCGGGCATACGAGTCATACCACCAACTAACACAACGTGACCAAGATCAGATGATGTTACACCAGCGTCCTTCATTGCTTTCTCGCATGGAATTGCCAAGCGATCAATTAAGTCAGAACATAGTTCCTCGACCTTAGCACGAGTTAGTGTAGTCTCGAAGTGCTTAGGACCGCTAGCATCAGCTGTAATAAACGGTAGGTTTACTTCGTATTCAGTAGTGGTCGATAGCTCCTTCTTAGCCTTCTCAGCTTCGTCCTTCAAGCGCTGCATGGCGGCCTTATCCGAGCGTAGGTCAATACCAGACTCACTCTTGAACTCGTCTAGGAAGTAATCAACGATACGGTTATCGAAGTCCTCGCCTCCTAGGTGAGTATCACCGTTGGTTGACTTCACTTCAAACACACCGTCACCCAACTCTAGAATAGATACATCAAACGTACCACCACCTAGATCAAATACTACAATCTTCTCGTCGTCGTTCTTATCTAGACCATAGGCCAGAGCTGCAGCTGTCGGCTCGTTTACGATACGCTTGACTTCTAGACCAGCAATTTTACCTGCGTCCTTAGTAGCCTGACGTTGACTATCGTCAAAGTATGCTGGCACAGTAATCACAGCCTCAGTCACCGGCTTGCCAAGATAATGCTCAGCGTCTGCTTTGATCTTCGACAGGATCATTGCACTGACTTCCTCTGGACTATAGACTTTACCATTAATCTCTACAGCTGCATTGCCCTTATTGTTAACAATCTTGTACGGCATAATATCAATGTCACGCTGTACTTCTTTGTCATCAAAACGACGACCCATCAAACGCTTAATGGCATAAATAGTGTTCTCTGCGTTAGTCACACGCTGACGTTGCGCAACTTTGCCAACTAGACGCTCACCTTTTTTGTTAATTGCTACTACCGACGGAGTCGTACGGTCGCCCTCCTTGTTGGCGATAATTTCTGGCTTACCTGCTAGCAGATATGCCACAGCACTGTTAGTCGTACCAAGGTCAATGCCAATAATTGTACCCATTAAATGCCCCTTTCTATTAATCATTTAAAACAAACTTCATTCTGGCGCTCGGTCTACCCGTTTGCCAACTATCTCTAGTCTAGACCGTTAGCACTCGCATGTCAAGAGTGCTAGTTGTTGTTATTTTGTCTACTTTGTAGACATTCCTTAGTGTTTGTGTTTACATCATGGTATACTAAATACAGCATAAAATAGGAGGAATAAAAATGCAGTCACAGGTAAAGCAGCGCAACCCAATTGCCGTACTTATACTATCTTTCATCACATTCGGCATCTATGATTGGTACTGGTTGGTCAAAGTAAAAGGCGAACTAAACAGATCACAGAACTCTGTGAATATCCCAACTGCTTGGGTTTGGGTTATTCCGGTTATCGGTACCATATGGTACGAATGGAAATTTAGTGAGGCCACCGATATCGTAACCAGTGGCAAATATTCATCACCGGTTACATTTATGCTACTATTTGTTCTTGGTCCAATTGGCTATGCAATTTTGCAGGACGGTTACAATAAGAGTGGTAGCATTGCCACAGCACCAGAAGCACTGGCAACACCGGCGACAACGACGGCGCCAGTAATGCCGGCAGCACCAACCACCCCAACGACTCCATTTACTACTGTGGCCTCATCAGACACCGTAGCTCCGACTACTTCAACAGTACCAACAACTTCAGTCACATCAACTAGTTCGACCAACCCATTTGAGACGGTGACACCAGCTAATTCAACTAATCCATTTGAGGCGACAACACCGGTTGCTCCAGCTGTGCCGACCACACCAGCCAATCCATTTATACCAGCAGATAATAGCACCAACCAGAATGTTGATGACACTAATTTCTTTAACAGATAATTAGTCTACGTAATTAATAAATCCACCTTAGATTAAGGTGGATTTTTGGTATTAACGCAACTAGTCCGACTATTTTCTAGTCACGCTTACCATAACTGGACGTAAAACTTCACCATGATACAAATAGCCCGAGCGCAGAACAGCAGACAGTACTTCGGTTTCACCTTCGGCATCATCCATTTGGATCGCGTCATGCTGGTTGTGATCAAACACGTCGCCTGGCTTTGCATCAATCTTAGTCAAACCAATGTCGGACAATGACTTGGCTAATTTTTTCTGCATAGCTACGATACCCTTAGCCCACTCGTTATCTGCAAGGTCTGCTGGCACATTAGCCAATGCCGCATCGATAATGTCGAGAGTTGGCAATAGCTTCTTTACAGTTTCACTCTGCCCCGTCTGACGTGCAACCGTTAAATCATTCTCAATATGCTTGCGATAGTTCTCGAAGTCGGCACGTGTCCGTTGTAAATCATTGGTTAGCTCAGCAATCTTATCCGTTAGATCACTGGCCTGCTGGTCATTATTATCTACTTTTTTATTCATAAATTACTCCTCTAATACCGTTTCTAGTTATTCAAAAAGCGCTCAAGCATGCGTCCTGTCTCTGACACAAGCGCCATCACTCGCGCGTAACTCTGTCTAGTTGGACCTAGTACGCCAATATAGCTGTTATCGGAATACGGCGAATGAAAATGGCTAATAATCAGCGATACGCCACTATCTCGACCAATCGGGTTCTCTGATCCGATAAAAACATTTAGCGTCTCATTTGGCGCAGCTTCACGTAGCCAAGGCTCTAAATTGTCCAGCAGTGACGCCACCGCACGCACGTGTTGCCCATCCTCGAATTCCGGTTGCGAAAACAGATTAGTCATACCAGACAAATACAACTGCTCACCGATAGTCGCAAAGCCCAAATTATGCGTAATTTCAACCAGTGAATCAACCGCTGAACGAATCGCTAAATCCGAGCGATCAGGCGCCGAATGCACGCGCGTTGCAATCGCTTTGGCGTAGCGTGACTCAGACGCGTGCTCACGCCGAATTACACCAGTTTCAGTAATGCTATTAACATACAGACGGTAGCCCTTGTCGGTGGGAATACGACCCGCTGAAGTATGAGGCTGAGTTAGATAACCCATTTCCTCGAGCTTCGCCATCTCGCTACGCATGGTAGCTGGTGATACATCAAATAACTTAGCTAGCAGGACACTCCCAACTGGAGTGGCCAACTCGGCATATTGCTCAACAATTGCCTTTAATATTCGTGCTTGACGATCAGTCATCATATACCAACATAATACATAATTAGCACTCTACTGTCAAGAGTGCTAATTACATGTCTTTACCGAGTGATTATTTATCTAGATCGGTACTTTCCGTATCTTCGCCTTCCAGCTCCTCGGCATATTGCTCTTCAGATAGAGCACCAGTACCAACAGGTATTTTACGACCAATGATCACATTTTCCTTCAGGCCCTTCAAGTGATCAACACGTCCACTAGTTGCAGCAGCAATCAGAACGCGCGTTGTGTCCTGGAAGGATGCACCCGACAAGAAGGAGTCACTATTGACTGAGACCTTTGAAATGCCCAACAGTAACTGTGTAAATTCGATTGGCTTCTTACCTTCAGCAATCAGCTTCTTGTTGGTATCTGCAACTAGAGCGCGCGATGCAATGTCACCGGCGATAAACTGACTATCGCCCGGATCTTCTATACGAACACGACTGAACATCTGGCGTACGATAACCTCTAGGTGCTTCGGCGAGATATCCTGACCCTGTGCAGCATAGATACGTAACACATCGTCAATGATATAGCGCTGAGTTTCAGTAATACCCTTATACTTCATTAACTCGCGCAAATCAGCAGAACCACTGGTGATCTTGTCGCCAGCCTTTACAGAATCGCCACTGCTTACTACCAACTGACGAGAGCCAGCAATAGTGTATTCTTTTGGTGCTTGCTTCTCGGCAATCACCTCTAGGCCATTATCAACATACCTTACAACACCGTCGAATGGTGCGCCCATCGGCAAGCCATTGCGATCGTTGCTGGCGATAATGTCACCCGTACGAACAGTAGCACCATTCTTGACACGCGGCTCTTGCCCATCGCTGAATGTAATACGTTCAGTACGACCAGCTAGCGGAGTAATCGTCACCTTGTTAGTATCAGCTTCCTTGTTGTACTCAACTGTAACTGTACCATCGTTTTCAGCCAAAATAGCCTGACCTTTTGGCGGGTGAACTTCTAGAAGCTCTTCGACACGCGGTAGACCCTGGGAAATATTGTCACCACCAACGCCACCCTGGTGCTTAGTATCCAAAGTTAGCTGAGTACCCGGCTCGCCGACTGACTGTGCAGCAATCACACCGATTGGTTCAGCCTCCGATACTAGGAAGCCAGTCGACAGATCAACACCGTAGCTCTTACGCGGAATACCTGATAGTTCAGGAGTCGATAGTACCGACATAATCTTGACTGATTTAATTGATTCATCGTTATGAATTGCCTCGGCAATGTCGTTGGTGATTAGTTCACCGCGCTTGACATAATCTTTGACATCCTCAGCAGCATAGCGGCCAGCAATGCGATCACCGAAGTCAATCATAGTATCATCAGTCTCACTGCGGAAGATTGCAAAGCCAGGATCCTCAGCGACACCCTCATCAGATACAGTGAAGACGTCCTGTGACACATCGACTAGACGACGAGTTAGATAGCCAGAGTCGGCAGTCTTTAGTGCGGTTGAAACAGCACCATAACGCGAACCACGTGTTACAACGAAGGCTTCTAGCGGAGTCATACCGTGCTTGTAAGAGTCCTTAACTGGTAGCTCAATTTCACGACCCGAAGCATCCACCTGAACACCGATCATAGCACCAGCAGCCTTCACGTTATCCACGGAGCCACGAGCACCAGAGTTTGCCATAACTGAAACAGCTGAGTCGATTTCCTGTAAGTGTTCTTCGACATCTTCAGTAACCTTAGCATCCACATCACGCCAGGTCTTAACAGTTAGCTCGTGACGCTCTTTACCGTTAATTAGACCTTCATCGTACTGTTCAGCAATCTTAGCAACGCGCTTATCGCCTTCTTCGGTAGCAACTTTAACGTCGTCCAAAGTAAAGTAGTCATCCATGCCAGATGAAACAGCTGAACGCGTAGCGTGTTCTAGACCTAGGGTCTTAATATTGTTAGCGGTCTTTGCAGCGACTTCTGAACCATAGTTATTAAAGACGCGTGCCAACACCTTAACAACCGCCTTCTTTGTTAGTACTTCATTAACAAATGGGAAGTCTTCTGGTAGCTGTTCGTTAAACAGTACACGACCAAGTGTCGTATGTAGAGTCTGGCCGCGGAAACGAATGATGATCGGCGTCTGGTATTTAATCTCGCCTGCATCGTGCGCCAAAATCGCTTCAGCCTCTGACGCATAAGCATGTGGCCGTTCGCCTTCCTTCAACTGTGCACTTGGCTTATTGTAAGTTAGGTAGTAACAACCCAAGACAATATCCTGGTAAATCGATAGCACCGGTGAACCATCTGATGGCTTCAGTAGGTTGTTAGCCGCCGACATTAAGTCACGTGCTTCAGCCTGCGCCTCATCTGATAGAGGTAGGTGAACCGCCATCTGGTCGCCATCGAAGTCAGCGTTAAAGCCAGAAGTCACTAGTGGGCAGACCTGAATTGCCTGACCTTCAATTAGTCGCGGCTGGAATGCCTGAATCGATAGGCGGTGCAAAGTAGGAGCGCGGTTTAGCAACACGTACTTACCTTTAATCACCTCGTCGAGCGCGTCCCATACAATCGGATCACCAGAATCGATCAAGCGTTGTGCCGTGTGAATATTGTGTGCCTGTTCCCACTCTAGCAGTTTAGAGATAACAAATGGCCTAAATAGCTCTAGTGCCATAGTCTTAGGTAGACCGCACTCGTTAATATTTAGTTCCGGACCAGAAACAATCACCGAACGTCCTGAATAGTCAACGCGCTTGCCTAGTAAGTTCTGGCGAAAACGACCCTGCTTGCCCTTCAGTAAGTCAGATAGCGACTTCAAACGACGGCGTCCGCCGGTAGCCTGAGCAGCTCGAGTACCACGTGCTGCGCTGTTATCGATTAGAGCATCGACAGCTTCCTGTAGCATACGCATTTCGTTACGAGTAATAACTTCTGGGGCGTTCAAATCAGCTAACTTCTTCAAACGGTTGTTACGGTTGATGACGCGACGATATAGATCATTTAGGTCAGATGTAGCGAAACGGCCACCCGTCAGCTGCACCATTGGGCGTAGGTCTGGCGGAATTACCGGCAGCACAGTTAAGCACATTGATTCTGGCTTAATACCAGCTGCGCGCATACTCTCTAACAACTTTAGACGTTTCTGGATCTTACCCTTGACTTGACCCTTCTTCTTCTCGGCTATCTCAGTTAAGTCACTAATTAGCTGGTCTAAATCAATTTCGCTAAGTAGACGATATAGAGCGGCTCCACCCATACCGACTTCGATTAGATCTTCATAGCCTTCGGGTAAGTTGCGATAAGCGCTCTCTGACATAGTTGCGCCTTTAACAAAGCTGTCTAGAACAGCCTTCTTCTCGTTGTATTCATCAGTTAGTTTCGTAATTTCGGCAGTCATCTCCTTGGCCAAGGCAGTTACGTCCACTGGATTATCGCCATCGGTTGCACTGGACTGTGCTTTATCGTAGCGCATTTTAATGGCAGCACGACCAGCATTGAACTGCTCTTCATTGTCGGCTTTTAGCTGCTCAATCTGCTCATCGTCAGTAGCCAAGATAGCATAGCTCTGGAAGTAGGCGATACGCTCTAGCTCTTTCACGGTCAGACCTAGCAGTAACGACATAGCACTTGGCACACCACGCATAAACCAGATGTGCGCGACTGGAGTTGCTAGTCTAATGTGGCCCATACGCTCACGACGCGCCGAGGCGTTTGTTACTAGCTCACCATTCTTATCTACAGCAGCCTCACGACTACGCACACCCTTTAACTTGGCGTCATGTGGGTTAATATCTTTGACTGGTCCGAAAATTCGTTCACAGAATAAACCGTCGCGTTCTGGTTTTTGGGTGCGATAGTTGATAGTTTCAGGTTTCAACACCTCACCATAAGACCAGGACAGGATATCTTCCTCGCTAGCTACTGCTAGGCGAACTGCGTCAAAATCCGCTACAGACATATCGTCATTCGATTTCGGTCGCATCATTACGCTTCCTCCTCTTTGTTAACATTATTATCATCAGAATCACTTAAATCTTCTGGATTCTCTTCGTCGTCATCTGGCGTTACTGTTACATTGTCGTCTTCTTCGGTAACATCATTCGGATCGACCGTTTCGCCAGCTGCGTTTTCATCCAGTTCATTCAAGCGACCGCCGGTGCCTTTCTGAGTAACTACATTCTCAGCATCTTCTAGCTCGTCATTTTTGATCAAATCAACCCTTAGACCTAGACCCTGTAGTTCCTTTACCAATACCTTGAAGCCTTCTGGGATGTCTGGACCTTCGATAGGTTCACCCTTAATGATCTCCTCGTAAGCACGCGCACGACCCTTAACATCATCAGATTTAATCGTAATCATCTCCTGCAAGGTAGTAGCAGCACCGTAAGCTTCTAGTGCCCAGACCTCCATTTCACCGAAGCGCTGACCACCATTGTGAGCCTTACCGCCTAGAGGCTGCTGAGTAACCATCGTGTATGGACCAGTCGAGCGAGCATGGATCTTGTCGGTCACCATGTGGTGTAGTTTAATCATGTACATCACGCCAACTGTGGTCTTTTCCTGGAATGGATCACCAGTACGACCATCGAATAGTTGTACCTTGCCGCTACGATCGTAGCCAGCCTTTTCTAGCTCATTTGCAATCGTCTCATTCGGGATGCCACGGAAAGCTGGTGTTGCTACCTTGTAGCCCAAAGTACGTGCAGCCATACCAATGTGAACCTCGAATAGCTGACCCAAATTCATACGCGAAGGCACGCCCATAGGATTCAAAATCATATCTACTGGGGTACCGTCAGCCATATATGGCATATCTTCTTCGTTTAGAATGCGCGCTACCACACCCTTGTTGCCATAACGACCAGCTAGCTTATCGCCGACCTGAATCTTGCGGGTCTGAGCAATAAAGATTTCAATCTGCTTTAGGACACCAGCCTTCAGTTCGTAACCCGACTCACGATCAAAGATTTTAACTGCCACAACCTTACCGCCTTCACTGCGGCCAACACGGTGGCTAGTATCGCGCACATCCTTGGCTTTCTCACCAAAGATTGCACGTAGTAAACGCTCTTCTGAGCTTAGCTCTTGTTCGCCCTTTGGTGTAATCTTGCCAACCAATACATCACCTGGCTTAACTTCTGAACCGACAGTGATGATACCGTTCTCGTCTAGGTTGCGTAGAGCATCTTCGCTAGCGTTCGGAATATCACGCGTGACAACTTCTGGACCTAGCTTAGTATCACGCACTTCCACCATTGAGCTGGTGATGTTGATACTAGTTAAGCTGTCATCTTCGACCAAACGACGGCTGATAATGATCGAGTCATCCATGTTGTAACCCTTCCAAGGCATATAAGCTACAACCAAATCGCGACCCAAGGCGATTTCACCATCGGCAACCGAAGCACCTTCAATCAGAGGCTGACCCTTAACAACCTTCTGACCACGAGTCACCACGGTGCGCTCGTTGAACGAGCGGTCCTCGTTCGATTTCACAAAGTGCGTCGGGTGATAAACACCAATCTTGTCGTCGGCATATTTCACCTTAATCTCATCAGCATCCGCCTTTATTACTTCACCATCCTGCTCAGCTACCGTCAAGGCTGGGGTGTTCATAGCTAGGTCATGTTCAATGCCAGTACCAACAATCGGTGCTGTTGGACGTACTAGAGGCACAGCCTGACGTTGCATGTTTGCGCCCATCAAGTTGCGGTCGATACGCGACTTCTCAACAAATGGAATTAGTGCAGCAGTTGTACCAATAACCTGCATTGAGTCGGCATCCATGTAGGTAACATCTTCGACATCCACAGTCTCAGGACGTAGGTGACGACGAGCATCGACACGCTCATCTTTGAAGGTGCCATCTTCGTTTAGCTCAACAGACGACTCAGCAATCGTCTCTTTTTCCTCTTGAGCGGCGTCCATATAGACGACCTCATCGGTAACCTTACCATTTACAACCTTACGATATGGCGCCTCAATAAAGCCGTAGTCATTAATACGTGCATACGACGCTAGGTTTAACACCAAGCCCACGTTTGCACCTTCTGGTGTTTCAATAATACAGACACGCGAATAATGGGTTGGGTGAATATCGCGCACCTCAATACCAGCACGCTCGCGCACTAGACCACCAGGGCCCATCGAACTTAGACGACGCTTGTGTGACAGCTCAGAAACCGGATTAGCCTGATCCATGAACTGCGACAGCTGAGAAGAGGCGAAGAATTCGCGGACAGCCGCCACAATCGGACGAGCATTAACCAGCGAGGCTGGTGTAACGCTATCTAAGTCAGCAATGCTCATGCGATCACGCACATTGCGCTCTAGACGCAATAGACCGACACGGAACTGTCGCGCTACCAGTTCGCCTACCAAGCGTACACGACGGTTGTAGAAGGCATCAATGTCATCTGGATCACCCTGTGTATTATTTAGACGAATAATCTCAGCGACAATAGCAACCAAGTCATCCATTAGCAGAACACGGTTTTCTGGAGTGTTTGGTACTTCTGGGGTCATTCCCAGTTCTTTCTTAATATCAGCTAGACGCTGGTTCATCTTGTAGCGACCAACTCTACTAATATCAAAGCGCTTAAAGTCAAAGAACATACGCTCGATCATACCCTTAGCATTGTCAACAGTTGCTAAATCGCCTGGGCGAATCTTGCGGAAGACCTCAATTAAAGCTTCATTAGTGCTACGTGCTGGATCCTTTTCGATCGTTGCGTCAATAAAGCTAGCATCGCCTGTATCGACCTTTGTGAATAACTCCTTCAGCTTAGTATTCGTACCATAGCCTAATGCACGCAACAAAGTGGTTACTGGAACTTTGCGACGACGATCAATCTTGACGTAGATTACACCGTTCTTGTCGGTCTCAAATTCAAACCATGCACCACGGCCTGGAATAATTTTGGCGCCGTATAGTTTCTTGCCATTATGTTCGCCATCAGCAGTAAAGAATACCCCAGACGAGCGAATTAGCTGCGACACTACAACACGCTCAGATCCATTAATAATGAATGTACCGCGATCAGTCATCCACGGATAATCGCCTAGATAAAGCTCGCTTTCTTTAACTTCACCAGTAGCACGATTCATCAACTCAACGTTGACATATAGAGGCGCTTCATAGCTGGCGTTATCTCGGATTGCTTCACGGTCGGTTAATTTTGGATCACCGAAACGATATTCCTTGAAGGTTAAACTTAACTTCTGCCCAGTATAATCCTCGATTGGATTAACTTCCTGGAATACTTCACCCAGACCGGTTTTTACCAAATCGCTCCAGGATTTTTTAAGGTGGCCAACCAGATCAGGCAGGTCTAGGACCTTGTGCTCTGGTGTGAAGTAGGTGCGTTTTGTAACACCGTTCACAACCACATTATTTCTCGCATCTGCCACGAGTTATACTCCTCTTCCTTAAGTTTACTCTGTTGGCTGAAGGATTCTAATTCTGCTTTCTGGCGTGGTATGACGTTATCAGTAGTGTAGGATAAGTCGCACGCCACAAGACCCCGCCCTTGCCACAAGCGGGCTCTATAAAAACAGGATTACACTACTTCATTGATAAATAATATAGTACATTAAGCCTCTAATTGTCAATTATTTTATAGCTCAAAGTTAGCGATCACACGCTACATAGCCGCGATTTATATTTATCATAATAACTGCGCATCAGTGTCATATCAGCATTAGTTAGTATATATTTAGCTCTTATTGTTCTTTTTTTGATCATCTTACTATTCAATAGTTTTGTATTTAATACTGCTAGAGTTTCCTATTACCCTTAGCACTAGGAAACTTTCCACTAAATGTTTTCACTATATCCATACTAATATTACATACAGAAGTTAAGCCCCGGCGTAATGTCGGGGCTTAAGTAGGTGCTAACTAATCGTAAGTACAATGGAACATTGTTGGCGCCTGCGACTAATCCACCATGTTGCGCGTCCTATTACCTGGCACCTTAGCAGTTCTAAACGCAGAGAATCCTTGCGCAAGAATCGGCGCAATCTCGCTGAAACGCGCAACAGTCTCCTCTGCCGCTTCGGCAAAGGTCTTATTCTCGTCGTATTCCTCAAGAATTTCACGACCGTTCAGACATCCAAGTCTAGTCATCAAGCTCACCTCCTTTTCAGTCGAATCTGTGTGGTAGCTCGCGATACATTGCGGCTTTATCGGGCTTATGCCATGATTAGCAGCTTTACCAATGATGTTTGTCATAAACATCCTCCTAACAATGTGCGATTCCGCATTAATACGGGGACTGTTGTATTGTACTATATTGACTATATCAAATACAAATTCATGCCATTTTCAGTGGCCACACACTTTAGATCGGAAATGTCATAAGCAAAACTAACGATTTCAGCTGCGTGCACTGCAATAGCTAAAACATGTCTAAGCTCGGCTCATTACTGGTGGCACGCCATATAAATGGTCGAATTCAGCATTTGGAATCTCGCTACCGTCCTCTAATATATGCGTCTTCTTATTTTCTAATTTAATATAGCTATCATCGTATTTAGCACCCAATAGCCCAGCGATACCGAGCATTGCCACTTTGGTTAATCCTCGCATAATTTCAAGACGCCGGCTATGATCGCCTTCAAATTGACTATAGTCCGATAGCTGTTTGGCATAATCAATGGGTTGTCCAACGGTAATATCAACATGCCCCGCTTGTCGTGGATCGAAATTGTCGCGATCAATATTCGCAATATCGACATTATTAACAGCCACGGGCACCAAGTTAGGCGTCACATCATCAGTCGCAGCACCTAAAATAATCCTAGCAGCGCCAGTAAAACCCTTATGCACCATGCCATCACGCTCGTAGCCACCTTCTGGCATAATTAAAACCGATTCAAGATTCTGTAACGCCAGCCGTGCCGCGCGAATACCAATGTCCCGGCGATAGTTTCCCCCTTCAATGGTACACTCAATTGGTAAGGCCTCTAAATACCGCTCAATCGCCGCACGTTTAGACCGCTTGTCTGGCGTTGATATACCCCACACCGAACGCGAACTAATTACCGGATGCACATCGTCTTTATCAACGAACGCAGCCGGAATAGAGAAAACATCAATAATACCCTGATGATTCGCTACTATTAGCGAAGGGCGACCATTGTCTGGATAATTATCGATTCCATTAACCGACATATCAAATTGCTCACGCAGCTGCTCTAGCTGACTACGATTTTTACTCCAGCGCTCCATTACAAGCCTCGCTTTCGTAGTTCACTTAAAACAAAATCAGCCATTTTGCGATGCCCTACCGCCGAAAGATGCACGCCGTCATCGGTTAGGTCTAAGCCACCAGGATATTCCATCGTATCTATAGGTAGTTTGGACAATCGAGCATTTAAAAGCTGGCGCTTGTCTTCGCTGCTAGGATTAAATACTAGGTCATTAACGTCCTGGCGTTTAATATTCGGTGGCAACAGATAGATGATTTTAGGCATTTTATCATCCACAAAATATTTGGCGTTATCTGGATCCACATAATCCGCCTGAATCCGATTTGTATACCACAGTAGATCACTAGCAATCTGATCAATCCCTCGACGATACCGCGCCTGTAGATCGTTAGTGCCAAGCGCAATAATAATTACATCAACTGGCGCCGCCGATCGCCACACACCGTAAAACAGTGATCGTCCGTTCTTGTGGGGCTTATCGCTGTCAAAGTCACCCGCCACACGACCATTGAGCCCTGATTGGATTACCTGGTATTGGTCGCCCAGTTTATTGCTAACAATATCCGCCCAACGCACAGCCGCACGCTGGTTGCCATAAAAATAATCACCCCAAACATTGGAGTCTCCGTATATTAAAACCCTCCTCATTACGCTTACGATTATAACTACGCCTATGGTTGTCCGTCAAGGTATTGCCGCTATCTATAGCGTACATTATAATATGCAGTAGAGGAGACTATGGCATACAAGAGAGTTTTTATTGATGGATTAACCAAACAACCGAACAAGAGGCTGAACTATGAAACTATTAAAATTGATGACCCGCTAGAGAACCCCGATTTCGCTATACAGGGTCCACGGCCAAGCGATCAGATCGTCAGCTGGGACGAGTTCTATATCACGATGGCATGGCTGCTAGCGCAGTTGCGGTCTAAAGAGCCTAAGACTCGTGTCGGCTGCATTATTACCGACTCAAGTCACCACATTTTAACCACCGGCTACAACGGCACACCACGTGGAGTCGATGATGCTAATATGGTTTATAATAACGACCACAGCTACCCGATCCAGTACACTAAGGATAGCTGTGTTATTCACGCTGAATGCAATGCACTATACAATTTTGTCGGCGTTAGTCAAAATCTACATAATGCAACCTTATACAGCACGTTGTTTCCCTGCATGGACTGCAGCAAGGCCATTGCTTCATATGGTATAGGTCGCGTGGTCTTTATGGAACCACCTCGTCGCCCAAACGACGGACAAACACAGGCAGCCATCCTTAATCTGAAACGCGCTGACATTCAGGTTGGTCAAATCTTCCCTAGCCGTCGCACATTATTAATGAGTATCGACAAGCTAAATGATTTATTGAACGATTTACCCGACTAAGTATCTACACTTAAAAATAATCCCCTCGCGCGAGGGGATTATTTAGATTTAATTATAATTAGTGGCCAGTCGAGCCGAAACCACCCTTGCCACGTACAGTTTCATCTAGCTCTGCTACTTCTACCGCAGTAGCTACTGACACTGGCATCAGTAGTAGCTGTAGAATGCGGTCGCCTGCTTGGAAATTCAAGGTATTTGTACCACGATTGACTAGTTTCGCGACCACCTCGCCACGATAACCGGCATCAATGACACCCATAGTATTGGCTAGCGCCAGACCTTTTGATCCAGTTGACGAACGTGGCACCATTAGGCCAACATAGCCCGCCGGAATTGCCATTGCAAAACCCAGCGGCAACGACATCGCTGCGCCCGGCTCTAGTATTACACTCTGCGGACTTACAATATCAAAGCCTGCATCATCGGCATGAGCCTTAGCTGGTAGCTTTGGCGTATTAAGATTCTTTAACTTTAAACTTAATTCCATAACCGTTTTATTATACCATCCGAATCAGCCAAACACCTTACTGTTACCATCCAGATGGGATTTAGTCTGACTAAATGGCTATTTTGTTTCAACAATGTGGTCGATCAAACCGTAGGCCTTAGCCTCTTTGGCAGTCATCCAGTAGTCGCGCTCCATATCATTGCGAACTTTGTCGCGATCTTGACCAGTAGCAGAGGTTAAGATATCAATTAGCTCATTCTTTAGCTCCAAGCCTTCCTTAAGATCAATTTCCATGTCAGTAATTTTACCCTTAGTACCGCTAGCCACTTGGTGAATCATCGTGCGCGCATGAGGTAACATGTAGCGCTTACCTTTAGTACCACTAGCCAGCAGCACTGCACCCATCGAAGCTTGTAGACCCACGCCGAAGGTCGCCACATCAGATTCTATTAGATTCATTGTATCCAAAATGGCTAGCCCATCATAAACTGAACCACCGGGGCTATTGATATAAAAATTAATATCATCATGATTTTGCTGATCTAGAAACAACAGCTGTGCTACCACTAGATTAGCAGTCGCTGAATTAACTTCATCACCCAGAAAGACAATGCGGTCTTTTAATAGGCGTGAATAGATGTCATAGGCACGCTCACCATCGTAGGATTTTTCTATGACGGTTGGCACCAAGTAATTTGTTGGCTTATTCATAACTCTAGCATAGCAAATTAGCACTCTATTGTCTAGAGTGCTAATTAATCTATTTTCTTTTACTCGTTTATGTGAACTAGTGGGTAGTCGCCACTAGCACAAAATCCGTATCGTTATTTATCAGCTAATTCCACCAACTTCGCCATAGCTTTTTCAGTGGCTAGCTGCTGGGCAATCTGACGGGTATATTCTGGTGTCTCAAACTGTTTACGAATATTCTCGTTAGTGTAGCGATCGAGAATTTTGTCACGATAGCTCTTGATCTCTTCAGCAGTCACCTCGATGTGGTTGTCTTTAGCAAATTGACTAATGACTAGGCTATTGCGAACACGCTTTTCAGCAGCTGGACGCAACTCTTTCTTCTCCCACTCTTCCTTAGTCATACCCTTTTGCGATAGATAACCGTCTAGGTCTAAACCACGATACATCAGACCTTGAGTAAATTGTTGTTCCATCTGTGGCAGCTGGTCCTTGACTAGTACTTCCGGAATATCGACATTAGATTTTTCAGCTAGTTCGCTCAATAAATCGTCCTCGAACTTCTGGCGATTCTCTGCCTCTTGACTCTGCTCTAGGTTCTTGCGCACATCCTTCTTCAGATCATCCATGTTCTTAAAATCTGGGGCAATACCCTTCGCAAATTCGTCATTTAGTTCTGGTAGTTTTAGCTCATTGACCTTGTTCAGTTTAACCTTAAACACTGACTTCTGCCCTGCCAGCTCTTTAGCGCCGTATTCTTCTGGGAATGCTACATTAACGTCAAACTCTTCACCCGCTTTATGACCTTCAATACCCTCTTCGAAACCTGGGATAAAGGCTCCACTACCAAGCTTTAACTCGTAGTCTTTAGCTTTACCGCCTGCAAATTCCTTGCCGTTTAGTAGCCCAGTAAAGTCAATGATTACTTCATCGCCCTTCTTAGCAGCACGATCGACCGCGGTCTTCTCGGCAGCGTTAGTACGCAGGCGCTCAATTACCTCGTTAACTTCTTTGTCTGCTACTTTAACTTCTGGACGCTTGGTCTCTAATTTTTTAACGTCAGCCAATTTGACTGGCGGCACGACTTCGATGGTTGCCGTATATTCGATCGTCTGATTTGGTACATACTTAGTCAAATTAATAACTGGCTGATCTAGCGGCTGGATATCTTCCTTTTCGATTAGCTCGACCAAGGTAGCATTAACAGCTTCGTTAATCTCGACATCCGCCACACGGGCTGGATCGATCGCACGCTCTAGCACCTCCATCGGTACATGGCCCTTGCGGAAACCCGGCACTTTAGCGTTTCTGCCTAGACTCTCCACAGCTTTATCATGGCACTGTTTAATCATATCAGCAGGCACGACAATCGTGTATTCAAATTTATTCTTTTCAACTTCCTTCTTCTTGTAATCCATAACACTCCTATTTTATCAGATAACCGATTAACCGTTAACTTTTGCCACTATTTGTTCAACAGATAGACAATCTTGTTCTCCGGTAGCTACATTCTTTAGCTGTAATTGACCTGAACGCGCTTCTTCTTCGCCGATAAAGATCAGCCACTTCGCACCCTGCTTAACGGCCGCCTTCATCTTCTTGTCCATCTTGCGATCTGTAGTGTCAATCGCCACGTTAACGCCCGCCTGCCGTAAATCTGCAACATGCTTTTCAACTGATATTTCGCCAGTCAATGGAATGACATAGGTCGTGACTGTTGGTAGTAGTTCAGGAGTCAATTTATGCGCACGCAAGAACTCCATAAACATAGTCTCGCCTGGTGCAGCACCCACCACTGGCAAGGTTTCAACACCAAACATCGCCACTAGTCCATCGTAGCGGCCACCACCAAACATCGCCCGGCGGTTTTCTGGAGCTTCGTCGAATGCTTCAAAAACAATGCCCGTATAGTAGTCAAAACCACGCATCAACCGCGGATCATAGACGGCGTTGTTTACACCTAATTGGTGCAAATTGCCTAATACCTCGATTACTGGTTTAACTGCATCGGAATTTTTTACCGCATCAGGTAGCGTATCTAGACTAGTCACTGCAATAATTTGATTGAGCTTATCAGTTGCATCTGCGTTATCGCCAATGACTTCACGAGCTTGTGCATCAAAAGCATCGCGTGGCAATTTATCAAAGCGATCTAGCAGCTTGATCATTCGGCCTGCTTGCTCGTCGTTTAGACCCAAGTAGTCCACCATGATGTAGTTGGTTAAGCGACGATCATTGACTTTAATCGTGAACATATCATCTGTAGCACCAAACTGTTTTACAATGTCATGACTCATGTGAATTATTTCTGTATCGCCAGCTAGTCCTGGCACACCGAATAGGTCAAAATTCAACTGCCAGAATTCGCGCTCACGACCATGCTGTGGTCGCTCGTAACGCATAAAATTAGCAATAGAGTAATAACGCGCAGGCAACGGCGTCTCCTGGCGCCGTGCTGCGATCATGCGCGTAACTGATGGCGTCATCTCTGGACGAATCGCTACCTTACGACCACCACGGTCATCAAAAGCGTAGGTCTGCTCGTTGGCAATTTCTTCACCACTTTTAGCAGCATATGTTTCTAGTGGCTCGAGCATAGGCGCCATATATTCTTGGTAACCATAGCTTTCAACCACTTTACGCCAACCTGCAAAAATATAGTTGCGTAGACGCATGTCTGCAGGATAGAGGTCTCGCGACCCCTTGTAACTCGATAAACTCAAACTCATAACTATAGCTATTATAACATCCTATAGATTATAGTCGGACGATAGATTTAATTATTATTTCAAATGCTGATTAAGGGCATCGCGAAGATCAGTAGCAGGAACAACGAATTTATTCCGAGCCGCTGATTGTGGTGCAATGGCGTATTTAAAGCCCAGCTTCTTTGCTTCGGCAATACGTTTCTCTGCCATAGTGGCACTACGGATCTCGCCACCCAAGCCAACTTCGCCAAACACCACCGCTCCATCACGCAGTTTACGCTCAGCCGCCGCGCTAGCAATCGCCATACAAACCGCTAAATCCGCCGCACGATCGTTCAATTTAATTCCGCCGACCACGTTTATAAAGATATCCTTGTCGGATAGGTCCAACTTAGTTCGCCGTTCTAAAACAGCGATCAGCAAGATCAGACGATTAGTGTCAAATCCTGACGCTGCACGCTTAGCGTAGCCAAAACTAGTCTTGTTTACTAACGCCTGTATCTCTACTAGTAGCGGCCTATTACCCTCCATGCCAGCCAACACAATACTGCCATCTGTATCTGATCGCTCTGCCAGCAATGCCGCCGAAGGATTCTCGACAATCTTTAATCCTTCCTGTGTCATATCGAAAATCGCCACTTCTGAGGTTGAGCCAAAACGGTTCTTTACTGCTCGAATAATTTTGAAGCCACCATAGCGATCACCCTCAAAATTCAGTACTACATCCACCAAATGCTCTAGTATCTTTGGTCCCGCAATTGAGCCATCCTTGGTAATGTGGCCAACCAAAATTACTGCCGTATTCGCAAGTTTTGCTGCGCGTATTATCACGTTTGCACAGTTAGTAATCTGGCTAACCGTGCCAGGTGCGCTGGCAATTTCTGCCATTGACATGGTCTGCATAGAGTCAACAATCGCCAACTCGTAATCACCGCTCTGAATAGTCGTCGCCACATCATCAGCGCTGGTAGTCGCCGCTAGATACAGGCTGTCAGTTACCGTAGCGCCTAAACGCTCGGCGCGCAGCTTTACCTGGGATGCCGATTCCTCGCCACTGACATATAAAACCTTTTTGTTCTTAGAGATATAGCTTGCTATCTGCATTAGAATCGTAGATTTACCAATGCCTGGCTGGCCAGCAACCAACACAACACCGCCAGGCATTAGACCGCCGCCAAGTACTAAGTCTAAATCAGCAATACCAGTGCCAATGCGGGTTGAAACTTTATCAACCTTAACATCGCGAATACATTCTGCTAAAAGCCGCTTACCAGCTGAACGCGCTACTACTGACTTGCCCTCCGTCATCGGTGCTTGTTCTGTCAAGCTATTCCATGCACCACAGTTTTCGCATTTACCCGCCCACTTAGGGTAGCTGGTGCCACACTGTTGGCAGACGAATTTACTCCTCACTTTTACCATTGAGTACATTATAGCACTACAGCTATTTCCTAAGTGTTGTTACTAATTGCAGGTCTCACTAAGCACTAGTTACTAGAAATCATTTTCTTTGTCTTGGCGATAGTAGCAGTTTTTTCTGTTTCGACCTGTAGAACAATTTCGCCATTTTTAATGGTAGCACGAACCATATCACCCCGCTTAATATCACCACGGATAATTTGTTCAGCCAGCAAATGCTCAAGGCTTTGCTGCACTACACGACGCAACGGGCGTGCGCCATATTTTGGACTAAAGCCTTTATCAACCAAGTAGCGTTTAACCTGGCCGCTAACTACCAAACCAACGCCCTTAACTGCAAGTCGCCGATTCAGATCGTCAATCATAATGTCAAAGATCTGATTTACTTCAGCACGAGTCAAAGCATTAAACATGATTATTTCATCAAAGCGGTTTAATAGCTCTGGTCGCATCTTCTGTTGCAATAGATTCATTACTTCTTCACGATCTTGTACGCGAGCACCACTGTCCTGAGCATCGCCAACCACAAAGCCAACATGTTTAGCGACCATTTCGTTAGCGCCAATATTACTAGTTAAGATAATTACACAATTGCGAAAATCCACGGTTTTGTTGTGTCCATCGGTCAATGTACCATCCTCTAGAATCTGTAGAAGGATATTGAATACATCCGGATGTGCTTTCTCAATTTCGTCGAACAAGATGACTGAGTATGGCTGGCGACGCACTTTATCAGTCAGAGTACCACCGTCATCATAACCGACATAGCCAGCTGGCGCACCAACTAGACGCGCTACCGTATGACGCTCGCTAAATTCACTCATGTCCACTTTGATTAGACTCTTACGACTGCCGAATACTTCATCAGCTAATACCTTTGCTAATTCAGTCTTACCTACACCCGTTGGCCCTAAGAAGATAAATGAACCAATTGGCCGACGCGAATCTGATATGCCCGCTCGCGAACGACGAATTGCATCTGCAACCGCCGACACTGCCTGTTTTTGACCGATAATCCGACGACCGATACGTTTTTCTAGGTTAGCTAGCTTAACCGCCTCGTCGCGTTGCAGCTGCTCTAGAGGAACACCCGTCATTACACTAACCGTACGTGCAACATCATTAAGTTTAATAGTTGACGCTGCACCAGTATGCTCATCTTTCTCAAGTTTCTTAATCTGCTCGTTTAGTCGGCTAATGCGCATTTTTAGCAACGCGGCTTTCTCGTAATCTTCGTCATTAACAGCCGCCTCCATCTCGCTATTAAGCTTTTTAGACTCAGTCCTAAATTTTGCCAAGTCTTGCGATACCTTGCTAGTTGCATTAGCAATATGTACGCGCGCCGATGTCTCGTCAATCACGTCCAGTGCCTTATCGGGCTGTTTGCGTTCGGGCAGATAGCGTTGACTTAATCGCACCGCCTCCTTGATAATATTTTCATTAATCTTAACGTGATGGTATTCTTCGTATTTTGGCGCCAAACCTTTGAGAATTTTAATCGTGTCAGTTTCATTAGGCTCATCAACCATAATTTCCTGGAAGCGACGGGTTAAGGCTGAGTCTTTCTCGATAAACTTACGATACTCATCGCTAGTCGTCGCACCAATCAGACGAAAGTCGCCTCGGCTCAATGCTGGCTTCAAAATATTTGCTGCATCCATTGCACCATCATTGCCCGCTCCCGCACCTATCAATAGATGCAATTCATCAATAAAGACAATCAAGTTTTTATCTTTCTGCACTTCACCAACAACGCGTTTCAGGCGATCTTCAAATTCGCCACGAAATTTAGTTCCCGCTAGCAACGCTGCTAGATCTAGCTGAATAATCTTTTTATTAGCAATGAAGCTCGGTACTTCACCACTAGCAATTCGCTCCGCTAAGCCCTCAACTACTGCAGTTTTACCAACTCCTGCCTCACCAATTAGAACAGGATTGTTCTTAGTGCGACGACTCAGAATTGTAATCATACGGTCAATCTCGCGATTACGACCAATTACAGGATCCAGCTTTCCGTCCTTTGCAATTTTAGTTAAATCACGGGAATATTTAGCTAAGAAATTAACCTTTCTTTGACTGCGCGTATTACCTGGACGTTCGCCATCATTAGCGCCTGCCTCTGAACGATTAGTGCCTTCTAAGTAGTCATTTAACTCAGCCATAATCTCCATAGTGTCAACACCAAGCTTAGTCAACAGTTGGTATGCTTTTGAATTAGTCTGCGTCATCAGACTAAACAGAATATGCTCCGTACCACAGCACTCTTGATGATATTGAGTCGCTACCTCAGCCGCCACTCTAAGCGTCATTTTTAGCGCATCCGAAAAGCCTTTACTCTGGCTACCCGCCCTTACAATAGTCGCTGGCGCCAAATTCATTAGTGATGCTAAATCGCCAAAAGTCACACCAGCATCGCCCAATATACGACAAGCCACCGATGTCACCTGATTCATCATACCTAGTAAAATATGCTCGGTACCTACTTGTTTAGCATTCGCCATATCTGAGAACATCTCAGCGTGGATTAACGAGGCACGTGCATCATCGGTTAGTTTCTTGTTGAATTCCATGTTTACATAATAGCAAATTAGCACTCTATTGTCTAGAGTGCTAATTCAGTTTTTGCAATTTTTTGATATTGCAGATCTTTATTATTCCGTGGCAATATCTAGCTTGTAGCCAGTTAGAACTGAGGCTAGACGCACATTCTGACCTTGCCGGCCAATAGCAACTGATTGCTGACTGGCTGGTACAATCACCTTAGCTGTCTTGGCGTCATTATCTAGTTCAATGCTGTTAATTTCAGCCGGGCTAAGCGCATTAGCAATGTAATTACGAATGTCCGTATCATAGGTTATGATATCAATCTTCTCTGTGTCACCAATCTCATTCATAACCGCCTGAACACGAATGCCCTTTGAGCCTACAAAAGTACCGACGGGATCAATTTCATTGTTGGAGCTATAGACAGCAATCTTTGTACGGCGGCCAGCCTCACGCGCAATACCACGGATTTCCACCGCACCAGTTTCGATTTCTGGCACTTCTTGTTCAAACAATAGTTTGACAAAATCAGCATCGCCACGCGATAGAATTATCGTTGGTCCACGATTTTCCTCGCGATCAATATTCTTTAGTAGGACGCGGATACGGCTACCTACCAATAGGCGCTCACCTGGAATTTGTTCACTGGCTGGCATAATACCTTCACCTCGACCCAGCTCGATGCGCACTACTCGCGGTTCAATTCGAACAATCGTACCAGTAATCAGAGTTCCAACCTTGTCATCATATTCACGTGCGACAGACTCGCGCTCAAATTCACGTAGCTTCTGCACCAATACCTGTTTAGCAGTCATTGCAGCCACACGGCCAAACGTCTTAGCTTCGTATTCTTGCTCGATTTGACCATTCAGTAGAGCATTCTTATCAATTTCCTTGGCTTTTTCTAAAGTAATTTGACCAGCGCCCTCTGGCTCCTCTACTACATCCCAGTGTACGATAATCTTTGCCGTACCATCATTTCGATTAAGGATAGCACGCACATTCATATCGCGATCGCCATTATCGCGACGCCAGGCGGCTGCAATAGCGGTTTCGATCGCCGCAACTACTTCATCTTCAGTCAGATTCTTTTCCTCGGCTAACGCATGAATTGCTGCCGACATCTGCTTGATATTCAGTCCTTCCATACTTCTCCTTTTGCATAGAAATTATTATACTTACTAAAAACTCCGACCTTACGGCCGGATTGGATATTCTTAGTATACCTAATGTTGCCATTTAACGCAATAGTTTCATCATCTAAGGCTACGTGATATACACCAGCTGCTAGCCCACTAAAGTTATATTGACCGTTATTATCAGTGGTAGATGCAGCTACTTCGTGATTGTCAGCATCTAATAGAACAACTTTGGTATTAGCTAGAGCATAATTAGACATAACAGCGTTGTCACTAATTAAGCTACGATTTAAATACAGAACCCCCTTAATGGTACTATCATGTGCAACACGCAAGTTTAAGATTGCTCTAGCAACATAACTCTCACCCGTGTAGCTATTCTTAATGCCATAGCAGAATGTTACAGTATTTTTATTGTAATTAGCTGGTAATGTATAGTTGACTCGTTTGCCATCACTGCTAATTTTAAAGTTTCCAGTGGGTCGTCGACATTCATCAGTATCAAGCACGCTATTAATAATCAGCCGGTCATCATTGACACCATTCGAGCCTCTCTGACTGGATAGTAGATTCAAGCTATATTCCTGAGATTTACTGATGTTATCAACATTCAGATCGATATTTCTATCCTTAATTACCGCCGGATGCCACAGCCGAACCTCTTTATTAACCACATCATTAGGATTAGCAATTCGAAAAGTTTGTTTGTCAGATACTAGTCCAGTATCATTGGCTGTCATAGAATAATCCAAGTCACCAGCCGGCAACTTTTTAAATGCAAATTTGCCGTCAACTATTGACACACTCTTGGCTCTAGGCTCGCTATACATGCGTTGAAAATAATCTGTTTCGAGATTAGCTGCTCCAGTCGTCAATGATTCATTATCATCCTTTTGTTTGTTTAGATTTCTGTCGACATACGCCACGCCCTGGATTTCTGCAGTTTCCTTGGGCTTAATCGTCACATTAATTTTAGCTTCGTTATCTAATGTAGCTACCCTACTAAAATATTTCTCAGGGTCAGTCAAATCACCTAACGAGCTACGGCTTACTCGACGCACCCGTTCTTTTGCTTTCTCGATAACCAATGTTCGTTGATAGCTAGTGTCAATCTTGTAGCAAATTGTATCATGACCGTACGACCCAGGATTTGTATCATAACTAACACTATGGTACGTTTCTCTATTCGCGCCTACGTCCTGACTATAATCATTTCGCGTGGCACGCCCTAATGTCGGACTACACTGGGTGTTGATCCCATCAACCGCTAGCATCTTACCGTCGACACCATTTGGGCCCAGGTCATTATCTAGCACTTTGACGTCGCTAGTTGTTGTCTCGCCAATTTTATCAATATCAATCTGTAGATCGTCATCTCGAGCATGTAGTGCTTTAACCATTTTGAAATTATTATCATCAAATAGACACAAATTTAGTTTGTCGGTAGAACTGTCATTGCAACCAACCAGAGGATCACTGAGTACGTCTAAGGTTAAATAGCTATATGGACGAATCGGTCTATAAGTATTTCCCGTGTAGCCAGGCTGTACTTCAGCAGTCACAACATACCTACCTAACGGCACGTTTCTCATTTCCCATATGCCATAGTCGCCTTCAGTACGTGTTTTACCAAAGAGCGATATTTTACCTGTCATCAAACCAATACTCCAAACATATATATTCCAACCCGAGCGATCATGGTTGTGTGGATTATCGTTTTGTTTATAATCAAGGTTATAATCTATCCATACATCACCGCGTAGAATATGACGGCCGGTTTTTGGTAGCTCAATATCCAAGTTAACTCTACCTATTTTGACTATTCCTCCTTTAGTTGTAGCTTCATAGCAGAAAGTGTCTTTGCCATCCGTAAATGGTTTTACTTTATATTCTATAGTGTGATCATCATGAATCGATACGCCTTCAGCCAATTTAGCGGCTATGCAGTCTCCGTTTGCAATATTTACTTTTTTGATTCGATCGCCCTTAGGCAAAATCGTTTCAGGCAAAGTTATACGCAAAGACTCACTAAGCAAATCTCTCAATGTAACATCAGTGTTATAGGTAGCATACGTGTTCTTACTAGGTGCAGCAAATACAGGGCAGCTCAACACAGATAGCACACCCACCAAAAGCACCGCCCACCTTAACTTCATAAGCTATATTTTAGCACTTATGCCAAGTTATAGCCATATTTTCTCAAGGATTTATTCAGAATTGTACCTATTTCACCCGTACACATTCCTTGCCAAAGATATTTGCAGCCGCATCGATTAATTGTTGGCAGGCGTTGATACCAAACGGCATTTTAACCGCTGATTTCTTATCCTTGCCCAGCACCAATATAGCCTGATCCTTACCAGTATATTCCGATAATTTCTGTTTCAAGGCCATCAACGAATTACCGTCCGAAGGATCTTTAACTAACACATACATTCGCTTCGGCTCAGCCGTATCAACTACATTATATTGCGACATGTCAATCGGCGGCGCTTTGTACGCCGGCGCCTCCGCGGCATATGATGAACCACCGCCATAGCTACCACCACCGTGATAACTACCACCAGAGCCCTTCGAGTCGCCATTATGCCCACCCTGTTTACCGCGCTTACTCCATTTGTTACGCTGACCAACAGTCGACATATCAACTGGGCCTTTTTTAGTGCCAGTTGACAGATAGCCGTTTAGTATATCATCGGTAATCACCTCAATTCGGTCAGCAATAATTGATGGATCAGGTTGCTTGTTGCCCTCGCGATCTTTGCCGCTCACTCGCCCAACTACCTTTAGCACCGCCGACGGATCCAGATCTTTCGGCATGCTTTCGTATACACGTGGGAACACCACTACCTCAATATCCTTGGTCTTATCTTCTATTCCTAGAAAAGCCATTTTACTGCCAGATTTCGTCGTCAGTATACGCTGTCTGGCAACTAGGCCACCAATAGTCGCTAGTGCACCATCCTGATCAGAAGTAATGCTACCAATTGGATTCATCTGTTCTTCGAAGAAGGTTTCGTAACGATCTAGCGGATGCGCTGATAAATATAGACCCAGCAGCTCGCGCTCCCAACCTAGCTGTTCCTTATCGCTAGCTTGACTCGGCGATGGCACCATATCGAGGTGCGATTGCGCCCGTTCCATTTCGCTAGAATCACCTAACATCGAGAACAAGTTAGCCTGCCCCGACGCCGCCTCTTTTTGATATTTCTGCGCAAAGGAAATAATTGAGTCTAGGTTAAATAACAGATCTGAACGACTGCCGATAAAGCCATTCGGTAGCGGTTTTTCCAGCCGGAAGCAGTCAAAGGCGCCAGCTTTAATCAAAGACTCGTAGACCTTACGGTTGCAAACACGACTATTAACTCGCTTCGCAAAATCCTCTAATGACGCAAATGACCCGTCCTTCTTTTTTGCCAGAATATCCTCGATAGCGGTACCACCAACGCCTTTAATAGCGCCTAGGCCAAAACGAATTTTGTTAGTGCCTGGCACAACAGCAAACTCATTAAATGACTCGTTGATATCAGGACACACCACCTGCAGTCCTAGTTTCTTACACTCGGTAATTTCGATTGTTAGACGATCGGTATTATCTGAATCACTGGTCATCAAAGCCGCCATATAAGCATCAGGATAGTGCGCCTTTAGGTACGCCGTCCAATAAGCAATCAGTCCATAGCACGCAGCATGTGATTTATTAAAACAGTACGACGCAAAATCCTCTAGCTCAAGCCAAAACTTCTCCATCACTTCACGGCTTGCACCTACCTTCTTGATAGCACCTTCAATAAAAGCCGGTTTCATTTTCTCGAGTAGCTTAATCTTCTTCTTTGCCACTGCTTTACGTAGAGTGTCGGCCTGACCACCTGTAAAGCCACAGCATGCCTTAGAAATCATCATGAACTGCTCTTGATAGACCAAGACACCGTAGGTTTCTTCGAGCTGTGGTTTCATTGAAGGGTGTGGATAAGATATTGGCTCTTCACCGTGTTTACGTTTAATGAAAGTATCTATAAACTGCATTGGGCCCGGACGATAGAGTGCCACCATTGCAATAATATCCTCAAAATGAGTCGGTTTAAGCTCCTTCAGATAACGTTTCATACCTGCCGATTCGAGCTGGAATACACCAGTCGTATCACCACGTTGCAGTAGCTTGTATGTTTTCTCGTCATCAAGTGGTAAATGTGTTAAATCAACATTTTCATGGTAGACCTTGCGAATAATACGGCGACAGTTATCAATAATCGTAAGGTTTGATAGACCTAAGAAATCCATTTTTAGTAAACCCATTTCCTCAACCTGCGGCGCTGGGAATTGCGTCGACACGACACCTTTCTGTGCCCACTCTAACGGAATGATATCAATTAATGGCTCTGGCGCAATCACAATACCACAGGCATGCACACCGTGACTACGAATCGTACCTTCCAGTTGCATTGAATAGTCGTAGACCTGCTTAGCCGTCGGATTAGTCTCGTACTCTTTTCGCATGTCGGGGTCAGACTTTAACATGTCTTTCAGTGTACCTATATGCGCCGACTGTGGACCGGTTGGCACCAATTTACTCAAGCGATCAGCTTCGGCATACGGTACCTGTAATACACGTGCCACATCCCGCACTGCTGAACGCGACGCCATAGTACCAAATGCCACAATGTTACATACATGGTCATGGCCATATTTATCAGCACAATATTCAATAATTGCATCACGGCAGGTGTCCTGCATATCCACATCGATATCAGGCATCGATATGCGATCTGGGTTCAAAAAACGCTCAAACAGCAAATTATATTTTAGTGGATCAAGGTCGGTAATACGAATACCATACGACACAATAGACCCAGCAGCCGAACCGCGCCCCGGACCAAAAACATAGCCTTGATTCTTACCCCAGTTAATAAAGTCCTGCACGATTAAGAAATAGCCCTCGTATCCCATCGATCCAATCACGCCCAGCTCCATCTCTACGCGCTCGCGTACCGCGTCAGGCAACATTGGCTTAATATCTTCAACCTTGTATTTCTCGGCTTCTTCTAGTGTCATGCCGTTATAGCGCACTAGCAGACCTTGATACACCAACTTGTGAAAATAACTATGTTCAGTTTCACCCTCTGGGATACCCGGAAACTTCGGAATCAGAATACGCCCCAGCTCAATCTCAACATTACAACGGTCAGCTACCTTACGCGTGTTGATAATAGCTTCAGGGCAGTCGTCCTTCCAATGGTCAATAATATCGCGCGGATCAGTTAAGTGTAGCTCGAAGTCAGACAGCGACATACGATTAGTGTCCGACAAGAATGATCCCGTGCCAACACATAGTAGAATTTCATGCGCCTTCTGATACTCGTGAGTTAGATAGTGTCCATCGCAAGTCACTACTAGTGGAATATCCAGCTCTTTACTCATCTTCATCAAGCCGTTATTGATGGTTTCTTGCACTTTCCAGTGTGTATGGCTCTTAGGGTGACCATGATCCTGCATCTCTAGATAATAGCGATCACCGAATACAGATTTGTACCACTTAGCAATCTCAACTGCTTTATCATAGTCACCAGTCTTTAGAGCCACGCCGACTTCGCCCGATGCACAACCTGATAACACAATTAGTCCATCATTGTATTTTTCTAGCAGCTCATGATCAACGCGCGGCTTATAATACATACCTTCAAGATTAGCCGTCGAACTAAGACGCATCAGGTTCTTAAAGCCAGCATTATTCATAGCTAGTACAGTCAAGTGAAAACGTTGTTTGTCCTTCGCAGGATCGCGATCACGCATGCGTCGTGCTGCTACATAAGTCTCGATACCTAGAATCGGCTTAATACCCGAAGCCTTAGCTTTCTTGTAGTAGTCAAGTACACCAGAAAGAGTGCCGTGGTCTGTAATAGCCGCGGTATCCATGCCGAATTCTTTACACTTATCAATCAAGTCTTGCAATTGCGTCAGACCATCCAGCACGCTATACGTCGTGTGGTTGTGTAGATGCACAAAATCGCTCGGCTTCCAGTCATAATTTTTGTAATCAACACCCTCACTCATTACCATAAATTATAACACAAGTAGACTACTCTTCCGTATGAAGACTTAGCTAGCTGCCTATAGCAAAATCACAAATTACTTTCGATACTCTACCGAGTGAATAAGCGGATCAGTTACCGCTTTCATCCACGGGAAGAAATCAGTGGTCTTACTAACCACCCATAACATAACCGCCACCACAATGGTACCACCGATAAAAGTACCTAGGCCAAAGGCGATACCGCGTAAAAAATTTGTCAAAACTACTTTGTTACGATTGGCAACATAAACGTCCTCGATTAGCTCTTGTAGTTCATTGCGCTGCGACTCTGTAAAACCTTTTGACTTAGGTTGTTTAATAGCTACGCTGGTAGACGATTTATTCATAATGGCATTATAGCAAAAACTTCCCCTTCCGTCAGGAAGGGGAAGTAACCAACAAGCCAACAAATACTACCGTCTATTCTTCATCTAGTTCACGCTTGATGTCGTGCTTAGTCTTTTTGGCTTCTTTTATAGCCGCCTTCTTCTCTTTGTCAAAGAATTTCTTAGTATCTTCAACGCGAGCCGAAGTAAACTCCTTTGCGTCGTCTAACTTATCCGAGGCAAAATCCTTAGCATCAGCTAGCTTATCACTGGCTGTATCTTTTAGTTCGCCTGCTTTACGGCTGATATCAGCACGAGTTTCCTTGCCTGACTTTGGCGCAGCTAAAATACCAGCAATTGCACCAGCTGCCATACCAATTAGAGCACCGATGGCAAACTTACCTGCACCAGAGCTTCTCTTCTCAGTCATTTTGTGTCCTCCTTTTTGTTATATAACTACGTATATATTTTACCACAATTCGCGCGATTATAGTAGGTCTAGCTAGCTGCCCTAGCGTTCCCACTAAGTTACTTAGCCCAGCCGCACCTTCGCGAAGACTATCACTAGCCTCTTCGATATTTTGCGTAATGCGATTAATTCGACAAGATACCTTAATACACATAGCTAACAACACAATCCCCAGTATTAGAAAAATACCCAGGAATATTGCCAAAATAATTACAAGTATTTGAAATGCATCCATATTTAACACCTACAACACATTAATAATCATAGCCACCAGTGCCACCGTTAAACTGCTGATATTGAATAGTACTTCTATAGGTTGGAGTAATATCGATATTACTAGTAACAGCAACCGAAATAATTGATAGTAGCAGCGCTACGCCCGCTATAGCAACACCAACCGTAGGTAGTAAGCTAGGCTTCAACTGAGCTTTCTCGAATTTATCAATCATTATGCCAGAGGCATAGGCGCCCGCCGCCAAAGCGAGTGCTGGTAGAAATGTGCCTAGTAGATAGTCATCCCAGTTGTATTGAATCAAGCTAGCCCTTAGAAGCATTTCTAATAGAGCGGCTGCTGCGACCGCAACACCAAATATAGCTAGTAGCTTAGCCATAAATTTAGCCACACTGTTAACTTTCTTGTAAAAGTCGCTCGATGCCAATTGTGCAGCATCAGCCGAATGAGCCACTTTATTCATGGCATACATCGACACAGCACCAGCCACTGTTGCTATTACAGCCGTATCTACCAAGCCACCAATTACAGGTATAGCCATTGATACATTAAAGAATCGCATAATCCCGCCAATCAAAGCTGTGGCGCCTAGTGTCATTGACACGGCAAACCCAATTACAGTGCCAGCATAGGTCGCATAAAGACTAGCCCCTGGACACTTATTCTCCATATTCACTCCTCCTAGTTAAAGCTTATGGCAATATTATATCATCATTTTTTACGATGTTCATTAGTTTCGTCCAAACGTCTCTGAATGTCTTGGATAGTATCACGCAAATCGGCTGCTTTTTCGAATTCAAGATTAGCGGCAGCCAGCTCCATCTGTGAAGTCAAGTCATCAATTAAGTTCTTATACTCATCGGTCGGAATTTTATTAAGGTTAAGCTTCGGCTTCTTGTCATTATCTTTGGCGGGAATAATAGCACGCAGACCCTCGTCAATTGCTTTCGCTACCGAATGCGGTGTAATGCCGTGTTCCTCGTTGTATCGATTCTGAATCGTGCGACGACGCTCGGTCTCGTCAATAGCCTCACGCATCGAGTCAGTAATCTGATCGCCGTACATAATTACCCTACCCTCAACGTTACGAGCAGCACGGCCGATTGTCTGGATTAGCGCCGGTACGCTACGCAAGAAGCCCTCTTTGTCGGCGTCAACAATACACACCAGCGATACTTCTGGTAAGTCCAAACCCTCACGCAGCAAATTAATGCCAACCAGCACGTCGTATACACCCGTACGCAAGTCTTTCAAAATATCGCTACGCTCCAGAGTATCTATATCACTATGGATATACGCTGTTTTTATACCATTCTCAGTCAAATAATCCGACAGGTCTTCCGCCATGCGCTTTGTCAATGTTGTTACCAGAACACGCTGACCCTTACTAATACAGCTCTGAACCTCATTCATAATGTCATCTACCTGATGCTCAGTTGGTCGCACCTCAATCTTTGGATCCAGTAGGCCTGTTGGCCTAATCACCTGCTCGACTGGTTTTGGCGAACGATTTAGTTCATATTCACCCGGGGTAGCACTTACAAACACCACTTGATTAATATGACCCTCAAACTCACTAAACGTCAGCGGGCGATTGTCCAATGCGCTCGGCAGACGAAAGCCATACTCAACCAGCGTTTCCTTGCGCGCACGATCACCGTTATACATGCCACGCACCTGCGGAATAGTCATGTGTGATTCGTCGATTAGCATTAAGAAATCGTCAGGGAAATAATCTAGCAAGGTCGCTGGTTGTTCGCCTGGCTCACGCCCAGTTAGGTAACGCGAGTAATTCTCAATTCCCTTTACGAAGCCAGTCTGTTCCATCATCTCGACATCATATTTAATTCGCTGAGTTAGACGCTGGGCCTCGAGATACTTTTGATGATCATTGAAGAATTTCACCCGCTCTTCATACTCATTCTTAATATTCTGAATAGCATGTTTCAACTTGTCTTCTGGCGTCACGTAGTGACTAGTCGGAAAGATACGCACTTCATCAGGATAGTTCAGTACTTCACCTGTTAATGGGTCGATTTCTAGAATTCGCTCGACCTCGTCGCCAAAAAATTCAATGCGGTACGCTGTCTCGCGACCAGAAGGAAAGATGTCGACCGTGTCGCCACGCACACGAAAAGTACCACGCGCAAAATCCATATCGTTACGGTGGTATTGAATATCATTAAGGTGTCGAATAAATTTCGCCTGCTTGTAGCGTCCGCCCCGCTGCAAATTAATTGACATTTCAGCATAATCTGCCGGTGAACCAATACCGTAAATACAACTAACCGATGCTACAATAATAACATCTCGCCTGGTCAACAGCGCCGAAGTCGCCGCATGACGCAGGCGGTCAATTTCTTCATTTATGCGACTGTCTTTCTCGATATAAGTATCGCTACTAGCAATGTAGGCTTCCGGCTGGTAGTAATCAAAGTAGGATACAAAGTAATGAACCTCATTTTCCGGGAAGAATTGCTTAAACTCTGAAAACAATTGTGCTGCCAGCGTCTTGTTGTGAGCCAATACCAATGTAGGCTTACCGATATTCTGAATTAAGTTAGCCATTGTAAATGTCTTACCCGACCCAGTGACACCTAATAAGGTTTGAAATTTTTCGCCGGCACGTAGGCCATTAGTTAATTTAGTAATAGCCTCCGGTTGATCACCGGTTGGTTGAAACTTAGAGTGCAGCTTGAATTCATTTGACATTTATTATATTATAGCGCAATTTCATGGATATCCATCGGCTCAAGCTTAGGTCGGCCGCGCAAAATGCCTGGCTTTGAACCAACGAACTGTACCACCGAAGACGAGTTAGCGGCAGCGAAATGAATGGCATCGCGTAGACTATCGCCCAGGGCATAACGCAGAGTAAAGCCTGAACAAAACGCATCACCAGCACCCGTACGATCTACGGACTCGCGTGTATCTTTGTACAGTCCCGCGCGTAATGTCTGTTGACCATCTGTTACTATGGAACCATTTGCGCCATCAGTAATAATAACGACTGGGCAATATTGACGTAAGTTAGTCAATAGTTCCTCCAATGTATTACCTTCTACGATGCGCTGTGCTTCTTCTTTGTTAACCGATAATATTTGAACATGCCGCAGCACTTTCTTTAGTTTCTCGGGATGATCTAGTTCGATTGCGCCAGGGTTAAGAGCGATCTTGCAGTGATTCTTGACTGCAAAATCAATGACCTTATCGTAGATTTCAAAGTGGTTAACCATTGATGTCATATAGATCCAATCAATTTTACGATTCAGTTTGCCAAAATCAAAGTCTTCAGATGCAAAATACATACCACAGCCACGATAAGTAAAAATCGTTCGTTCGCCATTAGGCGCCAGTAGGATTGTCGAATAGTCAGTGTGGTATTTATCGCTAATAGCCAGCGCGGAATAATCAATACCTTCGTCAGCATAACATCTTAAAGCTGCTTGCGCTGGCATGTCCATGCCGACTTTCCCCATGAATGTCACTGGCTGTCCGCCACGAGCAAAAGTCACCGCAGCATTTGATGCGCCACCGCCAACTTCGTAATCAATACTGTTAACATAAATCTTTTGCCCCAGCTTAATGTCGTAGAAACATTCTTCGGGATTACGGCAAACCGGCACAATACCGTCGACGTTACTTAGATACACGTCTTGCGTTGTTGAGCCAATCGCCAGAAAACTCACTTGATCGTCTAACATATTTCTCCTTTTTATTTTAACCATTAACCAATTAATCGAGATACTACTGATTTAGCAACATCATAATCTGATTAGTGATGCCTTCAACGTCCAACTTGTAGTAGCTTAATAGCTCATCACACGTACCCGATTGGCCATATTTATCGTTAATAGCCAAGCGCTTGAAAATACGTGGCGTAACACCAGCCTCTAGCAGTAGCTCTGCTACCGCTGAACCAAGTCCGCCCGTTGCTTGATGCTCCTCTACCGTTACACAAATCGAGTTCTTTCCCACTTCACGTAGAATTGTTTCGCGATCTAGCGGTTTGATAGTTGACACGTGCACCACTGAGGCATTGATACCTTGCTCTGCTAGCCGATTAGCAGACAGCATTGCATTACCCGTCATTGATCCTGTCGAGATTATTGTAATTGATGCCTCGTCGTCTGGGCGCACCACATAAGCCTTGCCGACTTCAAATGGAGCGTCATCCGCACTAAAAGTTGGAAAATCTGCTCGTGGCAAGCGTACATAAGCTGGATGATCATATTTCACCAAAGCTCGCGCAACTTTCTCTGCCTCTACCGCGTCGCCTGGCGCAATTACTGTCATATTTGGCAACACCCGCATCAAGGCAATATCCTCTAGCATTTGATGTGTTGCGCCGTCAGGCCCAACGTTAACACCCGTATGACTACCTACAATTTTAACCGGCTGATTGTTTAGACAAATCGTCGTACGTATTTGCTCCCAGTTACGCCCCGGACTGAACGCCGCATACGCCGCTACGAAAGGAATTTTACCAGCATGTGCCATGCCCGATGCCAACGTCACCAGATTTTGCTCCTCGATACCAGTCTCGATAAACCGCTCTGGTAACTGCTCGTGGAATTCGCCAAGACCCACCGAACTTCCAAGGTCGGCCGTTAGCGCCACTACTTTGTCGTTATTCTTAGCTACTCCTACTAGTCCGCGGCCAAAGGCCTTACGCAGCGAAGCTTTTTGCACATTGCCCTTAATAAAATCTTTATCTAGCTTATACATTACACTAACTCCTTCAGTGCTAACTCTGCTTGCTCGACATTCGGTGTTTTACCGTGCCAATGATAATCACCCTCCATGAAACTAACACCCTTAGCAGGAACAGTTTTTGCGATGATAGCTACTGGCTTATTTGACTTACCAGTTTCGCTTAGCGCAGCCAAAAGCTCAGCCGGGCTATTGCCATCAACAACCTTAGTTTCAAAGCCGAAGCTTGTCCACTTATCGGTCAATGGCTCAAGTGGCATAATATTCTCTGTTCCACCCGACAGCTGTATCGAATTACGGTCGACAAATAGCGTCAGATTGTCTAGCTTATTCTTACCGGCAAACAGCGCCGCCTCCCAAATATTACCTTCATCTAGCTCGCCGTCACCTGTTACTACATAAATATGCGGTTTTTCATTACAGTCTAGATATTTCTTAGCGTAAGCATAGCCTGCTGCCTGCGACAAGCCACAACCTAATGGACCAGAGGTAGATTCTAGATATGGTAGCATAGTACGTTCAGGATGTCCCTGTAAACGCGAGCCAAATTGGCGCAATGTCATCAGCTCGTCTTCACTAATAGCACCGATTTCCGCCAGTGTTGCATATAAGACTGGGCACGTATGACCAGCCGACAAAAACAACACATCCCTATTTGGATCAGTAGGATTTTTCGGGTCATAGTTCATAACACCGCCACAGTATAATGTGGCAAAAATATCCGCTAGATCTAGCGACCCAGCCGTATGGCCACTACCAGCATGCGCTAACATTTTAATAATGTTTCGCCGAATATTCTTAGCATGCTTCTGAATGTCAGCAATTTTATCTTCTAATGCGTTCATGGCTATATTATACCATCATTAAACTACGCCAGCCTGCCGACTAATTCAGCGCTGCAATAATGTCGCGGTAAGCATCCTCGGCCACTGGCGCCTTACTAATGGCGCTACCAACATTGATTATATCGACGCCCGCCGTTGCAATCTGCTTGACATTATCAGCATTGGCGCCGCCATCCCACTCAATGGTAGCTTGCTTTTTGATAGCTTTGACTAATGCAATTTTTTTTAGCTGAGTTAAGTCAGCTTCGCCACCCTGGTATCCTAAATGACCGCCAAAAATTAGCACGCTGTCTGCCGTTTTAATAATCTCTGCAACATCACTTGGTTGAGTACTAGGTAGCAAGGCTACACCACTCTGAATACCAAATTTCCGCAGATGCGTAAATATCTTAGGTAATTTACTAGCCGCATCATTACTTTCTGCATGTAGAATTACCTTGTCTGGGCCGAGCGAAACAATCTGATCTAGCCAGTCTAGCGGGTTCGCAATCATTAAATGTAAATCTATTTTAGTGCTTCGCTCTTCAGGCTTCGGCCAATATAGTTGGTTAAGATTGATAGTCTGACTAGGAGCAAACTTACCATCAGTAATATCAATATGGATTCGTGACGCATACTTTAAAAAGTCGTCCATGCGAATTTCATAAATCGAGGTATCGTTAGTTGTAATAGTCGGCTCAACAATTGTCATACTGTGCAAAACTAAATTTCGTCTAATTCTTTATTGCGACGGATGTAACGCTCGGCGGCCGCAAACGGCGTAGTCAAAAACGCATCTACAATGTCCTTCCACAGCGCTTCATTCCATGACTTGTCTAAAACACGCGCTGGCAAACAAAGACAGTTTGCATCATTGTCGTTACGGCCATATTTAGCATCATCAACCGACGTTGCCACAATGGCTCTTACACCTTTGATACGATTAGCAGCCATAGCCATACCTTGACCACCGCCACATATTAAGATTGCCACATCAATATCGTTTTCTTCGTCAACGAGCTTCTTTGCTGCCTGATTGGCAAACTGGGGAAAGTCGTCATCTAGATCTAGCTCGGCACTACTAAAATCACCGCCAACCTGATAGCCCTTTTTAGCTAAATAATCTTTTATCTTGTTTTTTAGATAATAACCTTGATGGTCAGCGCCCAAATAAATCATTTATTTGCTCCCATATCGTTTAGATAATTTAAGACAATCCTTATTAGCTTGTCGTGACTAGCTAGCAGATCGTTTGGCAAGTCGTCTACTGGATAAAAATCGCCGTCTTCACTACTGGATACAAAAATATAATGAATCCGCTCTATCACCGGCCCACGTCCGTAATCATGAATGAAGGTATCTGGAACTAACCGAGGCTCACTTTCAACTGTCGTATGACTGAGCTCTTCTTGTACAACCTTTTTTGGTCTATCTGACAAACTATCACCAGGACGATAAATCTGACCTGGGCAATGCACTAGTCCGCCGAAGAATGGGTCTGAATCAGGCCGCCGAGTTAACAGAACCTCATACCCACCATCCAGGGTGCGCCTTAGCGGAACTACCTCGGCAGCAGTCAAAACCGACAGTCTTGACAGAGAATAAAATATCTGCTCTGGCAAGAAGCCCGGCTCTAGTGAGTCTAGAGCCGCAGCTACATTTAATATTTCGTTATTAGTTAGCGACATTATTCCGCCACGCTCTTAGCGACGTCAGCTGTTAATTCTACTAGGCGATTCGAGTAACCCCACTCGTTGTCATACCAAGCCACAACACGCAGCAGGTTACCATCGGTAACAGCTGTTAACGGTAGGTCAACAATTGATGAACAAGGGTTACCAATAAAGTCACTACTAACCAAATTCTCATCAGTGGCATCTAGAATACCTTGGTAGTAGTCTTCTTTAGCGGCCTTACGAAACACTTCATTGACTTCTTCGGCTGTTACATCGCGCTTCATCAGAGCAGTAATATCAGCAATCGAAGCAACTGGAGTTGGCACGCGTAGGCTTAAGCCGCCAAACTTACCCTTTAGACTCGGAATAGTTTCAGTTGCAGCAATCGATGCGCCAGTTGTAGTTGGAATTATATTAGTCGCAGCGCTGCGCATACGGCGCTCATCCCGATGAGGTGCATCCAGCAGACGCTGGTCAGATGTGTATGAGTGGACAGTAGTCATCATAGCCTTTTCAACACCGAAGTTATTTTCTAGAACGGACATAACCGGGGCGATACAGTTGGTTGTACAAGAAGCATTGCTGACAATGTCACCAGCATCAGCCAATGCGCCATCGTTAACACCTAGCACAATTGTTGTTGCACCCTCACCTTTAGCCGGAGCACTGATAACTACCTTCTTAGCACCAGCCTCGATGTGTGAACGTGCCTTATCTGGATTGACAAAATGTCCAGTCGACTCGATTACCGCATCAATACCAAGCTCACGCCACGGTAGATTATGTGGATCGGTTTCGCCGTAAACACGATACTTCTTACCGTCGACAATAATGTTTTGATCGTCACTACTGACTTCGTGGTCGTAGATACCATACGTTGAGTCATACTTTAGTAGATGTGCCAATGCGGCTGGCGTCACCAAGTCATTGATAGCCACTACTTCAATATCGTCGCGGTTCAGTGCAATTTTAAACGCATTACGACCGATACGGCCAAATCCATTAATTGCAATCTTTTTTACCATGCTAAATGCCCTCCTAATTTCCCTTATGTTTATATAATATCAGCCCTATCACTCCAACGCAAGCAACTTTATTCAGCTATACTCCGGTATTTGGCGCAGATATTTTACTATTAGTTGACTTATTTTTGTTAGGATTGGTTGACAACAAAGTACTCTCGCCTTGCGCCTTAAGGTTAGTATTTAATTTGTTATTGGATTGCAGTCGCTTGTTCAAAGCGTCCACCATATCTTTTAGCGTATTATTATCCGGCAGTTTCTTGTCATTGTCTGTGGAGCCAGGCTTTTTATTGGGATTAGGTGCTGGTTTATCGTCAGTAGTATCGTTGTTATTATCGCCACCACCTTCGTTGCCATTACCCGGAGAATCTGGATCTGGCTTAGGATCTGGCGTTGGGTCATCGTAGGTATAAGTACCCAGCAATATCTGATTGCCGTCTATATCATGTTCTATAACATTAACCGTGCCTTCACGAACTTGGCCTGGCACAACTACGGATATAGTCGTATTATCACCATCTTTATATTTAATGTCGTCAGAATCCACGTCGCTACCGCCAAAACTGATATAGTCGACCTGACCACCCTCTTCACCCGTATCGTAGATTAGTTCAGGCGTAATGTCACGCGTTCGCGACACATCATCAATACTATCGTGTGTACTTGTCTCGTAAATACGCCCTGATGCCGTCAAGCCGATTACGGTACCCAATGAACTGCTATCTTTGACCGGCTTGATATACATGTGTTGCACCACTTCGCCCTTGGGTAGCGAGTCAAGCGCGATATAGTCATTGCCTCCGTTAGAATACAGCATATATATCTGACCTGAGTCAGTTAAAAAGTAACATGCGTCATAGCCATCCATCATTACTTGTTTAATCGGCGAACTAATCGGAAAGCCTGGCAACGAATTTGACTCATTAGGATTGTCCCGCCACAAAAAACCAAGGTTACTACGCGAGGCTAAAATCGTCATTTGGCTACGTCCATCACCGTCAGTGTCTCCCGCTGCTACAAAATCCAGCCCATTCATATCGTTAAATACAAAGCCTGTGTCCCTAGCATTACCTTGACCATTCCATGTAAATAACTTACTACTATCAGTTAGAATCGCCACGTGTCCACTATATGGCGAGACATCAAAATCTTTGAGATGCTGGTTTGACAAGCCACTTATTACTTTGGCACAGGGCAAGTCCTTCTTACAACCGCTATTCTCGTCCTGCACAGCTAGATCCTTGCTCTTCCATGCGAATAGTTGTTCGCTGCTGTGCCCGCTATTAGGATCAATGTTGGCCGTCCTGATAATTGCTTCCGTGTTGCCTTTAGAACGATCAACTTTTACCGATTCTGCAGTTTGACCATGCATGCCCCGCAATTTAGTCGGAGAAGTCTGCCCATCGCCCCACCAATAGACTCTGCCGCGATTAGTTAAAGCAAACGATGAAGTAGCACCAGCTGCCACTGCAATTACTCGCTCTATTTCATCGCTGTCATTATCGTGAATAAGATTTGTTATATCGTAAGCCTGCTTGTCGGTTGTCGAATCAGTTGTATTATTACCCAACTGACCGTGTTTATTATTGCCCCAAGTTAACAATGTTCCATCGTCCAGTAGCGCCACATAGTGTTCATTACCGACACCCAGGCTAACAATTTTTCCCAATGATTTATAAATAGGGCCATAAAAGTTTACATTAGATATTTCAATAGTTTCACCGCCCGCTAGTTTACCTGATTTTCTCGAAAAGGTCGTTTGACTGGATTCGTCAATCCATAGCACTGCGCTTGCCGTTAATGGCTGGAATACCATCATCATAGCTGCAGCTACAATACCTATTCCTTGCCAGCGTAAATAACCCCGTAACAAATCTCTACTCCTTTCGACTTCATTTTATATTTTGGTTTTTGTATGTTTACGTTCATATTATCATACGGTATATTTTCAGTCAATCAATAGCTAGATTGATGATATAATATAAACATATGAAAGAAGCAACAGAATTTCTAAAACTCGCACACAAAAAATTCCCTGATAGTGACGACTTTCAGAAAATTTCAGTTGCGCTAGACTTCGCAACCCAAAAACATGAAGGGCAAAAACGGCTGAGCGGTGAGCCCTATATCATTCACCCCATTGCGGTCGCCACCATCCTGTGTGAATGGAATATGGATCGTGATTCAGTGGTTGCTGGATTATTGCACGACGTAGCCGAGGATACTGGTACAGACTTAAAGGAAATCGCCGATAAGTTCGGAGAAGACGTTGCGCTATTAGTCGACGGTGTCACAAAGATCAGTAAGGCTCGCAGTGGACGCGACGACATTACGCACTACCTACCGCGAACTAAGGACAACTTAACAAAGCTACTCGTCGCCATTGGTGCAGATGTTCGCGTTATTATTATTAAGCTAGCCGACCGTCTACATAATCTACGAACACTACAGTTCCAATCACACGAAAAGCAGCTAAAAAAGGCACGCGAGAGCCTAGAGGTTTTTGGGCCGCTGGCTGATCGATTAAACATGGGGCGCGTTCGCGTCGAGATCGAAGACTTAAGCTTCAAATATCTAGCACCTAAGCGTTATGAAAAATTAAAGAAAGCCATCGACGAACGTTTAGCACAGAGCAAGCAGACTATTGATCAAGTGCGCGACGAAGTAAAGAAGCGCCTAGCCGATGAGCATATCCCCGCTAGTATAGATGGCCGTATTAAGTCGGTTTATTCGTTGCACAAAAAGTTAACTAAGCATGCCAATATGGATGATATTTACGACATCATGGCACTGCGTATTATTACTGACGATATTTCATCATGTTATCTAATTCTCGGCATTCTGCATCAGATGTACACACCAATGCCCGGCCGCATCAAGGATTATATCGCACAGCCCAAACGCAACGGCTATCAATCGCTACACACTACTGTAACAACACCTGAAGGTCAGGTTGTGGAATTCCAAATTCGCACCAAACAGATGCACGAATACGCTGAACGTGGTCTCGCTGCCTCGTTCCATTACAACGAACATAAGTTGAAAGACGCTTACAGCAAGGGTGGATTAGCACCAATGCCTGCTGACCTTAGCTGGATTCACGAGCTCCAGTTAGCCGCCGCTAAATTACGCGCTGGCAAAGAAGTTGACTTCGATGCGTTTAAAGTCAACCTGTTCTCGGATCGCATTTTTATCTATTCGCCAAAGGGTGATATTTTCGATTTACCAGCAGGGTCATTACCACTAGATTTTGCCTATCAGGTACATTCAGATGTCGCAGCACAAGCTGCTGGATTCAAAGTCAACGGCAAGATGGTGCGCTTTGATACACCTCTGAAGTCAGGCGATACCGTTGAGGTAATTACTCGCAAAAACGTTATTCCGCATGTTGATTGGCTAAACAAGATAGTAACTACTCACGCCCGTCGCAAGCTACGCAACCAATTAGGGAAGAATAAAGATTAAACCTCTCTGTAAACGGAGAGCACAACGACACTTAAATAATGGCTCAGCACAAGCCAGACCATCACTTTAATAACATGGCTATTAATTTTAATATCCCGTCCTAATAGAACGGGATATTTATTGTTAATTATCGATCACTAATATCTATTTATTTTGCCAGCGCTTTTGAGCTTCCTTGATTACAGCTTTTGCCCCATCTAGACCTTCAATACCCCTTACTTCAGTTGATCCAGGCTTCTTTAGATCCTTGTAGTGCGAGAAGTGGAATTCAATTTGCTTCTTTAACTGCGCCGGTACATCGTCAATTGTCTGATATTTATCACCAGTCTCACGGTCATCAGCTGGCACAACAATTACTTTATCATCAACGTCTCCACCATCGACAAACTTTAGTACACCTAGTACGCGCGCCTTCAAGGTTACCCCTGTTGGCAATGGTTCATCAGTTAGAATCAATGCATCTAACTCGTCACCATCTTCGTCTAGCGTTTGTGGAATAAAGCCATAGTTTGTTGGCTTGGCAAACACTTTCGGCTCGACACGGTCCAGCGCCATCACCTTTAAATCACGACGCCACTCAATTTTGTTATTACTACCCTTCGGTATTTCATTTACTACATTGATAACACCGCCATCAACATCACCAGCATCTAGAACCTCGTTCCAATCCACAATATCTCCTATCGTTTAAGTTTTACTAGATATAATTATACAACTCTATGCATAATCAGACAAAAACAAACTAGTGTATAAACTTCTTTATAGCATCCAGATCGCTCGACTTGGCGTCATGCTTATCGATTGTACGCCCAAACTCGTCACGTGACTTGATAGAATCAATTTCTTCTTCTGTATCATTTTTAAACTTCTGGATATCATCATAGATCTTCGCAGCCTCTCGCGCTGCCTGCTCAGACTGAGTCTTAGAATCCTCTGCTTTTTGCATAATCTGTTTAACAATAGCTTGCGCATCTTCAAATCTAGCAACTTTGCCATCCTTTGGTGGGTTTTCGACGAACTCATTAACAGATTGGTCAATCGCAATGTCGTCAGTATGATTATGTATCGTGTCGTCAATGGCATCCAATACAGAACGAGCTGCTTTCATCGCGCGTTCTGTTGCAGCGTCATATTCGCTAGTATACGTCTTTACAAAGTCCATTTTAGCTGGATCTGTAACATCTAGAGTCGGATCACGAGATTCCTGATCAGACACAGGCTTATCAGTCGGCGCCACCGCTGGTTCAGGCACTGACTCCGGCGCTGATGTTGACTCTGGCGTTGGCTCTGGCATTGGTTCTGGCGTTGGTTCTGGGAACTGCTCCATGATCTTCTTAAAATCACCTACGCCAGATTTATCGCTGGTACTAATCGTGTCGTTTTTAACTAGTTCCTCTCTAATACTACCTGATTTATTAGCATCGGCATTAGCATTCATGCCAATACCGAATGACGCCAGCGGATCCAAAGTGTTTGAATCATGCAAAGCCTGACCCGACGGAACCATCGTTACATTATCGCCATCAGTCGGCTTAATCCTCGCATCGTCACTCGCGTCACTATTATTGGAAAATACAGTTGGTATATCCACATGCCCTCCCTAAATTAACTTATTTAGTATATTAGCATAAACACTTCAAAATATTCAAGTCTATCGAATATTTGATATAATACATAGCAACATGTCTATTCAGGTAAAGTTGTTGCTACCACAAGATTACATCAGCACAGCTACAAAGCTTGTCCGTAATGCTAAGCGGCGTATCGGACTAGTATCACTCAGTCTATTCCGTGATTTATCAACTTCTGAATTAATTGGCGCCGTCATGGACGCAGCAAAACGCGGCGTTGACGTACACGTGGCTGCCGACTTCGTAACCTTTGTCTACGCGCAGAAGCACCGCATTCTATCGCCAGGTTTCTTGCTCGGTGGCGATAACCGTGTAGCCGATCAAATTCGGCGTGACTTTCGCCAAGCTGGTGCACGTTTTACTTGGCTAGGAGGCTACAATGTTCCTATATTTGTTGGTCGCACCCATTCTAAATGGTGCATTATCGACGACACAGTATTTGCATTCGGCGGAGTAAACACCGAAGACATTGCCATTACTAAACAAGCAGACTATATGCTCGAAATCGCCGATCCCAAACTAGCCAACCAACTTTGGCGTGAGCAAATTCACATTGAGCAAGTAGACCGACACCTTGAGCGCCGTTATAACCGCACAATTAAAACTGACTATGGTACCGTATTAGTTGACGATGGACGGCTAGTTGATTCCATTATTTATAAGCGTACATTAGCACTCGCGCAACGAGCCAAGTCTGCTGTACTAGTATCACAATATTGCCCTAGCGGTAAATTAGGTCGAGTGATTCGAAATATGGACTCGAAGATCTACTTTAACCAAAAGAACCTGACTAGCGACAAGCTAAATAAGCTCTTGATCGGTTCGAAAAGTCTATTAAACCGAGTTGACAACCAATATCATCGGAACAGATATATCCACGCTAAGTTCGTCATCTTTACCATGCCTAACGGTCAAGAAATTGCCGTTACTGGGTCGCATAACTTTACCACCACCGGCAGCGCACTCGGTACGCGCGAAATAGCTCTAGAAACTAGCGACACTAGCATCATCAAGCAACTCAAGCAATTCCTACGTAAAGAAATCGAATAACTAGCTAATTCTAGAATCGTCGATTGCCTGTTCAGTCTTCTCGTCTACACGATCACGCGGATTAAGCTCAATTGTGCTAGATAACCGCGTACCCGATAGCCGCTCAAACAACAGCGGTCGATGCATAATCAATCGAATTAAACCTATTAACAAACCGAAACAATAAACACCCCAGAATACTATCGAAATTACCACCAGCTCACTATTTGATATATTCTGGACATTTATTAAATAGTCCATCGTCAATTTATACAAGTACGGCAAGCCAACAAACAAGACGCCCGCAATTAAATAACGCCAGATGATCCGCCATCGCTTTGCTCGCCCGCCATGCATTGATCGCACCGCCGTTCGCGTTACCCATCCGCCAAAAGTGTAGCCGCCGGTCAACGTTGCGGTTGAGGCATAGTATATCACTAAGGCCAAGCCGCTACACTCCAAATTAAAGGACAAGCGAATGCCTGCCACGCGTAGCACCACGCTAATCGTTAATAACAGAATACATAAAAGCACACAATCACAGCCTACACCAATCAGACGCCGCAGCCATGACACCTCCCGACTACGCAGCCTACTAGCACGATCAAGCTCTCGCCGACTAGGTAGAATCTTCATTAGTGGCTCCGCTAGCAGGTAGCCAATTGCTCCGCCCAGAGTATTAGTCATCAAATCATCTACGTCGAATAAACGATAGCCACGTGGGTATAGAAAATATAGACCGCTTAATTGCGTTAACTCAAAAAATAAGGATAACCCGAATGACAGAAAGATTGTCTTAGCAGCGCTACAACGAAAATAGTAGCGCAAATATATTCCGAACGGCACGGTCATTAGAACGTTAAACACCGTCTGATAAGCCGCTTTATTGTGGATCAGGTTAGACAGCCAATTGCCCGACATGCTATGCAAACCTTCTGCAATATCTTGCACAAACCTAAATGGCTCAAGCTGCATAGTTGGACCTGTCATGTGTGCTACATGTGTAATTGTTGGCAGTGGCAGAATGACCAAGAAATAGATACACAGCAGATACAGGATAAAAGAATAGATAATCAAAATACGCAACGATAACACCGAACCGTGTTTGTGATAATTATAAAGAATATACGGCAGTGTTATTACCGAGGCTATCAACGGAAAACATGCAAACGCAATCATCAAGACATTAGCATATCCTATCATGATTCTATTGTAGCATTTATACGACCAAGCCTTTTGTCGAGCCAAGGTAACTCTCGGTGATTAATCTAGCAGCATTCAAACTTGAATCTTGTTATAATATAAGCATGAACCATTTAATCGACTATTTTGTGCCTGAACACTATAACCTGTTCCTTAATCTAGATAAGCAAGGAAGACGATTTGGCGGCACCGTGACTATTAACGGCAAAACTACCGGCGACGAAATCCGACTACACGCTCGTGGTCTAAAGATTAAAGCAATACGTTTAGACGGCAAACCAACCAGCAATTATCATACAGCTGAGCACGATGAACTAGTAATTGCTGGTCACGCCAGTGAAATCCGTGTTGATTTCAGCGGTGTGATCAATGAAACTGATATGCACGGTCTATACTTAGGCAAGTACAAGATTGGCAGTGAGCAGCAAGAGCTCCTAGCTACTCAGTTTGAGTCACACTATGCACGCGAACTCTTTCCTTGCGTCGATGAGCCTGCCGCTAAAGCAACTTTCACACTAAAAGTTCAGACTGCCGAAGAGACAGTGCTATCTAACATGCCCGGGCGACATATTAAAAACGCTTGGGAATTCGAGACAACTCCACGCATGTCCACTTACCTTCTAGCAATCTGCGCCGGCAGTTTTCAGAAAGTCACTGGACGCACCAAACGTGGCGTCGAAGTTAGCGTTTACGCAACTCACGCGCAAGACAAAAACTCGTTAGAGCATGCACTGGAAGTCGCAACACGCTGTATAGACTTTTACGAGGATTATTTCGGCGTTGAATATCCATTAACAAAATCTGATCATGTCGCCTTACCTGACTTCAGTGCTGGTGCTATGGAGAACTGGGGACTAATTACTTATCGCGAAACCGCCCTGCTCGCCAGCCCGGCTGATTCGCAAGATACTCATGAGTATGTCGCCACTGTAATCGCCCACGAACTAGCTCATCAATGGTTTGGCGATTTGGTTACCATGCAGTGGTGGAATGATTTGTGGCTAAATGAAAGTTTCGCCAGTATGATGGAACATTGCACTATTAATAAACTTTATCCGGAATATCGCATCTGGGACGATTACGAAACTAGCTATGTACCCCTAGCGCTCAAACGTGATGCCCTGCAAAATGTACAAGCGGTGCGCCAAGACGTAAACGACCCTGCTGAAATTGATTCATTATTCGATAGCGCAATTGTCTATGGCAAAGGCGAACGCCTGCTAAAAATGCTGATGGAATTTATCGGTGAGGATAAATTCCGCAATGGACTAACTAACTATTTTAAAGACATGGCATACCACAATGCCACGGCCGATGATTTATGGCAACACCTATCAGATGCATCAGGACAAGATATTAAACAACTGATGAGCAACTGGCTGATGCAACCAGGATATCCCGTTGTTACCGTAAGCCATATTGAAGGCGCAGAATACCGGCTAACACAACAGCGTTATCTAACATCGGGCAAATCTGACAATACTACAATTTGGTCAATACCACTATTTAGTAATGCCAGCGACTTCCCTGCTTTACTAAGCACAGCAGAGTTAATTGCGCAGCATGATTTTAGTAGCACACCACTTCAGCTAAACCTTGACGACAACGCTCACTTCATCACTAAATACGACGATGAACTATGGCAAGACTTAATGTGTTCATATAGCAAGCAGAGCACCATCAATCAGGTTAAGTTGCTACGCGAAGCATTAATGCTAAACGAATCAGGCAACGGTCCATTGTCGCAAGTAATCACTGTAATTAAGCAATGCCAGAATATCCATAGCTCCGCTATCTGGACAATGGTATCATCAGCACTAGGTAGGCTAGGATTACTAGTTGAGCCAAATAGCATTGTACATAAACAGCTAAAACAGTTTGTCGGGCGATTAGTCCAATCACAGTGGCAAATACTATCAACTACGGACAAGTCCGCCCTCAGTATCGACGACCAAAAACTCTGGCCGATCATTCTATCACGCTCTATTTACGGCGAGATACCAGAGGCCAAGCAATATGCATTAGACATCTATCACAAGCATCAGAACAATGTCGCTGAAATCGCCAGCAACATCCGCGCCTGCGTACTATCGGCGGCTGTGCGCTACGATGACGCATTCGGAGAGTTATTTAAACTATATCAGTCGAATCAAAATGCTAATTTGCGCACCGATCTTGCCGCTGCGCTAACTAGCTGTCGCAAAGAAGACGAAATTCAACGGTTGCTAGAGTGTCTAACGGATACCAACGTTATTAAACCGCAAGATACTATATTCTTTGTATCCTGGCTACTTAGCAATGTTTACGCACGCAAGACAACATGGCGCTGGCTGCGTGACCACTGGAGCTGGATTCATCGAATTTTCGGTGGCGATATGACTTACGACGATTTTGTTCGCGCCACTGGATCAAGCCTGCGAACGCCGGAAGAATTAGCAGAACACCGCGAGTTCTTTACACCACTACTGTCCGAGCCTGCCATTACTCGTACAATCAAGCTAGCTGAAAATGAGATTGAAAATCGAATTAAATGGATTGCTGCAAACCAAGGAAGTTTATCTGTACTAATTCAAGAGAATAATTAGTAGCAGCTTCACCGCGCCCCACAGTTCGTTACCCTGCCTTATCAGCAGGGTATTTGTGGCTAATACATCCACTACACGACAATCTAGGCTTACCATCCCGCCTTGTAGATAGGGTATTTACACTACAAACAGCTAAAGTTAGAGTTAAATTAAATCTAAAGACAAATTATCAATATAATTATCGACAACGATAGGCTCACCATGCAGAGAGCAACAAGAAATCATAATATCAAAGTATTTACTAGCAGAGTTCATTTTCTGATACACCTGACTGACAAAGGTCATCTGCTGTAACTTAGTTTTCGTAATAGCGGCAACACCATCGCCATGCGTATCATTCTCGCGGTATTTTACCTCACAGAAATTCAACACTTTACCCTTGCGTGCTACAATATCAATTTCGCATTCCGGTGTTTTCCAATTTCTATCGACTATTTCCCAACCTTGCTCGGTTAAATAATCAGCTGCTACGCATTCTGCCTTACGACCCATGGTTTCTTCTACTTTACGGTGCTCCGCCGCCTCAGCCACCGCCGCCGCATCCACTAGCTTCTTAATCGGCGCAAAGCTATAACGATGCACCCCTTTTATTGGGCCAATTTTTCGCAAGGCTTCACTGTGCGCTGCCGTTCCGTAACCCACGTGCGAAGCAAACCCGTAGCCTGGGAATAATTTACCCAGCCGCATCATATAGGTATCGCGTGCAACCTTTGCGACAATTGACGCAGCCTCTACTGACGCAACTGTAGCATCTGCCTTTGGCATAAATGATACACGCGGATCATCTAGCATGGCCATCGTACCATCAATAATAATACGTTCAGCTGACTGTTGGATATCTACGGGCAGCTGGTCATATGCTCGACGCGCTGCTAGTTTTAGACTCGCAGTCATGCCTAAACTATCCAGTTCTAGCGCGTCAACCCAACCTATGCCAATACCGGCAGCATTCCGCTTAATATAAGGACTGAGCATCTCGCGCTTTTTCTTACTCAGTTTCTTACTATCATTTAGACCTTCATAATGACGCGACATATTCAGCGCAACTGCACATACAACAAGAGGGCCGGCCCATGGACCGCGCCCTACTTCGTCAATTCCAATTGTGACGTTACTTGGCATCTTTCTTGGCAGCCGCATCGTGCTCAGCAGCTTCACTAGCCTTAGCCTCTGCCTCGATCTTAGCTTCTGCTGCCTCAGCATCTGCACCCAAGTCATTGATGCTCTTGTCAAACTTCTTACTGACCAAACGTGCTGATTTACCGGTACGGTTGCGTAGGAACGATAGGAAGTTGCGGCGAACCTTACTGCGCTTTACGACCTCGACCTTTTCAACTAGAGGTGAGTGTAGCAAATAACTTCTCTCAACACCCACTCCCGAAGCAATCTTGCGAACAGTGATGCGATTAGTAAACGAACCCTTACGATCAGTGCGAATTACAACACCTTCAAACATCTGAATACGGGTCTTGTTGCCCTCTTTAATTTGCTGATAAACACGCACGGTATCGCCGCTACGTACATCAACGACCTTGGCTTTCTGCTGTGCCTTGTCGATTTCCTTAATTAATTCACTCATAACACTCCTAATAAATATTAGATTTCAAACTCTGTTATATCATATCACACTTAGCAGATTTTACAAATAGCAACCTCTATATTACGATACCACCGCCCAAACACTCTTCGCCTTTATACAAAACAATGGATTGACCTGGCGCAATAGCCCGCTCTGACTCGGACGGTTTAATAACTATGTAGTCACCGTCTACATCTACGACAGCATCAACCAATTTAGCTCGGTGACGTACACGAATCTGACAGGTGTCGCCCGAATGCAACGGATCATTAATCCAATGCACGTCGGCCAAGCGAATCTGACCTACAAAAAACTCCGCCGAATTAAGATTACGACTAACATATACTTCATTTTTTGCCATATCCTTGCCTACAACATAATACGGCAATCCACCACCGACATTCAGACCATGACGCTGCCCTAGAGTGTAGAATATTGCACCATCATGACGACCCAACACCTTACCAGTCTCACGCTCGATAATATCGCCAGGCTCTGTTTCAATATATTGGCTCAGAAACTCTCTTATTCCGACTGTACCGACGAAGCAAATACCTTGACTATCACGTTTTCTAGCGGTAGCCAAGCCACGCGCAGCTGCATCTGCACGCACTTCTGCTTTGGTTTTATATTTGGCAAGCGGAAATATCGTATGCTCAACTGCATCGCCAGTTATACGATAGAGAAAATAAGTTTGATCCTTGTCTTCATCTGCTGCCCTTAATAGATGCGAGCCACGCGACCCAGCATAGTGGCCAGTAGCAATCATATCGGCATCATCCTTTAAGGCTGCCTTTAGAAACAAGCCAAACTTAACATCCTGATTGCACATAATATCTGGATTGGGCGTTCGGCCTGCCCGATATTCATCCAACATATAATCTACAACTAGTTGTTTATACTCTGTCTGAAAATCAAAAACTTTAAACGGTATGCCCAGATGAACCGCCACACGCTTGGCGTCCGCCAGATCATCCGCCCATGGACATTGCATGCCAGGTAAATCTCTAGTCCAGTTCTTCATATAAACACCCGTTACCTGATAACCCTGCTCTTTTAGCAGTGCCGCCGATAGCGACGAGTCTACACCACCCGACATACCTACATAAACATGTGTCATTTTACTGTTACTCCCATAAGTAATGCTAAAATACCGCCCCATTCTGTCAGTACCAATCGCCAACCACTAGGCTTTAGATACCAACTAGACCAACTATCATCATTTGCTGCTATCGTGCGATAAGCTATTGAACGATCTTGACGCTCAAAGTTCATGCGTACTCGCCTCAAATGATAAGAGCTACTGACAAGGATGACATCTCGTGCGCCAATCTTCTTTAAAATTTTCACGCTATTTTTAGCATTCTCGCGCGTATCACGACTATCTTGTTCAACATAGGTAGCCGCAGCTGGTATACCCGCCTTACGCGCCCGTCGCTCCATCACAACTGCGTTTGGCTCAACCGACTTATTAGCGCTAGCACCGCTAAAAATGATCTTATCCGCATAGCCTGCCTTCCATACCGCAATCGCCTTATCCGTGCGTGACACCGTATCGCCACCACTGACCACAACAATAGCATCCGCCTTGCGACAACTCGAAGACTTATCTGTCGACGGCTTGCTACATTCGGCTAGATTATCTGAACCAAGGTAAATTTCAGTTACCACAATAAATCCGGCAACCAGTACAATCGCAGAAACTAATGCACTAAGAAAATACTTCACGCTAAGACATCGCTCCAAACTTCAACTGCTCGCGGATTGTATCGGCTAGGATTGGCTTTAATTGCTCAATATCATCCGCTGTAGTAAAACGACCCATTGATAGCCTAATCGAGCCATCCGCTTCCAACGCGGTAAGCCCCATAGCCACTAGCACATGACTACGCAACCCCTTGTTAGCTGCGCATGCCGAGCCAGTTGAGACCATTACACCATGCTCATCCAAGGCAAACACCGCTCGCTCGCCGTCTAATCCTGGAATTGAGAAGTTCAAGATTGCCGGAGACTGCCGACGTCCTTCGTTAATCTTAGCCTCCTTGAATTCTTGCAAGACGAAGTAGCGCAATTGATTACGCAATACACTCAAGCGTTTCACTTCGCTCTTACGATGAGCTTCAGCTAGTTCTAGCGACTTAGCAAAACCGACTGCATTCGCCACATTTTCCGTGCCACTGCGCAGGCCCATCTCCTGCCCGCCACCGATGATTAATGGCTGCAGCCTAACGCCGGCTCGCACATACAACAAACCTGCCTGTTTTGGACCATAGCACTTGCCGGCATTTAAAGTCATCAAATCCACACCTAGGCGTGCTACATTTAAATCACAAATCCCTACCGCCTGCGAGGCGTCAGTATGCAGTAATAGTTGTCGCGCTATGCCACGCTCGCGCCGATCACTACGCACGCGCCGTACCAGATCCACAACCGCCGCCAGATCGGCAATCGCGCCAGTCTCGCTATTAACGTAGCCGACTGATATTAATTCTGTCTGATCAGAAATTGCCGACTTTAACTCCGCCAGGCTAATACTGCCTTTATTGTCAACCGATATTGACCTACCGCCACGCATTTTCGCCACATTCAAGACTGCTGGATGTTCGGTAGCAGACACAATAATGTCGCCAGACACACCGTGTAAAGCAATATTATCCGATTCAGTAGCACCAGCCGTCAGCACAATTTCCGCAGAGCGAGCACCTATCACTACTGCCAAACGATGTCGTGCTTCTTCTAAGTCCGCTTTCACGGCGCGCGCCACACTGTAGGCTGCCGAAGGATTATAGAATCTGTCTTGTAGATACGGCATCATTTCGCGCAGTACACGGTGGTCTAGCATTGTCGCCGCTGCATTATCTAGGTAGATTAATTTTGTCTTATCATCAACCATATTCACCACTAAATATTAAAACAATCCACCAAAGCAGAATAGTATAACTAGAGTAAGTGCTGCTGTAAACAAAGTTGGCGCACCTAGCTCCGCCCAAGTAACCTTCTTGTCATTAGCCCATGCCTTGTACACCCTAGTTGCCACAAAGGAGATTGCCGTAATAATAATAGCAATTTGGGGTATTGACAAAATCTGTGGCACTACCGGATACTGCACATTCCAGTGCCAACACACGTAGGCCAATATCGCCACCAGCAATCCCCAGACCGATGCTAGTAATCCACGTGACTCCTCGTCGTACTGGCCTAACATTTGACGCGCCGAGGCGAATCCCACCACGAAAGAACCTAGCACAACTAGCAATAGTGGCAACACATTCGATGTCATCGATAATGCCGTCAGTCCCATAAACTGCGCAGCTGAGGCTTGAAATAACACCCACCTCTCTCTGCGTAGCGGCTTAATTACAATTAGCCAAATTGCATACAGTACCGCCAAAGCACCTTGTAGCCATACTACGTTAAATGGCACAATTGATGCATATCCACTCTCGACTAATTCATTATAAGAACGTGACGCAGACCACGATATCAACACCACACTAAGACCCATAACGAGATCTGGCAGTGAGCTCAACAGATTCGCCCACCAATAGCGTGGCCGAACCGCAATAACTCGCCATTTCGACAATAAAACTAGCGCAATCGCCAGCCAAGGTGTATTAAAGAATATAGTTAATGCAACAACAGCAGATGCCAATAAAATGTTGAATAATATATGGATTAAATCCGCTACAGTACTGCGCTTTCTTGTCGTTTGAATATATTCGACCATTTCAGCTCTATTATATCATGCTACGCGCACTCGTGGACAATCCTCCAAAATTAGCGTAAACTAGTTGAAGTGAATAGACAATCAAAACTCGGCTCGTCAACCGATTATCAATACAAAGAGCAGTTATCTGCACTCAGAAATCTGCCCATGCCGCCAAGTAACCAGCCGCGTGTTACCGAGCGCGACCTAGACAAAACTTCTAGTAGCAGAAAAAACGTAACCAAGCATCTCAACACACCGCTAGCCAAATCTGGTGTAGAACGACCACAGCCTATTGCCACTGGACAGCGCAGTTCCGCGTGGTTGCATGATTTTGCTAGCATTATTGGCTTTATTGTAGTGGTCGTCGTTGGTGCGGTACTGATCAACAATTTCATCTTCCGCAGTTTTGACGTAGTTGGACCTAGCATGGAGCCAACACTTGAAGGCGAAGGCTCATCTGACCGCCTAATCGTCAATCGTGTCGCGGTAACTCTAGCTAACCTTCAGGGCAAGCAGTACACCCCAAGTCGCGGTGATATTATTGTATTTAAGAATCCTAACCACAATCCGCTAGAGGGTATAGGAGATGAATATATTGTTAAACGTGTCACCGGCCTGCCAGGTGAGCGTGTCACAGTTAGCGACTGTACGCTAAAGGTATACAACAACGAACATCCTAATGGCTTTAACCCTTATCCTAGCTTTACTAGCCTTGCATCTAACGACAAGGAGGTCAACACCTGTGTTGACGGTGAAGGTACTGATGTTACTGTGCCTAATGGTGAGGTTTTTGTTACAGGCGATCACCGAATCGGCAACTATTCAATGGATAGCCGTAATGGCGAAGGGCGCGCCTCTCTAGGCACTATTCCATTAGAAGACATCATCGGCCCCGTTGCACTACGCATATGGCCGCTAAATAACATTACTATCTTTTAGCTTGGCTAGTACTAATATAAAATTACCGACTACTGAGAGTTTGCAGCAGAAGTATTGTTCTGTGTTTCACCATTAGATCGGTCGCCATCTGATATGCCCAAGTTGCTATCATCAATGACAGAAGAGTCAAAGTTATTTAAGTTTTTCAGCTCATTCTGATACTTGTTTATACGTTGCTCAAAATCCGTAGTCGCCTTTTTGTCCAATTTGCCATTTGAGTCAAAAGGCTTATCATCGACGTCTTTCTCAACCTGAGTACGAACTTTTTCGTAGCCTGGACGACTCATATCAAGCTGAATTGCGCCACTCATTTGATATAGTTTTAGACTAATACCAGTCATTACGACTGATACCACTAGACATATTGCAATAAAGCAGCCAAAACGATGTTCTGTCACATATTTTGTTATGCGATCAATCATACAGCTTCTCCTTCAACGTCCCAAAATGGCTTTTATAATCATCAATTTGCTGGTCTAATTTTTCGACAATTGATTTTAGGTCCTCACGCTCATGACGTACTTCGACCAAGCTATCATAGAAACCACTCGGTGACTTAGTGCATTCTAGTTTAATTAGTGCAACTAGACTATCGTCATATTTGCTATACGTTTCCTTGAAGTTGCTCAAATTATCGTTAAATTCTTCGGTTATTTGCGATAGTTCTGGCGCCGAACGACGGTTATTGCTAATGCGCGCATTCATGGCGTATAGCAAGTCGCTAACTTCATTGTAAATACGACCTCTGTTAATTCGTAGTGCCGCATCATTCTTCTCGGTTTGCGACAGCGCCGACTTAGCCGACAAGCACCCTGCCCGTATAGCAGTATCCGAAGGTATAGCATTCACTGGTACCGCTAGCATTAAGCTAACCGTAACTACCGCCATAATAGATAATGTTGCGACTCGATGCATAATACTAGTATAACAGAAATAACAGTAACGAGGCCTTAGTCGTCCCATTGCTCCAACAAAGTAAACTGATGGCCTGCAATTTCGACAATAGAAGTACCACTAGCTCCTTGATGCTCTAGCTCACGCGCAATACCACTACGCTGTAGAATATCACGAAGACGGTTAATCGCAAACTCGTTATCAAAATCCGTCTTGATGGCAAATCGCTCTATCTTAGCGCCAGTAACTACATAAACATCACCATCGCTACGCGCTTCTTTACTTACCCACCAAGTATTATCTAGCTGTTCGTGCGTTAGGCTAATCACCGGAGTTTCATCGCTCGCACCCGATTCAGCCATAGCTGCTTCGCGTCGCGCCTCTTCACCTGCTACTAACTGCTTCTTATGCTCAGTTACAATTTTTACCAACGCCCGCAATAGCTCTAATGTACCACGATGAGCACTTGATGAAATTGCATAAACTGGACGATCAGTCACCTTTGCTAACTCATCCTTCTGCATCTGTACGATCTCATCATCAACTACATCGGTCTTGGTTAGTACAATAATCTCTGGTTTAGACGCTAAGTTAGCTGAATATTGCTCTAGCTCTCGGCGAATCTTCTGGTAATCACTTGCAACATCGTTGCTCATCACATCAATCATATGCAAGATTACCGATGTACGCTCTACATGACGCAAGAAAGCATCGCCAAGACCCTTACCCTCCGATGCGCCCTCGATCAGCCCTGGGATATCCGCAATCAAAATCGACTGATCGTCTACATCAGCTACACCCAAGTTTGGCGTCAATGTCGTAAAGGCGTAATTAGCAATCTCTGGTCGCGCATTTGATACCACTGACAGAAAAGTTGATTTACCGGCATTTGGAAAGCCCACTAGACCCACATCAGCCACTATCTTTAACTCTAACTGTGCGGCAAAGCTATCACCCTTCGTGCCTACTTCAGCCACGCGCGGGGTCTGACGAGTCGAGGATTTGAAGTGAGCATTGCCAAAGCCACCTTCGCCACCATGCGCCACAATCACTTGCTGACCCTTCTCGGTCAGATCAGCTATTATTTGACCGTCACGATAAACTATCGTACCAACTGGTACTTTGACTAGCTTGTCCTTGCCATTCGCACCATGCATCTTACGCTTACCACCTGGTTCGCCACTCTGCGCACGTAGCTCTGGCTTAAAACGAAAGTCCGACAGTGTGTTGACGTTAGCGTCCGCCACAAAAACGACATTACCGCCGTCGCCACCGTCGCCGCCGTCTGGACCACCTTTTTCTACATATTTTTCATGACGAAAGCTGACAGCGCCATTACCGCCATCGCCAGCAATTACATTCACCTCTGCCGTATCTGCAAACATACTATCATTTTACCATAATATAACGGATTTTACCGCTGACAGTTTGACGATACCAGCTAAGACACATGTGTCGCTCATAGAAAATCAAGGTATAATATACATAGAATGAATCAGGCACTAAAGGATAAATTAAAGACGCTACCGACACGACCCGGGGTATACTTTCACAAGGATACTAAGGGCGAGGTTATTTACGTCGGCAAAGCTAGCGTTCTAAAAAACCGTGTTCGACAGTATTTCAACCGCGAACACCACGACGCAAAAACACGCGCCCTAGTCGCCGACATTGCCATGACCGATTGGATTGAAACTGACAGCGAAATTGACGCCCTCTTTCTAGAGAACGAGATGATTAAGCGCTACATGCCGCGCTACAACATCCTGCTACGCGATGATAAAAATGTTTGTTATGTCCGCATTAATTTTAATGACGAATGGCCAACTGTTACAATAACGCGCACACCGCTAGACGATCGTGCTGATTATATTGGACCATTCTATAATACCGTGCCGATTAAAAAAGCTTTGCGCTACCTGCGCAAGCCTTTCCCTTATCTAGCAAAACCAAGCGATCGTGAATCAAAATTAATGCAACAACTTCATCTGACGCCATCAGGTACCAGTGCCGAATACAAGGCTGATCTACATATGCTAGTTCGCTATTTAAACGGCGATTGGCGTAAGATTCAAAAAGACCTCGAGCGCGAGATGAAGCAGGCCGCTCATGATTTACGGTTCGAGTACGCCGCTGCTATACGAAATCAGTTAACTTACCTAAATGAGTTAAAAAAGCAAATTATCTTTGGCCAAGCTGAATTCATGGATATCAGCAAAGACAAAGCACTAGTTGGCGCACGTGACTTGTTTCGCCTGCCAGAAATTCCCCGCCGCATTGAGGGATACGATATTTCTCATCAAGGTGGACGCGACGTTGTCGGATCTATGGTTGTCGCAACCAACGGCGTAGCGGATAAACGCGAGTATCGCAAATTCAAGATTTCAAAACAACGCAACGATGATTATGCTGCTATGGATGAAGTAATTCGTCGGCGATTTAGCGAGCGACACAAGAACTGGGGTAAGCCAGATTTAATCGTCGTAGATGGTGGCGCACCACAAGTCAAAGCTATTGGCGATTTGGTTAAAGATATTCCACTAGTTGGCATAGCAAAAGAAAACGATGAAATCGCTGTCTGCAAGTCTTATTCTCATATCAGCACAAAGAAATTAGATGATCTAATAGCCGATCCTATTCCAGGCGTTAGTATTACAACTAATGGCGAAGTCTACATGATTAATCTGCACGTTGGCGCACGTCACACTGCTGGGCACAGCTTTACTTTTCGTGGCTCTGCTATACCGAATCCATACACCGACCTACTTAAATTACTCCAGCGACTACGCGATGAATCGCACCGCTTTGCAATTACATATCACGAGAGTGTTAAGCGCCATAGCCATATTCGCAACGAACTAGAAGAAATTCCTGGCGTTGGCCCAGCCACGCGTCGCAAGCTGATGCGTCATTTTGGCAGTATTAAACAAATTCGCGAAGCCAGCTTGTCAGATATACAAGCAGTAGTCGGTAATCGACTTGCCAGCCTAGTTAAATCTTATCTAAACAACCCTAATCAACATAAGTAAGCAAAGAGAGACAGTAATCCGCGATTAACTAAGGCGTCGCTTTTACGCTGCCCATGCGTACAGTCCAATTCTCTACGCCACGATAACGATGAGAAGCATCAACTAACGACGATCCCCTAGGCAGAGCTCGTACATTATCATCAGCTACAAAATAGATACTCGGCTGATATAAGGCTATCGCTGGATTATCCTGTTGCCACTGTTTAGTAAAAGCCAAATAGCGCATCTTCCGTGCATGTGGATCAGTAGCTGTACGTCCATTAGATAACAGTACTTCCGCTCGTTTTGAGCTATAATTAGAAAAGTTAAGCCCAGTTGCGCCAGTTTGAGTAGAAGACCAGTACGCATACTCGTCTGGGTCAGCGCCCAAATGCAACTGGTATATCAAGACATCATAATTACGTGGCGACAGAACCTCTTGCTGCGCAGTAGCAGGATCAGCTATTTGAACTTTTGTATCTACACCAATATTACGCCACCGCTCAGCGACAATATTTGCTACTCTTTCGTAGTTAGTACCCTTCAATGTGGCTATATTAATAGTCAAAATCTTGCCATCCTTTGCCCGATACTTAGCACCCGTATGCTTAACCCAACCAAGTTTATCTAAAATTTCGTTTGCTGTTTTAGAGTCATTGTTTGGCTGTTTCATCCGATCAGCTTCTTTGTATACACCCGCCGCTAATGGTGTTTCTAGTGCACGTGGCTCTGATATCGCCCTAACACCTTTAACAACCTCTTTACGCAAGCTAGATAGATCAATAGCCAGACGCAAAGCATTGCGCATTTCCTGATTATCTGTCAATTCACCATCAGTATTAAACAGCGCATATATACCATCCGCAGTAGTAGCGTAATTAATCGTGCGACCTTTTGATAAACCATTTAGACTACCCAAGCTAACGTCTGCCAGCACATTAACCTCACCGTGTTGCAAACCAGCCGCCATAGCAGATTGATTGTCGTATGTACGAACCGTTACACGATCAAGCCTAGGCGTGGAGCCATCATAATTCTTGTTTGGTATAAATGACCATGTCGATTGACTACTTGATTTGTTCTCGACAGAGTCAACAACAAACGAGCCACTTCCTACAATTCGCTCGGGCATCTGCGATGACATACTGTTAACTTCCGCGACAGATTTATCTTTCAAGATATGCTTAGGTAAAACGCCAAACGTCAGAGCTACCGGAAATGACATGTAGATATTAGGCATTACAAATTTAATCGTATGATCGTTGACTTTCCTCGCATCAACCGTCTCATAACTGCTATAGAGTGGCGAATTAAAATTCTTATTTTTTATCAAATCTAGCGTAAATAGCACATCGTCTGCCGTCAACTTCTGCCCATCAGACCAATGTAAATCAGAGTTAAGTTCTACGGTCCATGTTCGTCCATCTGAGTTGACCGACCAACTCTTTGCTAAGTCACCCTTAAGGTCATTAGACTCATCATAAGTCAATAATCCACGATATACCATCGATGCTAAGGCTTTTTCACTATCTGTTGAAGCCAGTACAGGGTTGACGGTAGTAATTTTATCTACTACACCTTCGGCGTATGTTCCGCCCGACACGGGTACTTTTGCTATATTATCATTAGTATAAACAACAGTTTGCACAATACTAGTTGCAATCAGTAGCATCATAGCTGCTAACCAAATTACTACATTCTTACGCACCGCCAGCAAGTTATCACGTCGTACTACCAACCACTGTTGCACATGCTTAAAAACATGTCGATTAGCTTTATCGACCTTACGACGCACTGTTTTAAAGCGCTTTTCTATGCTCGTTTTGTTAGTGGTGGATTTCTTTGGCTTCATTAATATCTTAGTTAAACTAACATACTGCCTAGCAAGCTAATCACGAAAACTACTGCTAGGACGATTGTCGTATCATATAGGTTCTTCTCAATTCCACGACGAGTCGTAAACAGCTCACCGCTGGCACCAAAACCAGCACCAAGGGAAGCGCCACGTGATTGCAATAGAATTGACAGCACCATAAGCACAGCACTACCAATTGTCAAAATATTCAGAATCTCACCAATATTCACATATCCTCCTTATTAGTCGACACCGGAGTCAAACTATTCATTAGATAGTTTATCAAACTTAACACTAAACTGCTAACCATTGCCCAACCAAAGCTCATATGGATTGACGGTGCAATTGCTACCGTCAGCCAGACCATAAAGCCATTAATTACAATCGTAAATAGCCCCATTGTAACCAGCACAAACGGAAGCGACAGTATTGTAACAATTGGCTTGATGATTGCGTTTACAGTTGAGAAGATTAACCCTGCTAGTAGGAATGTCGCAATGGTCATCGGCACAGTCATCAATGTACTGTCGCCGAACATCATGACAGATATCCATAGCCCCAGTGAGCAGATAAACCATCTAATAATAAATGATATTGAGCTTTCCATTAGCCCTATTATACCACAGTGCTATTTAACTTTATTCCAAGCGTCGGCTAGTATACTAGCACTATTGCGTAGTTTGCCAGTCTCTTCTTCACTGATGTTCGGTGCAATCACCTTCTCAACGCCATCACATCCAACTACTGCAGGCAGTGATAGATAGACTCCACTAACGCCATACTCGCCGTTCAAGCGCACTGATAGTGGCAGAATCGACTTTTCGTCACGCAGTAGCGCCTCGCAAATACGTGTTGTACTGGCGGCAATACCATAATAAGTCGCACCCTTGCGATTAATTACTTCGTAGGCTGCATTGCGCACATCGTCTGCGATCGTCAAATAATCTTTATCTTGCATAACACCGCCGAATTTATCGCTCGCCTCGTTAATGTTCATGCCAGCAATATTAACCATACTCCAAGCCGCAAACTCACTATCGCCATGCTCGCCTAGAATGTAGCCATGAATATTTTTACTATCTACGCCAAATTTTTGTCCCAAGATATGGCGGAAGCGTGCCGAATCTAGATTTGTGCCGCTGCCAATCACGTGCTTTGGATCAAAGCCAGATACTTCTTGCGCCACTCGTGTCATTACATCAACAGGGTTAGATACGATCACCAATAAAGCGTTCGGTGATTGCGGAGCTACCTGCGACACCACATCACGCATGATAGCGGCGTTTCTAGAGATTAGATCCATGCGTGTTTCCCCTGGCTTCTGATTAGTACCAGCAGTAATGACTACAATATCCGAATCTTTAGTGTCCGCGTAACTACCAGCATGAATTTCGGTAGTAGCTAAAAATGGCATACCATGTTCAATATCCATCGCCTCGCCTTCAGCACGTTTATTATTAACGTCAACAAGCACGATTTCACTAGCTGTACCACGCATAGTCATGCTATAGGCAATAGTGCTGCCTACAAAACCGGCTCCTACAATCGAAATTTTAGTTGCTGTTTTCATTTTTTCCTTTCTGTTTTATCTATTATCTATATTTTACCACAACCATTAAAATGTGGTACAGTAAAAGTGTCAAAAATTAATACAGAAAGGATAAAATGTCAAAAATTCAATTTGTCAAAGCACGTTGGATTCTAGATTCACGCGGCAATCCGACGGTTGAAGCCGACGTCACTCTAGAAGACGGTTCGTTTGGCCGTGCCGCTGTGCCAAGTGGCGCTTCCACCGGTGCAGCAGAAGCCCTAGAGCTACGCGACGGCGGCGACCAGTTTATGGGTAAGGGCGTTAGCAAGGCTGTTGCCAATATCAACGACAAGATCGCTCCAGCCGTTATCGGCCATGAAGCCAGCGACCAAGCTGCTATTGACCAGATCATGCTGGACCTCGACGGCACCGATAACAAGTCCAACCTTGGCGCAAACGCTATCTTGGCTGTATCATTAGCCACAGCTAAGGCATCTGCCGCTGCAGCCGGACTACCACTATATCGCTATATTGCAAATCTAACTGATACTAAAGACATCTCATTGCCACTACCGATGATGAATGTCATGAACGGTGGTGCCCACGCAAACTGGTCAACCGACATTCAGGAATTTATGATTATCCCAGTTGGTGCGCCGACCTTCCAAGAAGGCATTCGTGAAGCAACCGAGGTATTCCACGTATTAGCTAAGGTACTAAAAGAGAAAGGCTACCCAACTACCGTTGGCGACGAAGGTGGTTATGCGCCGAACGTTCGTGAAGGCAATGCTGAGCCACTGCATCTGATCGAAGCAGCTGTTACTCGTGCTGGCTACAAACTAGGCGAAGACTTTATGCTAGGTCTAGATATAGCATCCAGTGAATTTTATCATGACGGTATCTATGATCTAAAGGTTGAAGGTAAGCAGTTAGATTCCGCCGGTATGATCGAGTTTACAAAGAACTTGATTGCCAATAATCCACTAGCTACCGTCGAAGATGCCCTAGCCGAGGAAGATTGGACAAATTGGACTAAGCTAGAGACTGAAGTCGGTGAACACACCCAGCTTGTTGGCGACGATCTATTAGTTACCAACGTAAAGCGTCTACAGAAGGCCATCGACGAAAAAGCTGCTAATTCAATCTTAATCAAGCCAAATCAAATCGGCTCTCTGACCGAAACGATCAACGCCGTCAAGTTAGCCAAAGCAAATGACTTTACTACTGTTATGAGCCACCGCTCAGGCGAGACCGAAGACACAACGATCGCTCACTTAGCCGTAGGCTTGAACTGTGAACAGATTAAGACTGGTTCATTATCTCGCACCGATCGCGTCGCAAAGTACAACGAACTAATGCGCATCGCCGAAATGGAGCCATCTATTCGCTTTGCCAAACCGTTGCCTAGGAAATAAGTGAATACAAACTATTTACCCCGCCTTTGCAGGCGGGGTTTTCGTTACTCTTTTCTGAATATTTTTTTAAACCAATTCTTGATGGCAGTGCGAGTTGCAGGATTTCGGAGTGTTGTAATGATGATAGGCAAAAATGAGACAAATAATATCAAGGCGATTGTCGGCAATAACACAGTGTCGATGCCTAGCCCCATACTTTCAAACCAACTGCCCAGATAGTAGCCAGCCAGCGTAACTCCGAATGTCCAGCCAGCTGCACCAATAATGTTAAAGGAAATAAAATGATGATAGGTCATCTTAGAAATACCCGCTACAATCGGCGCAAAAGTACGCACTATTGGTACGAAGCGCGCCAAAACAATCGCCATTCGTCCATGTTCCTCGTAAAACTTCTCCGCGCGGTGCAAATACTCCTTTTTAAATATTTTGCCATCAGGACGTTTATATAACTTGCGACCATAATGTTTGCCAAACTCATATCCCACAGTATCACCCAATACTGCCGCAACGAATAAAATTAAACATAGCCACCACACGTTAAAATGGAATATATGTTGACTAACTAAAAAACCTGCTGTAAATATTAGGCTATCACCTGGCAAGAAGAAACCAATTAGTAGTCCACTTTCAGCAAAAATAATTGCCGCAACCGCCAAAATACCACCACCAACAATAATATCTGTAATCTCAACACCTGGAATCATGGTAATGATTATACCATAGAGTATTCGTTAGATGGCAGCTCTAATAGACTTGCTTTGCTAGCATTTTTGCTAAATACTTAGCAGTAAAGCCCTTACCGGCAGCAACCTGCTCCGGCGTACCCGATGCGACAACGCGTCCACCATCCAAACCACCTTCGGGTCCCATGTCAATAATATAATCAGCTGATTTGATTACATCTAAATTATGCTCTATTACAACCATCGAGTTTCCGGCGTCAACCAGCTTTTGCATAACATCCAGCAATCTTCGCACATCCGCCGAATGTAGACCAGTTGTTGGTTCATCCATGACATATAGAGTCTTACCAGTCGCTCGTCGCGATAGTTCAGTTGCCAACTTAATCCGCTGCGCTTCGCCACCACTAAAAGTCGTCGCCGGCTGACCTAGTTTAATATAGCCCAGACCCACATCCTGCAAAGTTTTTAGCTTACGATAAATCGCCGGAATAGATTCAAAGAACTCTGCAGCTTCATCAATCGTCATCTCCAATACCTGCGAGATATTCTTGTCATGCCACTTAATCTCGAGTGCTTCCTTATTATAACGCGCACCATGGCACTCTTCACATACCACATACACATCAGGTAGAAAGTGCATTTCAATTTTAATTGAGCCATCACCCTGGCAGTTTTCACAACGACCGCCACGCACATTAAAGCTAAAGCGCCCTGCTTTATATCCACGTATATTTGCCTCTGGTGTCGCAGCAAATAGCTCACGGATTGGACCAAACAGGCCAGTATAAGTTGCTGGGTTAGAACGCGGTGTCCGACCAATCGGACTCTGATCAATCACAATTATTTTATCTAGATGTTCAATACCATCAATCCGATCATGTGCACCTGCCACGGCTTGTGAATGATTCAGTCTAGCAGACAACTCTTTACTTAAAACGTCATTAACCAGCGTCGATTTACCCGATCCAGATACACCTGAAACCACTGTCAGAACACCTAGTGGAAACGTTACGTCAATATGTTTCAGATTATGTTCACGAGCACCACGCACGACCAATAGGCGCTTTGGATCTACCGGACGGCGATGCTTTGGCACGACAATTTTCTCACTACCATTTAAGAACTTGCCCGTTAACGATGCAGGGTTAGCCGCCACTTCAGCTGGCGTACCAGCCGCAACAATTTCACCGCCATTTACACCAGCGCCTGGACCTACATCAACTAAGTAATCTGCGGCTCGTATGGTATCTTCATCATGTTCCACTACAATTACCGTATTACCAAGATCACGTAGATGCTTTAGCGTGGCAATTAGCCGATCATTATCACGCTGATGCAGTCCAATCGACGGCTCATCTAGTACATACAACACACCCTTTAGACCCGAACCGATTTGAGTTGCTAAACGGATTCGCTGCGCTTCACCACCCGATAGAGTATTAGCTGCCCGGCCTAACTCAAGATAGCCCAGACCAACATCCTTCATAAAGCTCAGGCGCGCATTAATTTCCTTGAAAATTTGTCGGCCAATCGTTTTCTCTTGCTCGGTCCATGCAATCTTATTGAATACATCAATACAATCGTCAATACTTAGGCTACAGATATCAACAATCGACAAATCGTGAACAGTGATTGCCATCACCACTGGCTTTAGACGTGCGCCATGGCAAGTCATACACTCACGCTCTCGCATAAAGCGCTCAATATCTCGACGAATAAAATCACTATCTGTTTCCGCCCAACGACGCTCTAGATTAGGAATTACACCTTCATATTTAGTACGAAAAGGCTTGCCGTTATTCAGCGACACCTCGTAGACCTCGTCGCCCGTACCGTACATAATTAGCTGTTTAACTTCAGATGACAAATTTTTGACTTCGGTGCGCAGACTAAAGTTATGACGCTCAGCTACAGCCGCCAGCTTACGCATCCACCAAGCCTCTACGTTAATGCGATTAAACGGCCGTATTGCGCCCTCCATTATGGTTAAGCTTGGATTCATCACTAGGTCTGGATCAACCTCCATGCGACTACCCAAGCCCATACAAGTAGGACAAGCACCAAATGGCGCATTAAACGAAAACAGACGTGGCTCTAGCGGTGGAATAACTTCATCAGGGTGGTCAGTACAGGCATAGTGTTCAGAGTAAGATAACACCTGTTTAGTATCTGCATCGACAATCTCAATCAAGCCGTCGCCAATTAATAAACCCTGCTCCACCGACTGCGAAACACGCGACACCTCATCATCAGTTATCACCAAACGATCAATCACTAAGTCTACATCGTGCTTTAATTTCTTGTCCAGTTCCGGCCATTCATCCAAGGCATATACAACACCATCAACCCGTGCACGCGCATAGCCACGCTGCATGTATTTTTCTGAAACGTAAGCAAACTCGCCCTTCTTCTGGCGTGCCAGCGGCGCATCAATATACACTCGTCGGCCAGTTAGCTTCATTACTTCATCAATAATAGATTGCGCCGTGCGCTTTCGCACTGGCTTGCCGCAAATTGGGCAGTGCGGTACACCTAGACGCGCGAATAGCAAACGTAAATAGTCATAAATCTCAGTAACCGTTGCTACCGTAGAACGTGGATTGCGGCTAGTCGACTTCTGGTCAATCGAGATAGCTGGACTAAGACCATCAATTCGATCGACATCCGGCTTCTCCATCTGACCCAAGAACTGACGCGCATACGACGACAGTGACTCGACATAGCGACGCTGACCTTCAGCATAAATAGTATCGAAGGCCAACGACGATTTACCCGAACCAGATAATCCCGTGATCACTACTAGCTTATCACGCGGAATCGTTACATTAACGTTTTTTAAATTATGCACACGGGCGCCAACCACCCTAATCGAGTTCTCATTCACTTTGCGCATTCTACATCATTTTAGCGTTTGTGTCAATAATACGACCGGCTAGTCATTATATGGCATAATTGATTCAGCCCAGAGCTGAAGCTCTTGCAAGATATAGTCATCAGCACCAGACGCAGCAGCCTTTTGTAATTCCTCCATGTATTTCGGAAGCTCACGTTGTAACTTGTCTGACCGATATTTCTCCCAGCGCTTTTGCTCATCCTCACTCAAACTCTTTGGATACATGCGCGCTTTGTATCGTAGTAATAGCTCTGGCAACCTATCGTCGTTAAACTCTGGATGAAAATCAGCCAACTGACGCGCATCGGTCATAGCTGCAATCGCACGACATTTTGGACGATCAGCCTCAGGCGTAAAACTGTCGTATAGCTGACCTTCGACGTCTTTATCGCCTAGCCATTCTGGACGAGTATTATATGCGTTAATCAAACGCGCTAGAAAGTCCTTGTTTTGCTGTAATAACTTTAGATTAGCTTGTGCTTCAGCTTTAGTTAGATGAATACGCTCTTCACTACCGTTATCCAAAGTCCCCACGGGCGCCACAGCTGGACATCTATTTAGACTAATCTCTTTAATTGGCAAAACTCTAAAGCCATCAGTATGGCGCTGTTCGTAGTTTGCCGTCAGGTTAGCCATTATCGTTTGTTCGCTCCAACCCACAAAGTCGGTTGGCGCATAGCGCAAATCCCAGACCAACAGATTGTTGGAATTCTTAAGTCGTGTGATTGGCACTGCAATCGTAGTCTTAGCATTTTCTGAAGTATAGCGACCACTAGTATAGACAAACGGCCGCCCTAAACGCACTACTTCGGCAACCTTTTCCTTGCTGCGATGCTCGTATAAATAGTTCCACATACGTGGTTGTTTGTCGCGCAGTAACCGTGCCAAATTAATTAACGCCCGCACGTCAGCTAGAGCGTCATGTGCCTGTTTGTTCTCAAAGCCATTAGATTTAGCCATATCCACCAGATTAACCGTCGGTCGCTCGACCCATTCGCCGGTTTTACCGTCCTTTGCACGCTTTGTCGGCCAATTAACACCGTCAGGACGCAACGCTCGCACCATTCTAGTCACATCTAGCAAGTCCCAACGCGAGCGTCCTTCTGCCCACGCCCATTCATAAGGATCGCGAAAATTATGCCACAGAGTATAGCGTAGAAATTCGTCATCAAACCGCACACTGTTATAGCCCAAAATTACCGTGTCAGGAGTAGCCACCTTGTCCAAAAAATAAGCACAAAACTCCGTTTCGTTTATGCCATCAGCCAAGGTCTTCTGCGGCGTTATACGAGTAGTTAAAATTGCACCAGGCGACGGTAGGGTGTCGTCGGTTAGCTTAATTAAGATATTTTCCTCTTGGTCAAGCTCATTCAAGTCCTTGTCTGTTCGAATACCTGCAAATTGCATAATACGGTCGTGCTTAGCGCTAAAGCCGGTAGTTTCAAGGTCGTAAAAGAAGAATGTTCGCATAATTCTATTTTATCACCTCTCCTACCTAGAGGCTTACGATTTGTAATTTTATACTATTTACAGGTCAAATTAGTGAATAAATTTATAACCCGATAGATTGCTAATAGTACGAGTAGAACGCACACCCCAACCCTTATAATTCATTTCTGACACAAAGATTGAACCATCGGAATTTACGCGCTCCACAATACCCACGTGACCATAGTACCCAGCATCAGTCTGAAAAACAGCGCCGACAGATGGAGTACGGTTAACGATTAGGCCAGCCGCAGCCGCAGATGTATCCCAAGTATTGGCATTACCCCAACGATTGGCAATTGGTAGCCCTAATTGAACACGCCGATTAAATGCATACCAAGTACAGTAGCCGTAAGCATAGCGATTGTCACCTGCAGTCGGTACACCTATATTACCCCGACGAATTGATATCGGCTTGGTTGATATGCTATTGCTATTCGAATTAACTTTCGGATCCACGTAACCAGGACGCTCGTTTTCCGGCAAAACGCCATCCGGCAACAGCAAGCGCATACCCGTTGATACACTCGCTAATGGCAAGTTGTTTATTGATATTATATCGTCGACACTTGCATGATACTTATTGGCTATTGTATCTAGACTATCACCATCTTTGACCGTGTACACAACACCGTTAGTAGCAGGAATGGTAATATCAGAATCTGGATTAATTGCGTCTGACGTCAGATTATTAGCAAACCGCAATGTATCAGTAGAAATACCGTATTTATCTGCTACTGTTTGGACAGTATCGCCCGGCTGAGCTTTGTAAGTGTCTATTGCTTTAGTGGTAGCCGTAGGCTCAGTAATCTGACTCTTTGTGGCACTAGTTGTATCAGACTGAGCTAGTTCTGCTGTAATATTGGCAGACTCCGCATTTGACGACACACTGTTAGCTGAAGATAAGCCCGCTACCGACGCGACAGACGTAGCCAGATTAGCCGACCTCACATCAGCAACCGTAGTTGTGCTAGCCGTAGAGACTTTCGTTGATGGTTGCGCGCCAACCACACTCACAACATTCGAGTTCTGCCCCTGCATACTATTAATACCAATAGTGGCAGTAGCACTAAGCGGACCACTCAACATTTGGCTACTAGATTTATAACTAGTGCCAACAAGTGTCATAGCTACGACAAATACACTAACATACGTTGCAGTACGAAACATACGTCCATGCTTGCCGCTATACAATTGCTTAATTTTCTCGCTGAAACGATTAAGTAAATTACAGTTATCTCTCATAACGTGATTTATTAAATCTTAGTCTAGTATAGCGCTCAATATTGCTTAAGTCAAGGTAATTACTACTTACATAGCTTGGTACAATGCGCCGCAACAGCTTGATTATGCTGATCTAGCGTATCGGAAAAATAGGTTTTACCGTCATCGCCCGACACGAAATACATTGCTGTACCAATCTCAGGATCAGCCACCGCCTTCAGTGCACTCAGTGATGGATTGTCTATCGGTCCCGGCGGCAACCCCTTATATATTCGCGTGTTATATATAGAATTACACTTCGATGTATTAGTATCGCAAAGCCCTTGCGCATAAGCATACATAAATGTTGTATCAGAACCTAGCGGCATACCTGCATTCAGTCGGCGATAAAATACACCTGCAACCTTACGCTGATCATCGTAGCTCGTAACTTCTTTGGTTACTATCGACGCCAAGGTAATGCCTTTATGCAAGTTCAAGCCATTTTCCTTAAATTTAGTCTGAAAATCATTGCTTAGCACTTCAGCGTTCATTTTGTCCAGCGCCTTTTGAATAAGTATACTTAGGTCATCGCCTGCGTAGACTCGGTAAGTATCTGGATATAAATACCCTTCTAGCGTAGCGCCAGATGGCCTATCAGCTAAAACTGGGCTATCGTACTGCTTGTTAAACGCCTCATCAATCTCGTCATCAGTGTAATCGTATTTCTTAAAATTCTCGCGCAGCTCCTTTAGCGTCAGTCCAGGCGGAATCGTTATATCAACTTCATCAGTCTCTGCGGTTGCTAAGTTCTTGACAACTTTACCCAGATCAAAACTCGGACTCAACATATGTGTACCAGCCTGAATTATGCCACCATGGAATTTCATGTAGACATTAAATGCCAATGTATTACGTATAAAACCACTGCGCTTCAACGCATTAGCTACCGCTGCGGTAGATGCACCCTTGTCAACATCGAACTGTCTAGTTTTCGTATCCTTTGGGTCAACAGGACTAATGGAAGAGCTCCACCACATATAAACGCATCCACTTGCCACTAGGACCAGAGCTGCTAGCGTTAGCGTTGCACGTACTAGCGGGTGTCGATTCTTCGCCACCTTGCGGCGCTTCTTCTCGAACTTGCGTAGCTCACGCTTACTCATGCTAGCCATGCGATCCGCGTCAATCAATGCTTTAAAATCCATTTCAATGAAATCGTTAGCTATTTCAATAGATGGACGACGCTTAGCACGGTTAGAATTGCGTCGCTCCCTGCGAACAACACTAGCATTGCTACTCGTACCCAATGCCCTCTCGCGCAAATTAATATCATCATGCGTATACCGAGGTCTATCCATGACACGCCTCCAAATAGTCCTGTAAAATAATTGTCGCCGCTCGACTGTCTGCTGTACCATCACGCAATGAGACTGGGTCAAAATGACGCTCCTTCTGCATTGCCGACTCAGCCACTACAGACGTTAAACTTTCATCCTGCATTATCACATCAGCCTTAACACCCACATCAGACAGTCGCAGATATAACTCGTGTGCAAAAACACGACACTTTGCACTCTGCGACGTTTCTTCGCCCATGTTATCTCGAGGTAAACCTACCACAACCAAATCCGCCGATTCGTCCTTTATTGACTTTAATAGTTGCGGCCAAAAATCACCGTCAGCCACTACAGGATTCAGCGGTGTTGCCAATCGCACCATAGTATCACCACGACTCAAGCCGATATGCTTAGCACCAAAATCTACGCCCACTACTTTATGCATGTTTAGTCGCTCCGCTAACGCTCAACCGTAAAATCTACTTTAATTTTATCTGCCTTTGGCGCTGTTGACACCCAGAACGGGCTCATTTTGACAGTCACATTGCTCACGCCTGAGTCCTTTGATAGTTCAGCCTTGATTTCTTCAGACTTCTTGCCAACTGCATTCGACTTTACTTTGTCTTCATCAATCTGCGGTCCAATATGACCAGTAGTTTTAGCTGTCACCCTGTATCCATGTTTTACCGCACTGAAGTTACTAAATTTCACACTCTTTAGGCCATTGTCGTAGATCTTCTGATTTTCACCATCCGAATTTAGTTTACTGTCTAGAATTTTATTCAAATCATTACGACTAATACCCAGAAGTGAGTAGCCCACCTCAACGCTAACACTTGCCTGGCCACTCGCAATTTCACCTACTGCCGGTGTTGACTTAGGTCTACCTAGGTTCTGACCAAAGCTATCGCCGACCACAACAGCATTGTCGCCCAACTGTTTCTCTAATTTTTTCTTCGCTTCATCGACGTCTAACTGATCCTTCAGCTTCTGCATCGCCGAATCAACATCAGATTGCTGCACATACTTCACTGTTTCGCGTGTACCACCCGCAAAGTCGCCTTTGGCACTGGCTGACACCCTGCTATTACTAAACCCTTGCACCGACATCTTAGTTCCATCGGAAACATTATACTCAGATCCATATTTAACAGCCGTTGCCTTGACCGAAGCACATACCTGTTTATCTTCTACACCGTTTGTATCACTCCAGCCCTCTAAACCATTAATTGATGCATCGGTAGTAAACTGAACCCCACCAGCATACAACAGAGTTCCCGCTGGAATGTCAACCGTGTTAGTAGCCGTACTAGTTAGCGAAACATTTCTCGTCTGCTTATTACATATATAAACACTACCTTTAGCCTTTTCACCTTGTTCGCGCTCGCCAGTCGCATCAAAATTCACCGTTTCAGTTGATTTGCTAATTTTTACTATTGGTGCAACCTCGCCATCATTGACGTTTAATTCAGCATCTGGGACTAAACGCAATATAGCCGAAACATCTTTGTTAGTTGTCTTGGCTTTAATGACTATACTGGCGCTAGGTGCAAATACTACCGCCCATACAATAAAGCCAACTAATAAGATCGCAACAGCACCGCCAATCAATAACTTCTTACGAAAATCATTGAAATTTGGGATGTTCTTGTTTCCCTTTTTCTGTCTATGTGTATTCGTCTTCTTCTGATAATCATCGTTAACACCATCAGCATCAAGGTCATTCTTCATGCGATCATCATTCTCAATCGAGGCTACAGCCGCAGACATGCCGTCATTATCACGCTTAGAACCGTCGGACGTATCATCTAAATCGCCAATTGACAAGCTCTTCCCATCAATTACATCATCGCTCTTTAAATCGTCCATCGAACTATCAATATCAGGCACAACCGCTTGAGCATTGATATTTTTAGCCACAGGTATACGCAAACCTGCCGCCAGATTCAATAGCGAGGCATCCGTAGTAACCAAGGCAAGATGCTTTTTTGAGGCTTCAGTAGCCCGACCAATCAATTTTAGATTAACCACACTATTCAGTGCGCCACGCGCAGCAGGCGGAACCAATGCTACTACTGGCTCGCTAGACTGCTTTATTCGACTAATAATCGACGTTACATCGTCGTCTACGTCAATGTATACGGTATCGCGACCTTTTAACTTTGATTGCGTACCCGTGCTCAAATGTACACTACGTGATGTGTGGTGATTATTTCCAGTACTAGTTGCCTTGTTATTAGTAGCTGTCGATTTTACACTACTCTTGTGATTATCTATATTATCAAGCCTTGCCATAGATCTCCGTTATATCCTTAGAATTCTATTTAGTTTGTTGCGCAACCCTGTCGTGTCGTCATTAGCTACTTCCATTGTATCATAACCAACACGTAGCAATCCCATAGCAGTAATAAATGTGTGGTCAACTACATCACCAGTCTGATCCTCAATACCTACAACGTCTGCTGGCTCAATATGCTTAATTATTGGACGCCTAGTGAATGGTAAGCCTCGATACCACTTTGACTCCTCTAGGCACTCGGTCAATGGCTTAAGCGAAGAACCTCCACCACACAACAAGAGTCTGTTGGGTAGGTGGTCCACAGCATCGAACTCTGATAACGCTAGCTGAACACCCGATATCCAGACATCCAAAGTCTTGTCAATCGACTTGCCAATTGATTCCTTTACGCTCGGTTTAATCTTCGGGTCGTCTAGATTGACTTTTAGCTTTTCAGCCGCTTCCCGACCAATACCTAAGTCATCCGCAATAGTTTTAGTAAACGAACGACCAGCCACGCCAAACATCTGCGTGCCTTCAACGCCACCATCATTAACTACTGCGATGTCCGTGCTTCCGCCACCGATATCACACAGAATAGCCGTATAGTTCGGGTCGCCATTATTGCCCAACACTGCACGTGCTACTGCAAACGGCTCAGCGGCTACCGCCACCAATTCTAGGTTAAGCTTTAGTGCAGTGCGTTCTAGTGCGCCAATGTGCATCATCGGAGCATATGCCGTATATATCTGAATAGCTACGTCACGACCAGTAAAGCCAATCGGATTCGATACTTTGTAGCCGTCAATATGAATATCTACTATAGCGCTATTAACAAGTTTAACTTCAATGTCTGGTGTGCCAGTCTCGAAAGCAATCTGTTTCTGTGCCTTGATTGCTGTATTGTCCTGCACCTTTTCAATAATAAGTTGCATTTCTGCGTCATCCAGAGGACGATCAGCTGTAGGCCGCTTGTAGTGAATTGTCGAAGTAATACCCTTCACAAATTCACCAGCTATGCCGACAACCACTCTGCGCGCCTGTACACCCGCCTGCTCTTCTGCCTGCGTCAGCGCATCCTCACAGTTCTTTACTACGCCAACAATATCTGATATGGCGCCACCAGACATATTGCCAAATTCCTGCCTAGATTTACCGGCACCAATAATCTGCAACGTATCATCGTCGCCCAACTGCGCAATCAGCACCTTAGTATATTCTGTGCCGATATCTAATGCTGCAATATAGTCGTCTGAATTAGACTGCTTTCGAAACAGTTTCATGATTATATTGTAGCATTAATGATTATTTTTAGCACTAGCTAAAACTTTTGCTTAGCGCCAGCTTTACTCAGCTCACGCTGATGTTGCATCTGGGCATTAAACTGCTCACGCCAATCATCAGGCACTGTTATTTCGCGCTTGTACGCTTCCTCTACAGCCAACTCAACCGGAAATCCATAGGTGTCATATAGCTTGAATATCTCTTCGCCGGTCAGACCGTTACCAGCCAACTTGTCGAATTCCTTCAAACCCTTACGCAAAGTTTGGCGAAAAGCTTTCTCTTCCTTTATCATCACAGCTACAATTTCATCGTGATGTTCCTCGACTTCAGGGAAGAAGCTACTATAAATGCCTGCAATTACCGGCACAATCTCAGCCATAAAGTTCTGCTCTACACCTAGATCAAACGCAAAACGCACTGCACGACGAATCAGACGGCGCATCACATATCCCTGCTGTTTATTACTCGGACGTACACCATCTACTGCCAGAAAGGTTGCTGCCCTTAGATGATCAGCAATCACTCGCATAGCTTTCTGATTAGATTCGTACTTTTTGCCACTCAATTGTTCTAGCTTGGCAACAATCGGAGCAAATAGTGATGTACGAAAAACATCCGGAGAGTCAATAGCTGCTGCCGCAATGCGCTCTAGTCCGCCACCAAAGTCCACGTTCTTCTTCGGTAACAGTTCAAAACCATGCTCACGCCGCACGTATTGCGTAAACACTTGGTTACCAATTTCCATGTAGCGGCCACAGTCACAGTTTGGGTGACACTTTGGACCAAACTTTGGATCATGTTCGATCTCCGTGAACTCATAGAAGACCTCACTATCTGGGCCGCAAGGATCACCCAATGGAGTAGTTGATGGACCGCCATTCCTACTCCACCAGTTCTTGCTACCGTCGTAATAGAAAATACGCTCGCCAGGGTTCATGCCAACCTCGTAGCCATGTTGTTCGCTGCCCATATCGACTGTTTTTGCTTCGATACCCCTTGACTCAAACAGCTTCTGCCAAATCATAGCCGCTTCAGTATCACGCGGTACATTGTTATCCTTATCACCCTCGAAGCACGTAACATATAGACGATTTGGATCTAAACCAACTATTTCAGTTAAAAATGTCCAAAACCAAGTAATCTGCTCTTTCTTAAAGTAATCACCAAGTGACCAGTTGCCTAGCATTTCGAAGAATGTTGTGTGGCGATTATCGCCCACCTCGTCAATATCCTGTGCTCGCACACAGGTCTGCGTATCTGCTAGGCGTGTACCATCAGGACAAGGCTGTCCTAGTAAATATTTCAGTAAGGACTGCATGCCTGATCCAGTAAATAAAGTAGTGTTGTCATCTTTAGGTACAACTGATGCACGCTTAATAATGACATGTCCATTTTGTGCGGCGTAATCTAGAAATTTCTGCCTAATATCCTCAGCATTCATGCTTCTAGTTTATCACAGACCTAGAACTTTTGTGATCTGTGCTATTTCGTCATCGTCCTTATAGCGAATAATGATTGAACCGCCGTGCGCATTAGTACGTTGCACCACGTTCTTAGACTTAAAGCCGAGGCGCTTGGCTAGACTACGAGTCAAATCAGTCTGCGTCCGTACTGCACGTTTAGCTAGCGTTGTAGACTTAACGCCCTTCTTGCCACTCTCTTTATAACCAATTACAAACTGTTCAGCCTTGCGAACACTCCATTTGTTCGCAATAATTTCATCCAAAAGTTTTTGTTGCATCTTCGGGCTATTATCAATCGCCAAGATTTGTCTTGCATGTCCTTCGCTAATTGTACCTTGGCGCAAGGCATCCTTTGCTGCATCTGGTAGTCCAATCAAACGTATCAGATTTTTAACCGTACTAATTGATTTACCAACTCGCACAGCGATATCTTCGTCAGTCAAATTAAATTGATTTTTTAGTTTAACATAAGCCGTCGCAATTTCTAGAGGATTCAAATTCTTACGTTGAACATTTTCAATAATAGACAGCTCTAGTTTGTGCTGATCCGATAGCTTCCGTACAATAACCGGTATTCGCGTCAGCTTAGCTATTTTCGCCGCTCGCCAACGCCGCTCGCCAGCTACAATCTCAAATTTACCGCCTGGCTTTGGTGCTACCACTAGCGGCTGCAGTAAACCATGCTCTTTAATAGAATCAGCTAACTCGGCTAATTCCTCATCATTAAATTCACGTCGTGGCTGATCAGAGTTAGGCTCGATATCTGTCAAAGCTAATAAACGCAGTGCGGAAACTTTTTCATCCTCGGCAGCCGTTATGTCAAAGTCAGTATCAACCACGTCAGTTGGAATTAACGACGCAAAACTTTTACCTAGTCCTCGTTTCATTACTGATTATTTCTCCCATCCTAAGCGCTTTACAATCTCTGCCGTAGCTGCCTTGTAGGCTCTGGCGCCCTTACTAAATCGATCATAAGCACCCACAGGCAAGCCGTGCGACGGCGCCTCGGCCAGGCGTACGTTACGTGGAATCTTGGTCTCCAAGGTCTTACCTGGAAAGTGCTTCGCTACTTCCTCGTATACCTGTTGTGACAGCGCCGTCCTAGCGTCATACATCGTCACCAATACACCCAGTAGCTCGATAGTTGGATTCAATGACTGACGCACCGCTTTCATAGTTTCTAGTAATTGAGTCAGACCTTCTAATGCGTAAAATTCCGCCTGCACTGGTAATAACACCTGATCAGCTGCAGCCAGCACATTAACCGTCAATAACGATAGCGATGGCGGAGAGTCAATAATAATTAAATCATAACGATCAGCAACCGTACGGACGGCATCAGATAGGCGATTAAATCGTCGCTCAGTCGTTGCCAGACCAGCCTCAGCATCTGCGAGCTGTGGTGTTGAAGGTACAATATCTAGACCTTTAAATTTTGTAGGTCGTATTGCATCAGCCAGCGTCACCTCACCCGATATAACATCTAGTACAGTCACGGTACCGTTAGGATTGTCGTCCGATTTTAGTGTCTCTCGATTGATGTCTAGGCCCGAAGATGCATTACCCTGCGGATCAAAATCAATTAGCAGTGTGCGCATACCGTGGTTTTTGGTGGCATAGTAGCCAATGTTAATCGCCGACGTTGTTTTACCAACGCCACCCTTTTGGTTGATAATCGCGATCACATTAGCCACTTACACCTCCTGTAGTTACTATACCATTATATACTATTTTCGAGCAGTTTTCTGTCGGCGCACCAGAAACGCTACCGTCAAAGCAGCTAGCACCAAGAAACCCACCAGACTAGCCGTCGCCACGGCTATATTAGAACCAGTAGCTGGCGCACCTGGAGTCTTCGGGCTCTCAGTATTATCGGTTATATCAGTCGGCGGAGTTGTCGGTTCAGTCTGAAAAACCGGTTGAATCTTTAACAGTACGTAACCTGAATATGGATAGCAGCTATTTAGATAGCCATTCATTTTGTCGTAGCCTAGTAGAGCACCTGTACCCTCGCCCTTGGCAGTATAAATATCATCTTGCAAGTCAAAGCCACCGTCGTCCTCTGTCTTGTAGTTGTTGTAGTATTTCTGAGACACTACTTTAACATGAAAGTCTTTGTTACTCGTTAGTACAATATTATCCCAAATTTCCTTTGGATTTGCATTTGACGATGATAGATAGCCATTGACTTCAAATTTTTTACCAAACACCGTATTAGCGGTGGGTAGATTGATGTGCGCACGCACATTTTCCGCCATGTATTTATTCTCTACACCGTTATTATGAACATATAGTTTAACATCGTAAGTATGGCCTTCGCGCATGTTCATGGTATCAGTCCAGCCGTTCTTCCCATCGGTGCCATAATTATCAGGATTGCTGCCAGCCACCCAGTATTTACTGTCGGCATCGCGAATCCTTAGAAAGTTGCGCTCATCACCATAATTCGGATTATCAGTAATTGAATTGAATGTAACGTAAGTAGCGGGCTTTTCAATAGTGAAAGTATCGCGCTCTGGACCCCAAGCATTAGCTGATCCTGATATTGCTACGGTTATCACTGTGGCAAACAAAACTCCGCCGAGTGTACACCTCAATGCTTTCTGATTTTTTATTACACTTAACATAACATCCTCCTTCTTTATATTACTAACCCTGTGTCGCCTCGGTCGTTGTCGCCGTCTGCTGTGCTGCTGCTTGAGCTGCCTGCTCAGCGGCTTGTTGCTGAGCTTGTTCAGCGGCAGCTTGAGCTTGGCGTTGTTGTTCAGCGATCTGAGCCTGACGTTGTTGTTCAGCGATCTGAGCCTGACGTTGTTGTTCAGCGATCTGAGCTTGACGTTGTTGCTCGGCGATTTGGGCCTGACGTTGTTGTTCAGCGATCTGAGCTTGACGTTGTTGCTCGGCGATTTGGGCCTGACGTTGTTGTTCAGCCCGCAATGCTGAGTCATCGCTACCAGCACCGTTAGAGCCGTCAGAACTGTTCTCTTGTGTACCATTTTCAGCCGACCAACCTTGTTCGTTTGGCCGATGTTGCTGACTACCGCTTATATTGCCATTAGGATCTGGCTTTGTAGAATTACCATTGCCCGACGGCACTTCATCTGGTTTTGGTACATATTCAGAACCGTTTCCAGCATTACCATCGGTATTGCCAGAATTTTCCTGCGCATTATCTGGCGGAGTAGATGGATTTGTATCACCGTTATTGTTCTTACCAGGTTCATACTCTTGCGGTTTATTCTGCGCAGGTGGCGTTTGGTCAGTCTGATTATGATTGCCTGGATTAACATTAGTATCTTCCTCTGGCTTCTTATGTTCCAAAGTAGGCGTTGGAGTTGGCTCCTCTGGAGTAGGCGTCGGAGTTGGCTCCTCGTATGTCGAATTACGACGCGGTGGCGCAATTTCTTGCACCGGCGGCTTCTCGCCAATCTTGATCGCATTACCACAGCGTGTATCCATATAGGTCGAATGGCCTTCAGCTGAAGTAACCTTAACAATATTATGTAAAACACCCTCATCAACACGGTAGGACACCAGTGTAGTATCAGTTACGTCGCCGTTTTGACCGCTGTAATTTAGGCCATAATCATATACAGCATACTTGCTAGTATCAATATCCACCAGCTCTACCTTACCGCCCTGGAATTGCTCGTGCATCATATTAATTAGCTGCGCTCGAGTTTCATTATTACCCTTCAAAGCGTCAGCAAAACTATTCATGTCGCCGTTATAGCCCATGCCCCGCAGTGTATCATCGTCGATGAAGCCCACGGCATATGAAACTAGCTGCTCCGGATTGGTCTCTACTGCGTGCCAGAAGTCGCTATTCCAAGTTTCAGCGCTTGAGACATCAAAGCCCTTGCAGAATGCAGTATCGTTAATCTTCAGATCCATATCTTCGAATTCATCGTAGCTTACTGTAGGAACTGTACTAGCTGTATATGGCTCAAAGTTGTCCTCAACCACCGAATCCATCGACTGCACTGCTTTACTTAATGCGTCGCCACTCTTCGCCGACGGCACAGCGCCTCTATCTAGAGTATCGCTAACGGCATTACCAGCATTACCAGCATTACCAGCATTACCACCATTACCGCTAGCATCCTGAATATCTTCAGCCAGAGCTGTCTTAACACCAAATAAACCCGCAAAACTCTTAGTAGCGTTATCAATATTCTCACGCATCTCTACTAGACTATCGTGCAGCGGTCCTTCATTAATTACCGTACCAATCGCTGCACCGGCTGTAGCGCCAAGTGCTACAGAGCCCAATGTCATCGCTAGCCGCATACGCTTCTGCTCATGCTCTTTTGAACGTTCGTGTTCTTTCGCGCTAGCTTCATGGCGGTTTTTTAGCTCGTTTATCTTACGCGATCGCTGCTCTAGCATAGACCGAATATCACCCTCCGACATTCCCGCTACCATATGCGCCTTATACCATTCGTTAATAGATTCCATATCTTTGCTTAATTGTTTGTCATGCTCTTTAGCCCATTCGCTCTCTGTGCGCATAGTCTTCTCGTAACGTGCCTGAGCAAGCTTCTTAATCTGCGGAATTGACATAAAGACCTTGACGGCTCTGCTGGAAACATTGGATATTGCTTTTTCATACCAGTGTTTATCCATATTTTGTCGCGCCTCAGTCTGCGCAGCTTTCATATTAGCCACAGCTTTACCAATGCGAGCACCCACTGTCGCCATACCAGCCACCGCAGCTGCTACCGGGATAGTTAAGCCACCGGTCGCAATCGTTGCAGCACCTGTTACCGCGGCGGTTGCCACTGCACCCATGGCCACGCGCGATGCCATATGTCGTCCACCCCACCATTCAATGAACTTGCCTGAAACCTTTTGCATTTCTAGATTACGACGCGTTGGTGCGATTGAGTTGTTCCAGCTCTTAGTGTATTCGGCAACCGCCCTAGCTCTATCTACATCAGATATCTCGCCCTTCTCAGCCTTTAACTTAGCACCATAATCGCTAGCCAGTTTTTCGCGCAGCTCAGCATATTTTATATAAGCCGCTTGATACCTCTCTTGACTGGACTTAGTTAATAGCAAACCACCCGTCTTGTTCTCTAGCTGCGCCACCTCATTACGCGCTAAAATAACTTCTTTTAGCGTCGCAGGATCAACTTTATCGCCAAACTGACTCAAACCTTGTTCAAATGCATTTTTAAACTCTTTTTTATTCGACAAGATTGAGTAACTCCACTTCACTTCCTCTGGAATTACTTCCTTTGACTTCTCGCTTTCTCGATTTGCTTCATTCTCACCGCGCGCTTTGCCACCAAACAGCTTCTTAACGTTTATCTTTTGTGTTCTATCAAATGGATTGACTACCGTACTCTCATTGAATTCGGATATCGGCTTAGTACCAGCCTCATGCAGTTCGTTCGGCACTAGGACATAATCCGACTTATGTTGCTCCGGCGCAGCAAACATTGATACTCGCGCATCAGCTTTAATTTTCTCGTTTTTGGCGACTGGCTTAATATCCGAGATTACCCAATCAACAGCTTCGCGCATTCTAACATTAGGGTCATCTGAATGACCAATATATTCAGACAGTTGTTTTAATTGCGGTACAGTAAGATTAAGCAGTTTTGCTATATCTTCGATTTCATAGTTCTTCTCTTTTTCTACATTGTCTATACGATCATTCGTTTGGTCTATACGATCATTCATTTGGTCTATCTCGCCACCAATATAGCCCACAACCTGCTCTACATCACTAAGCCTAGCGCTTGATTCTTGTCCGGCTTCCTTACTCAAGTCTATTTCTCTACTATTTAGCCGATTTTTGTCTACCATTTATTACTCCCCTTATTACTTATCCTAAATAATAGCATAAGCTGCAATAGTCAATCAAGACTAGTGAACGCTAGACGACCAGTTCAAATCGTTTTCGTAAGGTGGTTCAATCTTTTTTTGTTGCTGTTCACTGATGATTAACCTACGAAAATCAACACCAGCATAAGCCTCATATTCTCGTAAAGTACGTTCGCGACCAACATATCGTCTGCTCTTGCCTTGTAGTATATTACGAATTGTACGGTAGCTTAGGTTGGTCATTTCGCGATAAGTCTTCTGTAGCCACGGAGTAATCTGCATATCGTTCCAATACTTCGGAGTATTTTGGCGTCCATACATATGATAGATCGGCAAGTCACGTGGCACATAGAAGTTATAACCATGTGTAAACAGTTGCACTGAACGCGCAATCTCGTCACCCATGAAGCAGATTTCCTTAATATACGGATATTTAAGAATAGAGCTTGCTGAAAATACAAATCCACCACAAACAAACGCTGAACGGCGCAGGCGCTGAGCGTCTTTATCAGTGCGCTTTAACTCACGCGCCCTAAATACTGGTATATCCTTGTTAAAGAACTCGCCTATGTACATCTGTGCAATATTGTCTGTTTTAGATAATCTCACCTGCCCTTTATCGTCATAGACATAGCTAGGAGGATAGACTGACAGCACCGCCTTTGGATCATTGCAGCTGCGCCACTGCTTAATCAGTAAATCATCCCAGCCTTTGTCAAAGTACATATGCGAATCAATCTGCAATGAAAATTCCTCACCACGGTAAAAAGTCTCACTAATATTGCGTGCTACCCCTGCGCCACGCGCCATAGACCAGTGACATTCAGCCAAGCCAAAGCCACTTTCACCTCTAAATGGATCCAATATATGTAGAGTTCTTTTGTCGTATTGATGCATGACGCCAAACGAGATATTCTCAGGGTGCGTCGCATTCATTAGACACGACACAATAGTTGGATATAACTCAGGATCGCGATATGCTGCAATCTGCACAAAAATAGTATTTGCCCGCCCCGGATTAAACATAACTTCATTTTACCACACTAATTACATTGGCCCGAATGTATTTTGGCGGCAGCCGAATATGCCGATGCACTCATGTGATAGCGTGAATCATTAGCTCGGTTAAGCGTCCGGTCATTGGCGTTTAAGTACAACACCGCATAAGCACTAGTAGCTGCCTCTGTATCAACGCCTGACCGCGCTATCACTGCCGGCGATGTTGTATTGCAACGACGATAAATCAAATAGTGTGCAACTTCGTGCCGCATGGCGTCGGCAAAGTAAACGTCTTGATATTCTTCCGGTTGTCGCTGGTCGCTAATATATACTTTGCTAGGTGAGCCCGTACAGAATGCACCTACCCACGACTGTTCTTGCTCGCTAGTAATAGCACAAGCTCCCTGCATTTTAGCTAAGCCCCACACTTCAGTCAGGCCAGCCGCATGAATAATTTGCATTGCCGAATCTTTATATGTCCCGTCTGAGCCAACTTGATTGACAATCCTTTTAACATTATCTTCAATCTTATTGACATATGCTGAACTGACTGACAGCGAGTCATTAATTCGATCTATCACATCCTCTAGGCTATTGCGTGTTAGTTTCATTTGATCCACGTCATCACTATTTACCAATTGCTGCGCTCGACTAATAATGGCATTGAGTTTACTAGCTAGGCTGATACTACCCGTGTTTATCAGTTTTGTAGCTACAGCTTCAGCTGATTCGAGCGTTGATTTTAATGCGTCTTTAGCATCCTCTAGCTCTTTAGCCTTATGCGAAGCCTTCGCCGCCTGTAGATCTTTGTCTAGATTAGAATACGTCTGCTCGAGCTTGCTATAAGCTGTCGTCGCATTAGCTTTAGCCTTATTTAAAGCTTTCGCAGACTGATCAAAGCTACAATTGGTATTAGTACTACGAATCAATTCCTTAGCGCTAGAGACCTGTTTGCTTAGCGCCTGCAGTGTAGATTTATCTTGCACCTGGTCTTCAGTCAGACTGATTATATCCTTCTGACTCGACATTAGTTGGCGCAGTCTATCCTGCATTAGTTGCACATCATCCTGCACAGCCAAACAATCAGCAGACAAACTTTTGCGCGTACCATAGTCAATCGCAGCGTATGCACATACACCAATTACAGCAACCAATAATACACCAATAATCGCAACGATTACATAACTAGTTCTAGGTATATGACTAGCTCGCACTGGTGCAATGTATCGATAATTACAGCGACGTGAAGATTGGCTATTATCAGTCGAATTACTGCTATAAAATGGATTTTTAGGCTCGTTCATTTTTTGTATTCTATAATTTATTTCTGATATCTAGCTTAGCACAAATTAGTCGTTCAGACGACTATATTTTATACAACGACAATACATTAGATGTCGTTTGCTGTGCTACAGCCTCAAACGACACACCTTTCATAACCGCCAAGAATTCTGCAATCTCACGAATATGCGACGGCTGATTAGGTCGACCGCGATAAGGCTTAGGTGCTAACCATGGTGCATCAGTCTCCAAGATAATTCTGTCTAGTGGCATCACTTGGTAAGCCCTGTCTAGCTCTGGATCCTTATTAAAAGATACAATACCATTTACCCCAATACTCAAACCACGCTCTAACACCTTTTCTAGGTTAGCGACTGTATCAGTAAAACTATGCACGGCGCCACGCACTCTACCGCTAAAATTATCCAGTAGTGGTATTAAATCAGCAAAAGCATCGCCTCCCTTACCTGAACGTATATGCATTGAAACTGGTAAATCTAAGTCTACCGCTAATTGCAATTGTCTTTCCAAGGCGGCAATCTGTAGATCATGGTTCGCAAAGTCATAGAAATAGTCTAGGCCAATTTCACCAACGCCTTTTACGATATCGCGGTTAGACTGTATCTTATTCTTGACAATCTGATCAAAATCACGCGGTAGCTGCGCCGCCTCACTAGGGTGAACGCCCAAGAACGCATACAGGTTGACGCCGTCACGCAAAGGATCATTAGCTCGCACATACTCAACAGCCGAATCGAGATCAGTCATTTCGCCAGACATGGTTACGATTTTATTGACACCATTAGCAGCAGCATTAACCAGTACTTCCTCGGCTGGTATTGTATAATCTACATCATGAATGTGACAATGACTATCGATCAGCATCCGTGCCCTTTGTCTCTAGTCGCGGGAAAAGCACCGGTGTTTCCGCGGGAACACATTGGCCACCAAAAGTTTCTTGAATCTTCTCTGCTGTAGTTGGAATAAACGGCGCCAGATAATAAGCAACTCGATTTAAGTCATTAACTAGAGTCGAGAAAATCGCAGTCAATCTATCAGTCCGCACCGGCTCATCCTTCTTTGCTACCTGCCACGGCGCCGTCTGCTCGATGTATTGATTCAGCCCATGCACGTAAGTCATTACGCTGTCCAGAGCGGCCGCCAGATTTAGTGCATCCATGCTCACGCGATAGCTATTATCTACGCTCTCGGTAGCATCTTTTAGCTCATCCGCCTCAGTTAAACTAGATAGATCACTATCTAGATACTTACGCAACATAGCCGCCACTCGGTTAACCAAATTACCTAAATCGTTTGCTAGCTCACCGTTATACGCCATCTTGAATTTTTCCCAGGTAAAATCACCGTCTTCCCAGGTTGGAATATGACGCAAGAAGTAGTAACGGAACGCATCCACGCCGTATTCATCAATCACCGCCAACGGGCTAACTACGTTGCCCAAGCTCTTACTCATTTTTGTACCGTTCACACCAATATGACCGTGCACCAATAGTCGCTTTGGTAATTCTAGCCCCAATGCCAGTAACATTGCCGGCCAGATAATAGCATGGAAGCGGATGATATCTTTACCTACTACTTCAACATCAGCCGGCCAATAACCTTGATAATTATCTGGATAGCCTAACGCAGTAATGTAATTAGACAGTGCGTCCACCCATACATACATTACTTGCGACTCGTCACCTGGTACTGGTATACCCCAAGTAAGCTTTGATTTTGGACGAGAAATCGAAACGTCCTTGGCGCCGTTCTTAATTAGCTCCAGCAGCTCTTTACCACGAAAGCTCGGCACTACTGCTGATTTAATAAAGTTGCGAATCTGGTCGGTAAACTGCGAGACCCTTAGATAATAATTTTCTTCACTCAGCTTCTCGTACGGGCGTTTGTGATCAGGGCAAATATAGTCGTTGTTGTGGGCTTCGGTTTCAGTCATAAAAGCCTCGCATCCATCACAGTACCAGCCCTCGTATTTATCCTTATATATCACACCAGCATTAGCTAGCTTCTGCCAAATCTGTTGTACTCGCGCACAATGCGTTGGATCAGATGTGCGTACGTTAATAATGCTCTGCTTGGCCAAATCCTGCTCGGCTAACGGCAGGGTAATCTGTTCAATCGGCACACCGAAAGCTAGGTTTAATGCGTTGCGCATTTTCTGAAACTCTGGCTGCAAACCATCAACGAATTGTTGCGGCGTTTCGTTATTAACTTTAGCCTTCTGCTCAACCTTAGTGCCGTGTTCATCAGTACCAATCGACATCTTGGCGTTTTCACCTCGACTCAGGTGATAGCGCAGAATCGTGTCGGCGTAAATATAGTCCATTGCTGTACCAATATGCGGTGCTGCGTTAGCATACGGAATAGCAGTTGTAATATAGAACTTTGTCATGACACCATTATATCACCTCGACCCACTCTAATAGATCGACGCTACGTTGTAGATCAGCGTTATAATTTAACTATCGAGTAATCTTAGCCAATCGTCAATGGAAAGCTCTTGCGCGCGCTTATTAGGATCAATACCAGCCTTATTTAACAGCCGTTCCGCATTTTCTTTAGTGGTTTGTAGTCCAACAGCCAGCGACGAGCGTAGCTTTTTGCGTTTCTCGCTAAAGCCAGCTCGCACCATAGCAAAGAAGTTAACCTGTTGGTCATATGGCACTAATGGCACTTTACGGCGATGCATAATCACAACCTGCGAATCTACCTTCGGTGCTGGAATAAACATCTCTGCTGATACTTTGATGCCTAGCTCTACTGTTGCAAATACCTGTGCGCTAATAGCGAGCAACGACAATTTGCCGGGTTTAGCAGCTAGACGCTCTGCCACCTCCTTCTGAACCAATAGCACAACAGTCTGAGGCGAGTTTTCGGCGGTTAGTAGCTTTTCGATAATCTTGGATGTCAAATTATAGGGAATATTTGCAACTACCTTATAGTCTCGTGGCAGTTGACTTAAATCATACTGCAAAAAATCTTGATTAATTACTTTAACATTTTCCGGCTCGAGCTTTAGACCGTCGTATTCCAAATTCCACTTAGCAATATTCTGGAGTAGCATGGGCGCCAGCCGACGATCAAACTCCACTGCTGTAACATGACCCGCCCGATCACACAATTTAGTGGTAAGTGTACCAAGACCCGGTCCAATCTCTAGCACTTCATCATTCGGCGTGAGCTCAGCATAGTCAGCAATACGATGCAGCACTGCATCGTCAAATAGGAAGTTCTGTCCTAGGGATTTATCGGCTATTATATTTGATTGCATAAAAACCTTCTAATATGATTTATGAACCCGCCAGTGGTTATAGGCGCCCTGGATGCTACCATAGCGCCCCTTGCAGTAGCTATGGAACCACTTGAGCTGAGTTACTGGATTATCTCGCCAGTCGTCACCCGCAACAGCCATCTTACCACCCGGCAAAGCCTGCGGTAGACCATATGCACCCGATGGGTTTGAAGCTTTGACGCGCCAACCAGACTCATGACTAATGATATAGTTTGTCGCATTCCAATCGCTTTGTGGAATACCTGCCATCGCCATCCAATCTTCATGTGATCCTGGTACCACTGCAACCTTTGTTCCTTTGATTTCGATCTGTTTTACTGGCTGTACGGTTACAGCCTCAGAAATCTTATTACGCGACATCTCAACACCATTCTGCATGTCTACCTGATAGATCACTGTTTTCTTGCCTACTTGGCCAATCGTCTGCACTTCATGATAGCCAGTATTCTTAGTATTATCCTCGCGCACTTCAGTTTCAAACGGGACGTCTTCGGTAGCTTCTATGGTTTGAACACCGTTACGCCAAATAGTAAAACTTGGCATGCCCTCGGTGATCTTAGTATTTAGGTCAATACTAGCCGTATCACTAGCCTGTAGGTGGATACCCGCTTCATCCAACATCTCACGCACCGTTGACTTCTGCGTCCTTAGTGTAATCGTTTGTCCATAGATAACAAAAGTCACCGGGATTGCTCGTTGAATTGTCATCTGCTCGCCAGCTCCACCACTCGCCACAAAGTCTGTCACCAATTTGGTGCTAGTAGTGTCATTTGATTTTAGGTCAGAGTCTGCCTTTGTCGCTACCTCGCCCTGATCAACCGCCGCGGTAACCACGCGCGAACTTGTACCACCGTTATCTACCACCGTTACAGGACGTGCTCGATTAATCCTTACTACTGACATCGATTCTGCGATCTTCGAATTAGCCGCAGGGCTAACTGAGTCGTACTTGCCTACTTTGATCTTTGCATCCTCTAATGCATCTTGTACTTTTTGCCCTTTAGTAATTACGGTCTTCTCGTTGTCACCGTCATAAATCGTTACAACCTTGCTGTCAGCGGTGTATTTAGCAGAAGCAGCCTCAGCCATTGGGCTAAACGTCAATCCAGCTACTAATGCAGCGCTCAGTGTAGTCAGTATTAGATAAGAGAAACGATCTTTTATCATAATTTTCTACATTATACCATAGACTAAGCCAATTTGACCAAACGAGCGTATTCTAGATTCAACGAGCGCACACGTCCACCAAATTGCACTTTGGCGATGGTCTGGTCTACAGCTAGTACAGTTCCCACTCCAAACATATTGTGCTTAACACGATCACCTGGATGCAAGTCTTCATCATCCATAACATAGCGCGGTTCATCATCATAGACAGTCTGCTCGGGTTCAGACTTCCGATAGCTAGAGCCCCATTGGTTAGTCCGCTTGAAGTCATCGAATCGACTACCACTATAACCGCTTAGCCGTGACTCACCGCTCAATGGCCCGCCATTAGCATCTTCTAGGAATGGCGACGGAGCGTTGAACTGATCCTGACCGTATAATCGCCGGCACCGAGCATAAGTCATATATAGCTGCTCTTTCGCTCGCGTCATACCAACATAGCAGAGGCGACGCGCCTCTTCTATGGCCTTGTCGTCCGTCATATCTCGCTGACTCGGAAACAGACCTTCTTCCATGCCTACCATGAACACAACCGGAAATTCCAAGCCCTTGGCTGCATGTAATGTCATCAACGTAACAGCATCATCATTATTTACAGCATCTGCACCCGATATCAGAGCAACTTCTTCTAGAAACTCTGCTAAATCTGCATATTGTTGAGCGTCACCCACGAATTCGTCGATGTTTTCCAGTTTTGACTGCCCCTGTGGTGTGCCATCATCGACGTATTCGCGATAACCAAAACGACCAATTATTTCGGTTAGTACCTTATCAGGGGTATCCTTAGTAGCCATCACTGCAATATCATTTAACGCATTGCCGAGCTTTAGTAACTGATTGCGGGCACGCGTTGATAGATCTGTACACTGGTCGACACTCGCAAGCGCCGACAAGACGTCCTTACCAGTTGATTCCTGCCAATTAATAAATTTATTAATCGAAACTTCACCTAAGCCTCGTTTTGGCACATTGGCAATACGACGAAAGCTGATGCCGTCAAATGGCTGGTAGATCAAGTGCAAATAGGCCGTTAGATCCTTTATTTCTGCCCGGTCATAGAAGCGCAAACCACCAACAATCTTGTAAGGCAGCCCTAGCTGGCGGAATTTTTGTTCAATTACGCGCGACTGTGCATTAGTACGATATAGCACAGCAAAATCACTATAATTATACGCACCAATCCCATGCTCTTGCTGGATTTGCAGACCAATCGTCTCCGCTTCGTTGAACTCGTCGTAAGTTCCTAGTATTTCAACCGCCTCGCCGTCACCTGACGCTGTCCACAATTTTTTATCAGTACGCTGAGAGTTTTTGACAATCACATTATGTGCTGCATTCAGAATGTTGCCAGTTGAACGATAATTCTGTTCGAGCTTTACCACCTTCGCACCCTTAAAATCTTTCTCGAAATTCAAAATATTGGTAAAGTCAGCACCGCGCCAGCTATAAATCGACTGCCAGTCGTCCCCTACAGCGCAGATATTTCGTTGTTTATTCAGTAGTAGCTTGAGAATCTGATACTGCGCGCTGTTTGTATCCTGATACTCGTCAATCAAAATATACTTAAACTGCTGCTGTAGTTTACTGCGTATCTCAGGCACTGTCTGCAGTAAATGCACAGTTTCTAATAGTAAATCATCAAAGTCAAGCGCCTTTTGTTGCTTGCGGCGATCCTCATAGCGCTTATAAACCTCGGCATAGGTCCATAGTCGCGGATTATCTGCCTTAGCCGCGTACTCATCCGGCATTACACAGCGATTCTTAGCATTACTAATCGCCGAGCTGATCGTTCTAGAACTATACTCTTTCTCAGTAATGCCTAGATCTTTTAAGATTGATCTCACTAATGAGGTGCGGTCAGATTCATCGTAGATCACGAAATTAGACGGTATGTCAATGTTTTCGCCGTAAAACCGCAAAATCCGTACAGCAATTGAGTGAAACGTACCCATCCAAGGCATAAAGGCACGAGAATTTTGAACGCCAATTAGGCCCGCCAGGCGCTCGCGCATCTCGCCTGCCGCCTTATTGGTAAACGTCACCGCCAGTATCTCGCGCTCAGACGCCAGACGGTTAATCAAAATATAGGCAATCCGATGAGTTAGCGTCTTTGTCTTACCAGATCCTGCACCCGCAATTACCAGCAGAGGCCCTTCAGTAGCCTCAACAGCCTCACGCTGCTGTGCGTTCAAGCCCTTTAAAATCACCTCATCATCAATCATATCTAAATATTCTACTATGCACTTGCTATACAAAGAAATTATTGAAGTACAGATAAACGCCCGCTACGGACACAACAATCAACAGCACGACAAAGAAAACAACCCAGCCCCAGCCACGATGTCCCTTTTCGACAGCATATTCATCGTACGTAGGAATATTGGCCATAGCATAGCGCGACTCGTTCTCGCGCGCCTCGCGGTCAACATCGGCTCTTATGTCTACACTCTCTTCTATACGTGAATTGTCGACATTGTCCAGTTTAGCCGACATATCGGGCGCAACGGTAGGTCTTTCGACTATCTTTGCCTTTGCTTCGCGTCGTTCACGCATTTCGCCGATAAAGTCTTCGATAAAATCATTATTGCGTGCCCGACTATCACTATAATCACTGTTATTGCTCGCTACGCTATTACGCAATTCATCATGTGGCGCATATTGTGAGCTAGCTAATGTGCTTACCGGAGTACTTGCTGAGGTAGCTGTTTTTTCGAAACTTTGCATTCTGTTCTGGCCAATCGGCTTCTTCTCAACCTTAACACCATCAATGAATGGCGAAACATACGGTTCGTCATTGGCGGATTCAGATACAGACAAATCAAGCGCCGTCTCTTCAACAGGGCGCGGCTGTGTTAAGGCTCGACGACTATTAACATGCGGATAGTGAACAGCTCGTCTTGCCACAGTCTTTTGCGACCGGCGCTCTAATTTTTGACGCTCTTCACGGTCAGCTTCTAACTGCTCTGCAAGTTCAGCTGCTTCTCGTGCTTTTCTAGCTGATTCTTCTAGCTTAGCTTTGTCTAGCTCTTTAGAGTCGTGGATAGGTCGATGATCAACTGTCATCTCCGCTTTACGACGCTGCTCTTTGCTACCACTATGTGCAGCCGCCCGCGCCCTGCGCTCTTCGGCCATGCGACGACGAATTTCTTCTGCACGCTTTTCTCGACGCGCCATTACTTGAGCATGTAACTCAACCATACTAGGCTGCGCCGATGATTCTTTACCTTTAGACTGCGTTGGGACAATATCCATTGAACGCCGGTGAGCAGAGTTCTTAGCTTCGTCAGTATTAGATACGCGCACGCTGTCTTCTCGTGCTGACTTGGTTGTACTAGCCTTAGCAGACGATGACTTAGTAGAGTCTTGGTTGTCGCCACTACTTGTAATGTCATCAATCATACGATCAAGCTCTTCGAAGTCTAAATCACCCATTAGTATTCTCCTTCTTAGAAACAGCCGCTGCAGCCTCTACCATAGCCGCAAATTCTGGCGCAATTAAGCTAGCATGACCGACTAGTAAGCCATCTACACTATCAATCGACAATATTTCTGTCGCGTTTTGCGCATTGGCGCTACCGCCATATAACACTGGAGTACAGTTAGCTGCATCTTTACCAAACATGCGTTCAACTTGCAGTCTAATTAAACTAGTCGCACTAGCAATATCATCTAGACTAGGTATATTACCTGTGCCAATTGACCATACAGGCTCGTAGGCAATAATAACACTATCTAATTCATCCGAACTTACGTTCATCAGCCCCGACGCAACCTGATCACATATGACATGTTGCATATCACCATCATTACGTTCTATTTCAGTTTCACCAACGCACAACACTGGCGACAAGCCGTTGCGAATCGCCGCTTGCACCTTAAACCGAATGTCGCGATCATCTTCATCAAAAATGTGGCGACGCTCGCTATGCCCAATTAGTACATACTGAGCCAATCCACGCAATTGCGACGCGCTAATCTCGCCCGTAAACGCACCACTGTCACGCCAGTAGCAGTTCTGAGCGCCCAGCTTCATCTGGCGGTGATTAATCTGCAACGACACAGGTTCCAGTGCCAAGAAACTTGGACAAATTACTGTTTCAACATTACGACGAATCGGTATAACCTGCGATAGCTTCGTCACAAATAACGACGCCTCATGCACGTTGAGATTCATCTTCCAGTTACCGATAATGTATTTTTTTATACCCCTCATAACTAATCCTATTTTAGCACAAGCATCATAACACTACCAAATTACATTAGCGCGGCAATAATGCTGCAATCCCCGGTAAGGTATCGCCTGCCATTAGTTCTAGACTGGCGCCGCCACCAGTTGAAACATGCGTAAAGCTACCACCTTTTAGAACATCCCAGTTTCGCACAAAATCAGCCGTATCGCCACCGCCAATTACGCTAACGATGTTCGAGTTTTGCGCCAGCACCATTGCTAATCGTGCCGAGCCATGGCTAAACTGTTCATATTCCGCCATACCTAACGTACCATTCCAAATCACCGTACCGCTTTGTTTAACCGCTTGATCAATATCAGAAATAGTCTGTTCGCCAATATCGTAGATTACATTATCGCCATGAACATCACTTAAACCGACCTCCGCACGGCTCGATGTCACCTGACCGTCGGCCGCGATTGCTACATCGCGTGGCAGAATGAAGTGCTGATTAAAGGAGTCTCCGTATTTCTGATGCGCTAGGTTCAGAATATCCGCCACAACATCGTCTACACCAGCCTCGACTAAACTATTCGCAACATCATAGCCCTGATGTTTTAGAAAATTATTAGCTAGTGCGCCGCCAACAATTACGTTGTCCGAGATCTGAATAAACTTCTTAACTAGTGGGATTTTGTCGCTAATTTTTGCTCCGCCAATCACTGCTGTCAACGGGCGATTCGGATTGTCGGTTGCTGATTTGATTTCTATATATTCTTTTTCTAGCAATAAACCTGCATAGCTAGGCAAGACTTTAGTAATTGCATCAGTCGAGGCGTGTGGACGGTGCACTACGCCAAAACCATCTTGTACGAACAGTTCAGCACATGCACTTCGCGCCAATTCATTAGCAAAGTCGGGGTCATCAGCTTTTTCCTCTGGATGAAAACGCAAATTCTCTAGTAGCACAACATCGCCAGGTTGCATTTTTTCGGTTACATCTAGTACATCCGCACCAATACAATCATGCACAAAGCGTACATTACGACCTAGTCGATTGCTAAGAGCCACGGCTACTGGTGCCAAGCTGTACTTAACGTCAGTTGACGATTTCGGACGTCCTAAATGAGCAATAATAACAATCTTTGCCCCGTGCTCGATAAGGTAATGCAGAGTCGGTAACGACGCTGTAATACGGTAGTCATCGGCGATATGTCCATCTTCCGTTAGCGGCACATTATAATCGGCGCGCATCAGTATCTGCTTACCATCAAGGTCGACATCCTGAATAGTTTTGTATGGAAAGATTACAGATTGATTATTCATAATTCAATTACCGCGAAATTACCTTCATGTTATAAGCGTCATTATCAGTATGTGATACATATACAACCGTGTAATCACCGCCAAAGAAATCACGCTCGCCCAGCTCGTGTAGTTTTTCTTCACCATGGCCCAACTCAACTACAAAGCTGCGTGTAAATGACAACAAGCTTGCTCGATTAGCTAGCCGTTCAGTCGGCAACATTGCAATATTGACAAAGTTAGCCTTCTGATTAGCCAACGCACGCGCCAATGACATATCACTATCCTCGGTTACAATAGCCTTGGCGCGGACACCTTGAGCCATTTCAACTGCTGATTTTGCTACTGCTTCAATCTCTGGATTAAACGAATGGCGTTCATATGGCGTATAGAATTCTGGATGCGCCTGTGTATAGCGGGAGGTTGTATCCATTACCGTTACCGCCTCAACCGGATATTTACCAGCTGCAGACTCATCAGACAGCATAGTCGCATCAGCACCTAGCATAGCTGCCGTTGCCACATCATTAACCTCAGCACGAGTTGGTTCAGGCTGCTCAACCATTGAGCCTAGCATCTGCGTTGCTACTATGCAAAGCTTATTGTACTTCTGACATAACTGCAAAATTTGACGCTCGACCACTGGTACAATTTCATAGCCTGCTTCAACAGCCAAATCGCCGCGCGCTACCATCATACCATCGGCCTCACGCACAATATCTTCAAGGTTAGCTGGATCAGCACCTGCCCTAGTCTCTAACTTTACAATCACAGGGCGATCGCTGCCCTTCGATTTAATAATGTCCTTCAGCTTACGCACATCGTCAGCGTGGTGAATAAAGGAAATAGCCGTATAATCAATATCCTGAGTTAGACCCCACTCGAGATCCGCCAGATCCTTCTCGGTTAATACCGGCGCCTTACCGCCCTTCATGTCAGGTAAATTGATCGCCTTACGTGACATAATATAGCCTGAGTTCATCGCCTTAACCCAAACAGTTTTACCTTCGATTGACTGCACAACCGCGCGAATCTTACCATCAAACAGAAAGATATTGTCACCAACTTCACACTTATCGCTCAAATCATACTGCGACGGCAGATTATTACCACCATCATGCTCGATTCCATAAGTTAGGCCATAGGTCTCGCCCTCATGTATATCAAAACGAGCGTTGTCCTTTAACATGCCAAAACGAATCTTTGGACCCTGTAAGTCCTGAACAATTGCAATATGACGACCCAAACGATGACTAATTTCGCGAATGTTATTAATTTGCATTAGACGCTGCGCTTCATCGCCGTGACTAAAGTTTAGTCGACAAGCATTTACGCCGCAACGAATAATTTTTTCTAAAACAGCCTTGTCATCCACTGATGGGCCAAGGGTAGCCAGAATTTTTGTACGCTTAATTGTATCAATATGTGCCATTTTTTCCTTTCTGTTTGTTTTATTGGATTAGCTGTTAGCTACATTATAGCACAACCACCTTAAATCGACTGCTAAATTTTCTGCAGACGATGTAAGACAGCCTTGACTTTTGCCACCACCTCACGAGGAGTTGAATTAGCTTTTACAATATAGTCATCAATGTCCCATTTAGCTAATTGAGCAGGCGCGCTAGCATCATCCAAATTAGTTAACACTACCACGGGTGTTGCTGCTGCGGTTGGGATATTACGAATACCACTTAATACTGCGGACCCCTCGATGTCCGGCAAAGTTATATCCAATAATATTAAATCCGGATGAGTCTCCTCAACCATTTTAATACCATCCATACCGGTACCAGCCACATTAACCTCGAAATTCTCTGCCTCGAATTTCATTCGATACATCTGTGAAATCAGCTGGTCATCTTCAATAATCGAGATACTAATCATGTTCATATTTTACCATATACTACAATGCAAATAACCCCGCAATAATTATTGCCAGAATTATAAGCACAATTAAGCCATTGCGAATGGCAGTCTTGTGTTCAAATACCCACTGACCAAAATTTGACCGTACCTTAGCATTAACCTTGCGTATATGCACAATGTCATCACGCGATTTAGCGTTGATGCCACTATATTTCTTATTTCGTTTCTTCTGCTTCTTGCTCATATTAATATTATATATTATAATACCTATTGTTGGTTAGATGGTCTCGTCGTCTAAAGGTTAGGACATCAGGTTTTCATCCTGACAATTCGGGTTCGATTCCCGGCGAGATCACCAGAAATTATTGAACAGCTCGTTTTGGCGGGCTGTTTTAATTAAGAGTAATTATTCTGACGTACTCGTCTAGCTAGGGTAGCTCGCTTGAATAACGTTATCTAGTAGCGCAGCAATGGTCAGCGGCCCAACACCACCCTTAGCCGGCGTCAAGCTTAAATCAGACCGTTCACGCACAGCCGGATCAAGATCACCGACCACTTCGCCACTATCAGTCGCCGTGCCAGCATCAACCACAACAGCTTTTTGCTTTAGCATGTTTGGCTTAATTAGCCTCGGAACACCAGTGGCCGTTACAACTACATCGTAGTTTGGTAGCTCACTTATTAATCGATCAGTAGAATTAATATCGTACGTAGTAATATCTAAACCCGAATTACGCCACATCTTAGCTAGTGGCGCACCCACTAAACGCCCTTGCCCGACAATAGCTAGTTTCTTGCCGCTAAGTAGCACATTGTACCCTGCTAGTAGCCAATTAATTGCCGTAGGTGTCGCAGCACCCCATTTAGCATTCGCACCCAAACCGTCCACATCCTTCTCGGGCGCAATCAGATTGACTAGCTCATCAGTTTGCCTAGGGTCAGCTAGTGGCAACTGAACAATAATACCCGTTACCAGAGTATCGTTGTTAAGCTGCTTAATTAAGCCAGCCGCCTCAGATTGATCAATCTGATAAATTTCTGTCTCTATCTTGATATCCGCCGCATAATTACGCTTTAATCGCACATATAAATCTATCACTGGGTTGCTAACTGTCTGAATAATTGCCAATTTTGGTTGCACTTTAAAATGCTGGATCAATCCCCGCACTTGGTGCGCTTGCCGCTCCTTGATAAACCCCATTAGCTCTCGGCCATTTAAAATTCTCGACATAGTATTACTCTTCGCTTTGCTTTATGTACGTCTCAATATCATCATTAGTCATTGGCTGCTGAATGATGTCATCAACCGTGTAACCCTTCTTTTTCAACTCCTTTAGAATTCTATAGTTATCTTTAACTATCGCAGAGCGACTATTAATCATCCCCTCAATTGTCATCATATAGACACAGTTCGGATCACCCTGCCACCCTTCGGTAGATTCAACGGTCGAGCGCAACTTGGTCATTTGCTCTTGATCGCCTGTCAAGGCTTTATTATACATTTTTACCGTTGCCGCAGTACATTTGCCGTGATGAGCATTATATTCGTTCTTTGCTCGCATCCTCGCCAAAATCATACCAATCACTACACCAATAATTGCTAATATTAACGCCGCACAGATTATCCGAGGTAGCCATTCCTTAAACTTTCGTTTTATATATCTAGATCGTCGCTGACGCAATGTCATATCAACATCATCTGTGAGGTAATAACGAGCATTAGTCTTGTCGACTTTATTGTCTACATAGTATTTTTGCGCACGACGAAGTAGGCGCTGTGCATCATGTTTGCTATTCTTGTCAGATTCAGTTGAAACCGTGCGATTAATTTGGCCGCCAACCGACTCGTTCAGTTCTTTTATTTGACGTTCATGCGCACGTTGCTCTTCTACTAGCTGCTCTACCTTAGCCTTGCCTGTTAGCTCTTTCATTATGCTCATGCTAGCACATATTATCATTGGCCGTCAAACTAAGCCACGCAAAATCACAACCGTGGCGGCAATGTTCTTTCAGACACAGTACTGTAAGTCTTTATATCTTTGTTTAGATAAGCTTTCGACTGAACCAAGAATGAATTAGGCGTTAATTCTACAATCTCCGATGGAGCCGCCGTCGAATTACTGTTCCACAGTTGCCCGCTCACCACCGTGCCGCCTGAGCCAAAAGTACGATATAGAACAGGCGAGCCTCTAGATATAATCGAACCTCTAATATGTAGTTGCTTCCGGCTACAATCACCATTGGCACTCAAATGCGGATTTTCAGACCCTTTAACATAACTGCTAGATTCACCGTCGTTACATGTATTAATCGCCCCTGATGCACCATTATCTGCAATATAAATACCGTCCACATTAGCTACACTGGGGTCGATATATATACTTCCTTTTTTATCAGTACTATTGCCCACTACGTTGGTCGCGTATACGGTTACATTAGGTATGTCGCCAAGGCTACTAAATCTTGCATTTACGGCGCCGCCGTATTCTATCGATGACTTAATATTAACATTGCCATTGACATATATCACCACGTGCAATCTGGCTGGCACGCCCCTAGTAGCTTTAAGCGTCAGAGTACCACCTTCAGGCTTATCACCATAGTAGTAATACGCTACTTCCTTATTACCACCGACTAACGATAAATCCAATTCCGCATCATTTTTACGGATGAACGAGCCGTCAAATGTATTTAATCTAGGCACGGATATTCCGTGTGTATTTGCATTAAAGTTCCCCAGATTATCGGCGTTGCAATTAGACAGGTTCAGCGTATTAGCATAGGACAATCGGCAACCTAATAGGCGGTTTGAACTAGTCGTCATGGTATATCCAGCTGAGCCAAAATTTCTAATTTCACCATTATTAGATAGTAAGCCGTACTGTGCGAACGATCCGCGATTAGTATTATATAGAGCAGTATCATTGGCAGAATATGGGAGATTAAAACCTAACGCTACCGAGGAAGCGCCACCGTGCCGGTGCTGCATCATATTAATTTCGTAATAGCTCGGCTGGCTACTAGTTGCCACCACTGCACCTTGGCTATCTCCCGTCGGCCGCCCCTGTGTATCATAACCACCACCCGCCAATTGCAATCTTCCACCCCTAGAGCTATTGGTCAGTATATTTGCTCTGTTATACGACAATCTAGGATCTTTATTACCTATGTAGCCTATCCTTTTAATCTGTTTATTGGAGGTTATTATAGTCTCTTCATATGTACCGCCGGGGTTACTGGGAGCAGCTCCGCTCATGATTTCAGAGTCAGTGAAAGCCATCTCCCAATTCTTTAAATAATTATCGCCAGTGCTAGCTACTGCTTGAACATTGTTAAAGATAAGCCTCACCCCTCTCTCGCCTGCATCCCCTCTGACATAATTAATTGTCGGAAATGCAATTGACCCAGGTAGTCGATACTCGTTCATCATAAATTTCCTATAGGAATTATTTTGCGCTCTAGTAGCTATTCTATCTATATTTATACCACTAACAACCACGGTTAGCCTTGCCAAAATGTACCCACCAGGCATCTCAAAGGCTATCCATCCGCCATCGCCTTTGGCGTAAGCCTTAAAGTCAAAATTTCTGCCCCAATCGACCCAGCAAAATGTAGTCGCGGCAGGTCCTGTTGCGCCTTCACCCGACTTTTTACACTGAAGTACTTTCGTGCCTTCGGGTAACAACGATGGATTTGATTCTGTCGATACATCTTCTTCCGCACCGTAATCAGAACCCCAAAAGCCGTCATCTGCGTACGAATCACCTCCCCTGACATGTACTTGAGGATGCTTTGCAACTTCTGCACACTTGACAGGCGACGATAGCACTGATGGAGTGTATTGCTGGCCATTCTCATCACCATATACGCTCCATCGATCAATAGCTAGATAGCTACATATTCGATCTCCTGGCTTAACCGACCAATAATTGCGCGCATTCACCTTGTCTGTTGCAACCGTCTCCTTTGCACCTACCCCTATTTGATAAAATGACCCAAAGGTCTTGTCGTTGCTCCCCGACCGGCAACGACCAGCATCAATAGACGATCCTAGTCCACGTTGCCAGCATTGCACATCATACCAGCTATTATAGACCTTAGGGCCATTCAGTATGTTTGACGATACATCTGCACTGCCCTTCATAATGAAGGTATACGCCCTGTAATTAAAATCTTGCGATTTCGTCGGGCCTTTATTGTTGGCAACCTTATACGTAAATGCCACACTTCCACCAGGCAAAACTGTACTCTTATCAGATTCGACTATCGGTGTTAAGCCTTCAGATTTAACATCTGTACCATTCGCACACGTGTTACTCATCACACAGTTATCCGTACGCCGTACATTAGCACAGTTCCCCTTCTTATTAGTAGTACATCCAGGGTAATAATATGGCGCATTAACACAGGCTGCTGTCGATGAAGCTGGACCTAGATACCTCCCATTACGATACCCCGACTGACTAGCATTCAACCGTTCACACAATTCATTACCCACATCATCTTGTGTTATCTTGTATACTTTATTATTGACACCCTTAGAGCCCTTCTGAATCGTTCGAAATACTTTATTTATATATGGACTATTATTAGTCGGCCACTGCCCACTATTCCACCCCGCTACCTGCGCCTCAACATAATCACCCGATCGGTATTTATGCCCAACTGTAAAATTGACCTTGGTGTTTGTTGCCGTTGGACCGTTTTGACTCGCTTCATGCAGCCACTCCGCATATTGGCCAGGCAATGCCCACTTTTTATCACTTGTAAAATCACCCTGCGTATCAGCAGTCTTACCTAAGCGAGATTTAGAGATTAGGTTAGCGCTCCAACTATAGTTAATGTTGACACAAGCTGCCTCGCTAGTTTTCTTGTTGTTATTGTTGACACTGGTTATTGATGATCGAGTAGCCGAACATAGCTGCTTGCCCACATCTGCAGGTCCAACTTTTACCGTCTTAGCGCCAACCTTCGTCCATCCACCCGCTGGTCTACCGGCTTGCCAGCTGTCCAGGTTGGTAACACCCTGCCAACCGCCAGTATTAACAGCACTGAAATTCGCAATATTCGTCAACACGTCTGGGCCATTCTGCCTTGCATAATACGTAAATGTAACACTGTCTCCAGGCCCTGCTAGCTGTTTATCAACCTCAGCCTTAACGTCTATATTCCACCGTGTAGGTATAGTCACGCCAAAACCAACATTGTCTAGCAAGTTACCCGACCGACCAGTATTACCATTGTTAGATGCCCGAAATGTAAAGCGTATCGTCTTATACTCATTTAGCGAACCCGGTACAGAGTAGTTACCGACATAAGTCTCCCATGGTGCTATACGATTGCCCGACTTGGATGTCTTAATGGTAGTCATTCGAGCACCAACTTTATCGCCACTGCCGTTATTAGTTTTGCGGGTAGCAATCTGAACTCGCTCATTACCCGGCTCGCCAATGATCACCTGAATCTCATCGCCACCTGTATAATTACCACCGCGTGGAGCATGGTCGATCTGCCAAACTAGAGTTGTTCCACCTCTTGCGCAAATATCCTGATAGATAGCATACTGGTCACTCTCGGCAACTATTTCAGCATACCGTTGACCGTCATCTTTCTTTTGTTGCATCTCAACCATATTAGCCGGGAAACCCTTCATTGCTGGCTGGGTCGAATCCCAGCCAAATAGGTTCGCATTGAAATTCGCAATATGCTCGCCGTTTCTATGACCATCATCATACTGCATGCCGTTTTGCGCCTTTACGTACGACCACCATGACTCACCATGCGATATCTGTTCATGGAATACTATATTACTCGGATACGAAAAATCACCATTAACAATCTCTGTGCGCTTGCCATCACAGCTGGACAACGCGTAGCTTGGGCTAGACAGCAACGAGCTTATAGCTACACTAAGCGCAAACATAACTAACACGGGTACTATGCGTACCATACTAGCAAATAAGCTCCTACCCCTTCGCATAAATATTTCTAAATAAATTCTTGGTACGCCCAGCAGGGTTCGAACCTGCGACCCCTTGGTTCGAAGCCAAGTACTCTAATCCGCTGAGCTATGGGCGCACATATATAACTGTGGTACACCTGCATAACATCACGTTGGAACGACATCATGTCAGAAATTAAGCGTATCTCATTACTTATAAGAGATTACAATCTGTTAAATGCTATGCAATACGCTTCCTAACAAGAGTAGAACTACTAAGTTAGTAGTCATCCATATTTAATGATATGTAGGTACAGCACAATTATATCATCTCTCATAGACCAACTGTCAAATGTTAATCAGTACGTCGTATTTTATAGTACAACCATAAGAGCTTTGTTATAATAACCTTGTCTAAGTCATTAATAAACCAAGGTAAGGTCATCATGGAATATAAGAACCAACATGGCAGTAATTCTGCTGTAACTAGCAATAATTCAAGCAATCATAACGTTGTAGCTGAAATTAAGAACGAATACACTCAGTGCAAGCGTCAATTAGCTAAATATCAGAACTCAACTACAGCAGCTTGCGTTGTCGTTGCAATATTAGCAGCTCCTTTGGCTCTAACAATATTATCTACAGCTAGCACTGATAAGAACTTTGAGCTGCTCTCAATCGCAGTAGGCATTCTCTTAATAGCAATCTCTCTATCAGTCGTTGCCATTATTAGGGTATACAAGCATAATAAACTATCTAAGCAGGAGTGGCGGTTACGCCAAGAATACTCAGCGTCAAAATCTCTTGTTGGCAAAGACAAGGTATTGGATGTCAACTCGATTAGCCGAGATGAAATTGACTTGCTCAACACTTCAGACGAATTACAACGTGATAACAGCAAAGATGATAGCACTATGCCACTAGGTCGCGCCATACTAGTATTTATCCTGGGTGTTTTGTTATTTACTACCGCCAAATGGCTATTATTTTCTAAGCCAAAGCCAGACATGACACCATCTACAACTAATGGCAATACAACCATTACACAGCCTACAACTACACAACAGCAGACCACCACAACACAGCCAACTTATAC
>ERZ1023974.29-NODE-29-length-112331-cov-52.406641_pt1 | contig 112331 bp, 109 predicted proteins | sample MGYA00380432_ERZ1023974 | MGnify/ENA primary metagenome ERZ1023974 (study PRJEB33179, sample SAMN07449058) | human gut metagenome | biome: Human-gut; feature: Human associated habitat; material: Faeces | host: Homo sapiens | place: India:Kasaragod | collected...
GGTCTTTGTATGTACCATTGCCGTTGCTGTACTTAGTTGGATCTTTTACGGTTACAGCATTCGCCCACTGTTTGTTGTTATAGTTGTACCAATCGGTTGCAGTTTTAGGGTTAGTTATGGCGTGCCATGTGGCATTGCCTTCACTATCGGTATTGGTGTGTTTGACCGGTATCATATTGGCATCGATGTCTACCGCACAGGTACTGCTGGCGTCACCAGACTTACAAACACTGGGTGCAATGTAGCTGTAGCGGTTGGTCATGGCAGTATTTTTGGTACTAACAGTACCGCCGCCATTAACGACGTAGGTATCGTGGATGCCTGGCTTAATGTCGGTTGGTGTAGTATAGGTTAGCTGTGTTTCAGATAATGGCTTAACATTGGTCGCTAGCTCGTTGTCCTGTTGTTGGCCATCGTCATTTAAATCGACCCAGACCTTGTTAACGGTCAATAGGTTAGTCCCCGTCATTGTTACATTGGCGGCTTTGTTGTAGTCGGTATAGTTGGCGGTATTGGTGGTGTCGTCATTATGGGTAGTAACTAGTGATGTAATGGTTGGCAGTGGTGGCAAGTTGGCGGTTACAGTGTAGACTACATCAACCTTGTAAGTGCCTGCGGCTAGCTGGTCGGAATTAAAGTTGGCGCCATATGTGATGGCTGTGGTGTCGGTCGTACCGTTGTTACCTGTAACTTCGCCAGCCTTAGCCGCCTTGATAGCTACGTCTTGGCTGGTTAGTCCGATATATTTACCCTGATCAGTTGTATTTAGCCGATAACCCCAAGTGTTGGTAGCTAGTGGCATTGGCTTGCTGGGCGTAGCATTAGCTAGTGCAGCAATCTCACGATTAGCACGGCCTTTCTTTGCGGCGTCGTTTATTAGTCCCGTCTGGCTATTGACGCTCTTGATAGTTAGGTTGTAGCCATAGCGAAGGGCATTCGCATTGTCGCCTGCGACTGTAATATTGGTTGTGGTAGATTTAGTGCTATTTGGGATGGTAGCAGTGCTATCTAGTGAAATTGCGAGACTAGTTGTAGAGGCTATTTTGTTGTTATCAGCAGTGATTCCAGATGCTACAGATGTAGCAATCGGAGTCACTGCTAGAGATAGCAATGTAACCGTGGTTATTCTAACTAATAATCCCCTACTCATTTGCATAACTTTTAACAGCAACATTATACCATAACCAGAAATTTACATCTCTGCTAATAGCTTGTCCTTGCCGTCTACGACGGAATGACCAGCACGAGTGCCCTTCCATTTTCTAAGTATGAACATATTAAGGGCAAGTAACGCGATATTTGCTATTAATACACCTATTAGTACGGCAAAGCACTGTGTGAAGTTGGTTTGGCTGATGCCACTACTAATTGACTCGCGTAGACCAGTAATGGTGTAGCTCATCGGCAATAGTGGATGAATCCACTGGTAAAATGCGCCGGATGTCTCAATCGGGAACGTACCAGCAGCAGCGCCTAAACTAAAGATTAGGACTAGCATTGCTATAAAGCGACCCGGGTTATCGAAAGCGATAGCTAGGAACATGATTAAGAACATCACAGCATTGGCATGTAATATCAAGATGCTAAAGTATTGTGCTGGATGCTGAACCTCTAGCCCTAGCGCCATCATGATGCCACCTGTAATAGTTGCCATGGCTGTCGCAGCAACTGCACCTACGATGAATTTAGCGCTGAACCAGGCGAACCAACCCTGTCTAGTGTTGGCGATTTTGCGCACTGGGTATGCGAAGTTAAACACCATACAGCCAACGAATAGCGATACCGCCATGAAGTACGGCGCTAGACCGTGACCATAATTCTTCACATTGCTATATTTTTGCTGTGTAGCCTTGACGGGGCTTGCCATTTGTGTAGCTGTTTTATCGGATAACGGCGTAGATTTTATTTGGTTAGCGCCATCCTGCAACGAGCCAGTTAGAGTGTTGGATCCTGCTAGTAATTTAGAAGTGCCAGATTTTAGCTGGTTGACGCCATTTGCTAGTGTAGGTGTCTGGCCGTTCAAGCTACTCAGCCCTGCTGTCAGTTGACTACTGCCACTACGCAGCTGATTGAGCTGGGATAGAGTTTTGGGGCTATTTAACTGATTGCTCATCTGTGTCAGCTGATTGTACAGCGTGTTGGTACCATCGGCTAGCTGTGTGCTACCAGCGGTCAAACTGTTCAGCCCATTTGATAGAGTTCCGACTTTATTCTTCAGCTCGTTGGCGTCGGGCAAATTCTCGGTTTTAGGCAGCTGCTGTAATTTATCTGCTAGCACGGCAATCTGTTGGTCGTTAAAACCTAACTTGTGCAACAAGTCTTTATCCTTGTCGTCTAGATTTGATAGCTTATTGACTAGGTCCTTGTACTCTTGGCTAGAGGTTATACTGCTAGCACGATCGAGTTCTTTTTGGAAACGATCAATGTCTTTCTGTAGTTCAGCTAGCTGTGGCTGGTAGCTGTTAATCTGCTTTAAGCCGTCGCTTAGTTGGTGTGCGCCATCGTTTAGCCTCTTGACGTCTGGCAATGCGTTCTGTAGCGTCGCTGCGGAAGCCTTGGTCTGATCAACTAACTGCCCCACACCGTTATCTAATTGTCCAGCGCCGTCAGTTAGCTGGTTGACGCCAGATTGCAGTGTTGGCATTTGCGACTGCATTTTACTGACACCGCTATCGGCATCGGCTAGTCCATTGGTGATTTGCCTAGAGCCATTGGCGGCGGTTTGGATTTGGTTGCCAGTCTGCTTGATGGAGTTCAGAACTGCGTTGGCGTATGCCAATGTGACCTGCTCGGAAATCTGCGAACGTAGCTGCTTTGCTGCGCTACCGCCAATGGTTTCCAGTGGGTAATTTAGCGAGCCATTAGTCTCGTATTTTAACTCCATTTGTTCAGGTGTAATGTTGGTGACGGTGGCGGCCTTCTTAGAAAAATCTTGTGGTAGTGTTACGACCATGTAGCATTTATCATCGTGCAGACACTGCTTTGCTGCGCTTGATGACATGATTTGCCAGTCAAAAGTTTTATCCTTCTTGATTGTATCGATTACCTGCTTGCCAACATTTAAGGTTGCGCCGTTATATTGCACGGGCTGATCATTGTTGACAATGGCGACTTTGATGTTGCCTAGGTTACCATAGGGATCCCAAACGCCCTTTAGAAATATCCCAGCGTACAAAATTGGGATAAATAGCATTACTATTACCGTAATGGTTAGCATTTTGTTATGCCACAACTTCTTAAGCTCCGACTTTAAGCCTTGAAACATTTGACCTCCTTCGATATTTTCTGCAATAACTCTTCGGCTGGTGCATCACTATTCCAGTCAAGCTGTGGTGTCAGCTTGCTGCAGTCAATCACTCGCACGATTACGTCTTGTAGCGTGACTTGCGCTAATACTTGCCGCCATAGATTATCTGCCATACTGAATATACGGTGAACTGCTGAATCGGCGTTAATAGCTAGCTCGGCTGATCCAGTTGTCGGGTTTTTAAACACCCTACCAAACAGGCCTGTGTCTGGAAAGCTTTCGATGTCACCATTCAAAGCAATCACTGTATCTAATACGGAAATCTGATTTATGGGTTTGGCTAGGGTAAAACCACCGTTGTTACCCGATACAGCTTTTACGAGTCCAGCCACGACTAATTTGCGCATTAGCTTCTGGCTATATGTCATCGACATATTCAGTCGGCGCTCTATTGTGCGTGACGAGACTGGTCGTCTCTCTTGTTGGGTTGCTAATATCGCCATTATACAAGCACCCTGTTCAAAACTTCTTGCTAACTTCACTACATTCTCCTCTTTGTCAACGTCTATAATGGATATAATCTATCTATAATGTAGTTTATAACTATTATTAAAATATGTCAACGGTTTACTTGCTAGGTTCTGCCCAATATAGACATACTACATCATATAGCGTAGTAAGAGCTACAGGCTGACGTGGCGGTAAAACAGGCGTTTGACGTTCTCTACGGTTAGCAGATAAGTTAGGACGATCAAACCTACGGTAATAGCCACGCCAAGGCTCGGCGTTGCAAAACCGAAATAGTGCCCTAATGTACTAAAGATTGTAGCCATTGCAATACTTAGTACCGCTAGTACACTCAGCGTCAAAGTTTTAGATGGCTTGCTGTTGACGAATGGCAGTTTACGTGTGCGAATTACAAATACCACCAGTGTTTGCGTTAATAGTGATTCGATAAACCAACCAGTTTGGAACTGCGTGGCAGTGGTGTGAAATGCTAATATTAAGATTCCAAAAGTAATGAAATCAAATATCGACGAAACGATACCGAAGGTCCACATGTATTTTCTAAGCGAACGGATATCCATACGCCGAGGCTGGCTAAGTTGGTCAACATCCACATTGTCGGTAGGAATAGCAAATTGCGACGTATCATATAAGAGATTGTTGAATAGAATCTGTGGTGCAGTCATTGGCAAGAATGGCAAAAACAGTGAAGCACCAGCCATTGAAAACATATTACCAAAATTAGAGCTCAGACTCATCTGTAGATACTTTAGAGTGTTGGCAAATGTACGGCGCCCTTCGACCACACCGTCATTCAAGTAGCCCAAGCTCTTGCCCAGCAGAATCATATCAGCAGTGTCCTTTGCAACGTCAACGGCGTTATTGACCGAGATGCCGATGTCAGCAGCACGCAAGCTTGGTGCGTCGTTAATACCATCACCCATGTATCCAACCACATGACCTCGTCGACGTAAAGCTTCGATGATTGCTAACTTTTGCGATGGATTAACTCGTGCAAATATGGTAGTGCGTTCAGCGCGACGTGCCAGCTGTATGCGGTTTAATTTATTGATCTGATCACCAGTCAAGACACCTTTGATTGGTAGTCCTAGCTCACTAGTGACTTTTTGGCTAACTAGTGGATCGTCACCTGAGATGATTTTAATTTCGATGTTATTCGCTTGTAGGTTGCGCAATGACTTTGCAGCGGACGACTTTGGCGGATCAATAAAGGCGATGTACCCCTCGAAAGTCATATCTTGCTCGTCTGCTGGTGTGTAGTGTACGTCGTCGGACATGGATCTGCTGGCAACCATTAATACGCGGTAGCCTTCTTGGCTCAGCGTAGTGTAGTCATCATGTAGCCGCTCTAGACCCTCTGATGTCAGTCGCCGCGCTGCGCCATTTTGGTCGCGATAATACTTCACTATACTTAGCATCGTATCGGCAGCGCCCTTTGTGATCAGCAGGTTGCCATCGTCGGTGTGCGCCACCACGCTCTCACGCTTTCGCTGAAAGTCGAACGGTATTTCTTGTGCTTTGCGGTAATCGCTCAGGTTGTATCTTTGGAAATTTAATATAGCTAAGTCCAGCGGACTTTCGTAACTAGTCGAGAACTTACAGGCTACTGCAGCTAGAGTTAGAGCGCGTTGGCTCTCGGTGTGGTTAAAATCCTGCGTGCGTGCTACGCTAATGCGGTTTTCAGTCAGTGTACCAGTTTTATCGGTACATAAGATGTCCATACTACCGAAATTTTGCATTGACGACAACCTTTTGACAATTACACCCTTCTTCGCCATGCGTAGCGAGCCTTTAGTTAGGTTGATTGTAATAATTAGTGGTAACAGCTCAGGTGTCATACCGACAGCCAATGCAATGGCAAATAGCAGAGAGCTCATTGCATCACGATGAAATGCAATGTTGACCGCTAAAATAAAAACGACTAATCCACATGTAATGCGTGCTAGCATTGACGATAATTTTGCAATTTCAAGGTCAAATTCTGTGGGCTGGCTGCGATTCAGGCTGGCTGCGACATGGGCAAATTCAGTTGATTTACCTGTTGCGGTGACTAGTATCCGCCCTGACCCACTAGCAACATTGCTGCCCATATATACCACGTCATCAAGGGCTTTTTGTACGGGGAATGATTCACCCGTTAACGCTGACTCGTCTATTGACAGATCAGTTGTAGCAATCACTTTGCCGTCGGCAGGAATTAGACTACCTGCGATTAGTTCGATTACGTCGCCCGGTACAATATTCGATAATTCAATCGATTTTAATTTATGATCGCGTAAAACCTTTGCCGTAACACGCACCGATTTCTGTAGCGCGGCCGCTGCCTTCTCTGAACGATATGTGTTTAGAAAATCCAATGTTGTAGACAGCAATACGATGCCTAAGATTATTGCACCGCTCGCCACTTCATCCATAAAGAACGATAAAATTGCCGCTAGCAACAAGATTACAACCAGTGGGTTCTTGAAACGTGCTAGATAGGCTGCTGCCCCCGATAGCTTTTTTGACTCGGTAATATTATTGTGTCCGTATTGAGATAAACGTCGTTTAGCCTCGCGGCTAGTTAATCCACCACTCCCTTTCATGCTTAAAATTATAGCACAAGCATTAACCTAGTGTGATATGATATAAATATATGAAGAATCGACATAGTAAGGCAGAACCAAAGCGGGACTCAAAGCTAAAACGTGGCCTAATCATGGCAGGTCTGGCTGCGGGTTTGGCGGGCTTTACCTACTTGGCCTCATCCGCTGAGCGACGTCAAAGGGCGGCTGTTTCAGCTATTCGACAAATCTTTAATACCTATGGGAAGCTTGAAAATCATCGTTTTGCGCAGTATATCCCCGATGATGTTTCCGTGCTGCGCGACGTTAACTATGATCACAATGATCCGCAGGCACATTTAGATGTTTATTACCCAGCGTCGCACAATAGTTGGCATAAATTGGCGCCAATCGTCTGGGTGCATGGAGGCGGCTGGATTGCCGGTGACAAGAATAGCAAGGAGCCATGGGGTAAGATTTTAGCGCACTATACTGGCTGTGCTGTAGTTATGGTCAATTACACCATTGCACCGCAGGACACTTATCCGTTGCCCGTAAAGCAAGTCAACACGGCACTTGCCTATATTAATCGTAAACATCGCCGGTTAGGTTTGAACCGCAATCGCATAATATTAGGTGGCGACTCAGCTGGTGCGCAAATTGCAGCGCAAGTGGCACTAATAAATACTAATTATCCCTACGCAACAGCTATGGGCATTGCGCCGGCCGTTAAAAAATATCAACTAGCAGGCACTGTGTTGTTATGTGGTGCATATGACCTGAGGCTCGCCGCCGATGACGCTGACATGGCTAAGGTGATGCAGGTCTTCGTTAAGGCGTATTCAGGGCGTCTAGACTTCGAGAACCACCCATTGATTCAATATGCGTCTATTCCTGAGTATATAACTGCTGACTTTCCGCCGACGTTTATCACTGACGGTAATTATGATCCCCTCTTGCCGCATTCGATGGTGCTGACCAAGGCGCTACGAGACGCCAAAGTCTCGGTTGATCCGCTATTCTTTAGCCGTGATTATCGCCCACTATTATTACACGAATATCAGTTTAATCTTAATACTGAGGCTGGTCAGCTCTGCTTTGAACGTATTCTGAAATTCGTGGCTGCACATATAAAATAATTTCGTGCTGTATAATATAGAAAATGAAACGGGATTTTAATTTTGATATTGTGGCTCGTGGTGGCGGCGAGTTTCCTTTGATGCGAGCTGGCGTAATTCATACACCTCACGGTGACGTGAAAACACCAACGTTTAATGTTGTTGGTACGCACGGTGAAGTAAAGTTTATTAGTCCTACAGAGCTCCATCAGATCGGTGCGCAAGTTATGCTGTCAAATGGTTATCACCTGTTACGGCGATCAACATTAATCTCGGCTAGTGGCGGCTTGGCTAATTATTCCGGTTGGAATAGTGTAACATTTACTGATAGTGGTGGTTTTCAAGTTATGTCACTTGGCTCAGGCTTAGGCAAGGTAATTTCAATGAATGAACGCGATGCATTGGATAAATCGCATATGACAGGCAAGGAAGATCGTTTAGCTGTCGTTGATGACGAAGGTGTTGAATTCCGCGACCCCTACTCTAGCCGAATTATTAAGTTTACACCAGAATTATCTATCCAAACCCAGCATAAGATTGGTGCTGATGTAATGATGTCGTTTGATGAACTGACTAATATTTCTGATACGTACGAGTATAATGTCGAGAGTCTAGAGCGCACACGCAAGTGGGCAGAGCGTGGTTTAGCTGAGCATATTCGCCAGACTGCTATTCGCTCTGGTAAACCATATCAAGCGCTGTATGGTTGTTTACAAGGTGGCTACTGGGAAGATCTGCGACGTAAAGCAGCACGTGATTTGGCGGCAATGAATATTGATGGCGAGGGCTTTGATGGATTCGGTCTGGGCGGTGCACTCGAGAAAGAGATGCTGGGCGACATCCTGTCTTGGATGACCGAAATCTTACCTGAGACTAAGCCGCGTCATCTTCTGGGACTGTCTCAACCTGACGATATTTTTGTAGGCGTTGAAAACGGTGCTGATACCTTCGACTGCGTGGCGCCGACTCGCGAAGGACGTCACGGACGTGTTTATAGTCTTGATGGTAATTTCTCTATTAAGAAAGCTTGCTATAGCAATGACGATCGACCGCTGACGACTGAATGTGATTGTCCGACTTGCTCAGCTGGCATTCGTCGCTCTGAGATTCGTCGTCTAATTAAGTCGCAGATCCCCGAAGAACGAGCCCGAGCTTTTACTATGCTATCAATGCATAATGTGCGTTTTATTTTGCATCTAACCGAGCGGATACGACAGGCTATTATCGACGGTGTATATCGTGAATTCCGTGATCAATGGTGCGCCAGATACTACAAAAGTTAGTTAGTTAGCTAAACTAACTAACTAACTAACTAATCTTATTAGTTAGTATTTTAGTATATCGATAAGCTGTAAGTAGCTTAGGCTAAGCTACTTACTTAGACTTACGCCTGGCGGCACGTTTAGCGCGTCTAAACTCACGATTCTGTATAACTTTATCGCGAGTCTTCTCCATTACTTCTTGGCCGACAAACTTACGTTCTTCGTTGGTAAATATTACCGGGCGACATTCATTTGTTTCTAGAACACCATCCATATCACTATCCGTGCCACGACCATGCTCAGATGCTTCAAGCTTGTTGCGGTTCTGCAGAGCGTCGCGCGCCAATACGATCAAACAACCTGACAGTGGAATGGCGATTAGAGTACCCAATAGTCCACCTATATTCATGCCAATTGTCATGGCAATAAGGATTAATAGCGCTGACATACTCAGCTGTTTGGACTGAACGCGTGGCTGGATTATGTTATTCTCGATCTGTTGTTCGATAAAGAACACTACTAGATAGATAATTGCTGCAGGCCATGAGTAAATTAGTAGTAGTAATGTTACTACTGCACCACCAATTACAGCGCCAAACATTGGCACGAATACCATTAGAAAGATAGTTATCCAGGCTGGCCAAATCAACATGATTGGTACTTGCGGAAACACAAATGACAAGATTGCTACCAAAACTGCTGTAAACGTGCCTGATATAACGCCGACTATTGCTTGGCCTGTGACATAGTTAGATACCACATCGTACATTTTTCGTGCGACGGCCTTATGATGGCGTCGGCGCTCGTCATTCCGATACATCACTCGCCAGAATGTTTCTTCCCAATGCGGAGCTTCGACTAGCATAAAGAATGTTGCAAACGCCACCAGACAAGCATTACCTAGGAATGCCACCGCGTTTGACACAGCCACAGCAAGCATATTGCCTGCCGTGGATGCCATATTGCCCATATGACTTTGTAGCTCGGTAATTAGTTTGCTAACATCGTCGTTCAAATGGTGTGCAGCTAGAAAGTTTGAGACCCAGCCTGATTCTGACTGAATTTCCTTGAGCGTATCAGGTAATGCACCCAAGAACCCTGCGATCTGCTGTATAAAAATTGGCACCACTGTTAATAGCAGCACGCCAAGCATTGCGACGATCAGAACATAGGCAATAAATGTGGCAAAAGTACGCGATTTGCCTGGTAATAGACGCGCAAAGAATGAGACTGGTCGATTCAATACAAGTGCCAGGAAAAATGATATTGCTAGCATTAGCAGTGGTTCTCTAGCCCACCATATAAATCCTAAGGCAGCAATGAAGCCTATAATTACTAGCCAGAAGCGCACGAATGTCCCCGTGTTAACACTCAGCCTTACCTCTTTCTCTTTACTCATAGATATATGATATCACATTTTTATTAGCCATAAGAATGATGACTTAGATATATCATGAAAACAAAAAAATACGACCCGCTGAGGAGTCGCATTTTTGTATGGTACTTCTAGTTTAGCGCTTACTGAACTGTTCCTTGCGGCGAGCACCACGTAGACCGTACTTCTTGCGCTCAACTTCGCGGCTATCGCGGCGTAGGTAGCCAGCTTTTGATAGTGAACCGCGCAGATCGTCGTTTATTGATGACAATGCCTTGGCGATTGCTAGTTTAGCAGCATCGACCTGACCCGATACGCCACCACCACGAGCTAGTAGTGTGACATCAAAGTCATTCTGCTTGCTCACTAGAGCTAGCGGATCTGTAATCTCGGCTAGTAGGGTCTTGTTACCAGCTAGGAAGTCTTCAGCAGACTTGCCATTGATGGTAATATTACCCTTGCCTGCATATAGACGTGCAGAAACGCTAGAGCTCTTGCGGCGACCTAGACCGTAAAAATATGTTCCAGTTGCCATTATTTAACCTCCAATTTTTCAGGTTGTTGCGCTGCATGATCGTGTGCTTCACCTGCGAACACGCGTAAACGTGCCTCGCGAGCATCGCGCAACTTATTCTTTGGTAGCATACCGCTGACAGCACGCTCTAACATCTCAGCCATGCTGACTGTCTCTGCGCCCTTTTCTTTCAGTGCACCAGCGAATTCACTGTGGCTGTAGTATTTTTTAGCGCGACGATCGCCATTATAGACAATCTGATCAGCATTGATTACTACTACGTAATCACCAGCATCCATATGAGCTGTGTATGACGGATCATATTTACCAGTTAAGCGGTTAGCTACGAAAGTAGCAACGCGACCCAACGGTAAACCAGCGGCGTCGACTAACACCCACTTGTGCTCAACTTCGCCAGCTTTCTTCTGATATGTCTTAGTATTCATTACTTGCTCTCCTTCTCGACCTTTTCGGCCTTAACGGGCTTAGTAATCTCTTTGATCTCGTCAACGAACTCAATACGAGCCATTTCAGCATTGTCACCAACGCGATTGTTGTTCAGTTTGACAATGCGCAGATAACCGCTCTCGCGCTTTAGCTGTGGAGCAATTACGTCCATCAAACGATTTGCGGTGTCTTGGTTGGTTGCTGCGATAATTGCACGACGACGAGCTAGACCGCCTTTGCGTGCCTTTGTAATTAGCTTTTCTGCCACTGGACGAATATCCTTAGCCTTTTGTGCAGTGGTGACAATTGCACCATGCTCAACTAGGGAGATTACTAGACCACGGCGCAAAGCACGACGCTGATCGGTCTCGCGGCCGAACTTGCGTCCTTTGTATCCATGCCTATGCATTGATTAAAACTCCAATTCTGCCACACGGGCCTTAACTTCATCTTTAGCCTTCGTACCGAAGCCCTTTAGATCGTTCATTTCTTCATCGGTTAGTGAGATTAGGTCGTTAACCGTGTGAATGTCATTGCTTACTAGAGCATTGGTTGTACGCGCACTCATGCCTAGCTCTTCGATGGGCATTGCTAGTAGGTCACTAGCGGTGTTTTCGATCCTATCAGCTGCATCAGCGTCATCAATGACAGCGCTACCTGCAAGAGCCTTGTACTGAGCTACAAGGATAGCGTTAGCTTGCTCAAATGCATCCATTGGTGCGATTGAACCATCGGTATCAATAGTTACTAGTAGCTTGTCTAGGTCAACATTGTCACCGACACGGGTTTTCTCAACATTGTAACGTACGCGAGTTACCGGGCTAAACGGAGCATCTAGCGCAATCATGTCGCTATGTAGTCGATTTGCAGACGATTTTTCGATGGTTTGATAGCCACGACCACGCTCGACTACGACATGCAGTACCAATTCCTTATCTGGATCGTCGATTGTAGCGATTAGCTGATCGCCATTAATGATATCAACGTCAGAACTGACCGCTAGATCTGCAGCGGTTAGGTTACCGCCCTTCTTAGTGACGGTTAGCTCAACCGGTTCTTCGCTGTGGCTGTTTAATACTACGCTCTTTAGGTTTAGCATGATTTCAACTACATCTTCCTTAACGCCAGGAATTGTAGTGAATTCATGACTAACGCCATCGATTTTGAATGCAGTGATTGCAGTGCCTTCGATAGACGAGAGTAGTACGCGCCGAATAGAGTTGCCAAGTGTATGGCCATAGCCGTTTACTAGCGGTTCGATTGCGATCGTCGCGCTATTCTGAGCTAGCTCTTTTACACTGGTAACCGATGGCTTTAAAATTGTACTAGTCATTAATCCTCCCTTTAGCGCGAGTAGAACTCGACAATTAGCTGTTCATTAATTCCAGATTCCGCATCCTCGCGGGCCGGTAGACCGGTAACTTCAATTGTCAAATTCTTGACGTCTGACTTTAGCCAACCTACTGGTTGAGTCTGAGCATCGCGATTAATCTCATCAATATTCTTAAAGAAGGCGCTATTGACACTATGTGGACGAACCGTGATTGTATCGCCAGCCTTCAAGCGAATTGATGGGATGTCAACACGACGGCCGTTTAATAGAAAATGACCATGTGTTACTAGCTGGCGAGCTTGACGACGTGATACAGCGAACCCTGCACGATAAACTGCGTTATCCATGCGGCGCTCTAGTAACTGTAGTAGCTTGACGCCCGTCTGAGCCTTGTCCTTAGTTGCTTCCTTCATTAGTGTACGGAATTGCTTCTCTAGTACACCGTAAATGCGACGTACCTTCTGCTTTTCACGTAGCTGTGTCAGGTACAATGATGGTTTGCCTTGACGCGAACCTGCGTGTTGACCTGGAATACCGGTCTTGTGTGCCATAACTTTAACAGCTTTACGATGTAGAGCGTAACCTTCGCGGCGGCTCTGCTTAACGATTGGTGAATTATCACGAGCCATGTTATGCTCTCCTTTCGCGCTTTGGACGTACACCACCATGCGGCACGCCAGTTACATCGTTGATACTCTCGATCTGCATTTCAGCAGCGCTGATTGCGCGGATTGCAGCATCACGACCTAGACCGACACCCTTTACGTATACGTCAACCTTAGTTAAACCATATTGATTCTTTGCAATTTCAGCAGCCTTCTCGGTTGCAATCTGAGCTGCAAATGCTGTGCCCTTCTTGCTTCCGCGGAAACCACAAGCACCAGCTGAGCTAGCGCTTAATGCATTACCCTTGTTATCGGCAAAAGTAATAATTGTATTGTTAAATGTCGCCTGAATGTGGACCTGACCCAACGGCACACTGCGCTTAGTACGCTTTTTACCCTTGGCGGTCGTCTTCTTAGCGGCGGCAACAGATTTGTTATCTGCCATTAATAGATTCCTTTCCTTAATTACCCTTCGTAATTTAGCGTATTCTAAGTCTTACTTGCAGCCTTTGGCTGGCTACCACCTACGGCAATGCGCTTACCACGCTTAGTACGTGCATTAGTGCGCGTACGCTGGCCATGTACTGGTAAGTTAGCCATGTGGCGCAAACCACGATACGACTTAATATCCTTCAAGCGCTTAATATTGCTACCTACGATTCGGCGCAAATCACCCTCAACGGTGTAGTTTGCATCGATAATATCGCGCAACTTGCGCTCTTCTGCTGGTTTCAGATCCTTTGTACGGGTCTCTGGTTTGACACCAGCTGCCTTGACAATATCAGCAGCCAACTTCGGACCAATGCCATAAACATAGGTCAAAGCGACCACGATCTGCTTGTCGGCAGGAACCTCAACGTTTGCAAATCTCGCCATAACTCTCCTTAGCCCTGCCTCTGCTTATTACGAGGCTTGTTCTTGTTGATGACACGTAGACGTCCTTTGCGACGAACTAGCTTGTCCTCAGGACTGCGCTTTTTAACGCTAGCTGAGACTTTCATCTGCGGCTATTCCCTTTCCGACCGCTTCCCTGCGGTACATTTAAATTTTTCTCCTCACGTAGTCGAAAGCTGATTCTACCCTGCGTGAGATCATATGGGGTCATCTCAACTTCAACTTTATCGCCTTGTACCAAACGAATGTAATGCTTGCGCATCTTGCCTGAGACATGGGCAATAATAGTATGGCCATTTTGCAGTTCGACCCTAAACTTAGCACTTGGTAGCGCTTCCACTACCGTGCCGACCATTTTGATTACTTCCTTATCCACAGCCATAATAACTACAATCTAAAATTATATATTAATCAACAATAAAATGCAAGTCTAATATTTATTTAACCAGCTCCGTGTAGACCACTGTTCGCTTATCCATTGTGCGAACTCCACGGCTATCTCTAGCACTCCATCTGCCGTCACATGTAATCATGTTTAAGCCTGGTTGATTCGTTGCGGGCTTCATTACTTTATCCATATCTAAGTCGCTCAGCTTGACGGTCTCATTTTTTACTACCATATAAGTAAATGTTTTGCCACTGCCCATCTCAATTTTGATTTTATCGCCTTTTTTTAATTCGCCTAGCTTATCAAAAACACAGCCCCTACCTTCGCAGCTATGGCCGTCAATGACTGCCGCAGAGCTGGTACTATTCGAGCCAGGTGCAGTATAGTTACTACACCGCGTTTTAGCAACAGGATTATTTAGACAGTTGAACCAACCTGCATCGTAAATATTACTTGGAGACCCCATTTGCTGCGATCCATCAGAATTTGCACTACTTAAACCAACTTCTTTGACGCGTGCATTAGATAGACCTATTGAGTCAGCGGAAATAAAACGTGGCTTACCGTCTGCTACCTTGTATTCAGCCTTGTCTTTATCAGTGACGGGAGTTTTGTCGATCTTAAGTGCTGCATTGCGCTCGTTCTCTGCCTGTTTTGAGCTTGTAGCTTTGTCATTTTGATCGGTATCTACCTTCTTGTATAGTCGTCCATAACATGTTGCAGCCACTATCAAAACAATTGCTACAACTATGACAGCTTTTAGTATTTGGCGCCTCTGCGATACCTTGCGCATTCTCGCTCCACGATTACTGCGTACGCGATTTGCTCTGCTCAACATCGATTACCCTCCCTGATAAAACAATATTATTTTACTTGTATTCGTCGTAGGTAACCATTAGTGCACGCGAGTTAATCTGCCTTAGACAGTCTAGTGCACCTGTAACGATAATCAATAGACCAGTACCGCCTAGCGACAGCGTAGAAGCAACAGTGCTCATGCCAGCACCAATTAGGATATATTCACCTATAAACGGCATTACAGAGATTATGCCAAGGGCTATTGATCCGAATAAAGTAAGTCGGTTAACTACTTTAGATAAGTACTCTTCGGTTTGACGACCTGGACGTACACCTGCAATAAATCCACCCTGATTTTGCAAATTCTCGGCAATCTCACGGCTGTTAAAGACGATTGAAGTATAGAAATAGGTAAACAATATCACTAACAAGAAGTATGTGATCGGGTAAATCATTGCTTCCCATCCGGTTAGCACAGATGACGAGTTACGCTGAAACCATAGGATTAAGTTTTGACCAATATCCTTGTGCCAGTCACCGGCAACCATCAGCTGACCTACAAAAGCTGGTAATGCTAGAAATGCCACTGCAAAAATAACTGGAATTACACCTGCAGTGATCAGCTTTATTGGTAGAATTGATGTAACGCCACCGTATTGGCTGTTGCCATGCACGCGTTTAGCATAGTTGATTGTCAAAATACGCTGACCCTCATTAATCTTAACTAGTAGATAAAGTATTATGACCATCGCAACCACAACACCTATTGCAATCCATGTTGCAGTGTTGTTTAGCCAACCAATCTGGAACCAATTGAACACATGGAATGGGTCGCTATTTACGTTAGTCATTGCAGCCCACATATTCATGAAGGTTTGCGGAATCTGCGAAAGAATGCCGACAACAATCAGTAGCGTAATACCGTTACCTAATCCCTTTTCAGTCATGATCTCGCCAATCCACATTAGCATCATTGCACCAGCGGTCATTGCGGTAACAGACATAACCCATTGTGTCATGCTCATGTCGGCAATAGTACTACTGGAAGCTAGTACACTTTGACGTAAGATAAAGATATAAGCAACAGACTGCACGATCGCAAGAGGGAAAGCGATAATGCGTGTCCACTGATTAATCTTACGGCGCCCCGACTCACCGTCTTTATTCATCTCTTCGAGGCGCGGAATCGCTTTCGTTAACATCTGGGTAATGACAGACGCTGTGATATATGGACTTAGTCCAACTAGCATAATAGAAAAGCTAACTAGTGCACCACCACTAAGTAGGTTTAGAAATCCGCCGAATGAGTTAGACTGAATAGCTTGTTGAATCACATCTTTTAACTGCGTTGGCTCAGCCAGCGGCACCGGCACATGCGCCAAGAAGCGATAGACCGCGATAAGCCCAAGTACAGCTAGCACGCGCATTAACATGTCGCGGCTCTTAAATGATCTAAATATGGTTTTCCAGTTCAAAACTTTCCCCTCTTCAAATTATCTCTAATAGTTTAACTAATTATAGCAATCTGGTCAATAATTGGAATTATGTTAGCATAAAACCTTGGTTAGCTTTAAGCCTACACGCCGATTGTTATATAATACTAGCTATGACAGAAATTCGTACTCGATTTGCGCCTAGTCCGACTGGCTATATTCATGTCGGCAATGTGCGCTCCGCATTATATCCATACTTTATTGCACGTCAAAACAACGGCAAATTTGTTCTACGTATCGAAGATACTGACCAGAATCGTTTCGTTGATGGCGCGGAAGACTTAATTATCGATGTTCTGAAATGGCTGGACATTGATTGGGATGAAGGTCCAACTGGTGATGGCACCGAGAATGGTAACTATGGCCCCTATCATCAAACTAAGCGTCGTGCTAGCTATCACGAGTGGGCGCAGAAATTAGTGGACACCGGCTATGCTTATGCGGATCCACGTAGTCACGGCGAAATTGAGGATCTGAAGAAAGTAGCCGAGCAAAACCATCAAACATTCCTATACCGCAACAATCGTCCGAACGAGTATGTCGAATGGGACGGTACACAGCCCCTGCGTTTCAAGGTTAAAGAACCTAAGCGCTACAGCTGGCACGACGAAGTTATGGGCGACCTTTCTGCTGGCGAAGATGCGGTTGATGACTTTATTATCATGAAGTCTGACGGCTTGCCGACCTATAACTTCGCACATATTGTTGACGATGCTCTAATGCATATTACGCATGTTATACGTGGCCAAGAATATATCAGTTCTATGCCTAAATATTTGGCTCTTTATGAAGCCTTGGGGCTAGAGCGCCCAATCTTCGCTCATTTACCGCACATCTTAGCTCCTCAGGGCAATAAGAAATTAGGCAAACGCGACGGCGCAAAATCTGTTAGCGAATATCGCGATGAAGGTTATTTGCCAGAGGCTATGCTAAACTTCCTCGCCTGCCTGGGCTGGAATGATGGTACCGAGCAAGAACTATTTACCAAGGAAGAACTAATCGAAAAGTTCAGCTTTGCTCACGTGCAGAAATCTGGCGCACGCTTTGACGAGAAGCGTTTGCAGTGGATGAATGCTCAGTGGATCAAGCGGTTAACTACTGATGACCTACTGAATCGCGTCGATAAGTTCTGGGGTGAACATGGCAAAATGGCGGATGGCACAAGGAAGAAGGCTGTTCTAGCTGTTGTCCAAGACCGCATGAAAATATTGAATGACCTACCGTCGCTATCCGAGTACTTCTTCGATCGACCAACACCTGATTGGGATATGGTACATAGCAATAAACAACTAAAGAAACATGACGATGAAGAATTGGTTGAGCTACTGCAGAAAGCTATTGCCAAGCTAAGTGACGCCAACTTTACATCCGAGGAAGATTTGCAGGCTAGATTGAACGAGCTGTTAGTAGAAACAGCGCAAAAGCCGATGATCCTATTTAGTATCATTCGCTTTGCCCTTACTTGGGCTCCGTTCAGTCCTGGACTGCCTGAAACTATGCGTCTATTGGGTCGTGATGAAACTCTAGCGCGTCTAAATCAGGCTGTTGAAGCATCGAAATAGCTTGTGCTAAAATATTTATATCTTAGCTAAAAAATGAGGTATGGGAGGGCTAGTGTCAAACAAAGTTAAGCTCGTTAAAATTGGCGATTTATCCAAGCATGTAGCAATTGCTGGCGTACTAACAATCGTAGCAACGCAGGTGTTCGCGTGTATATTCTGTCTATTTACTAAGAGTGTTTTTGGTATCGATAATCCTATCGTACTGCTAGCCATATTGATTATTACGGAAAGCTTGGGTGGTGTAGCGCTAATTCTATTAGTACTACATCCAACCGCTATTCTATCTGATGCACTTGTTCAGGTTAGTGGCGAGTACTCAACGAAAACTCCACCAAATATAAATGACTTACACGGTATAGACAAGAATGAGCTAGCTCTATGCTTAAAGGTAATATACCAACAAACCGACAGCAAGCCAGATGATGCGGCTGCCAAAAATAACACCGCTACAAATATTCTTCAACAGCTACCAGTCGGCATAATTACATTGAACGATACGTTTAATATTGTCTATGCAAATGATCTGGCGCCAGTATACAGTGCTGAAGGTCATCGCTTTATAAAACTTGATTTCAGTACCGATGCTTTGTCTCTGGAAAAATGGCTAATTAATGCAAAGCAGAATACCTTACATGCTAATCATGTTTGGACTAGAATACAAGATGCGCCTGCTGGCAGCACTGAGAATCGACACATCTATGATGTTGTAGCCAGCTATCAACGCAACACTCATAGCAGTGACGATATCACAATAATAACCATCGATCGCACAGATGATTACGTCGAGAGCGAAGACAACATGGACTTTATAACGCTTGCGGCACACGAGCTTCGTGGTCCAATCACTACTATACGAGGCTATCTCGATATTCTAGAAGAACAGACCGAGTCGACTGCAACGGCCGAACAAAAAATGCTAATGGATCGGCTGAATGTATCTGCGCGGCGCTTAGCATCGTATGTTAATAACATTCTAAACACTAGCCGCTACGACCGTAGACATCTAAAATTAAAGCTAGCTGAGACCAAGGTAGCCGATATTGTAAACTATATCCGTGAAGACATGGAACTGCGCGCAACGACCGTTAACCGCTCGATTGACTGGCAAATTCCAGCAAATCTACCCACTGTTGCTGCCGATCGAAGCAGTATCAGCGAGGTTCTAAGCAATCTGGTTGATAATGCCATTAAATATAGTCGCGATGGCGGCAAGGTATTGGTAACAGCTGCTGCTAGTGGCTGCTTTGTCGAAATCAGCGTAATTGATCACGGTATTGGCATACCGCAATCTGTTGCTGAACATCTATTCAGTAAATTCTATCGCAGTCACCGCTCTAGTGGATCGACTAGCGGATCGGGGTTAGGCCTTTATATATCACGCGCTATTGTCGAAAGTCATGGTGGTCAAATCAGTTTTCAATCAACTGAAGGAAAAGGCAGCACCTTTGCGTTTACCCTACCAATTTACAGCTATGTGCGTTCGCAGTTAGAAAGCAATCAGAACTCAAATGCTGGTCTAGTATCTCAAAATAATGTGATTAGCAATCACGGAAGGATGGTGGAATGAATGTAGTGCAAAGTGAAGCAAATAAGCGGATACTGATTATCGATGACGATACTCTAACTAGCGACATGTATATGTATGCTCTTAGTCATGCAGGATATACAGTGGATATTGTCACAAGTGGACGCGAAGGTCAGATAGAGTTAAATAGTGGCAAACACGATTTAGTGCTACTAGATTTGATGTTACCTGACCTCAATGGATGTAAAATCTTAGCTAAATGGCGACAAGTGCGTCCGCTCCACACTCGCCCTAGCATAATTGTACTAACCAACTGCGACCAAGACGAGTCTAGTCGAAAACTCCTAGAAAATGCAGCCGATGCTTATATGGTAAAAGCTAGCACGACGCCACGAAAGTTATTAAAACTTATTGCATCGATTCTAGATAAATGATAATATATTAACACGTGGCCTCATCGTCTAGCGGCTAGGACACTGGGTTCTCATCCCAACAACTGGGGTTCGATTCCCCATGAGGTCACCATAAAAATTATTGAGAATTAGCGGTGGGAAGTTTATTTAGTTTTTTACATACGAAGAATCCCCGAGGGGATTCTTCTTCATCATCAGAAACTACGATGGCCGAAAAGTCTAAATTGGTCATTAATAACACCTCTGATGGTATAGCGATTATTGATAGTAAAGGCATTATACAGTTGTTTAATCCTGCTGGTGAAGCTATGCTTGGGTGGAAGGCGGATAATGCTGTGTCCTTAGACTTTCGCTCGGTATTTAAGCTCGTCAACAATGCCGGCCATGATATAGCGGATAGCGAGAATCCTATTCTAAGGACGCTACAGACTAATCAGCCGCAAGCTAGCCGTTCACTGTTCTTGGAAACCGCCTCACACCAGAGAATGGCCGCTTCAATTAAAGTGTCTCCTATCATCGCAGACAACGGCAGTTCTGATGGCGTTGTACTAGTTTTTCGTGACATCACCAAAGAAACGGCCGAGCAGCATGCGCAGACGGATTTTATTTCAACCGCAAGTCATGAAATGCGTACGCCAGTCGCGATTATTGAGGGATATCTAGGTATGATATTGAATCCTGAGACTGCTACTATTGACGCACGTGCGCGCAGCTACGCCGAAAAGGCGCATAACTCAGTCAAACGCCTAGGTAGCCTGTTCCAAGACCTATTAGACGTAACCAAAGCCGATGACCACCGCATGGAAAATGCCCCGGTTTTGATTGATGCGGTTGCAGCCGTTAAACAGTTGGTAAGTGATTTCCAAGCTAAAGCCAAAGAAAAGGGTCTGTATCTCGTTTACTCTGATCCGACTGGGCAATCAGCAGAAAATACCCAGGCTGTAGTAACGCCGCCATCGGTTATATATGTCGACTACGATCAGCTAGAAGAAGTCTTAAGCAACATTATTGACAATGCAATCAAGTACACAAAAACAGGAGGTATAAAAGTTAGCGTCGCTAATATTGACAAACGAGTTCATATAGAGGTAGCTGATACAGGAATCGGCATTCCCGTCGAAGATATTCCCCACCTATTTCAGAAGTTCTATCGCATTGACAATAGCCAGACGCGCGAAATCGGTGGTACCGGTTTAGGTCTGTATTTAATAAAGAAATTAACCGAAAACATGGGCGGTACTGTTGGTGTTAGTAGCGACTATGGTAAAGGATCTCGTTTCTGGGTTGAATTTGTTGCGCTTAATCACGAAGAGATGGTTCGTTGCGCTCAAGAAATGAAGCGCCGTCAGGCTAATACACATTAGCCTGTATTATTGCACCAGCTAAGCATATACGCTATAATTTATTTAGGAGAATAAGTATAAAGGGGCTATTGTGACAAAAATATTATTAGTAGAAGACGATAAAAGTCTGCGCGAAATATACGGTGTACGTTTGATTGCTGAAGGATATAGTGTGGTCTCAGCCGAAGACGGCGAAAAGGCACTGGCAGTAGCAATTGGCGAAAGGCCAGATTTGATCATTTCTGATGTAATGATGCCAAAGATTAGCGGCTTCGAAATGCTAGATTTACTAAGAGGTAACGAGTCAACTAAGAACGTTCGAGTTATCATGTTGACTGCCCTTAGCAGCGAGCAACAGCGTGAACGCGGTGAACGCCTAGGTGCAGATCGCTACCTAGTAAAGTCTCAGGTTGGCATTGAAGATATTGTACGTACTGTACATGAAGTGCTAAATGATCAACAAGGTGTTCGCACGCTGTCGCAGATCGAAGAATCTGCACGTGCTGCAACTGCAGCGCAGAAAAACGCAACTAATGCCAATCAAACGCATAATCAAGCAGACTATACGGCACCACAGACTGCTAATACAGTACCGAATTCTGCGGTTATCGTTAGCCAAGGGGGCTACCCCATGCCAGCAGCTGGTCAATCAGCCTATAACCCACTTGCTGCTACCGCACCTGCCAGTGCAGCAGGCCAGCCCGCCCCTGAAATGCCTGCACAACCAATGCATATACCGACTTATTCTAGTATGCCCTTAGCTCAAATGGCGAGCTATAACGCAGCTATGCAGGCCGCTGTTGCTGCGGCCGAGAAGCTAAACGCCTTCTCTAATCCTAATGCTGTAAATATTAATAATCAGCCCCAAATTGCCACTGACGGAGCTAATACTAATCGCGCAGCGCAGTCACTTACCAACATTGAAGCGCAATCTATCTCATCAGGGTCTAGTAATTTTCAGCTGCCACAGATTCCAACACCGCCGATTAGTCAGCCTGCGGCTACTACTCAACAGGCAAACACACCAGTGTTGGTTCAGAATTCACCTAGCCCCAACCCGGCTTCGCCATTTATGCAATCACCTACTGCTAACAATGCAAATACCGACAATCGAGCTATTTCGAACTATCAGCCCAATGTACCGCTTGGTGAGCGTGTGATACAACCACCAGTCAATAATAGCGAACTCAGCAGCCCTAAGATTGATATTGATACCTTACTTAGCGACGCTAGTACACCGTCAAACAACACTCCACTGTTCCCTGCAGGGTAGAACAGATTGTGTACTACAATATAGCACAGTTAAATAAAACTACCTCTCGTAGCGAGAGGTAGTTTTATTTAACTTTTTACCAACACATATACTGGTAATCAATAAACCCTAATATAAATTTAGTAAAATAACCAATATTAAATAACAACCTAAACCAGTCTAAGTAAATCCAAAAACACTTAAAACCACCCGTGTAGGGTGGCCTAGAGCGGTCAGTAATGCTCTTATTGTTATGTCTAAAGCGCTACATATAATATAAGCTACTGCCCATTCAGGAAGTAGCTTATATTAGCTATTCTACTCTTCTGTCTTTGTAGAGGCTGGCAAAGGCACGGCGGTCTTTTCAAATGAGCCACCGTTCTTCTTTAGCGCTTCGCGTACCGAAGCGCTCATTGCAGAAACCTTAACGGTTGCCTTGCTGGTAATGTCACCGCGAGCAATCACCTTGACGGCGTTGAACGGAGTATTAATTAAACCAGCCTCGAACAATACATTGTTATCAATGGTTGCTGCCTTGATGTCATTTAGCTGATCAGCATAAACTACTTGAGCTGGAACGCGCTTGCTCTTGAAGCCCTTCTGCTTTGGTAATTGACGCATCTTACTGCGAGCACCAGTCATAATTTGAATGACTTTAGATTTGCCAGTACGAGCCTTTTGACCCTTGGTACCACGACCAGCAGTCTTGCCGTAGCCACTACTGATACCACGACCAACTCGCTTACGATCAGGAGTAGCAGTAGCTTGTAGTTCATTGTACTTCATTACTTATCCTCCTTCTTTACAGCCTTAGCTGGCTTGGCGTTGACCCATTCAGCACGTGGCTTTAGTGAATCTAGCGCCTTAATGGTAGTATAAGCTACATTTACTTTGTTTGTTGAGCCAATTGATTTACTAATCAGGTTCTTAACGCTAGTTACACCAACAATGGTACGAACTACACCACCAGCGATAATACCTGTACCAGGTGCAGCTGGCTTCAGTAGAACACGGCTAGCGCCAAACTTTAACTCAACTTCGTGTGGAATAGTACCGTTCTCGATTGGCACGGTAATCATAGACTTCTTGGCAATGTTTGTTGCCTTTTCGATAGCCTGTTGAACATCACGACCCTTCGAGACACCAACACCTACACGATTCTTGCGATCACCGACTACTACTAGAGCCTTGAAGCGCAAGCGACGACCACCCTTAACAGTACGAGACACACGATCAATCGAGACAGTCTGCTCGTCAAACATCTTTTCCTCAGCACTGCGATCGTTACGACGACCACGGCCACGACCACGACGATCATTGCGACCACGGCGTGCGCCACGAGCATTCATGTTGTCGCTCGAGAAGTTGTTGTTCGAACCGAACTTGCGACGTGGAGCTTCGCCGTTCTTAGCAGCGGCTGGAGCATCATTTGTCATTGCTTTATTCTCCTCACTCATTAGAACTTCAACCCTTTCTCGCGCGCAGCGTTAGCTAGTGCGTGTAGACGACCAGCATAGGCACGACCGTTACGATCAAATACAACCGTTTCAATCTTGGCTTTCTTTGCTGCTTCGGCGATTTCGGCGCCAATTTTAGCGGCCTTCTCGCTTAGAGAACCTTTATAGTCGCCCTTGACGGTGCTGGCGCTCGCCAAAGTCTTGCCAGCTTGATCATCAATTAATTGAGCTGAAACGTTCTTGTTTGAAATAAACACACTTAGGCGTGGACGCTCAGCAGTACCACTAACCTTGGCACGTACGCGATTCTTACGTAACGTCAAATTGCTTAGACTAGCCATTACTTACCTGCCTTTCCTGCCTTGCGGATGATTACCTCATCGGCATACTTAATGCCTTTACCCTTGTAAGGCTCAGGCTTCTTTAGTGCGCGAATTTCAGCAGCAGTCTGACCGACTTTCTGTTTGTCAATTCCACTTACTGTGATTTCCATTTTATTGACGCCCAAGGTAATGCCTTCTGGTGCATGATAATTAACTGGGTGTGAAAAACCAAGTGCCATCTCAATGTCCTGTGGACCCTTACTTGATAGGCGGAAACCAACACCGTTGATTTGTAGCTTCTTCTCAAAGCCCTTTGTTACACCTTCAACCATGTTATTCAATAGCGCGCGCATTAAGCCATGTTGGCTCTTAGCAATCTTTTCGTCACTATGGCGAGTAACAATGATCTCGTTATCTTCAACCTTTACGTCAACTTCCGGCAGGGTAAACTGCTTTAGTTCACCCTTAGGACCCTTGACGGTAATGAAATCAGGATCAACCGTGATTGTCACACCAGTTGGTATAGCAATTGGTAGTTTTCCGATTCGACTCATATCCTTCCTTTCCTAATTTATTATCTAGTATACCTTACAGATTAGCTCACCGCCAAGTTTATTTTTGATGGCTTCGCTACCTGACATGACACCCTTGGATGTTGAAACAACCATCATGCCACGGCCAGATGCAACACGCGGAATCTCGTTATACTTTGCATAAACGCGACGTCCAGGCTTTGAAACGCGGTCAATCTCGGTAATATTTGCATTCTCGCCATCATTGTTGATCAAAACAACTAGAGTATCGCGAGGGCTACCTTTTTCGATTTTGACATCTACTAGGTAACCGTTCTGCTTTAGTACGTCAGCAACTACTTTCTTCATCTTGCTAGCTGGAACACGTACTTCATTCTTGCCGACGCTAATTGCGTTACGGATGCGGGTTAGCAAATCGGCGATTGGATCTGAACTTTGTAGACTCATATTTCTATATCCTTTCCTTTACCAACTTGCCTTTGTTACGCCAGGGATCTCACCCTTAGAAGCATGCTCTCGGAAGCTGATACGACTTAGACCGAACTTGCGCATATATGCATGTGGTCGACCAGTTTCGCTGCAGCGGTTCTTCTGGCGGGTCGGGCTACTGTTGCGTGGAAGCTTCTGTAGGCCCTCGTTATCACCAGCTGCCTTTAATGCTTCACGCTTAGCTGCATATTTTGCAATCATTTTGGCGCGCTTAGCATCACGAGCTAGAGCTGATTTCTTAGCCATTATTTAACCTCCTTTTCAAATGGAAAACCGAACTTTGCTAGTAAGGCCTTAGATTTAGCTGGATCGCTATTAGCAATCGTAAATGTAATCTGTAGACCATGCAGGGTTGAGGTTTCTTCGAATGTTAGTTCCGGGAAAATGGATTGCTCGCGGATACCTAAGCTGTAATTACCCTGGTTATCAAACGCCTTTGCACTCACACCGTGAAAGTCGCGAATGCGAGGCATGGCAACATTGATTAGGCGATCCATGAATTCCCACATACGATCACCGCGTAGGGTTACCTGGTAGCCAATTGGCTGGCCCATACCCTTGCGGATTTTAAATGTCGCGATTGACTTCTTAGCCAAACGGCCAACTGGTTTCTGACCAGTAATTTTAGTCAATGTGTTGACAACCACTTCATGGAAATGCTTGTCATGCTGAGTGCGACCAGTACCACTGCTAACTACAATCTTGACTAGCTTTGGTACATTGTTAACATTATCAATGCCAAGCTCTTTCTCTAGCTCTGGTACAAACTTCTCAGTGTACTGAGTCTTTAGGCGAGGCATGTAAGTCTTACTATCAGCCATTACTTAACCTCCTTGTTATTTAGCTTAGCAACACGAACTTTCTTGTCGTCCTTAGTTAGATAAGCAACTTTGGTTGTTTTGTCCTTATCAACAACTAGGGCAACGTTAGAAATGTTGACTGGTAATTGAATATCGCGCTTGCCACCTTGATTGAACTGGGTTGCACGATAGTGGCGCTCGATTTCACGAACACCCTTTAGGTATACCTTGTCACCGTCTACGCGAGTAACTTCGGTAATTTCGCCCTTACGAGCACCGGCTGTAATTTTGACGGTATCGCCCTTAACAATTCTTTTCATTATAGTACCTCCGGTGCTAGGGACACGATCTTGGTGTAACCGGCATCGCGTAGTTCGCGTGGAATAGGACCGAACACACGTGTAGCCTTAGGTGTCTTGTCTGGGTTGATTAACACAACTGCGTTGTCATCGAACTTGATGGTAGAACCATCTTTGCGACGAATCTGCTCGCTAGTGCGAACGACAACACATCGAACTACCGACTTACGCTTCGTGTTACCGTGTGGATCAGCTACCTTTACGCTAGCAGTGATCACATCACCGACACGAGCATAGCGGCGCCTAGTGGCACCTAGGACACGAATACACTGGACCTCTTTGGCACCACTGTTGTCGGCAACCTTCAGACGGGTTTCCTGTTGAATCATTATTCGTTCTCCTTATTATCCTCAGTTTCGGCCTTGACGCCCTCTGCGGCTTCGTCAAGTTCTTCCTCAACTTCACTCTTCTTTAGCTCAAGCTTTTCGCGGCCGTGTTCGGTAATTTCTTTAAGGTTCCAAACAACAGTCTTTGAAAATGGCTTGTGCTCTTCGATGACAACCTTGTCACCGACTTTAGCTTCGTTGGCCTCGTCATGCGCATGGAACTTACGGCTAGTAGTAAATTTCTTACCATATAGCGGATGAGTTTCGCGAATGGTACGAGTTACAACGATGGTCTTGTCACCAGCCTTGCTAGTTACAACACCGGCAATGATGCGCTTACTCATTTCGCCTCCTTTTCGTTCTGCTTCTCGGTCATTACGGCATGAATACGAGCAATCTTAGTCTTCATATTCTTGATGACATGAGTTGCAGGTAGTTCATTTGACTTTAGCATCTTCTGAGCTTTCTTTAGATCGGCCTTTGCATCGATTAACGCACTGTTTAGATCAGCAACAGTCATCGCACGCAGATCCTTCAATAGTTCAGCAGTAGCTTTGACAGCCTTCTTAGCGTCATGCTTGACCTCAGCCTTTTTAACGGCTTTAGTTACCTTTGTAGCAGTCTTCTTATCGGCCATATTATGCATCCTCCCGCTTCACAAACTTAGTCTTAACTGGTAGCTTATATGACGCTAGGCGGAATGCTTCACGTGCAGTAGCTTCAGTAACACCATTCATCTCGAATAGCATAGTACCCTTTTTGACTTTGGCAACGTAGTACTCTGGAGCACCTTTACCGCCGCCCATCTTTAGACCCAATGCTTTCTTGGTTACAGGAATATGCGGGAAGATACGAATCCAGATTTTACCGCCACGTTTGGTTTGACCAGTGATGGCACGACGAGCAGCCTCGATCTGACGGCTATTGATACGCTCGTTTTCTAGTGACTGCAGGCCATAATCACCAAAGGCAATGTAATTACCGCGAGTAGCTTCACCGCCATTGCGACCCTTGAAAGCCTTACGATACTTTGTCTTCTTTGGTAGTAGTAACGGCATAAGCTATCTCCTTTCTCCCTTATTAATCCATACCTTTACACCGATGATACCAGCAGCTGTTTTAGCAGTCGCTAGATGATAATCGATGTTAGCGCGAATCGTTTGTAGTGGCACTGAACCCTCATTGAACTTTTCGCGGCGGCACATTTCTGCACCATTCAAACGACCAGAAACCTCGACGCGCACACCCTTGGCACCTGCAGCCATTACATTCTGCACAGCGCTCTTAGCGGCACGACGGAAGTTGATGCGACGCTCTAGCTGACGAGCAATATTCTCAGCTACAATCTTGGCGGCTAGCTCAGGACGCTTGACCTCTTCGATGTTTAGACGAATTGGCTCACCAGCGATCTTCTCTAGCTCAGCCTTTAGTTCTTGTACGCCTGCACCACCACGGCCGATAACAACACCAGCTTTGCTAGTCCAGATGTTAATAGTGGTCTGATTAGCGCTACGCTCGATTTCGATCTTGTTGATCACAGCACGAGTCTCAAAGCGCTTTTCAATAGCACGACGCAATTTAATGTCAGTGGCTAGCCACTTGGCAAAATCACGCTTGCCCGGAGCAAACCATTTACTGCTCCAGTCCTTTGTTGCCTGTACACGCAAGCTAATTGGATTTACTTTCTGACCCATTACTTGCTCTCCTTTTCTTCTGCTTTAGCATCTTTGCTAGCTTCAGCTTTCTTAGCAGGCTTAGCTTCACCCCTGACGATTACTAGTACGTTGCTAGTCTTCTTCTGATATGGATGAGCCATGCCGCGTGCGACTGGGCGATAGCGCTTGATACGCGCACCAGCAGTAACTGAAATAGTATCAATTACTAGACTACCAGCCTTCATGTCGAAATTGTTGATTGCGTTAGCACGAGCGCTCGAAATCAACTTGGCAAGTGGCTTGGCGGCGCGCTTTGGTGTGTGCGATAGGATAACTAGCGCATCATCAACAGTACGGTTACGAACCAAACCTGCTACCAACGCAGTCTTGCGAGGAGCTAGACGTAGCTCCTTTAGATATGCTTTTGCAGTTAGTGATTCACTCATTATTTCTTACCTCCGTGCTTACGGAACTTGCGAGTTGGGGCGAATTCACCTAGCTTGTGGCCAACCATGTTCTCGGTAATTAGTACCGGCACATGAACGCGACCGTTATGCACAGCAATCGTGCGGTTCACCATTTCAGGTGTAATAACGGAAGCGCGAGCCCAAGTGCGGATAACTGTACGGTCGTCAGCCGACAGAGCAGCTACCTTCTTGGCAAGCTTGGCGTCAATGTATGGCCCCTTCTTTAAGCTTCTACTCATTACTTCCTCCTCTTATTCTCGTGACGACTACGAACAATCATCTTGTCAGTTGACTTGCGACGGCGAGTCTTGACACCCAAGGCAATCTTGCCCCATGGCGTACGAGGAGCCTTACCGGTACCGTGCTGACCACCATCACCACCACCATGCGGGTGATCGACAGCATTCATATGAGTACCGCGGACACGTGGGCGAATGCCTAAGTGGCGATACCGACCAGCATAACCAGACTTCTCATTCTGATGACTTTCGTTACCAACCACACCCAAGGTAGCCATGCACTCTAGGCGGAACTTGCGTACTTCACCTGATGGCATCTTGACCATCGCATAGTCACCTTCCTTAGCGGTTAGCTGAGCTCGTGCACCTGCCGCACGCACTGTCTGCGCACCACGACCTGGTGTTAGCTCAATATTGTTAATAACAGCACCTAGCGGAATATCCTTTAGTGCTAGGCGGTTGCCGTTCTCGATTTGAACGGTCTTGTCCGCAGAAGCTACTTCAATGCGCTGCCCCTGCTTCATATCGTTGTTAGCGATGATGTAGTGCAGGCTACCTTTCTGGTCGCGGATACGAGCAATTCTAGCTGAACGACCTGGGTCGTACTCGATATGCTCAATCGTAGCAACCATACCAGGTTCTAGATTGAAGTTAACAATGCGGATAAAGCGCTTGGCACCACCACCACGGTGACGGCTAGTGATGCGACCCTGATTGTTACGACCCGAGTTCTGCTTGCGAGCTATCAATAGGCTCTTAACAGGCTTTTTAGTCGTAATCTGATCAAACTCAGCCGCAACCTGGTTACGACGACCGTTGGTAGTAGGCCTCATTTGTTTTGCCATACTACTTCTCCTCACTTTCGTTTAGATCCTTGAAGACCTCAATCGAACCTTCAGAGACGGTGACATAAGCCTTCTTGGTATCCTGACGCTTGGTTGTACCAGGACGATTGTGCTTGCCTAGATTGACAGCCTTCATCTTGCCCTTGGTAATCATCAAACGAACGTCAGCAACCTTAACGTCTGGATAATCAGCAGCCAGCTCTTTTAGAACTTCTGCCTTGTTAGCATTCATTGGTACATCAAAGACGTAAATGTTTTTCTTAGATAGACCATATGCCTTTTCGGAAATACGTGGAGTAAGAATCATTACTTGTCCTCCTTTAGCCACTCAGTCGTAGCAGCTAGTGCAGCCTTCGTAAACACCACAGCATCAGCGTTCAATAGGTGGAATACTGATAGGTAGGTTGGGCTAACTAGTTCTACTGTCTGCAAATTAGCAGTTGCACGTAGCTTATTTTCATCTTTGTTGTCAACTAGTAGAATGCGACGCTTGTTATCAAGCTTCAGATCCTTGATTAGCTTGACGATATCCTTAGTCTTGCCACTAGTCTTGATATCATCAATAACGGTGATCTCATTGCTCTGGTTAGCTAAGGTTAGTGCCTGGCGTAGTGCCACGCGACGTGATGTCTTACTTAGACGCTTGTTGTAGTTTTCAATCCCTAGCGGACCGAAGACAATACCACCACCACGCCAAATTGGGTTACGAGTCGAGCCAAAACGTGCACGACCAGTGCCCTTCTGACGCCATGGCTTCTTACCACCACCGCGGACTTCGCCACGAGTTTTGGTCTTTGCGCCTACCTGACGGTTTGCAGCTAGATAGCTGTCATATGCAAGTTTCAGGAGTTCATGGTTCGGAACTTCAACAGCAAAGACTGCGTCTGATAGTTTAGTTTCAGCCATTACTTATTCTCCTTTCCCTTGTGATTAAATTTGATAGCTGAGCTGATCACAACAGTGCCCTTCTTTGGACCCGGGATCGCACCCTTAACGCCGACTAGATTGTTTTCTTTGTCGACATAGGCTACAGTCAGATTCTTGACGGTTGTCTTCTCTGCACCCATCTGTCCAGCCATCGGATGACCTTTCCAGACACGTTGCGGATACATTGAACCGATTGAACCGACTTTACGAGTGTCGCCCTTGCCACCGTGCGTCTTGCGCTGACGATGGAAATTGTGACGCTTAATTGTGCCTGCCCAACCTTTACCCTTGCTGATGCCACTGACATCAACAGAGTCACCGACCTTAAATAGATCAGCAGTTAGTACATCGCCGACCTTCTCGTCGCCCAAGCTATCAACCCGCACTTCGCGAATGGTCTTTGGTGTGGCGCCAGACGCTTTAACGTGTCCAGCAACGGCATTGCTCAGGTTCTTACCCTTACCATAGCCCAACTGTACCGCGTTGTAGCCGTCTTTTTCGACAGACTTCACCTGAGTCACGGTGCAGGGACCGGCTTGAATGACGGTGATAGGAATCACAACGCCGTTCTCCCCGAGGATCTGGGTCATTCCAAGTTTGGTACCGATTAAAGTATTCATACTTCCCTTTTCCACTTAAAACGCCTGAGAATTCGCAGTTTCCGTCCTTGCTAGATAGCTAACAGAGGTCGGACTTACAAACGCTCTCAGGAACGTTGGTCTAACATTAACGGTATCATACTATCACATATAAGATAAATATGCAAGTGTAAATAGCACTCAGAAATAGCTGCAATGTAGTCCTACTAATGAAATACTTCGTTGGTTATATCTCTGATTCTATCTGCATAGCCCTGGTTGGTATCGCCAAATAGCCCGAGAGTCCACACGCCACGACCTATAAAAGCTTCAACTAGGTTACTAATATCATCGGCAGTAATTAATCTAACCACAGATGGTAAATCATTTATATCAACGACGGTGTCGTCCGCAAAGTATCTAGCTTCTACGTAGTTAGATAAAGCCTGCGCTGTTTCAAAGCCCATCATCAAACGACCAGACAAACGCGCTTTCAATTTCTCTAATACATCCTGGCCAACCCCATCCGACCGAAGTTTATTTATAGTATCCGCAATAATACGTGCTATTTTCACTAAATTATCGTTAGGCGCAGCGGTACGCAATATAAAATACGAGTTAAATCGTTCTATGGCATATGTAGCACGAATATCATAAGCCAAACCTCGACTTCTCACTTGACCGTACAGTAATGAATTTAGACTTCCCGTGAGTAGATCGCACAGTATAGCTAACACATATTCTTCCTTGATAGACAGACATTTATGTAGCACTATAGGCAAATAATATGTGACATTTGGAACCCCATCGCGACGTATTACAACTGGATCAGCTGACCGCAACTTTATTTCCGCAGTCGGTAAGCTATCACCACTCGCCAAACGAATACCATCTAGAATTTTGTCTACTTCATTTAAATCTATGTCACCAGCTATTACAAAACGCATATTCGACGTTACATGGGCGAGGTCGTGAAAGCTAACCACGTCATCTAAAGATACATTTTCAATCGTTTTTATCTGCTCTTCTAGGCCCATGTCTTTATTGCCCAGCGCCACCTCGCATTGACCGTCAACAACCCATCGTGGATCATTCAGATGCCCCTTCAACTCGTTGCGAACGTTACTCTTCTCTACTGTGACAATTTCATTGTTAAAATTTGGCGCAGATAGCATATGAATCTGCATGCCGAGAATTCTCTGCCATTCAAAGCTAGCACATTTAGCAGTATAGCGCATGTACTCGCTGCCTGTAGATGCGTTTCTGTATGCACCGTTTTTTCGAAACGACTCGTCAAACTCGCCCTTACTACTAAACCCCAGTACATTAGCAGCTACATGCTCCATAATATGAGCAGTCTGCTCCTTGCTTACATAATCAGGTACCAATCTCGATCCAGCGTGGAACGAGATAGAGCTATAAAACACATTTGATTTTGGCCGCAATATAACAATGCCCTTTATCCCGCGGGGCGTTGTATGCTCAAAAATGTCCGACTTCATAATATCTCCTTCAAATCACCTTCGTCGATAGCGACGAAGATGATTGCCTATTTATCCATTAAGGTTCGCACTTCATTTATATTACTCACTACATCATATTTAATAAAGCTATCCGAGATAGCAGCGAAATGCTCTTTAGCACAATAAATTTTAGCTTGCTCAACCGGGCGTAAATTTGGCGCTTGTGTAGTGCCCTTACTCTCTGCTACCATGTAGATTTTCTTATTTTCACTCGAACTTGCTACAATAGCCCAATCAGGATTATATTCTCCAAGTGGTGTATGAACTGTGAATTTGCTAGGTAACTTTATATAGAAATCAATATCACAATCTTGATCCATCTGCTCTGATAGACTGCGTTCAATTTGCGAGTCAAAGCGTACATGATCGTAAATATGTTTGCGTGCTTCACGACACATTGCCTCATCATCGACATCAATCACACCTTTAAATACATCAGATTTACCCATGACCTTACCTTCAATTGGCTGATAGGTAATATTCTTGACTATCAGCTGCGGCTTAGTCTGATTAATCAGCTGGATACATTTACGAATAAACTCCTCTGGATTGACACAAAATTTGCTAAACGTCGACGGAGCTAGTTCGTTCAATATATTAGCGACTGTACTGCGCAGCAGATTAGTCTCACTAGCAATCTCGCCAACCAAGTCAAACTTCACGTCATTATCTACATTCAGATCTACGTTATGATAGCGATTGTGTTGCATTGTCATCGCATTACCCTCGCCGACATATGAGATATTGCCCATATCGCCTTGTTTGACCACCAACTGGGTTTTACTAACCGATAGGCCACCATTGATTGCATTTACGCACTCATGGATTAATTCTGGCTCGCTAGCATTTACTTGATAGTAAGTACGTTGGTTGATATGTCGCCATAACTCATCAAATTCAGGACGATCAATTATTTCGCGCCGCAACGTCATTCTAACTGTATGACGTGCATTGGTCGGTCGCATCTTCTTAGCGTCATAGATACTGTCCAGCATATCCGCAACGCTCTCTGTAATATTACTAAATTGATCACCTAACACGCCTCTGACTGCCGCCAACTTCTCACATTGCGACATACCAGTATACATTGCTGATGGCAAACTGTTATCAATTAGCTCTGATTCAGACAGCTTAGAGTAGATGATTGCACAGCTATCTTCGCTGACATCAACCTTATGGCCATTGCCATCAGTATAGTAGAAGCCTTTCACTAGTGCCATAGTAAGCACCTTTGGTCGACTATTAGCTACGTCTGCGTATTCGTTCTGCAACGCCTTTGCGAATGCATCGTAACTCTCATTTGCAATAACCGTCAAGATATTAATAGACTGCACGCTGTCATCGCCCACTGTTTCCGCGTCCTGACGAACGCCATTTTGATCAACTGCTAATCGCAAGCCACGACCAATTTCTTGTCGCTTCTTAATTTCCGATGCGCCAGCGCCTGGATTCCCGAGCGTACAGATTTGAAAGACGTTTGGATTATCCCAACCTTCACGAAGCGCCGAATGCGAGAAGATGAAGCGTACGGGTTCGTCGAACGATAGCAAACGCTCCTTGTTTTTCATAATTAAATCGTATGCACTTACATCATCTGATTCGCCGCGACTGACTTTGCCGTTGACCGCATGACCTTTCTTGTCAATACTGAAATAGCCCGCGTCAACACGACAGCCTGATTCCTGCCAACGCCGTAGGTATGCCGCATAATCGGGATTCTCGTTGGTCTGTTCTAGGCGATTTAACATTGCCTTAACTTGACGAGCGTATTCACGCTGAAAAATCTGCGCATAAACACCGTCAATCTCAACTCCACCTTCGCCGTACTGTTTGTATTTTGCTACCTCGTCGATAAAGAATAATGACAGCACCTTAATGCCTTGACTATATAACTGCAATTCACGTTCTAGGTGTGACTTAATTGTCTCGACAATCTGTAGGCGTCTAATATCCGCTTCGTTGGTCTCACCCAGTATTTCACCTTCATGAATATCAAAATTGCCCGTAAAGCTAACAGTTCCCGCCACAGCGTCAATATCAGTAATCTGATAGCCATGACGATACGACTCAATGCCACCTGAATAGTCATAGATATTCTCGCCAACCTTCAGAGTATGACTGCGCTTGATCAGCTTACCACTACCATTAGCCGCACTGTATTCCATCGTTACTGTTGCCGTTGGATTACTCTTTGACGTAACATTGATACGCTCTAGATACAGATAGCCCTGGCTGGCCGTATCGCCAACCTTTTCAATGCCTTTGACGCTAATTCGCTTCACTAGCTTCTTTTGGTACGCATCAACTGCGTCAAGACGGTAGACCTTGTTGAAGCTCTCCTTGTGGGTTGCAGAATATAGCAAGTAGAATAGCGGCTTAAAATCACGCAGACGACTACGCGTTTGCTTACCCAGCACCGATTGCGGCTCGTCAATAATGATAATTGGCCGAGTGGCCGCGATACTATCAATTGGCTTAACACCGTTAAACTCGTCCAGCTCACGGTTAATACGCCGCGCCGCTTCGCCCCTAGCATTAAACGCCTGCGTGTTCATAATCATCACATTAATGCCGTCGCCCGCCGCAAACGAGCGGATATCAGCCAAGTGTGACGAATCATAGATAAAGAAGCGACAGCGTTTGCCGTCATAGTCATCCGCAAAATGGTCCCGCGTAATCTGAAATGATTTATAGACACCTTCGCGAATAGCAATGCTCGGTACCACTACAATAAACTTACTCCAACCGTAGCGTTTGTTTAGCTCAAAAATCGTCTTAATATATGTGTAGGTTTTGCCAGTACCTGTTTCCATCTCAATTGTCAGCGCTAGCTTGTCATTCAACGAGTAATCAACGCTGGTTGACAATGGTCGCACACCCGATTTAGCCTGAACATCACGTAGATTTCTTAGGATCGCGTCGCTTGACGGTGTCGGGCTTAACAGTGGTGATGCATTGTTACACCAGCCGATTACTTCGGTGCTATGTAGTTGGACGTTATTGTCATCACCCCTATCAACTATGAACTGCGCCCGCTTAAAGGGCTGACCACGAAAAACATTACATACCGCGTCGACCGCGTCAGCCTGGAACTGCTGATATTTAAACTGTAGCTTCATTAGATTACCCAAACCCCCGTGGTTACACCACCACTATTAGCGGTACGGAACCGTTCGACCAGATTAATCTTGTCTGAGGATGATTTAAACGAACTGTCGCGAAAGACCGCCGCCTGTGGCGCCATATCAATAATCTGCTGCACGGTATCCGGATTAATATCATGATCAAAGCACGCCACCACGCCCGTCCCTGGCGCACCATCAATGTGGTCATAAGCCAGCACTTCATTGCCGTTGATATCTAATCGCGTTAACTGGCCGTCCATATTCCAACCTTTTTGCAGTAGTACGCCAAACAGTAAATCCAATGGCGTACGACCGTTGCGAATATTATTAGCCATATTCAGAATGTCAGTCTGATTTGTTTGACTAGCTGTCCGCTCGATACCATCATTTTCGTTAGCATAGTCAATATACATAGCCCTAAAACCGTAGTCATGCTGGTCGGCATGCTCATCCTCGGCGGCAATTTTCTTAGCCGCGCGGCGGATGCGCTCACGACTAAGCTCATCAATGGTTTTATAGCCAGCTTTATAAGCCTCGCTCTTCTCGTTACATTGTTCTGGTAGCTGCACCAGAATAAATTGGCGATAGCCACCATCCTTAGCATTCTGCTGCATGACCGCTTGCGCCGTAGTTCCAGAGCCGGCGAAGAAATCTAGGATGGTGGAACTATCTGACAGATTCGAAATTGCTATTAACTTTTCAATTAGCGCATGGGGCTTAGGGTTGTCAAACACATTTCCTTTAAGCAAGGCACCTAGATCTTTTTGTGCTCCACGTGTAGTGCCAACATTATCCAATATATTGCTTGGTATTATTTCGTTCTCGTCAAACGGAAATATCTTACGTCGCGGCACGTTACTATAATTAGGTGCAGGACCGAAGTATATTCTGTTATCTTTAAGCAATGAGTTCATCTCAGCCTTATTTGCTACCTGCCACTGTCTAGTCCATTTCACTCCAGATGGCGATTCAATCGTAAAGTACGTGTCTCGTTCCTTATTACTCCTCTCCTCGCTAAAGGAAATACTACCCGAGAACCAATCACCTCTTGGATCATTGTCGGGATTAGAGAAGCTACCCTGCGAGAGCTGAACATCCGACCATGGTTTAAGCATTGACTTGTTTCTTGCATACGCAACAATATATTGCTGTGCAGTCCGCGACCACGAATCTTTTTTACCCTTTCCGTGAAGCCACATGAATTGATTAATAAAATTATCTTCTCCAAACACACTATCACACAATAACTTCAAATTAGCTTGTTCATTATCGTCAATGCTAATAAATATCACGCCCTTATCGGACAGAAAATTGCGCGCCAAGATGAGGCGCGGATACATCATGCTTAACCAATCCGAATGATAGCGACCATTCTCCTTTGTATTCACGCTGAATTGACGGTTGCCATCATCATCACGCGTCTCGTCGATCTGCTCAGTTGTAGATGTTGTAAAGTTATCGTGGTAGACAAAATCTTTGCCTGTATTATACGGCGGATCGATGTAAATCATATCCACCTTACCCAGGTATGATTCCTGCAATAACTTTAACGCTTCTAGGTTGTCACCAGTAATAAATAGATTCCTAGTAGTATCAAAATTAACGCTATTTTGAACGTCAGGACGTAATGTCTTAGCGGGGTCTAACGGCTTACCCGCCTCAGCAAAAGACCCCCCCCCGACCGGTCCAGTTCAAAATGTAACGCTCGCGCTGATCCTTCATCTGATCAATGTACTGCGCTAGCCGGTCTAAAAATGTATCGTCAACTTTCGAGAATGTCAAATCAACATGCTCTGGCATATTATCATTCATTTTCACTTTCCTCTTTTAACCTTAACTAGTATAATAACATATTCTATTGTGCAAATCTGTATCGCATCTGTTCGCGCAGACGAGCGCACTCTAACGCAAGCTCCTGCCGTCGTGCACCGTTCGGCTGGCGTGGTATTGCTGAATCGACATGTCTCCGTTTGTAAATGAAGATATAGCAAAAGAGCTCCCACGATTAGGGAGCTCTTCAATTCAGAATTTGGCAACGTCAGGCTTGACGCCGAGGGTGTTGACCTCGAGGTCATGCATCATAGCCCGTGGTAACTGGTCAACATCGATCTTCGCACCCATATCATAACGAGCGTTATAGACGCCCAGATAGTTCATATTCTCAAACACGCCGACATCGTGACAATGCAAACCAATAAGGTAGTACAGGATAACCTGCAACAGATTGCGCCGACTAACCGGATATTTATATCCGTCATCATCGGATGGATCAGTTATAAACGGCGCGTTCCCATAGAGCCTGGTATACCAGGACTCAGTCTTAATATCCCAGACTCCATCGCGACCCAGATAGTCAATTTCACCATCAACAGCCGGAGTCTCACAGGTTCGATAATCACTAAGGTTAAACCCAATCGACAGTGGACGGTCGTACTTCTTAAAGAACTGAACCGTGCGATTCGCCAAAGTCATTATCTGCTGATTATCCTCTGCCGACAACGCGAGAATGTGTAAGCGCTCCTGATTATCGGCAGGCAACTCATCCAAGTAGTCATAACTTACCATATTGTAAATCGCTTGAATATCATTGACGCTACCATACGACCTAATCTGCGCCAGATTTTTTAAGGCTTCATTTTCATACCCATTCTTCACAGCATGATCTAGCTGACGATAAAAGATCTTATGGAGCGCTTGGTCAGGCCACCTTTCACTACGCAACCCAACGCGCGCCGCCATATCAACCGCTGTACCAGCAATTTGCGGATTCAGCGTATCGCCACGGTAGATTGCATCACCGTGATCGCTGTTAACCAAATCCATTGCATCGATAGTAACATCCAGCTCGCCAGCAAACCTCCAGATAATCTCCGGATCATTGATAATGCCAGTTACAGGTGTCAATCGACATCACCTCTTTCTAAATTGTAGGAATAATGCTCACTGTCACTAAAACAGTGCAGTAATATAGTAACATATTACCGCTACCCCGACGCAATATTAGGATCAGCCCAAAGATCACGAAGATCTAAGCCCGCAATCACCCCGAGCGATACCCAAATAGCTCATATGCTTTAACACGTTAACCACTGTGCGCACAAGATCAAAGGAGATACCATGGGTATCAAGAAAACCGATGGTAGCATTACAACCGATAAGTATCACTCCGACGATAAATAAGTGCTATAATTGCGCTATCATGATGACTTACAATCAGTATCTTCACTTAATGTTTTCGCTTGAGACGTTTTATGATTTTCACCCCGAATACTTTAGGGAACTAAGTAGCGACAAGCAAAATGCATTAAGCAAGGTATTCTTGTACGACTACGACGACACACATAGCAATGACGACGATTACCCCAAGTCTATCGAGGGCTATTTTCGCGACAATATCGAGAACAATCAACGTCTACAACAGCTAGCGTTGTCAGCCGTGTCTGACATTTATCGTAGTAGTGGTATGGGCGAGTTTAGCCTAACCAAGATATCCAAGGAGGCTCCATAACCCCAAGAGGCGTCAGCATTGGCGCCTCTTTTTCTATAACGCCATGCCCTAGTGATATATAATAGAACTATGATTAAAGTAGTATTCTTTGGCACAGAAGACATCTCCGTGCCATCACTAGAGTCACTGATTAGCAGTGATAAATATGAAGTTGTTGGCGTTGTAACTAAGCCTGATTCAGCGCGTGGACGTGGGCACAAAGTCGATTCGCCCGCTGTTGCCAAGGTCGCGAGAGAACACGATATTCAGCTGTTTCAGCCCAACAAACTAAAAGATATTGTCGATGATTTAGCCGCCTTGCACGCCGATGTCGGTGCGCTAGTTAGCTACGGCAAGATGATTCCCGACAGTATCATCAACCTATTCCCACATGGCATCGTTAATTTTCACCCATCGATGCTGCCAGTTTACCGTGGCCCTTCGCCAATTGAAACTAGCATCATGAATGGCGATTCGTTCACAGGTCTAACACTAATGTCAGTGCAAAAAGACATGGACGCCGGGCCAATCTATTACCAAGAGCGCGTCGAGCTAAATGGCACTGAGACCGCCAGTGATTTATATGCACGCTTCGGTAAACGTGGTGGCGAATTATTTGCCGATAAACTAGATAAAATCGTTAGTGGCGAGGTTAAGAGCCTGAAGCAAGACGACGACTTGGCTGTCTATTGCCACATGATCAAAAAGGAAGACGGCGAGCTAGATCCAACCGTTATGACCGCCCATGAATGCGACCAACGAATCCGCGCCTTTAATATCTGGCCGCGTTGCCGCATGGATTTTGCCGGACAGCACGTCATAGTCACCAAAGCTAAAGTGCTAGATGATTTTATGGGCGATACTTGGCCAGATGTTGTTCCGTGCTATCGCAACACTGCCCTGCAAGTCCAAACAATCATCAGTCCCAAATCGGGCAAGCAGATGTCGGCTAGCGAATTTTTACGCGGACTTCATTAATACATCGAACTACTGTCTACTAGGCGTCTGTTACCTCCCTATAAAAGGGAGGTATTTTTGATTTGACAAAATCAAAACTGTCACCAATAGATGCTACCGCCTCCTGTAAAAGGGAGGTGTTTTTGATGTACAATATAAGCATGAATCAGATAAAATGTCCGAAGTGTGGCACGGTATTTACCATCGACGAGAGTCAATACGACAACATCGTCCGCCAAGTGCGCGATAACGAGTTTCAGAATGAGCTACACAGCCGACTGGAGCTAGTTGAGAAAGAGCAGCAAACCAAATTAGAGCTAGAAAGACAGAAATCACAAACCAGCCTAGAACAGCAACTAGCTACCAAGCAAGATGAGATTAATCAACTGAAAGCCTCAGCCGCACAGCGCGAAACCGAAACCAAGGCATCATACCACCAGCAAATTACTGATTTAAAAAACAAATTAGCACAGGCCGATGACCGCCAAGCTATGGCAGTAGCAAAATTACAATCCCAACTCGATCAGACCAAGGTAGAAAGCAAGCTAGCTGTTGCTAACGCCACATCGTCATTAGAAAAGGAGCGCGACAATCTAGCAAACCAACTAAAACTACAACAAACTGAGCTACAGAACAAGCTACAGATACAGCAAAGCCAAGCCGCCCAGCAGTTACAATCGACCAAGAGCGAGTACGAAGCCGCATTAAAGCTAAAGCAGGAAGAGCTGGAACACTATAAAGACCTCAAGGCGCGCATGAGCACAAAGATGGTTGGCGAAACATTAGAGCAGCACTGCCAAATCGAATTCAACAAGATACGCGCCACGGCGTTTCCTAAAGCCTATTTCGAAAAGGACAATGATGCTAGAACTGGTAGTAAGGGCGATTTCATCTATCGCGAGAACGATGAGTCTGGTAATGAAATCATCAGCATTATGTTTGAGATGAAAAACCAGAATGATACTACTGCTAGCAAGCACAAGAACGAGGATTTCTTCAAAGAGCTCGACAAGGATCGCCGCGAAAAACACTGTGAATACGCCGTTCTAGTAACTCTGCTAGAAGAAGACAATGACTATTACAACACTGGAATCGTTGACGTATCATACCGCTATCCCAAGATGTATGTTATTCGGCCACAGTTCTTTATCCCCATGATCACCGTTCTGCGCAATGCTGCGCTAAATAGCCTAGAGGCGCGTCGTGAGCTAGCCATTGTTCGTAATCAGAATATCGACGTCACGCACTTCGAAGAGAACATGGAGGCATTCAAAACTGGCTTTGCTAGAAATTACGATATTGCTAGTCGCAAGTTTAAATCTGCTATCGAAGAGATCGACAAAACTATCAGTCATCTGCAGAAGACTAAGGATGCGTTGCTGTCATCAGAAAATAACCTGAGGCTAGCCAACAACAAGGCTCAGGATTTGACAATTAAACGACTAACTCGTGGTAATCCTACCATGCAGGCAAAGTTTAACGAATTAGATTAGCTACATTTGCAGCCTTTCAAACATACCAAAATATAATGCCCGCTAGCTATGGCGGGTATTATTCGTTAACTCTACAGAACTATACCGATAGGAAATTTCCAGCTCAGCAGCACCGCTAAGCACAGTACACACAGCTCTAGGTAGCGAGACTGCGGCAGCTTCTCTAGATAGATCACGATTAGTCCAGCAACCAAACCAATTGGCAGTGCCTGTAGTGCTCCTATATTGATACCCAAACCGAGCCAAACAATACCTAGAATAAACAGCAAAACTAGCTTCAGTAGCTGTCGGGCGTAGACTAGCTGGTTTTTACGCACTTCGCGATCAACGTTTTTGGGCGTCAAACGTGGCTGGCGTTTTACCACCCGACCGCTACCGCGTGTCGTGCGCTTCTTTAACCAGACTTTTTGTTTTACCATTAGCCCTATTATATCACGACCACCAAGCCTATTCACACCAGCACACCTATTAGCCCTCGCCTCTTTTCGTAGGGATTTACCGGCAAGCTAAAGCTCCCTTTGCAGGGAGCTTTAGTTATCTATGCAATAGTCGGACTACTACATGCGAATTTCAGCGTCGACACCAGCAGGTAGCGATAGATTCTGTAGGCTATCAATAGTCTTTGGCTTAGCATCGACAATATCGATCAAACGCTTGTGTACACGCATTTCGTAAGCCTCACCGCCCTTCTTGTAGACGTGTGGAGATTTTACAACGGTAAAAGTACTGCGCTTAACAGGTAGAGGCACTGGACCAATAATTGTTGCACCGCTACGTAGTGCAGTTTCAACGATCTGCTTTGCAGCGGCATCGATAACACGGTTGTCATAAGCCTTTAATTTAATACGAATTTTCGGTAGAGCTTGATCTGCCATTATTTCTCCTTTTATCCCGTCCCCAGGGATCAGGGGTGGTGCAATCTCGCCGTATATTTATATGCATAGAGTTACCACCACAATTAAGTTGACATTTAGTATTTTACAATATATAGCAATCTATTTCAACAACCAGTCCAACCAAATAAGCAGAAACTAAAATAGCTCCACATGGGAGCTATTTTAATAGTAGGTCAGTTTACTACTTCAAGATTTCAGTTACCTGACCAGCACCAACGGTGCGACCACCTTCACGGATAGCAAAGGTTAGACCCTTCTCCATAGCAACTGGAGCCTGTAGCTTAACTTCGAACTCGACGTTATCGCCTGGCATAACCATTTCCTTGTCCTTTGGTAGCTCAACCTCACCAGTAACATCAGTGGTGCGGAAGTAGAACTGAGGCTTGTAACCCTGGGTAAATGGAGTGTGACGACCACCCTCTTCCTTGGTCAGAATGTAAACCTGAGCCTTGAAATCGGTGTGTGGAGTCACGGTACCAGGAGCAGCAACAACCTGACCACGCTCAATGTCATCGCGGTTGATACCACGTAGTAGAATACCAGCGTTATCACCAGCTTCGCCCTCAGCCAAAGTCTTCTTGAAGGCTTCAATACCAGTTACAACAGACTTCTGAGTTGGGCGTAGACCGATAATCTCAACTTCGTCGTTCATGTGAACAACACCGCGCTCAATACGACCGGTTGCAACAGTACCACGACCCTTAATTGAGAAGACATCCTCGATAGGCATTAGGAAAGGCTTGTCTAGATCACGCTGTGGCTCTGGGAAGTACGAATCCATCGCATCTAGAAGTTCCATAATGTGATCCATTTCAGTTTCGTCACCTTCTAGAGCCTTTAGAGCTGAACCCTTGATAATTGGGCAGTTCTCGTCAAAGCCATTCTTCTTTAGTAGGTCACGAACATCCTCTTCAACAATCTCAACTAGGTCTGGATCGGCCTGGTCCATCTTGTTTAGGAAGACTAGAATCTTTGGCACACCAACCTGGTGAGCTAGTAGTACGTGTTCCTTAGTCTGAGGCATAACACCATCAGCTGCCGAAACAACTAGAATAGCACCATCAACCTGAGCAGCACCGGTAATCATGTTCTTGACATAGTCGGCGTGACCTGGCATATCGACGTGTGCATAGTGACGGTTCTTAGTCTCGTACTCCTGGTGTGAAGTCGAGATAGTAATACCACGAGACTTCTCTTCTGGGGCATTGTCGATCTGATCATAGGCAACAAACTTGTTGATGTCTGATGGTTCGCGAGTCGCCAATGTCTTGGTGATAGCAGCAGTCAAAGTGGTCTTACCGTGGTCAACGTGACCCATGGTACCAACATTGACATGTGGTTTGGTTCGTTGAAATTCTGCCATGTTTCTCCTTATAACATTTATTAAATTAGTATCGCGCTCTGGCGATGCGATGGTTCACATCGCCTCGGCCGCGCTTACTTCATATTATATATAAATTAGTCGTTAGTGTAAAGATGCGAAAAGCTATTTAATATCGGTTTCCTTCAGCTCGCCATCGTGACGCTTGCCGTCAAAGATAGTAGTTGGAATTTTCTTAGTCTTGATGTCATTTTTGACAACATCAGCAATTTTATCCAGCTCTTTCTGAGCGGCATTGGACTCGGCGTATTCAGAAATCTTTTTCACCTCGTCGTCATTATAGCCAAAGTCCTTCAGCCAACTCTTCAGCACATCCTTTGCCTTATCGTGACTGTATCCAACGTTAAATGCTGTCTGGTTATCGATGCCATCCTTATCTTTGCCTGTGTACATGCGGTCTGCAATTAGCCAAGCAGCAGGATGTTTGCTATTCTTTAGCGGATATTTGATAGTCCCCATCATATAACGCGCCACAACATCCGAATTTGCAAACTTGTAGCCGTTCTCGCCCTTAATAGGGTACGGCATTAGCGCTACATTATATTTATCAAAGAAACCCTTGTTCTTCTGTACGGCGAACGAGCGCTTACATACGACACAGCCTGGATCGAATATATCAACAGCATATGACTTAGATTTATCTTCTTTACTATAGAAGACTGCGTTATCTGGTAAATATTCCTTAGCATCCCAATGCTTCATACGCGTCGGAATGGCCGCGATCGCCTCGCCATAGTCACTGAACCAATCGCCGACCCACTGAATCGGATGCTCTGTAAATTTTGGTGCAACCTCGTCGATAGAGCAGGCTTCCGTACTGTCTAGCGAACAAGCGCTAGGGTTGTTGGTGTTGCAAGTGCCATAAACATATAGTGACACCAGTGACTTCACGCCAACTAGTAGTGACCAGACTGTCAATATTATAATCAGCAGCGAGCCTACTTCGATGGTTGCAGAGATCGGCTTAACCCACTTGGGGTGCTTTAAGACAACCTTACGCAAAATGCTATTCTTAATGTCCTCTGTAAAAGATGTATCGCAAGTTCGCAGCGTAACCCTACGGGTAAAGCAGTGCGTCGCCTTCTTAAACAGGTTCCAGATGTTATCCGCTGTTTTCTTGCTAAACAAGCGAATAATAGGTAGCGTTAGAACTATGATGCCAAGGATTATAAATGCCGCAATACAAACCATCTATCTTGTAATCCCTCCTATAATCTCCACAAAGCGATCGATGTCCGACTGCCGATTATTCATACCTAGCGACAAACGAATCATCGGTGGGTAATGCTTAATATGGTTTAGATAATAGTGTACACAGAAGTATCCGCTACGCACCATCACACCGGCATCAGATAACGCCTCTGCTAACAAATGCCCATTAATCTTATCGCTATAGAACGCAATGGTCGGAGTTGGCTCAGCATTCAAAACATGCATACCCTCCGCATCGCGTAACGTGCCGATAATTTGTTGGCTATACTGTCGCACGTGCTCGTGCTCGGTCTTGGCGGCCGCTTGCATCCAATCAATTGCCGCACCCAGACCTATCGCTTCGGCATAGGGCTGTAAACCAGCTTCTAGTGCTGTATGAATATGCTCAGGATTATGTGCAGACAGGACAAACTCGTCTTTGGTTACGTCGTCCACCATGCCGCCGCCAATAAACTCAATATCCATGCGATCCAATAGATCACGGCGCAACACAATTACACCCATACTTGGGCCATACATCTTATGCGAGCTAAAGCATATCGCATCGGCTGGCAGTCCTGCAATTAGGTCGTGATAATACGACATAGTTTGCGCTGCATCAATAATGTAGATACCACCCTGCCGGTGAACTTTATCAATAACTTCCTTGATATTCTTTAGCTGACGACCATCGATATTTGACACGGCGTTCATTACAACCAGCGCATTGGTAAAGTCATATTTGTCGACGTCAATCGAGCCATCATCATTGCGCACAATCACCTCGCGCGGGATACCTAGGCGCTTGGCTGTTGCCATTGTAGACAGGAACGACGAATTGTGCTCTATATCACTAGTCATTACCTTGTCGATACCATCTGGCCTTAGTTGTGATTGAACCAAGTTTAACCCATAGGTTGTGTTCAATGTAAAACTAACAAAATAGTCTTTCTTGGACAGCTTTAATAGTTTCAGAATCTTGTCGCGCACTCCTTCGACTCGGCGATCAACCTCTAGCCCCCACTCATACTTCACGCGCTCACCGCAAGAATTAAACTTAGTATAGTATTCCTGCATTGCGTCAATCACCTGTTGGGGACGCAAGCTTTGACATGCAGAGTCGAAATAAATTGCGTCCTCTGGCAAATAAGCAAAATCATCGGCTATGTTAACCTTAGACCTTCGAAACATCCCCCTCCTTTGTTTAATTTATCTTATTATACCGATGACATAAGTATAAATAAAGGGTTCACGCGATTATTTTAGCTTTTTGTTCAGCTTAGCCCAAACCTCATTCGCCTGCTAAACGTTTTAAGACGGCTTCGCGAGCAGTCTCAGCTCTATCATCAGTAACATCACCATACAAACCAAGCACACTATTTCCGCTACCAATTAAATCGTTAACTAAATCAGAAATATCATTTACTGTGACCGATCTGATCATGTCTAGAAGTTCATCAAGGTCTACAATTTCGCCAAATCGCAAATATCGTCGGAATAACGCATTCGACACGCTGCGCGGAGTTTCATACGACATTAGCTCGCCACCCACTACACTACATTTTGCAGCCGCTAAGTCGTCATCTGACAATCTGCCGTCACGCAAATTGCATAGTTCATCGGCTATTAATTTTAATAGCGCGTCCAAATTGTTGTCTTTATATGAAAAGTTGAATGACCATATTGTATACCCTGCAGTCGACTCTACCACCTGATTGAGCCTATAGACCAGTCCCTTTTCTCTAGCTTTGCCAAATATTCGCGATCCTGCACCACAAACCAACAAACGGTTTATTATTGCCATAGTAGCAATATTTTTTAAAGTAAATACACGCGGCATAGCAAACGATAAACGCGCCGAGCATTGCTTGGTGTCTCCGCGGTGTATCGCCAGAACGCCGCCATCGTGCAATTTCCATGATGGCAACGCAATCGCCTCGCCAGTTGGAATGTCAATATTGCTATAGTTATCAACAACTTTGGAATAGTCGCCAGCAAAATCGCCAGCAACAATAAACCTCATGTTCGATGATGTTATATACTCATCTCTATATTCGACGATGTCGGCAAGATTTATGTTTTGCAACGTAGATATAGCTTTATCCGAAGTCATACCTGCCACACCTAGAGCGTTGTCTAATCCAAGCGCTAGCAAATAGGATGCGTCATTTAGACGTGCAGATAGTTCGTTTGTAATGTTACTTTTTTCAGATGTAAATACTTTCTCATTTAGATCTGAATCAGCCAGCATTTGACAATGTAGAGCTAACACACGCTCGTAGTCGAATTTAGCAGAAAGCGTGAAGAAGCGAACGAATTCATTACCAGTAAAAGCATTTCTAATAGCCCCATTTTTAGCCAACGCTAATTCATACGCAGCTTTACCGCCGTAATCACGAACATTCGAAGCCATGTGTTCATAGATATGTGGGATTTGTTGCTTGTGTTCAAAATCCCTCACTTGCCAATATCCGGCATTAAATGCAACTTCATTATAAACAGTGCGGGCGCCCGGGAAGTCTATTATCAAGCCTCTAGCCCCGTTATTTAGCTTTATTTCTTTTATCAGGTAATTCATTATATACTCCTATACACTTCCTACTAATCAGTAGAGTAGTTAGCGATGTAGTCTTTTACGCGCGCCAATAACTCCTTCTCGAAAGCCGAGCGATCAGCAGTAGTAGCCTCGATGTAATGCATTGCTAGTGTTAATAATTCACTTTCTTCTTCGTACATATAGTACTCATCATCGATAAAGGCATTATCCGTGGCAATTCTATCCATCAATAGATTGGCTATATCACCAGTTGTTTTTAACGATGATGTTTCCCTGCATAATTCTTCTCGCTTAGCAGCGAGGCTATTTGGCAATTGGCTACCGTTGCCGAATAAATCTTTAATCATAGTTTTATTATAGTGTATTTTAATGCTATGGTTAGAGCTAATGGAGTGTGTTGACAACTTACTCTGAACCTGGCCCAGTATATTTCCCACGGTGAGTACCGTTATCATGACCTCCTTTTTCATTACCATAATTATCGTGGTTCTTAAGGTAAGCAATATATTTATCAGGCACATCATCCTCTAGGTTCTTACGAAAGTGTGGCAACCAATCAATGTCATCCTTTTTGCCCAATGACACCACCTCTTGCATTGTACCTAAGTACTCGCTTAGATCCACCATCACATCCCCAAGATTAACCATCTGTGTTACGGTATACACCAAATTGATTAGTGCATTTATAAAATCCGGCGTTATATTATCTTGACTATCGATAAGGCATAATACAGAAAGTGCTATCTTCTCATCATTGTCCAAATCTTTTGCATACGCAATCCATTTCAAACACTCACGATCTTTCATCTCGTTACCCATATACTATTATGATACTATAAAGTTTTGTAATGAGCAGTTTTTAAACTTGCTCAGGTTTGTTTCGACCGATAGGCGTCGACCCTAGCAAGGTAGGCTGTTTGCCTTAACTTACTATAGTGTAGTCCATCCCCACCTAATGTATTTTGTCAAGCAATACATTTATTCAGCATCTCATATGCGTCATTTACCTGCCCGTCCGACACACTGCCACATAGCACGAATGGTCGTATATCACTATCCATAAATTCCCTAACTAAGGTTACAACTTCATCCAGCTTGATCGAACGAATGATATCTGGCCTAGCGTTTAGATCAATAATCTCACCGGTTCTAAGATACCTAGCCTCTATAGCATTAAGAATAGACTCAGGCGTCTCATAAAGCATATTCTCGTAACCAATAAGTTTACTCTTAGTGTGCTCTAATTCACGTTCGTCAATTTCACCATTCGCCACACCTTTTATGGCTTCTGTAGCTAGTTTTACTAGTGCAACTAAGTTCTCTGGCTTACATTTAAATCTAAAATAGTCTATGGTTGCATCTCTACGCACGATATTTTGCATTCCCATTGCATATACCAACCCCGCAGAGCGCGCCTTGCCGTACACCCGTGTTGTCTTATCACCAGTCAGCAACACCCCAACTAGCCACATAATCATTGATTCGCGCACCGTTAGTGGACGAGGTAGCATGAATCCAACTCTAGCCGTAATAATAGTACCTCGCAGATCGGCTACACGAAGCCGCCTTTCAACGGGACAAGTCCTACGAGGCGTAATCATCTCACCCTTAGGTAGATTGATATCACCAAAGCTATTCGCTACGCCGTAATCACCTGCAAAATCTCCAGCCAGTAAGAACCGCATATTGTTAGTTGCGTGAGTTTGGGCGCGATAATTATTAACATCTTTAATATCTACATTCTTAAGCGTTTCTATTGCATCATGCGGAGTCATTCGCGGCAAGCCTACACTGTTCAGCATTGCTACATCTAGCAAATAATTAACCTTGCTAGAATCAGCCAACAGCTCACTAGTTATATTTTTCTTTTCTGTCTCTAAATCAGCATCGTTATAATCTGGATTTTCAAGCATGTACTTCTGCAGCCGAACAATGCGGTCTATGTCAAAAGCGGGGCATTTGACTGTATATTTTGTGTACATATTATTAGTAAAAGCATTGTTATAACCACCATTTCGCCGAAGCTCGCTTTCATAGTTATTCCAATCTGCACATCTCTTTACATGGCTCGCTAGATGCTCGTATAGATGCGGCGTCTGTTGCTTTTTCTCATAGTCATCAACCGACCAATAACCACCATTGAATACAATCCTGCTACATGCAGTGCGCGCGTTAGGAACGTCAATAATTACACCTTCTACGCCATTGTCGAGTTTTACTTCTTTGATTTTATAGTTCATAAGTTCCTTTCATAATATGGTGGCAGTCAGATTCGCATTAGTTATAACCTAAGCTTGATCTCCATATTTATCTAGATACTTCTTCGAAAGCTGAACTAGCTCATTCGCAGCCTCGTTGCAGTCTTGGTCGCTGGCTTCTCGATACACTAAACACGCCGTCAGTAAATCGCTTTCATCTTCTAACATGTCATATTGATCATCGATTAAACTATCGCTGAGCCCGATTTTTTCAGATAGTTTGCCTGCCATTTTTGATATTGTCGGTGCTGTTTTAATTATTTTGCATAGCTCGCGACGAACTGCCGCTAGCTCATTGTTTCTATTACTCATATTCTCTATATCCATATTAATCCATGAAAAAGCAGTTTTAAGTCATGCTCGGTACTATTGGGACGCATTGGCTACCTGCTCTGAACCCGGCCCAGTATATTTTCCACGGTGTGTGCCGTTATCACTACCTCCTTTTTCACTACCATAGTTATCGTGGCTCTTAAGGTAAGCCCTATATTTGTCGGGTATATAATCCTCTAGAGCCTTGCGAAAGTGCGGTAACCAATCAATGTCATCTTCTTTGCCTAGCGATACTACCTCTTGCATTGTACCCAAATATTCACTTAAGTCCACAGATAAGCCTCCGAGGTTGGTCATCTGCGTTACAGTGTACACCAAATTAATTAGGGAATTTATAAAATCTGGCGTTATATTCTCTTGGCTATCAATAAGACATAATACAGAAAGGGCTATCTTCTCATCGTTATCCAAATCTTTTGCATGTGCAATCGGCTCTAAACACTTATGCTCTTTCATCTCGTTACCCATATACTATTATGATACTATAAAATTTATAAAGAATTATTGGTGTAGCTAAATTATCTTAAAAATAAAGTACGTTTTGCTATCTATACTCACTTCGCCTGAATATATATAATCTCGCCCATCAGTTAACTTCATTATGAAGTCATCTGGTGAGTACGGATTTGATAGTAGCTCGTTAATAATTACGTATATTTGCTTTAGCTTTCCTGCATTACCCTCAACCAGTACACCTTCAGTCTGATCGTAACGAGCTATTTTTAAAACACTACACTTATCAATTTGGCTATTGACCTTGTTTAGAATGGCTAAGCACTCATCATTCATTAAACGTGAATCGCTAGCTGCATCAATAACATTTATCACTTGCTCCCCCGATTTAGTACTAATTATTTAATTCATTATACATTAATAATAACCAACGCAGAGCAAAACAACCAAAAAGAGGTTACCTAATGTAACCTCTTATATTAGCTATAAGCTAACTAATTATAATTCAGCGCCGGTGTTAGGAGCAGTAACCTTAGATTCAGATGCACCATTATTGCTTGCGCTAGGTTTGGTAACTTCTAGATTACTGTTACCCGAGTTATCAGCATCGCCAGTCTGATTGTCATTTTTACTGTTGCCAGAGTTCGACTCGCTATTGTTGTCGCCTTTTACACCAGAAACCTTCACTAGAGCAGCAACTGCCTTCTTTAGATTCTCAGTCGCAGCATCGATGCCCTTAGTTGCAGCACCATTGTTGCCCTTGTATTCAACGTTTGCGTCGTATACAGCCTTGACTGCATCGTAAGCCTTACTGTAAGCACTGTAGCTCTCTTTACTATAGGCATTAGCGTCTAGCTTACCTTCACCTAGTTCAACAGCAAGTGCCATTTCACTATCTAGTTGAGCCTTTGCACCCTTTTCCTTCCAAACAGAATTGGCATCATCATTCAACAGCTGGTTAATCGACCCGGTAGCGCCTTTGACTATATTGTCAAGATTCCCTGTAAACTTCCCAGTTTCTATGTCATTAACATTTTGCTTGGCTAAATTCAACACATCCAAGAAGGACTTAATCTTATCTGAGTTGAAGTATGTAGAATACTTAGTTGTATTGTAAGTCTTCTGGAAGCTCTCAGCCTTAGCAATAGCATCCTTCAAAGGCTTTATTTTGCTAGCATCTTCCTCTGAAATAGCGCTGGCATTATATGCATGCGACAAACTCAAAACAGTTGGCGCTGCAATTCCCGCTAGCAGGCTAACACCCAACAAAGAAACTCCCGCTACCTTAAAGCCAGTTGATGACTTTAGGCTAAATTTACTGGACTTATTAGATACCATAAATTTCCTCCTTTTCTTATCCACTAACATGTTACCCCCCCCCCCGCAACATTTTCGTCAAGCCTCTAGCGCAATAGCTATGTAGTAATATTAACATTTATGCTATGTAAACTCGCCACAGCAAACGCCCGCCAAATTCTGTTGTATTATATAGTTATGAGATTAAACAAATACATTGCACTGGCCACCGGTGTTAGTCGGCGCGAGGCAGATGATCTAATTGCGTCAGGGGTTGTAGCGGTAAACGGAGAGCAAGCCAAGCTAGGCGAACCAGTTGACGGGAACGCTAAAGTTGCCGTGCGGGGACAGTCCGTTCAGCTGCCTGAGTCACGTACAGTTATAGTATTGAATAAGCCAGTCGGCTATGTTTGCTCGCGCAATGCTCAGGCTAAGGGAGTTCAGACTGTCTATACACTATTGCCTGATAAGTACAAAAAACTAAAGACCATCGGTCGTCTAGATAAAGATTCGTCCGGACTAATCATGTTAACCGATGACGGCGATTTAGCTTTCCGCCTAACTCACCCAAAATTTGCTAAGACAAAGCAATACCTAGTAACCATCGATAAAGCGCTGGAGCCTCTACATCAACAGATGATCAACGACTTTGGCGTCAATCTGCCTGACGGTCGTAGTCAGCTAGGACTAGAGAAGTTGAATGACAATCGTCGCGAGTGGCGTGTCGTCATGCACGAAGGACGCAATCGCCAGATTAGACGCACTTTTGCTGCTCTGGGTTACGCCGTAATCAAGCTACACCGTACTAACTTCGATAACATTTCGCTATCTGGGCTAAAACCCGGCAAGTTCATCGAACTGACAGAGGCTGAGATTAGCCATATTAGCTAATTTTCACACACGACGCATAACATCTATAAGCCAGCTCTTGCCCATATAGTTCGATTCATAAACTAACCATACACACCGTAAAAGACCCGCTAAATCAGCGGGTCTTTTGTTCAATCGGGATATTGCCTAACTATTTGTTGCGCTCTTCGATAATCTTCTGTGCAACGTTGTTTGGCACTTCTTCGTACTTATCTAGCTCCATAGAGCTGGCAGCGCGACCCTGTGACATTGAACGTAGGTCGGTAGTGTAACCGAACAACTCACCTAACGGCGCATAGCCAACAATCTGCTTTGCACCACCCATCAAGTCATCCATCTTCTCGACGCGACCACGGCGGCTGTTTAAGTCACCAATCACATCGCCCATGAATTCTTCAGGAGTAACGATGTTAAGCTTCATCACTGGTTCTAGTAGAACAGGCTTAGCCTGCTTCACACCCTCGCGAGTTGCCAAGGCGCCAGCCATCTTGAAGGCCATTTCACTAGAGTCGACCTCGTGATACGAACCATCGTACAGAGTAGCCTTCACATCGACTACTGGGTAACCAGCAATCACACCGCCATCCAAGGTCTCTTGGATACCAGCCTTAACAGCTGGACGATATTCCTGCGGCACAACGCCACCCTTAATCTGATCAACGAACTCAAAGCCCTTACCTGGTTCGTTTGGTTCTAGCTTCAGCCATACATCACCATACTGACCCTTACCACCAGACTGCTTAATGTATTTACCCTGAACTTCGGTAGTACCACGAATAGTTTCGCGATAAGCAACCTGAGGTTTACCGGTATTAGCCTCAACATTGAACTCACGGTGTAAGCGATCAACGATGATCTCTAGGTGTAACTCACCCATACCCGAGATAATGGTCTGGCCAGTTTCCTCGTCTGTGTGAACACGGAAGGTTGGGTCTTCCTCTGCTAGACGGTGCAAACCAATATCCATCTTCTCTTGGTCAGCCTTAGACTTCGGCTCCACGGCGATAGATACCGGTGGTTCAACGAACTCAATTGACTCTAGGTGAATTGGATGTGCTGGGTCGCATAGGGTGTTACCAGTAGTAGTCTTCTTTAGACCAATCACACCTGCGATATCACCAGCTTTGATTTCCTTGATTTCTTCACGCTTATCAGCAAACATGCGAACTAGACGGCCAATGCGCTCTTTCTCGCCAGTGTTGCTGTTTAGCACATACGAGCCAGCCTTTAGCACGCCACTGTAGACGCGTACGTAGACCAGTTTACCAACGAATGGGTCGTTAGCAATCTTGAACGCCAAAGCAGACAACGGAGCTTCGGTGTTGGTTGCGCGCTCGATTTCGTCGCCACTCTTTGGATCAGTACCTGTAACATCAGGAGTATCGACAGGTGAAGGTAGATAGTCAACAACTAGGTCAAGTAGCTTCTCGACGATAACGCCACGACCATCACCACCGGTAACTAGGTAAAAGTCACCCTTAACAGTCAACTTACGTAGACACTTAACTAATTCTTCCTGAGTAATAGAGTCTTCACCCTCAGCTAGATAGCGCTCGAATAATTCATCATCAGCCTCAACAGCCTTCTCAACTAGCTTGGTGCGATACTCCTTAGCCTTCTCAACCATGTCAGCCGGGATTTCACCCTCGACTAGCTTGTGGTCGTTGTACTCTTTATAGGTGTAAGCCTTCATGTTGATCAGGTCAACCACACCATGAACAGTCTTCTCAAAGCCGATAGGTAGATGAATCGGTAGTGCGTTCTTACTCAAACGCTGATGCACTGAATCTAGCGACTTGTAGAAATCGCCACCAATCTGATTAATCTTATTGATAAAGATCAAGCGTGGTACGTTGTACTTGTTAGCCTGACGCCAAACAGTCTCAGTCTGAGCTTCGACGCCCATCTTGCCATCTAGCACACAGACAGCACCATCAAGCACGCGCAGAGAGCGCTCAACCTCAGCGGTAAAATCGATGTGCCCTGGGGTATCAATAATGTTGATGTGACAGCCTTCCCAGTAACAGGTAACAGCGGCCGAAGCAATGGTAATACCGCGCTCACGCTCCTGATCCATGAAGTCAGTCACAGTTTCGCCGTCGTGCACAGCGCCGATCTTGTGCACCAAACCAGTACGATACAAGATACCTTCAGTGGTAGTAGTCTTGCCGGCGTCGATGTGGGCAATAATACCGATGTTGCGGAATTTGTCCAATGGAGTATTAATTTCTGCCATATATCCTTCTTTATTAAACTATCTTTTCTAAAAACCAGCTCAGACGAACCGCCGTTATAGACGATTCGTCATGTCGGTAACTAAACACGTGCAAAGTGTGCAAATGCGCGGTTAGCTTCAGCCATACGGTGAGTATCTTCCTTCTTCTTGAAGGCTGCACCAGTTTGGTTAACAGCGTCCACGATTTCAGCGGCTAGACGCTGCTCATATGGCATGCCCTTGCGAGCACGAGCAGCCTGAACTAGCCACATAAAGGCATAATGCTCTTGGCGACGACCCTTAATCGGGAATGGAATCTGATAGTTAGCACCACCAACACGGCGACTCTTAACTTCATATTCAGGTGAAATGTTCTTCATTGCGGTCTCTAGAACCTCTAGTGGATTCTCGCTCTTCACCTTCTTAGCGGCAATCTCTAGAGCGCTGTAAACCATACGCTCAGCAGCTAGCTTCTTGCCGTCTAGCATTGACTTGTTAATTAAACGTTGCACCAACACGCTATTGTACTTGCGATCAGGATTGATGCGACGTGCTAGAGACTTAGTTGTTTTACGCGGCATGATTATTTGTCTCCTTTCTTAGCACCGTACTTACTGCGACCACGCTTGCGGCCATCAACACCTTGTAGGTCTAGTGCACCACGCACGATATGGTAACGCACACCCGGTAGATCTGGCACACGACCACCGCGCACTAGAACAACGGCGTGCTCTTGTAGGTTGTGCTTCTCACCACCGATATAAGCCCAGACTTCCTGTCCATTAGTTAGACGGACACGAGCAACCTTGCGCATTGCTGAGTTAGGCTTCTTCGGGGTCTTAGTGGTAACCTTTACGCACACACCGCGCTTTAAAGGACCATTCTGGTTATAAATACGAGTCTTTAGTGTATTCTGGATCGTCAGCAGCGCAGGTGACTTGCTCTTCTTAGCAGCGCGTTTGCGTGGCTTACGAACCAACTGATTGATTGTAGGCATTGAACTCCCTCTAATCTTAAACCAATATTAACAGCGTTTCTCCATCCCAGCACGAATAAGAAACATTGAAACTCAATTTATAGATTAGCACTTTTTAGTACAGAATTCAAGGTACCAGATGCGACATCACAATAGTCCACACGGCGATATATTTGTATGAAAATCACCATATGGACGAATACTATCTAGGAAATAAGCTCCCTGGGTTATCGTAATTAAAATCTGAGGCAGTCGCTTTTTGTCTGAAGATTGAATAGACACCAAGCTTGTTAACTGTTGAGAGAAGATTATCAAGTGTCAGCTGTTGCTTTAGCCCCTCGCTAGATCCTAATACCCCCAAATAGTTATATAGGTCGTTAATGAAATTGGTATTAATATTTGCGTGTAAATAACTTTGCTGTAGTTTGGCTGGAGCACCTAGTATTTTGCCAATATTGTACTCTATGTTGTTGCCAAGATGTTTTATGTCTGCACGCCTACTTATGATGCAATTAACTTTAAATAGGATTGAATCGTCGGTACATTCATTAAAGAAGGATGATTTGGTGTAGCCACCAAGCGTACCGATTGAGCTGCGTATTATATCAGTTAAACAATCCTTGATAGCTGCTAATATTATACGATCGGCAATTGTAGGATGATCAATATCAATATTGACAGTAATGCTGTCAAATGAGTTTGGATACTTGCGGCTGGTTAGTACATTGGGCGTTGTCAGGTCCTTGTAATAATTAATTCTATCTAGGCGAGTATCTGACATGCTGTCGACGGGTTGAAAGCAGCGCCCTTCAAGTCGATTGACTAATTCGGCAAATTGGACACTATCGTGTATTTGGTAAAGCTTGCCTTCCTCCGCTTCAATCTGGGACTTATAGGTGTTAAGTCTTGCGTGATCTATTTTTGGACATGACGCTACGATGTTGTTTAGTTTGGATAATGTGTAGTCATTTATTGCAGATATGTTTAATAAAATAACTTTTTGAAAGGTTGTGGCTGATATATTGCAAAGTAATGAGGCGGGAGCTCTGCAACACTTTTCCAATTGCTTGCAGGTTGCATCGATGTAGGCGTGTTCAAAAATATGAGCGATGTCTGGCTCAATGCCTGATATGTTCATGAAATATATTTGCGATACGCTACTCATCTGCTAATAATTATATCTTATTATAACATCTTGATACCATGATGACATCCTTTCATGTGCGAGAGACTGTGTCTCTAGTTTACATAGTCATCTGTGCTATGTACAAATAAATACTACTCCCGTAAGCTGGTGGTGTCAATCTGGTGCAATACATTACCAAAGCTATCTCTAGTTATATCGTGCTTATCTGCAGCATCAGAGGACAGCTCATATTCACGACTATCGCAAACAGCATTGATTTTCATCCAGTCAATTGGCTTATCGCCCAATATAACGCCAGGTTAAAGGACATGTCTGCAAGATACGCCAATACCTTCTGATCATCATTATATTCAATAGCGCCTTCAATAAATGTCTTTGCCAGCTGAGCTAAATTTTCAGCCTTATACTTCTCGTCCACACATTCATTGTATATCAAATTGGAGCAATATAGTCATTTTATATAATCATCTAGCCAGCCGCGGCGTCTAGCCGAACTGATAGCTCTGTCTACCTCATAGTTATCGCCATCGTCTATATCTAACGCCGAATCATATTCGGTGATTTGTAACAATAAATCAAATAGTGCATTTATCATAGTAGAACCAGTTCTCAGACGCTACTTACATACACCCAACGCATACCAGAATCCATCGCTGTAATGCCTTCGCTTATCGTCATAGCTATCATAATTATCAGCATATTTAGTCTCAATCCATTCTATGACATTCAGACTGCATGCATCTTTGACAGATGCTTTCTCGGACGCCAGGTCGTCCATATAATCACGCGCCCATAAAACATACTTACTACCACTGTTATCATGAAACATATAGACATACTCATCAGGACCAGCTTGCTTGGCGTCAGTAAGTTTTACATTTGAAACCTTAAAATTCATCAGAACAGCTTCGACGCCATCCTTATCCAGTAAAAAGTTCATTATCTATATATTACCGCAAAGAAAAGCCGAGTACTATATAGCACTCGGCTTACTGGAAGGTGCATACACAGTCAGCACCGTGTCCAACATCGCTCTTACGAGCAACTTGACGCTAGCTAGCGTTGGTGAAGTTCTGAGCGCCGTGAGCTTCACCGGGCTGACGGTCATAAATAACGTTACCAGACGAGTTAACACAACGATGACCATGTCCCGGACCATCAGGCGCACCATATCCACCAAAGTAGATGTTAATCGTTCCATTGGTATCTCGTTTGACTAGAACGTCATCCAGATACTGCGAAGGCACATCCGCTTTGCGGGCAATCTCACGATCGCTTTCGCGTCGTTGATCGCGCCTTGATTGAACCTCGTTGCGGCGATGAATATACGCTTCGTGCTTTTTATCAAACTCCGACTTAAGTACATAGTACTTGTCGCGTAGATTCTGACGCTCAGTCTTAATAGCATTGTACTTATCATGCAGCGATCGCCACTCTGACTTTGCAGCGAGAAATTCCGAACGCAGACTTTCGTGCTTCGACCAACAGCTATCAGTTTTCGCCTTTGCACCGTGTAATTGCTCTACAGCCTCATTCTGATTACTGGCAACCTCACGACGGCGCTCCACCAAATTCTGGAATTCTTTATTGTACTGATGGCATTCATCCATCAGACGATAAGCTTTATCGGAACACTCCTTAGCGAGTTCACCGTTATGTTTTTTATAGGCACGCTTAGATCTCTTAAACGCATCACTAGCCATAGAGTAACGCTCGTCTGCTTTTTCTCGAGCAGCGCCAATCTTCTGAGTCAAGTTCTTATACTCGTCATCACGACTATGATCCATAGATTCCCAAACACGCCTCTGATACGAACGTGCAGACTGCAAATCCTGCCACGCCGACTTCATATCGTCGTGCAAATCATTCATGCGTTCAAAGGCCTCATTCATCTGGTAGCGCAAGCTGTTCTTACGCTCATTTACAGTATTCATCAGCCCTCGCGTGGCTTTCATCTGCTCGAACGCCGCATCCATATCCGCCTTCAGCGTATCCAGCTCGGTATCACGAGCCATGATAATCACCTTCCTAAGTTGAAATGTACAATATAGCTATTTTAAAATAGCTATATTTATATTATCACAAATAACCCATCACCTTACCGCCTTTGTTTCTATGGTGAATCCATTAATGGCCCATGGACTAGCTCAACAGAATAAAGACTGACACACTGTAGTATAATAGATAAAAGATATAGGAAGAGGACATAGGAGGAGAGGTAATTACATGGATAACAATCCAAGAAATGGGGCAGACGACTTGAGCAATAGTAGCCACAAGGAGACCGATAGCAAATACCAGATTAAGACCACAAAAATTGTCTATCCGCAGGTTTACTCGTATACTCTACCGGATTTACCACAATACAATGGCGCACAGAAAATTGGCTACACCGAGCGTCAAAACGTCGACGACCGTATCCGCGAGCAGGTTCATACCCCTGCTGTCGATCTGCGCTATATCAAACAGTGGTATGCACCCGCCTTCTACCTAGATACCAATAACCAGCCTACTAGCAAGTCTTTCATTGACAAAGACTTTCATCGCTATCTACGCGCCGAACATATCAACCAGCGCAAAGACCTACCCGGCGAAGAGTGGTTTGACTTCACGAACGACCCTGCCCAGTCAAAAATCTTATTTGATAATTTCCGCCGCACTTACAACACGATTGCTCAGGGCGAGAAAATTCCATATAAGCTCCGTCCAGAACAAGAGGCTGCGGTTACCAAAGCCTTAACATACTTCCGCAGTCACAGTGACAATAACGATACCGACGAACAGCCTGCCTTCCTGTGGAACGCCAAGCCACGTTTCGGCAAAACACTCGCCGCCTATGATTTAGCCAAACGACTGAACGCCAAGAGCGTGCTAATCGTTACCAACCGCCCTGCCATTGCCAATAGCTGGTATGACGATTACGCCAAATTTGTTGAAGGCTACGAATTCGTGTCTGCCACTAGCAGCCTGAGCGATCGACCAACCCTCACGCGCGAGCAATTCATTTTACGCAACGCCGACCACGACAACAACCTACGCCAAATCACCTTCTTGTCACTGCAAGACTTAAAGGGTAGCCACTACTTCGGCGGAAAAATCGACAAACTTAAGTGGGTAGCAGACTTACATTGGGATTTACTAATCATTGACGAAGCACACGAAGGCGTCGACACTAATCGCACCGATGTAGCGCTTGATATTGTTAAGCGCAAGTACACCCTATATCTATCAGGTACGCCATTCAAGATGCTCGCTAGCGAGAAATTCAGCGACGACGCCATCTATAACTGGACATACCTTGACGAGCAACAAGCCAAGCAAGCCGAACTAGTCGCCCTACCTAACGGCGACGACATTGACGCTAGCCACACCAACCTGCCCGACATGCGCCTATTTACCTACCGCATTAGCGAGATGACTACCAACGAGATTAACGAGGGCGTCGACCTAGACGGTGAAGATTGCGATTATGCGTTCGATCTCAATGAGTTCTTTGCCACCAAAAACGGAAAATTCATACACGCAGACGACGTGCGCGCCTTCCTGCACAATCTGTCAGTCAATACAAAATATCCATTCTCTACACCAGAGCTCAGAAACGAGCTAAAGCACACCTTCTGGTACGTGGGCAACCGTGTCGATAGCTGCAAGGCACTAGCTAAATTACTTAAAGAAGATCCTGTATTTAAGGATTATGAAGTTATTATTGCCGCAGGCGATGGCAAATCGTTCGAAGAGGAGGCGGATAACTATAATGCCAACGAGAAATCATTCGACCGCGTCAATCACGCCATCAGCGAGCACGACAAGACCATTACACTATCTTGCGGCCAGCTAACCACCGGCGTCACTGTCAAACAGTGGACTGCTGTCTTGATGCTAACAGACATCAAATCACCTGCCTTATACATGCAGGCAGCTTTCCGTGCACAGAATCCATACGAACATATAGAGACCGTCAATGGCAAATCAGTTATGGTGCGCAAGAAATCAGCCTATCTGTTCGACTTCGCACCAACGCGCGTGCTAGAAATCTACGGTGAGTTTGCAAACGGGTTACAACCTGCCGCTGTCGAGGGCAGAATTACCGAAGCCGAGCGCAAAGACAACATTAAACGCCTGCTAAATTTCTTCCCAGTCATTTCCGAAGACACCAACGGTCGAATGATCGAGCTCGACGCCGAGAAGGTTCTAACTTTCCCGAATGCCCTAGCCGCCAAGGATATTGTAAATGCGCGCTTTATGACCAATCTGCTATTTAACGATACTATCAAGAACGTATTCAACATACCTAAAGAGGCCGAGGCGATCCTGAGCAAGACAGATATCGTACAAGGCAAGCATATTACGCACAATGACAAGCCTCTAGACCTCGACGAAGCCCGTACGCTGCACGACAATCGCGAGAAGACAATCAATGAAAACAAACAGGCCATCCTAGGCGACAAGATTTACGAGACGGCATATCTGAACAATATTGATCGTATCGTCGACAACACCGATCACATCACCGATAAGGACGCCTTAGCCGAAAGTCTGAGTACGGATATAGCAGAACTGTCCGAGAAACCAATCGCCAGAGCCAAGGAAGTCCTAAATCTTACTAAGGCCGAGGTCGATAGCAACCGGCAAAAAGTCCTAGAAGTTCAGCGCAACGCTATTAGTGAATACGTAAATAGCGACCTCAGCAATGATGTTGAGCGCGCAGCCAAGAAGGAAGAGCTAAAGGAGGCACTAAAGAACTCTATCGAGCAGACCGCCGTAGAAGAGCCCGTCACTATGAAAGCCGACCATGATATCGAGAATGAACGTAAGAGCAAAGAGGACGAGATCAAGGATCACTTACGCGCCTTTACCCGTACAATCCCGATGTGTATCATGGCGAATAATACAGGTAGCGAAATAACCATCGACAACTTTGACACCGTCATTTCAGACGCCGACTTTGAGGATCTGACCAACATCACCAAGGAAGAGTTTCACATGTTGCGCGACGGTTTTGATTACACCGATGATAATGGCGCACGCAAGCACTTCGAAGGCGTCTTCAACAGATACCGCTTTAACGCCGCTATTGCCGAATTTGTTAGCGAGAAGAATAAGCTAGGTAAATATTGGTTAGGTGAACAGCGCGATATTTTTGAACTAGTGCCGAACCAGAAGAACAATCAAATCTTTACGCCACGTAAGGTAGTCACCATGATGATTGATGACCTACAGGCGGAGCGCCCCGATCTGTTCAATAGTACTAACAGCCGCTTTATCGACCTGTATATGAAGTCTGGCCTATATATCGCTGAAATCGCCAAACGCTTGTTTAACAACACCCGACATTTCTATAACAGCGACGACGAGTGCATGACCCACATTCTAACCCACCAAGTTTACGGTCTAGCGCCAACCAATATTCTGTACAACATCACAACCGGCTTTATCTTCGGTGGATTACCAAACATCAGCAAAAACAACTTCCGCGAATACAACCTACTAGACGACGCGAAAAACGGCACTGCCCAAACCACTCTAAATAAATTGTTTAATAAGAATAAGTCAGGAGATTCAATGTTCAAATTTGATGCCGTCGTCGGCAACCCACCGTACCATTACGAAACAGGACGTCGTAAAATACCTATATATCAGAACTTCTTAATGTCAGCTTCAGAGCTTGCACGTTACGGTTGCTTTGTTACACCCGATGGATTTATCAAAGGTGGACAACAGCTTGAACCACTGCGCGACTGGCTGATTACAACTAAACATCTAAAATCCGTCGAGTTTCATAGAGATGAGATATTCAGTAATGTAGCTGTAAATGCAGCAATTACATTATTCGATTACACAACGACAATCGAAAGCCCGTTAAAAACTATAATTGGGCTTGATGGCAAGTTATCTAGTACAGAAAAACTCGACTGGCGATATCGAGATGTCGAAGTCGACAAGAAGAAGTATCAAATACTTAATATTTACGATAAGCTGATGACAAATGAAAGCGTCAATATGAGTAGCCTGATACCTGGGTGGGCACCCTTTGGTCTAAACTCAAAATGCTGGCGTGAAAATCAGGAGAAATTTTACAATAAACCTGATAGCACACACTCCACTAAGATTTTAGTTGGAGAGGGCAAACATGATTTTTACTACATAGATCCAAGCGACAAGTTCGATTATGAAGGATCGGACGGAAGGATTGAGTATGTAAAACTTGACAACTCCGACAAATGGAAAATGGTATTCCCTAAAGCAGGCTTAGTGCGTGAAAAGCCGTTGCCTACATTAATTCTAGAACCGGGTGTAATATTTACAGATAAATACCTTTGCATTTTTGCAAACAGCAAAGATGAGGCTCTGAATGCACAGAAGTACTTTAACTCTAGATTCTATAGAGCAGGTCTAGATTCCAAGATGACATCTTGGAATCTATATAGAAGCTGGCATTCAAATATTCCAGTACAGGACTTCACAGACCATTCAGATATAGACTGGAATAGCGATATAGACGGTCAGCTGTTCAAAAAATATAAATTTACAGAGCAGGATATAGAATTAATAACGAACTATATTAAATAACACCACCAAGTTATGCCTAATCAATATCCACCTATCGACATCCTAGAGAACTCACTGCGGCGCCGTGGGCGGATTTTGGATATCCTGCTGACTGATCGGACTAGGACTACTGAGCGCAAAACCCACAATATTATATGGGCAACCGATAGCTACACATACTTATGGCACAAAAAATGTTGTAAAAATCCCTATTGCCCCGAGGCAGAAATACAGCACGACCAGATCACTGGTATGAATGGCAATCTAATCCAGCCTCGCGCCGCCAAGAGTCGCGAAGAACAGCGTGCACGCACCAAAGACAAAGCAGAGGTTTTTACGCCATTATCCGTGGTAAAGCAGATGAATAACGACATCATGCATAGCCTGAACCTACCCAAAGATCATACATGGCGCGATTTCATCGCTGCGCGTTGGTTAGAAATCGCCTGTGGCGAAGCACCGTTCATCGCCAGCCGCTACAATCCGGTTGCTAACACGCAAAAGATTATTAAGCCTGAAAACCGCGTGGGATTTTTAGACGAAAAGCTAAAGCTAGTTAATAAATACTGTGACAGTAAAGATGAATGGCTGGCTAATGCCGAGATTGCATTAAAGGCTTGTTATGGTTACGAATGGCAAGGCGATAGTCTACTAATTGCGCGCGAGAATATCCTGATGACCATGAATGATTTTTACAAAATCAAGTTCGAATCTGATCCCAATATCGAGAGCCAAGCCGCCAAGGACGGCGGTCTTACCACCGAACAATTAGAACACTTTGCAGAGATTGCTAGCTGGAACATCTTTCAGATGGACGGGTTGCGCTATGTTATACCTATGACCTGCAAAAACACGACGCCGCAGAAGCAACGTCGTGCGTCAAATACGCTATTTGATATGAGTAAAGTGCCGGTTGCCGTGGGCAAGTCCGAGCAGCTACAGCTAAAGATCGAACAATGCCCTGGCTGTCGCACAAACAACCCCACCAAACACAATGGTGTCTATGTCAAAATCATGGATTGGCATAGCAACAAGACTATTAAATTCTATAAATTAGCTCAAAGCTAACTAGGGTTAACTAAAAGTCAGTAATGACTATCGACAACTATAGATAGCTATCTATAGTTCGTACTATTTCGTAATCTCTATTTTAGTACAACCGTCGGTGTTATCTACGGCAAAGTCCTGGCACTGATAGAGTGTTAGATTGTCAATATCGTCGCCCGATACCGTCATACTAACTTTACCGTCGCTATCCTTAGCGGTCATTATAACGTCACCATCGGTAGTGCCTGTCAAGACATAGCTATACGTGTCAGGACTACGAAATGCCACCGTATCTAGACGAATGTTACCCTTAGCACCTAATAGCGCTAACGAGCCCTGCTCGCTAAACACGACGCCTTTGGCTTTATCGGCGCTCACTGCCTGATAGGCAAAGTCATAGCTCATCGAATAGGCGTATTTACCGTTACCACTAATCTGATCCCAGCAGTCTTGATCAGCTAATACATATTTCATATTCGACCCACCAACCTGGTCATAACCCGTGATATCACTAGCGCCGGTTAATTTATCCTTCTCAATCTGCCATTTGCCGCCTGACTGAGAAATCAACGTCTTTGTGTTCTGATTAGCATCCATATTTTCTAATATCGGGCGTTTACTCTCGTTGGTGCGCTTGGCGTTATATTCATCACAGAACTTCTGCGCAGTAGCGTTTAACTCTTTCACAGCCTGATCGTTAGTAGCTGTATCGTCAGCGTGCTCAACAGACGACCTCGGTACCACGGTCAGCACATTATCTGGCTTGCTATTCAATAACATAACTACACCCACAGCACCGACGGCCAGCGCAATTATTAATGTAATTACCGCGATAACTGTCGCGTTGCCGTGCTCATCATTATTTTGCCAGTTTTTAATCATGTTTATATTATATCAGGATTGACCCAAAACGCGATCTACTAATTTCTCTAATGCTTGATCAGCAGGTTCGCGGATAATTTCATCAGCAATATTATCTTGCCCAGTCGGGTCGGTACTAACGATTATCACTTCCTTGCTCAAGGCTTTTGCCTGAATCGGAATGCCTGCCGCTGGATACACCATCAGACTAGAGCCTACGCACCACAGCTCATCACAGTCGCGTAGGTCAACACCAGCAATCCGCGATAACATCACCTCGTCCAACAGCTCGCCAAAGAAGACGATGTCGGGCTTTAATATACCGTTGCAGCCCGGCTCGATACAATGCGGATCAGGGTTATTGTCTAGCTGGTCGCAGATATCCTTGGTGTCATAATAGCGGTGGCAATTTAGACAAATAGATTTGTCTATGCGACCATGCAACTGGCGGATCTTACCCTGATGTATACCTGCCTTCTTCTCTAACATATCGAAGTTTTGAGTCATTACCGATATTAAGCCGCCCTCATCATCTAGACGCTTTAGCAACCAGTGCGCACGCGTCGGCTTAGCATCCCACGCTGGCGACACAGCCAACCAGCGCCACAAGAGCTCGCGCGACTTCTTGCTGCGGCAAAATCGGTCAATTTCGAAGGCGTCACGCACATCAGCCGCCGTTTTCCATGCGCCACCCTTACCGCGAAAAGTCGGTATACCGGCGCCCGCACTCATACCTGCACCAACCAGTACACAAACACGTTTTGGTATTTTACACATATTAGTATTATATTGCATTTTCAAATATTCGGCATATAATGCAGTTATTACCAAAATTGAGGTACGAACTTTAAGGAGAAAAATGTCAGCATTTAGCCACACACCGAAAACACTGATATTCTCGGATTACGATGGAGTAGTTAACCCCTTACAACCATTTCAATTCGACGATAATTCATTTGTAGCCGACCGTAGACAGGGAGACTTGGATTGGTCAGACGAGTTAGTGCGCTCAATTAACCAGATCGCATCTAATGATCAAATCTGTTGGCACTGGCTGACTAGTAATCACCAATGGATGGACTGGATTTGTGAAAATCTAGGTATTGATTACAGTCTTACCGTTACCGATGATTACGGTCGTGGCGGCTATCCTGACAATAAGTTAGATGTAATAATTCGGGCTATTCATAGCAACGATAAGTGTGATGTAACTTGTCCGATTATTTGGATTGACGATGATTTGGGTAAATATTATAAGAACGGTCATACTATGCGCAAGCTTAGCCAATTAGTAAAAACTACCCATAGCGATGTCCTGATGGTACAGCCTAACCGCCATGCTGGCATTAGTCGCTCGCAATGGAACTGTATTATAAATTTTGCCTTACATCCAAATTCACGACGAACTAACAGCGTCACATACCTGAAGCCCGATTACTCCGAATAACTAGCTATCAGGCACTAGCCCCACTCTATATAGTGGGGCTATTAATTTACTACCTGATAGTTTCCGTATTTATTGATACCTGTTTGACATGCCGACCATAGCCCCTTGCCTGCGCCACGGGCTGCGTCCTGAGCGCCGCTAAATTGGTTAACATACTTGAATTGCTGTCCGCTGAAAATATATAGCATGCCATAGCCGTCCTCGATCAACTGCATATTATAGTTTGTGCCATCAGCCAGATAAATATAACGTAAGTAGCGACCATACATGTCGGTATCACCCGATACGTCGTCGCCTTCAATATATACAGTCTGACCTCTAAGCGCCTTAGTGTGGTTAGACGACTCATTGCCGTAACATTGATGTTTCTTGGTGCTCTCGGGTGTATCGACACCGATCAAGCGAATACGCTGTGGCAAGCAGTCCACGTGTATGGTATCACCGTCAGACACCCGCGTAACTGTGCACTTTTGCAGCTTCGTATAGTCGGCATTGGTGTGATTAGCAGGTGCAATAACCTGAGTAGGTTGATTATTGGTTGGCGTGTTATTTGGTGCGGATGTAGGCTGAGTGGCGTTAGAATTGTCGTTTGGCTGGCTGTCACTACGGCTATCGTTATTATCGTTTACGCTGGCACTAGAGTTATCGTCCGACCATTTGGTCAAGTATTTAGCGTAAATCTGCTTCACCATAGCAGGCGCATTGGTCTTTTCAGAACCAACGCGCGCAAATAGCTCATCGTCAACCTGCGCATAATCATACCCCAGACCAGCAATCTCATTCACCATATCGCCGTATTCACCAGATAGCGCTGTAAAGATTTGTTGCTGGTCGCTAACCGATAAACGATAATACACCGCGTGCAAGAATTCATGCACCAAAGTTACCTCTGGCGATTCTTTAAACTGAGCATACAGCTGGTCACTCGCACTTAACATTGATATACGTTCGCTACCATTAATAAAGGTCCAACAACCAAAGATTGCTATGCCATCAGCCAACGATGAGATACCGCAATCCTTTGCTACATCAGCCTCGCTAGCGTAACCAGGCTTTAGCCGGCCTATCAACTTACGCCCATCATCCGTAAATCCAACACAGTTAATCAAGCCTTCGACTGTAGATTTGCCCGAACAATCAGCCGTATAGTAAGAGTCTTTATTTGCTGGTGTAGAGCGTGGCTTAGTGTAAGTAGTGACAAATGTTGGATTGTCACGATATTTATAGCGCCAGTAATATTCGCGAGTCAGCAGTATTCCTAGCAATATCACTATTGCAAATCCACAGCACGGCAACACCACCTGCCACCACTTAAATGGTACTCTAGCACCATATTTAAAACGTACTTTACGACGGCGCAGTGGTTTATCAAAAAACTTTGTCAGTTCAAACCCAAATATCTTCATGCTACATAATTACCGTTTAGAAAGGATGCTTCTTATTATAATCGTTAACCAACCCCATTAGCGTTTCTGCACTAATATTAGACTTAGCACTGACCATCATGGCTACTTGCCCCTGGATCTCAGTGCGTGCCGCCCTTACAACACTTTCCATTGCGTGCTGGTCATCAGGCACACCCTTTAGCTCGCTAGCAATCATGCGCATAGATGCCAATTTACTGTCAATCTCATCACGCTTCTTCTGCATTACCGACAATTTCTTTCCGTAAGCAATCTTTGCGTCGGTCATTTTCTTCTTTAACAGTTCTTCATGCATCTTGTCGCTTCGATCTGCCATTACTCCCTTTTGCTTTAGTCTCTGCAGTTCACGCCTTAACTGGCCTTCCACCTGTGCAACCTCACGGATAATCTTCTTATTCCTGCTCTTAACCTGAATATCATAAAACATATCCGTCTCGAAGAAGTGATCGATACAGTACATCGCCAGACTACCGGTCGCCAAATACAGCACAAACATAATTGGCGCCATGATCAAGTCGGAGCTTCGGATCACTAGACTACCGATATGTATTGCCGAGACAGCCTCAGTCTCACTAAGATCGATAAATGTACCAGCCATCACACGCAAGACAAATAGAAGCAATCCCAAAAATACCCATAGTAGTATGTCGTAATGGCGCTTCAGCCATGATTTCTTGACTGACGTGTCCTCAAAATATCGCTGGTAACCACCAGATCCCATAATTAGTACCATCGCTACCAAGCCGATTGCTGCACTAAGACCACATGCTAGTATCCCTGGCATGTTTAGTAGCTGACCCAACACGTCCTGCAGAAATGAAATATCAATCACGGATGCAGCCACACCAAGCAAGAAGAACGTCAGAAGCACTCCGCCCGATTGACGTTTACCCATAACGGCCGCCGGTCTTTGTATTGGCGAGTACTTCTTAGCAACCTCTTCACGTTTAGCCTCACGCCACGCCTGAGGATCATCCTCGTATTGCTCTACTTCACTAAGTTGCGCACCAGATTCATTGACTACACCCATTCGATCAACTTTCGCAGTGGTCTCTCTAATACCCACACTAGTCATTTTTATCCTCCATACTCTTATTCATGTATTTCTCGCCTAGCTTATCAATATCATCAAAACGCCCGGCCAGGTCCGAATAGTCAATATTTACACGCTCAGTATCACTAATTTCAACGCCTGCTTCTTTAGCTGCCTGAACATAGCTACTCCATGCTATATCCAGATCTTTCATATCGCTATTGAGAGACTCCATTTGCGCCCTTACCGCACCTTTTACTTTCTCATAGCGGCCGATAGCATCAGCGCTATTACTACTAAAGGCCTGTCTAATTTGGCTTAAAAGCGGCCTCAACTTAGCATCAATAGCCGGCAAAGCAAATACAATACCCTCGCCGCTCAGTGTGCCCTTTTTAATCTGTTTTGTAGCCTCTCTAATTACACTCTTACGAATCGATTTAATTTGATCAGTTATAATCGGTTCACTAATAATATCTGCATTATGGCCAATCACTTATCTTCCCCTTTCTCTCGTTAGATCTGGCAGCCTTATCCTTCTGCTTCTCGTGTCTGAATAGCTCGTAAATATATAGCTTCTCGCGATTCTCGCCCCATGAGTGAATAGTGCTAACATTATTTTTATATAAATCGTTCGCACTAGATATTCTGTCGTTAAGAATTTCTATGTCGCACTCGGCTTGTTTCATTCTCCGCTCAATCGGCTGACATTTGAGCGCCAGATCACCAATCTGACGTTCAAGCGCTGCACATTGAATAAAGTCCTTAGTTTTCCGTGCTACCGTTAATCGACTCGTCAGACTCGACCGCCTAGACTTTAGACTATTATTCTGGCTAGTCAAGTCTTTCATTAAACCGTCAGCCCTCAATACATCATGCTGAAGTACAGAGGCAACACTCTCAAAACGCACCCTTTCTGCGTCGAGCATCTGCGCCACCTCAGAATTAATTAGGCTTAAATACTTCGTCGTATTGTTCTGTCGATAATATGCCACTCCTCCTTGCTTATAATCGCGCTTAGCATTTCTGCGATCGCGCATTCTCGCTAGCACTCCGTACCGTAAACGAATAGGTTTGTACGTATTCATCGGCGACACTCCTGAGCATTGCGTTCAATGATAACCTTAATCATGCGATTTCTACTGTCGGTATCATCGTGCGATTCGTTATTACTGTATTCAAACGGACCATAGCCCTTTCCGATAGCGCTTATTTTGTCGGACGGTAGTCCTTTGCCAATCAAGTAATCACGGACCGCATTAGCTCGATCACCCGCCAAGTTCTCATGGCGCGATGTATAATGTGCAGTATAGCCTTCAATGGTAATCTGCTTAATAGCATCTTTATTATCGTTGTATATTTGTACTACCTGTCCAAGCGACTTATTTGCTTCGCCAAGATTTGAGAATGTTGTAGCTTCACCGTCGAATTTAAGTTTGCTGTCATCGAACGTTAAATCGAAATTCTTACATTCCGTATCTGTAGGATTAACAGTATATTTATTCTCTACCGATTCACCCGTCATAGACACAGTCACGATTCGTGGCTTACGCGCACCCATATTACCTGAAACCAATTTCTTATAGATATCTCTTAGCGCCTTACGCTGGGGATTAGTCAGCTTCTTCTGTGGAGCTGTCACATCACCCAGCCCATAGAAAGTTATGTTGGCACCTTTTAGTGCATCCTTGTACTCTTCTGTAGCATCACTTAATATTTGATCCTCTTTGGCCTCGTCAGACATAGTTAGTATACCCGACGTAGCAAAGTTTAGTGCTCCGGTATCCGATAAGCCAGAACCAATAACAATAATATTAGGACTTCCTGTTTCGTCATCTGACATTCCAGCAACTTCGTCGTACGCAGTAACAATTGCCTCAAGGTAATTAGCACCGCTAGTCTTTGGAACGACCTCAGATACTTGCTTCTTAATCTCGGCAACATTGACTGCTACATTCTTCTTAGCCTGAGTTCCGTTTTCGCTAATCGACTTCATCTTTGAAGTATCTAAATCAACTACAAATGGCTCACCATCTGCTTCTATAATGCTAATAGAATCAATGAACTCTTCGGGATCTTCACCTCGATGCATCATTAACGTATCAGAAATTCGATCAATCACATCCTTACCAAGTTCAGCCTTTGGCGAGTTGGCCGTGTTGCCAATAACAATCGCAAGTGAGTTCGAAGGCGGTGGCGTATAAGGCTGAGACAGCTTAAAAAATGCTCCACCCATAGCAACAACACCCACTGCAGTAAATATCATCCAGACCTTTGATATATATTCCACCATCCCGTATAATTTCCACTGTTTCACTATTTGAATGAGAGAAATTACAGTTACGATCACCACCACCGCCAGTATGACAGCCATCACAGGTTGACCGCTAAGATTCTCAACAAAACTTTCCATAAGTACAATCATCATAACACCCCCCCCCACAACTTTTGCAAGGTTCCAGCATTAAATGAGCCCATATACCAGGGCTCATTTAATGTGGTTGTCAGCTGGCAGTCGTTAGCCCACCAGCCTTCTATAGTACGCGATTGACTTCTTCGAGGGTAGTTTCACCCTTCAAAGCCTTTAATACACCCTTTTGCAGCATGGTAACCATGCCGTTGTTGCGTGCTGCCCTAGTAATAGCCTCGGCATTCACATCATACGGCGAGCCGCTAATTAACCTAATAATCGCATCGTTGACAGTTAGCTGCTCCATCAGCACTGTTCGCCCCTTGTAGCCGAAAGGATTCTCTTCGCTAGTACCTGGGCGATACAGCACAATATTATTCAGATCTGGCTGCTCTTCGTAGCTAGCAGGTAAGTCTGCCAGGGCGTTACGTATCCACTGCTTCGTCGCTTCGTCAGGCTCGTAAGGAATCTTTGTTTCATCATCTAGTCGCCGCACTAGACGCTGACCAATCACCAGGCGAATTGAAGTTGTAAACACTGGGTTAACGCCAATCATATCAATGATACGCGCGAAGGCCGCGCCTGCATCCTGAGCGTGAAAGGTCGCCAGCAGTAAGTGACCTGTAATAGCCGCTTGAATCGCCGTACGAGCCGTGTCGACATCACGAATTTCACCGACCATCACCACGTCGGGGTCGAGACGTAAAATTGTACGCACATTATCCGCAAACGACTGGCCGTGCGTCGTATCAACCGGAATCTGCGTCACGCCAGGAATATCGAACTCAACCGGGTCTTCTAGCGTTAGAATCTTGCGCGTCGTATCGTTTAACGCATTCAGAATGCTATATAGCGTCGTTGACTTACCGGAGCCAGTTGGACCAACCACCATCACCATACCATGCGGGTGCGAGATAATTTGCTCTAGCTCAGCTTTCTCTTTGTCGCTCAGACCCAGCACGTCCATATTCAACATCTCTGCACGAAAGTTAAACAGACGAATCACAGCATCTTGGCCGTAGTTAGTCGGCACTGTTTCAATACGCATATTCAGCGTGTGGTTAGCATCCTCGTTTTGTACAGACGATGACGCCAAGCTACCCGTACCGCCGACCAAGTTAAATGACCGTCTAAGATCGCCAATCTCACGTACAATATGACCCGACTGAGCAGTTACAGCAGCTCGCGATAGATTAGCTGCCGAGGCAATTGAAGCAAACAGAATACGGTATTTATCATGCGACAGCGTAGCAATCGGGTGCAGAGTGCCATCAATACGGAAACGGATCCGCACCTGAGTACGCCCGTTCTCAAGGTGAATATCCGATGCACCCAACATATCAGCCTGTAAAATCAGGTAGTTTAAAATGTCATCAGGACGCACTTTTTCTAGCTCGTCACTAACCTTTTTGAAGGTATCGCTGTTACCCTCTGATGAAATCTCCACGTTATGGTAGACCACTTCTTTGGGCGGATCATAACGTAGCATCAATGCTTTGAATGACGAGTCTGAAATTAGACGATACTGCACTGAAATCTGATTAGCAGTTGCCGCGTCGTTGATCTCTTTTAGTTTCGATTCTGGCGTCGATAGCGTTATAGCATACAGCGCAGGACTAGTCTCAGTCGGCTTGCGCATCGGCACCATCTTATACGTATACATGTCAGCAATCGACATCATATCCAGTATTAACGGCATGGTTTGCTCAGTGGAGCGCAGGTCAATGTACTGAACACCTAGAATTGCGGCACGGCGCTCTGTATTTTGCTCATCGGTTTCGCGAAAGCGCTTAGCTTGCTCAACGGGATCGTTATACATAATTCTATTTTAGCACAAGCACTACCATTGGTTTATACTATTAATATATGGTTAAATCTCGCGAATTTACGAAGCAGCAGCGCGACATCGTAGTGCTGCTACACAATATCCGATCAGTCCAGAATGTCGGAGCAATCATGCGTACCTGTGAATGCCTAGGTATCAAACAGTGTTACGCTACCGGCTACACGCCAAATTTAGAATTTGCTACCGATGGCTCAAATCTGCCAATCTTGCCACACGTTAAAGCAAAGCTTGAACGCGAGCTGCATCGCAGTGCCCTTGGCGCCGAGCAATTAGTCAAGCTTAGCTATCGCCCTGATATTAATCAATTGATACGGGATCTAAAGCAGTCTGACTATCGTTTAATTGGATTAGAACAGAATCAGCGATCAGTTGTTCTAAGCGATTATCACGCCCCAACTAAAATCGCACTGCTCTTAGGCGAAGAAGTGCACGGCATAACTAGCGACCACCTCGAGCAGTGTGATGATTTAATTGAAATTCCAATGTTTGGCGTAAAGGAAAGTTATAACGTTTCCGTTGCCACTGGAATAGCGCTCTATAGTCTAACTATTTCTTCGTTACCGAAGTTACCTCAATGATAAACTTTAGCGGCGTATTAGCAGGAATAGTACCGTTGCCGCTCTCGCCGTAAGCCTTATCTGATGGAATTGACAGTAAGTAGATACCGCCAGCACGCTTGCCTTCAAGACCCTCTACCCAGCCAGAAATTAGCGAACCATCTTCTAGCTTGAATTCAGTCGGCGTAGCATCACTGCCTTCTGATTTAGTGCTATCAAAAATTGTACCGTTCGGCATCCAACCAGTATAGTTAACCTTCACAGTATCACCTTTTGAAACAGTAGCGCCATCACCCTCTTTCAACGTTTCAACTGCTAGATCTTTTACGTCATCAGCATTAAAGCTAGCCACGCGGTCTTTGTAATCGTCACTGAAAATGCGCTTTTTCTTCTGTGCTTCCTCTTGCTGCTTTTTATACTGCTTCATGTATTCTTCATACTGCTGATTAACCTTGTCGTTGGCCACAGTGTTAGGATCGGTCTTTGGATCGACAGCGCCTAGAATCATCGAGGCGAAGCCAGCAATCGTAAACACCAGCATCATTATAGCAATTACCCAGATACCGATGCGCTGTGCCTTTGGCGTTTTGTGGTATGAACTCATTATTACCCCCTCTATTTCTAGATTACTTTAGCATTTATTTCGGTTGCATGTTTCTCGATACGATGCATTACCGCATTGACGTCATCGATTTTTATAGTCTTGTCGCGGTCGTGAAAATCGATGTGCAGTGTTACATTCTTTGTCGCTTCATCAAGCGCAAAAATTCCCGCTGGTGTTACCGTATATGCAATATGGTCACCGACGTGAGTTAGCTGCTTCTGTACATAATTCAGCACTTGTTCAAATGACGTATTAGCCATTACACGCAAAGTCACATCACGTGACGTTCCCTGGTAACGCATCACTGGCGTATATTCCTTGTCCGTTAGCTGCTTTAGATCAATCTGTTTGGTTAGCAGTATAAAGCCTGCCGTATAATTAGGCAGTTTAAATTCACGTCGCACCTTGCCGTTAAATTCACCCATTACGCCAATCAGCTGGTCGTTCAGATAAACCGTTGCCGCACGCTTTGATTCGAATAGGTTGAGCGAGCTATCTAAATCCTCAGCTTGGTCTAGGCGTACGTACGACAAACTTTCGTGTCCAAATACGTAATTCAGGATGTGTTTCATCTGATAGAACGCCGATCCTTGGCTTTCCTTAGAAGTCAGCACGCCTGCTACCTGCGGTATTTCCGCAGGCAAGTTTGCCTCATCAGAATCCATTTGACCCTGACGATGTACTTTTCCAACCTCGAATAGCATAAAGTCGTCATAGCCCGCCCGCAAATTATCGCGTGCCAACTCAACTAGGTTGGGCAGTAAGCTGCGACGATAGTACTGCAAATTCGGTGAGATTGCGTTGACTATCCTAAATGCCTTGGTCTTATCGTCGCCAACCTTGTCTAGCAGATCGCCATGAATGAATGAATAGCTATAGACCTCGTTACCGCCAGCCTCGCGCAGACGCTTACGCAGCTCCATCTCAACTACATATTGCGAATCAACCTCTGCTGCGCTAAAGTCACGTTGCGGGCTAGTCGCTGTAATAGCATCATAACTGTTTACCCTGCCGATGTCTTCTATAACGTCCTCATTAATATGTAGATCCGTCCGCCACCATGGAGCAGTGGCACGCAACCGATTATCGTCCACGTCTATATCGTCATACTGCAGATTATGCAGAGTCGAGCTAATCAGTTCTGGTGTGTAACCACCGTCAATATGGCCCAGCACATCAGTAACCAGCTTTGTTGGCATATCGAATTTGTTAACCGAAGGCTTAATCGGATAGCTGTCTACGACATTACTAATTACACGACCACCAGCATATTTCTCTAGCATTGCCACTGTACGGAGTAATACTGGATGAGTTAACGGACTTGGCTGACCCTTGGTAAATCTAGTGATTGCTTCGCTAAAGATACCGTGGCGGAACTGTGTGTTGCGTAGATTGTATAGGTTAAAGGTTGCACTCTCGATCAGCACTCTCTTAGTATCCGTAGAGATTTCAGTCGCCTTGCCACCCATTGCACCAGCTAATGCGATAGGCACGCTGTTTTCGCTATTACCCGCCGCAATCACAATATCCTTGTCGGCAAGCTCGATCATACGACCATCTAGTAGTTCCAGTTTTTCACCCGTCCGACCAGCACGCACAACGATATCTGCCGCCTTAGTCGGCGAGGCTGCGATAACCTTATCTAGGTCAAATGCATGCAGCGGTTGACCGGTTTCCATCATCAGGTAATTTGTAATATCGACTGGCGCCGAAATAGAACGTACGCCAACACGGCTAAGCTCGCTACGCATCAGCTGCGGAAGGTCTCTACCGCCGTCGATGCCATCCATAGTAACACATTCATATCGATTGCATAGCGCTGGGTCAGCAATAGTTACCGATATTGCAGCATCGGATTTATTAGCTACTGCAGCACCGTCCAAGTCGTTAAACCACTCTGGCGCCTTGACTTCCTCGTCAAGGATGGCCGCAACTTCACGCGCAAAGCCGATTACGCCGAAGCAATCAGGGCGATGAGTTAGACTCTTATTTTCAACCTCCAATAAATAATCGTCCAGATCAAATACATCAATAATCGAATCGCCTGGCTGAACGTTCAAATCCGTTACATCCAGAATGCCTTCATGCTCATCCCAGAGATCTAACTCCATTGGACTCGCCATCATACCTTGGCTTAATACACCACGTAATTTGCGAGCACTGAGCATTAATTCGTCATTTGTACCATAGGTTTCCGGTACAATCGTCTTTGGCGGCAACCAAACCGCCTTCATTCCAGCATGGACATTTGGTGCGCCACAGACAACTTCGACATAGCCATTTTCATCGCGTGGCACATCTGGCGTTTTACCACCGTCATCAACACGGCAAATATGCAGGTGGTCACTGTTGGGGTGCTTTATGCAGGTTTTTACCTCGACAACCACTGCACCAGCATATTTTGCGTGTAGACTTGTTACACTCTCGATTTCCACCAAGCGCGCGCCAATCAACTTTGCTAGCTGATCAATCGGCGGCACGTTTGCGATATACTTCTTTAACCAATTTACTGAGATAATCATATTTTCTATCCTCTATTTGAATTTCCTTAAGAATGCTAGTTTACCTGACTCGAAATGCCGCAGATCCTCAATGCCGTATTTCAACATCACTAAGCGCTCAAGACCGCCACCCCAGGCAAAGCCACGATACTTAGTTGGATCAATACCAGCCTCCTTTAGTACGTTCGGATGTAGCATGCCGCAGCCCAGCATCTCTAGCCATTCGCCGCCCTTGCCACCACCGCCTAAGGCTGCTGGCTTTTCAATCTGGAATTCTAGACTCGGCTCGGTAAACGGGAAGTAGCCCGGCTGTGTTTTAATATTTAGTTTCTGCCCATAATAGGTCTCAAAGAAGCTCTTCAGTAGCCCCAGCATCTGCCCTAGGTTGGCATCGCGCGATACAAACACACCCTCGATCTGGTTAAAGGTATGATCGTGAGTTACATCAGCATCTTCATTACGGAAGACTCGGCCATAGTGGATTTCCGCAATTTGACCACCTGCCTCTAGCTTTGCTTTGCCTGCCTTTAGCGTGCGGTTTTCCATAGCTGTTGTATGAGCCGGCGGAATATAGCCTTCCTCAGTTCGGAAGGTATCGTAACCGTCGCGTGCAGGGTGGTTAGGTGGAAAGTTTAAACTAGTAAACATATGGTAATCATCGTCAATTTGACGCGCCTCATGACACTCAAATCCCATACGCGTAAAAACATCGACAACATGCTGTAGTTCCAATGTCAGCGGGTGCAAGCTACTGTTGTCTATTGGTAGCAGTGTTGGGCGAGTAAACGACTGCGCCTTCGTATCGACGTCAAATGGCGCCGTCACATCTAGCGGCACTACACTAGCCTCTTCTTGCTGCTCGACATATTTATCAGCTGCTGCCTGAATCTCGTTTTTCAGAGCGTTGATTTTTTGACCAAAAGCGGAACGCTCCTCGACTGGCAATTTCGGAATCTCACGATACAATTCCTTCAGTTCTTTGGCCTTCAATAGTTCACGCGGGTCTTCGCCTGCTTTGATCCGGCCAAGAAGATTAGTTTGAACTTCGTCTAAATTCATACCTATTATTTTACCACAGATAGCAAAATAGCTCTCACACGCGAGAGCTATTTTAGGACTACAACCTATAGACTCCTATAGACTAGGCCTCAAATTCTTCAGCAGCATTATCGCTGTTCTTAGCCATCATACGATAAGCTGACACACCGATAGTCATACCAACAACCGCACCTAGTACATAGACAACGATTGGCCATGCAACAGTTGCAAAGTCGCCCCAATGGAAAGCGCTCAGAGCAACAGCTACAGCTGGGTTCAGGATAGCTGTAGAACCAGCAATCGCTAGACCAGCGAATAGACCAAAGCCAACTGCTAGACCCTTAGCAATAGCGCACTTACGCTTGCTAAATAGAGCATAGCCAGCACCTAGACCGAAGACAACAGTGCCAAGAATTTCAGCAACTAGCGCACCCCATTCTTGACCCTTCTCTAAGCCTAACTGAGAGTGAATTTTTGGCTTGTAGTTATCAGCAATTTTGACACCAGCCTCAGTGTTAGTATCGATACCAGCCATTTCTGCCATCATCTCAGTAGCAGTCTTACCCTTGGTAATCTCTGTTGTGCCCTGGTTCTTTAGATAGTTCTTGGACCACTCTTCAACGCTACCTGCCTTAGCAAAATCAGCTTCAGTTGCGGCACCTTGCGAAACCGCAATGTTCTTAAGTGCGGTGCCTAAGCTAAAGTTAGCATTAACAACACCCGTCATAGCTAGTATAGCTAATGCCGCGCCAACAAACTGTGCAACAATGTATGCAAATGCCTTGACACCGTCAACTTTCTTGTTGATCCATGCAGCAATGGTAATTGCTGGGTTCAGATGTGCACCCGAAATTGCACCAAACACTATAACTAGAACAGCCAGTGTTAATGCAATACCTAGTGAGCCAAAATACTGATTAGTTGCCAGACTTAGAATAGTTGCAGACAGCACAAAAGTACCGAATGCTTCAGCTAGCATGGCAGCTGGATTTAGTGAAGCAAGACGCTCAGTAATGCTACTCTTTTTCGCTTTGGCGTCGTCGCTGACTTCAGGCTCAGCCACTTCTACAACCTCGACAACTTCTTCGACATCATCGGTATCGACGTCAGCCTCAGCCGCAGCGTTTTTACTTTCTTCGGACTTGACGGCCGTTGATTCGTCATTGACGTCAGCAGCTGCTTCGTCTAGGGTCTTTTTCGTTACGCGCGTCTTAGTCTTGGACGTAGACTTCTTTGAAGACGCACGCTTGCTACTTTTCTTTGTAGCCATATTTACTAATCCCTCCTTAATAATTAAACTACAAGCTTAATTTTAACCGCCCAGTGTAATTTTGTCCATAGTTTATCTGACAATAAACTGGTGCATCACATCAGCCAGCTAATGTATGATATAATTTGCTTATGTCAATCATTTATAATGACAACCAAGAGAAGTCAGAGCTGCAGAAGCGTATCACCGCTGAATTACGCGAGAAGCAAAACCGCAGCAGCAAAGTCGAGGGCGATCCTTATCAGCACAAAGACACTTACACGCCTGGCGACGAGTATCAAAAGGATCTAGAGCCCGCAAACATGACTGCCTGGGTATGGATAATTATAGTAGCCATTGCCGTAGGGCTAATTATCTACACAGCGACATTATAAATTACTTATAGACAAGCCATAGGAGGGATAAGTGGAAGAGAAACAAGCCAAGGCTAACGCCGAAGCTAAGCCTGCGAAACAACATAGACTTAACAAGAAACAGCAAAAGACTATCGAATACACCGTTTGGTGTATACTACTGCTAATTGTTCTAGCGGTAGCTAGCGGCACCTATATCATTGCCGATTCAGCCAAGGCGATTAACACCTACCGCGAGGGTATATTTAATCAGTATAGTGATGCGACAAATGGGAAGAACGTTGGTGCGCCAATCGAGCTACGTAAGGTCTGGCTAGCCGACAAGATTAATCCTAGATATCAGAAGACGCTAGCACTCAATGATTCGTACAAGAAACTATTATCTGATATTAAAGGCTACAATCAAACGCGCGAGGCACACGATAAACTAGTCGAAATATTTAACAAAGGTACTGAGGGAACCACAACCCTTTCTAGTAAAACACTCGACGCTGTACAGTCCTACGAGAAAGTTATTAAGTCATATTATCCTAATGAATCGGCACGACTGCAGGCCATGTCAGAACTAGAAAGTAAAGTGGCGAGCAGTATTGATTTTTCCGAAATATCACAAAGTCTTAGCAGGGTACTCCATAGCAATGACGAATGGCTAGACACTGTTCGCAACAATATTAACAGCGAGCAAGATACCTTCCAACAAAAAATTAACAGTATTTTAAATTAGAGCATTACTCTGTCGCCTACTTAGTTATCAGAAAAGCCCGATGCAGAACAAGCGGGCTATTTGATATATTCATATATATGCATACTTGTGCAGATATTTATAGATAGTTTTTATTTTGCAGTACGCTGGCGATGAGGGCGACGACGCGACTTCTTTTCTCTGTTATTTGGCGTATTTGGCGTATTTGAATCGCTAAGCACATTAGGAATGTTAGGCGCGTCTTTTGCATTAGCTAAATCGTTAGCAGTAGCATTGTTCGCCCTAGTCATACTTTTGTCAGGTGACATTGGCGTCGCGTTAACAGCATCTGTCTCGGCGGCTGTTTTGATCGCTGCGAATAGATCGCCGAGCTTTTGCGAGCCTTGTACACCAGAGGGTGAAGTTTTCTTCAACTTCTTCTCTTCCTTCCTGATTTCGCGCTGTGTAGACTTAGGCATTAGATTCTCAGGAGTTTTAATCTGACTACTGATCATTGCCGCGACCTCTGCTACGGGCTTACCATAGGCTGTGCGGCTATGCTGGATAATCTCACTCAGGTGATCCTCTGGCACAGGCGGCCACTTCAGTGTAATACCACTAAAGGCTGGCATCTTCTCGCCCTCGATCATCATACAGCTGATAAAGTGGCGATTATTCATCTGCAGAATGTCATTAGCCGCAAAGTTTGGCTCGAACTGTTGCGCTAGCACTGGCGCATCTTCCGGCGATACACGCATTGATATAATCGTACCAACATTGCCAAAGACTGCATCACGTACAGCATCGGTCATCTGAGATATATACTGGTTCGCAACTGTCAGACATAAGCCATATTTACGCGCCTCAGATAGTATGACCGCAAACGAATCAGTAGCAAAGTTCTGAAACTCGTCAACGTATAGATAGAATGGACGGCGATCCTTAACATCTGGAATATCACTGCGACTCATTGCAGCTAGCTGTATTTTAGTCACTAGGAACGAGCCTAAGATGCTAGCATTATCCTCGCCAATCAACCCCTTAGACAGATTAACGATCAGAATCTTGCCTTCGTCCATAATCTGACGAACATTAAAGCTAGATTTTGGCTGACCGATGATATTACGGATAGTCGGGTTAGCAACAAAAGCACCAACCTTGTTCAGAATCGGGGCGACCGCTTCAGTAACATATTTATCAGTCCAGCTAGCAAACTCCACACGCCAGAACTGCAGAACTACCGTATCTGTTACATGATTAACAACATCCTCGCGGAATTTCTTGTCTGTCAGCATACGCGTAATGTCCAACATCGTAGTATTTGGGTATTCTAGCAACGCCAAAATGGTATAACGCAGAACATATTCTAGACGCGGCCCCCATGATTCACCAAACATACGTTTTAGTGCGCCAATAATCTCCGAGCTAATATTGCTACGCTGCGTCGGGTCGTAAACTTCCATCGGGTTAAAAGCCATTGGATATGCAGTATCCGACGGGTTAAAGTAAACCACATCCTTAATGCGGGAAGGCGGTATAAACTTCAAATTATCGATTGCAAAGTCACCGTGCGGATCAATAATCGCATATCCCTGGTTTTGATAGATATCCGACAACGTCAGTAGCTCTAGCAGACCAGACTTACCTGTACCAGTCTGGCCAATTATGTAGACATGGCGGCTGCGGTCACGCCGGTAGATGCCAAACTGCTTCTGCATACCACGAAAGTTAGTCATACCGAAAGCACTGATCTGTCGATCGTGCTCGTGGTCACCCGTTAGCACAGGCAGGTTAGCTGGCGGTTCTGCTGTTTTGCTGTTGGCCCAGACTACATTCGGAGTTTCGACATTCATATGCGGTAGATGGAATACCGAGGCAAGCTCCTCGATATTTAGAATAAAGCCATCCCCTTCACGGAATCGACGTTCTATGTAGGGTTTTAGATCATCACGGTCAAATGACGGCGTGTGTGCCAGCTTAAAGCCGTTCAGACTAGTAGAGTTAAACTGCTTGAAAGCCGAGGCAACGGCATTCATCTGAATACGCGCACTAGTTTGGTTGCTACCCAGGTAAGCAATGCGGATTTTCACCTTATAGCCCAATTTCTGCGATTTCTTCTCTGCCTCTGAGACACGCATTTTATCGCGATCGCTCATATCGCGTTTGACAGTTTCACCCGCTCCACCTTCAGGTGGTTGCCATAACGCCTGTAAAGCCTGTACAAACCAAATCCAGGCCTCGGACTTCGTTGTCGTACCGTAGCCTTCTTTGTATTTACTAATAAACTTAGCGCTATCTTGCTGCCAGCTATCCGCAACAGGACGAACTAGAATCTGCACCCAAATCTCTTCGTCAGTTTTATCAAGCTTAGTTAATGCCGCAGTGATGCCAGCCAGCGGGTCTACATCAAAATTCTGGAATGTTTTAATTGGAAAGTATTGGTTATCTGTTAGCACTAGCTCGTCGATAGCAGTAACAGGATGCGAATTTGCTGTACTAGCATAGTCCTGTGTCGCTTCATGAATCTGAACAGAGGGATATTGTGCATAAATCTGCCCCTCGACGAAATTCTGCAAATGCTTTGGTACACGAACATAGAAACGAATCTGGTTGCCAACACTAGCAATCTCAAACGATAGGTGCTCTTGCACGCCACCGCTCATTTTTAACTCTTGTTTGTCACGCAGAATTCCATGAAGCGAGGCAAACAGTTGCTCTGCCGATAGCTCCTTTTTATCGTTATCGCGAGGAATTTCAAGCGCAAGTAAAACATAGTCATACGGATCAACAAACTCGGTCTGTTCTTTCTTGTAATTGCGCCACGTTAAGAAGCTAAGGATACCAATAGTCGGTAACCATATATACCACTGCGTAAAGAATGCCAAAAGCTGCTCAATCATCTATTTATAGATTACCAGATTACACCTATAAACTCAAGCAAGATAGCCACTATACTGATTAGCACTTAAGCATTGGCCAGCGTATAGGTTGACTTGTCGATACGTTTGAATTCTGGTCGTGATAAATTCAGTAGAACCGTGGCTTCACGCACTTGGCGCACCTTTAATACGGCTCGCACAATATCTTCGCGGTTCATCGGTCCGTTCTCACGCAGGATATCACTGATCACATCAGTAATGCTACCACGCTTATAGCCGCGCTCAGCTAGAGCGTAAATACCACGACCGACTAGGACAAAACGGTTATCTTTGATTAGCTCGTTATGGATAGCCTGCTTAGTCACATTGTTTCGCTTGAAGTTTTCCGCCTTGACGGCATCAGCAATGTCGTTAAAGTGCATTGGCTTATCATGTTGTTTCAGTACAACATAGATCTTGTCGCGAATATTTCGTGGATTCACTAGCGGCCACTTGACCAGTCCCCACATTCCATTTAAAGTAGCGATGTTTTTGCTGATACTAGCAATAGCAGCTACTTCCATCGGGTGTTCATAGTCACCATCGACGAGTTTATATAATTCGTCAATTGTAACGGGTTGACCATGTTTGCGAAGTGTTGTAACAATAGCGTCGGCGGCCTTTTTAATATCGCGTTCATCCTTATCGGACGATAGGATTACTGCTGCATAATACTTATCGTTTTCAGTAGTGATTACCATCTTACTGCTTAGCTCGGCTAGCAAAGTAACCACTGCGCGACTTTTGACACTGTGATCACCCATCAGACGATCGGCTAGATCATCAATGCGTGCACCACGACCCATCTCGTGCAAAGTCTTAATCAAATCACGCTCTGCACTGGTATAGCTAGGATTCTTATTGTCATCCAGTGAAATTTTGATACGTAGCAAAGTAGCCTTTTCAATCTGACGCACACGTTCACGAGTAATAGAGAGACTCTCGCCCACTTGCTCTAACGTCTCTTTCTGACCACTAATGCCAAAACGGCGATCAATAACCTCTGCCTCGCGTGGTCGCTCAATACCCGACAGGATTCCCTTTACTGCACTACTTAGTTCCTCCTTTAATTCGGGCACATTAGCCATCTGTCTCTCCTGCCTTTCTTCACCTTAATTTGACATAGTAATAATTTTTTCAACTGACATAGATTATACGACATAGTGGATTTTAATTCAAGATTAATGTATTAACGTTTATGCTTAGCCAGCTACATGTTATTATTAGCTATACTACAATATCCATATAGTGATTAGTAAAGCTAACCGACGAATTGATAGAGACGAAAATATCCAGTAATCGCATCCAAGAAGCCTGCTGAGTCGGCTTTACGATTACAGTAAATCCGTTTTGTATCAGATAACGGTACGAGCTTGAACCGCTCGCCGTGGACGCGAAACGGCGACTTAGTAGGTAGTTCATCACTAACTACCAAACTATAAATTTCACCGTCCTCCGCCTCAAAGCTATGTGAAGATGTACGCTCGTCAACCGCATCGTGGCGCAGCCAGCGAATCTCACCAAAATTTACATTCTCCCAATTAGGCAGTACTGAATGTTCATAAAATTGTTCTAAAAACAGCTTGCCCGGACGGGCAGTGATAGTCGCACTATCATCATCTACATTAAAGTAGTTACCTTGATCACTAGACGAATCTGCAGTTTGCTCAACATCAATAGCAGTGATGCAGACTGCCGGCTTAGTCGGTTGTACATATTGTGGCATAGACGCAATTAAATGATCGTATGCCACTCGCGCATCACTAGACATAAGGCCGATATATCTATCGTAAAATGGCGCCAAACGTTCGATGACATGCAAGGCAATGTACATATCATCATCAGCTAGCTGCCCGCTATTTATAATCTGGTCAATTAGAATAATCGCGCGCTCTATACGGATTAGGCGACCCTTAGTTATTGGCCCATACATAACAGCTAGCTGACAATTAATTATAAACGGAGTGATATCTTCAGGTGAATCACCATGATCACCTTGCTCGCTTAAATGCAAAATCGGCTGAGCAACAGCAGCTGTTAGTTGCGACAAAACGCCAGATGAGCCATCCCGGTGCAGTTCAAACAGAGCCTCCGCATTGTTACTATGCGCGTCACGTTCAACCATACCTTTTATTACAATACTCAAAGCATCCGAAAAAATCTCTAGTTCGGGGTATGTTGGATAATTCATTTTCTCTTCGTCGGGTCGCATTGACTGGTCCATATCTGCAATTATATCACCTAAAACTAAAGACCCCGTGACGGGGTCTGAAATTCATAAAACTTTACGCAAGACAGCCAGTGAAGCTTCTCCGTAACAATGTTTGTCCACCACAACAACTCCTTGATTTGGGTACCTCACAGACAGTCTTGCTTGATTAGATAATATCATAAGCCCATTAATTTTTAAATACCCTAGCAAGCGAAAAACTGTGGAAAACTGCGGATTTTGATATGGCGGATCACAAAATATGATGTCAAACTGCTCATTGGGCGGGGTTGTTTCAATCCAGTTGCTAACACTAGTACGAATTAGCTTAGCCTTGTCACCAACACCCAAAGTCTCGATATTGCTAGCAATGAGCTTCTGGGCTGTTTTATCGCGCTCGATAAACGTAGCGCTAGCCGCACCACGACTAAGCGCTTCTAGCCCCACTGCACCCGTACCGGCAAAGGCATCCAGAACATTGGCACCGCCTAAAACTCCCATTGAAGTCAGCTTGTTAAACATACCGCTACGTACCCGATCGCCCATAGGGTGAGTGGATTTATTCACACTAGCGTCAATAAAGCGTCCGCCATATATACCAGATATAATACGCAGTCTAGCCATTCTAATCCTCATTAACACCATACACTGCTTTTGCTGCGCAATAATACCACGCCAGTAGCACAGTGTGGATAATAATAGGCATTAGGAAGTTCTTAGTCTCGCGTGCAAGATGTTCGTTCCAGCCGTGCTCTAGAAAATAACTATACATGCGACGCTCATACACACGATTTACAATGTCTCGGTACATATTAGCTATTCCACCCCGCTCCATAACTTGCTTGCGGTCAGCAGTCGTTAGACGCACCTCGCTAAACAACTGCGGCGCCGACACGAAGGCAACACCTAGCTCGTATAAACCGTGTGAAGTCATTAGACCGTTAGGCTTCCAATATTCCCAATTATTCATAAATTTATCACGAATAGTATCGCCCGGCATAATAAACTTTTTCCAGATATTATCCTGCCCACCAGCATCACCACGAATTTCAGCTAAGCGCTCTTCGTAAGGATAATGGTGCGCCGGCGTTAAACCATCGGTAATAGCATGAGCCAACCAAGCTGCCTCAAAGCTAGCCCGTTCGCGGTTGCCATCATGTAGAGCCTTAATTAGGTTGGCCTCGTTACCGCGGATTAGTTCAATTAGATGATTGTCATTAGGACAATCTGGTCGAATGAAATGGCGTGGCTCGTCATGAGCGGGAGACTTGCGCTTAATGCCGTCCGGCCCATTCAAACCTTCGAACCGCAAAATCTCGCCCGAACGCGGAAACCATGCGCCATCCTTTAGATATTGCTGCAATTTGCGTCTTGCTACACGATCGATTTTTTGGTGTGTACCGATAATTCGGCCACTACCGTGTGTCATAATTGTTCCACTATACATACTAATTTAAAGTTGTAATCTTTTGATACTTATTGATTATATGGTTTAGCTGGCTGTATTTTACCAGATAATTCGGATCAAGGGAAATCTGTCGCGCTGTGCGGTCGGCTTCGAGAGCAGCCAAGTGAATCATCGGTGTGTCGGCCAGATTAGCAATCTGCAAGTTTAAATCACCGTGCTGCATGGTACCATATATTTCGCCTGCGCCGCGTGTCTCTAGGTCAACCTGCGCCAGATGAAAACCATCAGTACTACGTTCGACCTCACGCAGACGCTTGCTAGGCTGTTTTGTATCACTCTGCACCAAGAAGCAGTATGACTGAAATTCGCCACGTCCAACACGCCCGCGTAGCTGGTGTAGCTGAGCCAGCCCGAACTGATCGGCATTCTCTATTACCATGACCGTAGAATTCGGCACATCCACACCGACTTCAATAACCGTAGTAGAAACTAGAATATCTAAATCATGAGCCTCGAACTGACGCATGACCTTTTCTTTACTCTCCGCTGACATCTTGCCATGCAGAATACCTACCTTTGCATCGGGGTAAGACTTAACGACATCTTTATATAGCTCCTCGGCGCTGACCTGTTCCGACTTGGCTGACCCGGCAATCAACCGCGTAACATAATAGACCTGCCTGCCAGAAGCTAGCTCCTCTTTGATTTTTGCCACCATTTGTTTGCGCTCATTCGGTAGGATAATTTTAGTTACGATGACTTGACGACCCTTGGGTAATTGATCGAGCGTAGACACATCTAGATCACCAAAAACAGTTAGCTGCAACGAGCGCGGAATCGGTGTAGCAGTCATAGCTAGCAGATGAGGCAAGTGGCGCTCGTCAGTCTTCGCAAGTAAGTCTTGGCGCTGTTTAACACCAAAGCGGTGCTGCTCGTCAATCACGACAAAACCGAGCCTATGAAACTTAACGGTCGGTTGAAACAGTGCGTGAGTACCGATGATAATATCGACAGTGTCGTTACTAATTTGTTGCAACAATGTTTCGCGCGCCTTGCCCTTAACCGACCCAGTTAGCAGAGCAATCTTTAAGCCAAACGGCGCAAGTAGTTTGTCGAAAGTTTCAGCGTGCTGCTTGGCTAGAACCTCAGTCGGCACCATCACGGCAGTTTGATAACCGTCAACATAGGCTTGATAGGCCGCCGCAGCAGCGACTACTGTTTTCCCAGAGCCAACATCGCCCTGTAGCAGACGATTCATTGGCGTCGGCTTTTCAAAATCCTGCAGAATCTCCCAAATAGACCGTCGTTGAACATCTGTTAGTTTGAACGGTAGCCGACTAACAAATTCTTTTATTCTCGCCTGGTTAAACGGCATTTGGTAGCCGGCTAATTTCTGATTATCATTGCGATTAAGTCTGGCCGCTAGAATTAGCGAAAATAGTTCTTCAAAACTGAGCCGACGCTTAGCCTGTTCTAGTTGAGCACGAGACTCTGGGAAGTGCATAGCTAGCATAGCATCAGCACGACTAATAAATTTGTTACGCCTTACAATATCATCAGGCAGAGTCTCAGGTAGCATAGTAATTAGTGGCCGCACGCCCGCCATCACCTTCTTAGTTAACGATGGCTTAAGGCCATTTCTAACTGGATACACCGGAATGATTTTGTCGCTAGCAGTCGGCAAATTATTAGCGGCCTCGCAAGAAGGACTAGTTAATTGATAACGCCCTCGCTTCAGACCAAAATCACCTGTAAAATAAAAATTTCCACCTTTCTGCAGCTGACTCTGACGGTAACCCTGATTAAACCACACAGCCTGAACTTTGTCGCCGGCGTCATCGACTAAAACAGCATTAGTAACCTGCATATTACGGCGAATATAGTTTGTCTTAATCGATTCGACATGTGCACGAATAGTCACCTTACCCGGCACCATATCAGCAATGCGCTCAGCCGAAGAATAGTCATCATAGGCGCGCGGCAAAAAGTCGATTAAATCACGTACAGTCTCTATGCCAGCAGCATGGAACCGTTCAGCAGTCTTTGGCCCAACACCCTTTACACTTTCGATGGAAGTCCCTAGGTTCACGACTTATCCTTTGCTGGTGTGTTAGGCCGAATAACATGCGCCAGGCTATAAAACACTAAATTAAAGATAAAGCCAGCTAAAGCAGCCAACAGATACGGCAACACTATCCGCGGCGTCATTAATGACCATATTAGGAGTATAGCTACAGTCCAAGCTATCACAGTAGACAACAATTTGCTCTGTATATTTGACCACCCAAAATTAAACTGCACCCAAGAAATAATTCGACGCACAAATTTGTCTGCAGTTGTCACCACACCATAGATTAGCACAACCGGCAGCGCCCAAATAGCAACCTTGGCAATAGGCTGAGCAACACTATATATCCAGCTAAATACTAGACTAGTCTTAGTCGGTGCTTCGTATGGTATACGATAACTAGGTTGATTCTGACCACTGATTATATTGCGGTTCAGATTATCCCATTGACCAGTTGCGAGTAGCGTCAGCATAAAGGCAATACAGATGAGCGCCGCAAATAGCATGATGTTCCCCGTACCGTCAATTAGGCGATAGGTGAACCGCTCGAATTTGCTACTTGACGAAGACAAATTGATTCTTGCCTTTCTTGATTAGGCAAACTTTGTTAATTACACCATCCTCGTGAGTCTTCTCACCATCGATTGAAATGGCATTTTGCTGAATCAGGCGACGAGCCTCACCGCGACTCTTTGCGATATTTGCTTGGATTAGAATGTCTGAGACTGTTTCGTCGGTTGATATTTTAACAGTTGGAATCTCGTTTTCCAGATAGGTCTTTTCAGTATCGGATAAATCAGCAACTTTAGCACCACTAAACAACACGTCAGTCACCTTTTGTGCAGACAGCATGGCATCGCGACCATGGACGATGGTTGTAACTTCCTCAGCAAGACGCTTTTGCGCTATGCGTGCACCAGGATTCTCAGCCTGCTGCTCTGCGATTGCCTCAATCTCGCTCTTATCTAGGAATGTATAAATCTTTAGATAGTCAATCACACCAGCATCATCAACATTTAGCCAGAATTGATAGAACTGATATATCGAAGTATATTTCGGCTCAAGCCAGACCGCACCAGCCTCTGACTTGCCAAATTTCTTCCCAGTCGATTTATTAATGACCAATGGCATACCAAACACGTCAGCCCGAGCGCCCTCTAGTTGACGTATCAAGCGCATACCACTAGAGCAGTTGCCAAACTGATCTACAGCGCAAAGCTGAATAGTAGCACCGTACTCGCGATATAAATGTAGAAAATCATAGCCTTGAATTAGCGAATAGCTAAATTCGGCATAGTTAATGCCCTTACCGCCTTCACCAATACGTTGTTTAACAAAGTCGCGGTCTAATAGCTGTGTCATACTGAACTGCCAACCGATGTTGCGCAAAAAATCAATGTAGTTTATATCCTTAAACCAGTCATAATTATTGACAATTTTGACATCGACACCTCGGAAAATTCGCTCAAACTGACTACGAATGCCAGCAACATTATGTTCAATGGTAGCTAACTCCATTTTTGCGCGAGTTTCATCCTTACCGTCTGGGTCGCCACCAGCCATACCAGTCGCACCGCCAGCTAAGATAATTCCCTTGTGCCCCGCCTTGATAAACCGCAAGCATAGAATCATAGCCGCTAAATTACCGATGGTCATGCTATCGCGACTAGGGTCGGCGCCAAAGTAAAAAGTTTTGCCTGGTGTGTCCAGTTCAGTCAAATCCTCAATCGTGGTTTGTCCGACTAATCCACGCCACTTCAATTCTTCACTTAATTTCATAATATTATTTTAGCACACCACTTCAGCACTACATACAAAGGAAAGACCCCGCACTAGGCAAACTAATGCGGGGTTGGTATCACCAATCCTGTTCAGTAGGACGAGTTGGTTGAAGGGTGCCCGATGGCGCATTATCGCTGAGGTTGCTGCCGTCATTAGCGCTATACCATTCGGCCGCACAAACGGCAAAGGAGCCAACAAACAGTATAATTGCTGCCATCGTGTAAATGATCTTTTCGGCCAAAGGAACACCCTTTTTAGAATCGCTCAGATGAGCCTGTGCAGCAGCAACAGATCCATCATTAAGACTGTCGTTGCTGATGTTCTCCTGGTCGAATGACACCTGATTATCATTGGATCGCATGACCCACTCTCTTTCTCTAGGATTGGATATAAAACTACATAAATCATCGCAATAGAGATGATTTACGATGATAATCGTACCATATTACACCATTAATGTCAATAACGGTTATTCTTATTAGTTCTTATCAGCTGCGACCTTCTTGGCTGTAGTCTTTTTTGTGGCGGTTTTCTTAGCCGAAGACTTCTTTGAAGTGGATTTTGTAGCAGTCTTACGACCGCGGGTCGTTCGAGCACGGGCAGGAGCTTTATCTAGTAACTCCTTAGCCAGTTCTTCCGTAATATCTTTCGGGTCGGTATCTTTTGGTATCTTGACATTCTTGCTGCCATCGGTAATGTAAGGACCATAGCGCCCTTTTAATACCTCGATACCACTGGTTTCAAATTTCTTAATATGACGTTCTGCCTCAGCCTTTTGCTTTTCCGCCCACATCTCACGCGCTTGCTCAAGTGTAATCTCAAACGGCGAAAGTGGCTTAATGCTTACAAACTTACCATCAACCTTGATATACGGGCCAAAACGACCGATATTAGCCAAAATTTCCTCGCCATCTGCTGTACGGCCAACAACGCGCGGCAGGCTGAACATCCGAAGTGCTTGCTCGATTGTCACATTTTTAACAGTAGCGCCAGCAGGCATGTTGGCGAACGTGACCTCTTTGGCGCCCGGACCGTCCTCACGCAGTAGCATTGGGCCAAAGCGCCCTAATCTAGCATAGATATTTCGCCCTTGGGCATCTTGTCCAACCAACCGCTGACCAGCCACCTTGCTACGATCGATGGTATCACTGTCGAGGATCTTGTCATGAAACGGGGTATAGAACTTGCGCAGCATGTCGACTTTATCCATCTTCTCTTCAGCGATATCGTCCAGCTCTTTCTCGACCCCCGCAGTAAATTTATAATCTACAATATCATTAAAATGGTCGTTCAGAAAATCCGCCACCACTTCACCACTAGTGGTTGGAACTAACTTTCCTTTATCGGCGCCAGTCTTCTCTTTGACTACACGGCGCGTCGCCTGATTGTCAGCTAGCACAAACTCAATAACATCGCGTTCCTTGCCTTCAGATTGCCCCTTCTCTACATAGCCACGATCCTGAATGGTACTAATAATAGTTGCATAAGTCGACGGTCGGCCAATCTCAAGCTCTTCGAGCTTTTTCACCAATGAGCCTTCAGTGTAACGTGCTGGTGGCCGAGCAAAAGTCTGTCTAGCAACGACTTCTACAGCAGACAAACTGTCACCAATCTGCAAATCAGGCAACAACTCGTCCTTGCTAGCACCATAGACTTTCAAAAATCCATCAAAGGCAACAACCTCGCCCTTGGCAATAAATTTCTGTTCGTGATTACTAATATCTATAGTCGCAGTGGTGCGATTAATTTTAGCATCTGCCATTTGAGTGGCTAGTGTACGGTTGCGAATTAGGTTATACAGCTTCTGCGCACGTGCATCACCCGGTACATGCTCGCGACGAATATCGGTAGGGCGAATAGCCTCGTGAGCCTCCTGCGCACCAGCAGTCTTGGTTTTGAAATTGCGCACCTTATGGTATTCACTGCCGTAATTAGATTCAATGTATTCGCCAATTGCGGCTATCGCCTGACCAGATAAATTAACACTATCGGTACGCATATAGGTAATCAAACCACTCTGATACAGAACCTGGGCAATGCTCATAGTGCTGCGGCTGCTATATCCTAATTTAGCATTAGCATCCTGCTGCAAGGTTGACGTAGTGAACGGTGGTAGCGGTTTACGTGTGCCAGTAGTCTGTTTAACGTCAGAAACCGTATAAGATTGATCTTTTAAGCCCTCGATAAACTGCTGAGCAGCAGCCTCATCAGGCAACTCTTTATTAAGAGCAGCCTTAACGTCGTGATCATCTTTATTAAACACACCTGTAACTTTGAAGGTAAAATTGCCCTTAAAATTTTCAATCTCGCGTTCACGCTCAACAACCAACTTTACGGCAGGTGACTGCACGCGACCAGCCGACTTGCCGCCCGGTACTTTCTTCCATACTACGGGACTAAGTTCAAAGCCAACCAAACGGTCTAGAATCTGACGTGCTTGCTGGGCATGGACTAAGTCCATATCAACAGTGCGCGGATTCTTGATAGCGGTCTCAATAGCGGGTTTAGTAATTTCATGAAAGACAATGCGGCGTGTATTTTTAGGTAGATGCAAAGTCTCGACTAAGTGCCACGCAATTGCTTCACCTTCGCGATCTTCATCGGTTGCGAGCCAGACAGTATCGGCAGCTTTGACAGCTTTTCTTAATTCCGCTACCGTTTTCTTCTTCTCAGGGTCAACCTCATAAATAGTCTCGAAGTTGTGCGCTGTATCAATGGGTTTTTGCCCATCCTTAGTAGCATGCTTAATTATGCTGCGAATGTGGCCAACACTAGCCATTACCGTATAGTCCTTGCCAAGGTAGCCTTCAATAGTATGTGCCTTCGCTGGCGACTCGACAATCACTAGATTTTTTATTGATTTTTCGCTCATTGCTACATAGTATAACATATTAAAAGCCCCGGCGAGATGCCGGGGCATAGTGGAGTCAAGCGAGCTTAACTGTTATTTTACCTTCTGGACGTAGCCTTTGAAGTCGTTGCTATTGGCGGGTCGAAATAGGTAAATGGGTAGGCTTGATTCGCGGCTTGACTCAGAACCAGATACACCGTAATGTTCTATTTGGATACGGTGTTTGATCTTGTTCTTACCACAGTCGCAAACATTTTCTGAAAGCCTAACGTCATAGCGTGTCAAGTCAAAAGTACAAGGCTTGTCACTAACAGGCTCTTTCCCTCGCATAACTTTAGCGACCAAGTAAACTTCTTGGCCAGGAGTTTTCAATTCCTTATTTAGCTTACTTATCATATCGTCAATCGCAATATTACCAGCCCAGTCAGACAACAACATCTCTTCGATGAGTTTTCCACAATTGGTTCGCTTGATCTTGATATCAGATAAGCAATCGTTAACTTGTGGCGTATAGCTCAAGTTAGCCTCCTTAGTAGTAGGTACTACGACAGATCTCTGTCGCACAGATCACCTCAAAACGAGGTATTTAGCATATTACCACGTTATATTAATAATGTCAATAAAAAGAAAACCACCTGCAATAAAACACAGGTGGTAAAAAGGAACGAGAGGGTGTCAGAACAAGCTAACGCGGTTAAGACCGCAATCAATCAAAATACTGTCTTTGGAGCGTTCATAGCTTCTACCGTCATCACGAGAGATCCACCAACCCACAAGTATAATGATAGGTTCTTTTGAATTATTGCGATACACAACCGCAGAATCACCTACAGCCTTGGAGTTATTGGGATCTTTGCGAAGTATAGGGTACGATTTGCTACCGGCAGTAACTACGATACGATAACAGTTCGCGCTGTTATTAATCATATCCTTAAACTCAATGTTCGTCTTGAACTCATTGTTCTCCTCGGACATATCTACGTTGAGCTGACGGTGGAAACTAACACTATTGAAGTCTTTTACAAGAATCAATGGTACCTCCTTGTTTGGAACGATCTACTGAACAGCAGTAGTCACCGGTTGATATACAACTATTCGCTATTTTACTATATTATAGTGTTAATGTCAATAATGTAGCACTATTTGACACCCCATTGATTGCCACCTAACGGCTGAATATAAGCATTAAGTTCTAACATAGTAAGAGCCGCCATGAAATCAGCTGCGTCGAGATTGGACAATTTAGCCAAGCGATCACCATCATGCTCGCCACTCAGAATCAAATCGTATACCTTCTGCGATTCAGGCGAATCAAAGCGTATCCGCGTAGTCTTTTGCTCTTCTAGCTCGTGGCGGATACCCAAATGATCTAGGACATCTTGGCTAGACAGAATCGGCGCTGCGCCCTGTGCAATCAGACGGTTACAACCGACCGATAATGGCGAAGTAACATTGCCGGGCACCGCCATTACCTCCTTGCCCTGCTGGATAGCGTGACTAGCAGTATTTAGCGTGCCGCTATGTTCACCAGCCTCAATTACAATGACTATATCAGCCAGAGCACTAATCAAGCGATTCCGTTGTAGAAAGTTCTCTTTATAAACAGGTGCATCGGGCGGATATTCGCTAATTATAGCGCCACCATTTTCGACAATTCGTTCTGCTAGCACATGATTAGCATGTGGATGCGGATTTTCTAGACCGTTACCAATTACCGCTACAGTTTTTCCGCCAACCTCCAAGCAGGCGCGGTGTGCTAATGCGTCATGTCCAATAGCCAAGCCACTGACAATAATGACACCATGTTTGGCGAGCTCAGACACCAAACGCCCACTAATTTCGCGGCCGTAGCTAGTAGGCTTACGCGAGCCAACAACAGCCACTGTTGGCAGCGGTTCTGGTATAGTTCCGACATACCATAAGCATTTAGGTGGTTTGTCAATAACTGTGGTACGCTGTAGAAATTTGCTTTCTTGGGGTGATATTTGCTTGATATTTTTCATGTTTTCTTGTAAAAGTGTTGACAATAAACAAAAGGTGTGCTAATATTAACATTGTTATCGAGTTAGTGCAACTAACTAACCACGACAAGCACCTTATACCCCCTATTTTAACACGAATGTGTTAGGCTACGCGCGGATGAAAGTATCTACCCTCCACTTTTCGTCGCATGTTCTATATTGCGGCAAATCAGCGCGTATCTAACCCTCTTGACCGGCGGACCCCATGTTGTGAGGTGGGTCACGCTTGCTAGCAATAGCTACCTTATAATGGGGTGTCGAGAGGTCAAATAGCCCGCTGAATGTAACGATGCCCACCCTTGTTACATCGGCGGGCTTTTTGAGTGGCTATTTACATTACTAATCTTTATTTGTTATCTAACGTGCGCGTATTTGAAATCGCCATTGTAGTCACAACAAATTTACCCACGATAAAATCTTCGACAAGACTTTTAACGATGGGCAGCCCTGATTCAAACAAGCTCTGATCAAGCTGGTTCAGGCGACATAGCACATAGTCGCGTCGGTCGTGCGTAGGCTGAGTATCACCATCATGAGTGGGTGTTTGTCCTGAGCCAATGCGAATACGCGCAAAATTACTGCTAATGGTAGCAATAATATTTTTAATGCCATTATTACCTGCATCGCTACCATTTTTACGGGTGCGAATAGTACCTAAGGGTAACGCCATTTCATCATGAATCACCAATATATCAGTATTGTCCAGTTTATAAAACTGCTTTATTTTTTGAATAGCGTTACCAACTAAGTTGTAATACGTTGTAGGCTTGAGCAAAATAACCTTCTCGCCGCCAATCGAAACAGTCGCAATAACACCGCTAAATTTTGTTTCGTTGCTCCAGCTACTGGCTTTCCATTGCTGCGCCAAATAATCTAGCACTGCAAAACCGAAGTTATGGCGCGTACCAGTATATTCCGCTCCTGGGTTACCTAGTCCAACAATTAGTTTCATATCGCTATTATTATAGCACTACACTAAACTGCCTTATTTACCGCTATAAGGTATACCGTGCGAAATCTTGTATAGATAATCATCAACAGCAGGGTTGCTGCTCTTATGCCCTTTTAGACTATAGAACATTGCGTCCTGTCGAACTTTATTGTCAAAGTTAGATAACATACGTTGTCGTCTAGTTTCATCATCGTACATTGCTGATTGATTTGGCCACACGGAATTCTCACGGAACTTGGAATACTGTTCACGGAGCTTTAAGACGTCGCCTCCGGCACCACCCACAAAACCAGTCGAGCCAGACGTACTATAAGATGGTGTAGGTGCGCTAGCGGCCGGCATAGCGCCAATGTCGCTATTACCAATATTGTCAACAGTTATACTGTTGATTTTCCTGCTAACCGAACGTTCAAAGGAGCTGCGGATTTCCTTGTCGGCACTGGACTTTGCCTGCGGATTGCCAGTTACACGATCTATATAGTTTTCATGTATTGGCTCCATCTTAGCATCAAAGTTTTCCTGATTGCGTCCAGGTTGCGACTTAATCTCACTAATATGCGCAACTTTACTTAGGTCATTCGGGTCTGGGTGATAGTCACCATTGTAGGTGTCCTGTATCTTCTGGTAAGTCTTTTTATCCATATCAACTAGCGGATTGTTGCCTTTAGCGGTTTGCTTGAGCATAGCGTCTATTCGCTTGCTACCACCATCGACAGCAATCTTTACTAGTTCATCCTTAGTATCGCCACTAATCATCGGCATACCCATCCGAGTATCATTGCTATACTGCAATGCGCCCAATGTATTAGCAGCCGCAGCAGACATGCTTCCATTGATGTCGTCTACAGCATTGGCAATATCTGCATCAGTAACACTGTATTTATCACCAAACTGCTCTTGAATATCTTTATTGCCGCGACTTGAGGCGTTTAAAATGTCCGCAGCAGTAACGCTCTCATCACCAGATAAGCCTTGATCCTGATTATACTGATCGGCCTTAGCTTGAGCCGCCATGACAGCAGCAGCTTCAGCACGATGACCAGATATCTGCTGTTGCGACATGCTAGCCAACTTACCTGGACTAACATTAACTGCATCAGTCAAAATCTTTTGATCGATATCAGCCTGGCTAGACACAGTCGGATTACTGCCAGTTAGACCCAGCATTTTATTAAGCGCCGGGGCGCCAACTATAGAGTTTCCAGATTTTGCCATAACAGAAACACCTGTACTGGCAAGCGCAGCCCAATTGTCACGCGCCTGAAATCCAGCTACGCCGCTCGCCTGAATCTGTCGACCACGCTCTGCTAAATGAACCAACAGCTCGTAGTTTTGCTTGTGCGTCATATTAATGCCATCCATTTCAATCAGCGCCTCCCACGTAGCATCATCCAGCTGCTGGCCAGACTTATACTTACCAGTAGTTAGCATATCCATACGATCTTTTAATGGCATAGTTTCAGCGATTGCGGCAGCATTTTTTCTGGCTTTATTACGTTGTCGACCGATCATAGCATCATAAGCGCCAGAACGTCGTCTAATATCAGCCTGACGCGCACTACCCGCTCTGCCGCCAATTGCAGTGCTAGCCGCACCCAGTGCTGTACGAGCAGCAAAGGCGCGTAATCCCGATTTACTCGCGTATTCCTGGCCCATACGGCTAAGGTTTCTAGCTGCACTTAGACGCCCTCGCGCCATAGCACTTCGCCCACGCATTACAGCGTGACTGCCCATGGAATGCTGATAAGCATTACCTACTTTATCACTAGCCTTTGATTTCATCCCTTTGGTTAGACCACCACCAGCCCTACTAATAGCACTGCCAATTCCAGGTACACCTTTTAATATCTTAAACATTATTGCTGGCGCCGCAATCAATGGTACACCCAACACGCCTATCGACATAATTCTAGAGAACAGACTGTCACCTTTAATGATAGAAGAGGCTAGCTGGCTAGCGCCGAACAACATACTAATAGCAGGATATGCAATGAGCATTGATATAAATAAATTCTTCCATTTAACAAACACTTTATTAGTGCCCGGCAATATAGCCATAGCGATAGCAATTGGCGCTACAACACACAACATAACGACAATCGCCTGGCGCATTATCATAATTAGTAGCACCAAACCCATAGCCAAGATAACAAAACCCAACACTGGCAGTATTGCAGCTGTCCCACCAAAAGCAGCTACCCCACCTGCACCAGCTAATGCAATCGCATTGGCGGCTATATCAGCAAACCCAGGTGTATTTTCACCACCAATTGACATACTTGCGCCCCTGAAGAATCCATTTAGATTTGCACCCAAGATATTGCTCATATCGACCGCAACAGCACACAACCACCAAGACAGATTAATTAGGATAGCGAAAACTATTAGCTTTGGCAACATCTTCTTAACGCTGTAATTAGACATAGCACCAAATCCATTACCTGTAGCCTCTGAATATATGATGAATAGAAATACTATAGCTAACACTATATTAGCAATTGGCAGAAAGGTCTGAAAAGCCGCGAAAGCACCACTATTAGTGCTAAATAAGCTGTTAGAATCGATCTCTAGAATCTTTTGCAACACAGTGAACATACCATCACTGACAAACCCCATAAAGCTAGTAACCGGACAAAGTATCCAACCGATATAACGAATTTGACAGTAGCTAGTATACTGTTTATCCTCAACACCAGTATCATTAACGAGGTCAATACATTTGCCATCGCGATATATCTTTCCTTGGTTAGTACACTGCTTCGCCGTTGCCATAATATCGCTAGCATCCTTAGCAGCCCCACCCAATATAGTTAGCTGTTCGTCCTCGCTTTTACCTTGTAGATTGTATTGGTTCTTAAACTTATCATAGGTACACCTAGCTATTGCGTCGCCGTCATTAGCATGACTTTTAACACACTGCGTAACACCCGGTTTTACGTTAGCTGAACATGATTTAAAGCCTTTTGAATTGCTTTTACCTTGGTTTTTACATATTGCATTGACAAGATTATCAACCGATCCGGTCAACGCGTCGCTTTTATTACCAGTATTTAAATCTTTAATGGCTACAGGCTCGTCGCAATCAACCACTAGGTATGTAGACACTAAAGAAAATGGATTATCGTCTGATTTAATATTAATAACACATTTGCGATATGCTTTGTTACCCGCACACACCGCATTCATCGGCCATTTACCATTGCCATTCAATTCATCCTGGACGTACGAGCCAACAGCCCCAGGCTTATCACCTCTAGTGCATTTAGTGTATTCCTTTTTCAGATGCTTGTTGTAAATTTGCGTCCAACCCGCACCATAATTGCCTTGATCACAGACTCGTCCGGGGGAGCCACCAGGAAATCTACAGGTTATAGCAGGCTCTTCCCAATGATCCTTCTTAGCATTGGCAACTTGATTAGCTGTCACAACTATGCCAACCATTGAAACAATGGCTAGCAATACAACAATTCCCTTGCCCCTTTTTAACATATGCTTAATCATATGTTACCAGTTCAGCAATCATTCTTCAACCGACTTATATTAAACTTATTATTTGTTCATGAGGCATCCGACAAACAGCTCACTGTTTACGACGATCTCGTCCACTGGCCTTGTCGCGATTGGCTTTTATCTGCTTTTCGTCGCGAAAGCTAAACTTGATTGGCGTACCAACGTATCCGCCAAAGCTCTCTCGCCATTGCGATTCCAGAAAACGCTTGTATGACCAGTGTAGATATTTCAAGTTTGCACCATATATCACGAACCACGGCGGGCAGACATCTGTTTGCACAACATAGCGCAGCTTTGGATGAGTGTTCTTTAGACCAGCGGGCGGATGCTTTAGTAAACATTTGTGTAGACAATCATTGAGCTTGCTAGTACTAACAGTCTGATTGCGCGTCTCTTCAATTTGCATAACAAGATCAAATATTTTTGTGACGTTTTGACCTGTCACTGATGAAGTGAAAATTAGCGGTGCCCATGGAGCAAAGTCAAAGGTGCGCGCAATTTTAGGTGCTAATGCGTCACGTGTGTAGGCGTCTTTACCCATTACAATATCCCACTTACTAACCACTATAATTAGACCCTTACCTGCATCCATAATCTGACCAGCTAGCTTGGCATCCAAGTTAGTGTTTAGCTCGTTCACGTCCATCAATAGCAAGCATATGTCAGCTTCTTCAATCGCACTAACCGTACGCAAGACACTGAACTTTTCGATACCTCGCTCAATCTTACCACTGCGTCGTACTCCCGCCGTGTCTAACAGTTGAATCGTCTTGCCATGATATCGAACATCGATACGGTTAATATCACGCGTAGTACCCGCAACTGGCGCAACTACAGCCTGCTGTTTGTTCGCCAAGGTATTAAACAGATAAGATTTTCCAGCATTTGGGCGACCAATCAGAGCAACTTTTATAACATCATCGACGTCTTTGCCGTGAACATGCGGAATACGTGCCATAATTTCGCGGCTCAAGCGCTCTATGCCGCGATTATGCTCGGCTGAAGTTAGAACAATATCAGACTGTTTAATGCCGAGGCGCAGGTAGTTCTCTAACGGAAAATGTTCTTTAATGTCAATTTTGTTGAGGACCAGTAGTACCGGCTTCTTGTGGCGCAGAATAACCTTAGCTAGGTCACGATCGTCTTGCGTTGCATCTTCGGTGCAGTCCTTCATAAATAGAATTAGATCAGCACTGTCAATAGCGTCGTTAACTTGGTCTTGGATGGTGGTTTCAAACTCATCCTGCGGGTCATCCTTTAAGCCTGCGGTATCAATTAATATATACGAGCCATCATTATTATTAATGCGTCGATAGATAGCGTCACGAGTAGTACCAGACTCACGTGCAACAATCGCATCCATCGAACCGACTAAACGATTGAAGATAGATGATTTGCCGGCATTAGTACGACCGACAATAGCTACTATGGGAAGTTTTCTATTTGACATGATATACAGATTATATCATGAAAACAGCTTAACGTCATGCTAAAATGGCTAAAAACTCATCGACTAGACCTTGCAGCTAGATATCTATAGCTCATCTCGTTTAGCGGACATGAAATTGCCCCAGCGACGGAAGAAAGCAATGATAGTCTTCATAGGTAGCTCGACAAACATATCCAGAAGACGCGAAACTATATTGACTTTTGAATACGTCTCGCTGATATAACGCCCCACGGCAACAAATGGCATATACAAAAAATCCCTAATCACCGTAGCCGTAGTTTGCGCCTCTTCGCCAACCTCAATCTCACGAATACGTCGACTCAAGCGGAAGCCTAGGAAACTAGCAGTTGAAATGAATACAAAGAAGATAATAAGGTGGATCCATTCGAACCGCGCAAACTTTATTAGTAACCACGCCACACCCGAAAACACGCCGACCACAACTAAGAAATATAGGAAATTATAAGCCTTCGAGAAATGGCGTCGGTTGCCAGTAATGAATGGCCGTTTGGGTATCGGCGAATAGAGAATACGTGTCATCTCGCGCGTTAAAGCTTTAGTATTGCGTTGATCCGGCATCATGAGTGTGGCACGCAGTAATACCATGTACAACGGCGGCAGCAGCAAGTTAACACATAAGGCAATCCAAACTACCTCACCATGCACAGCCAGATCATACGGCACTTCAGCGGCAATCCCGATAATAAATTTGGTAATAATCAAGAAGACGACACTACGGATAATACCACGATTAACCTCGCGGTTTACGTCTAGATAAGTCTTGTTAATAGCAGCAGTAAACGGGCCAAGGAACGTCTTCTCTTCGAGTAAGTGTTGACTCAAGCCATCATCGTCAACCATAGTGCGACCGAGAATACGGAAGGGTGCACCGTTACGATCAATAATACGGACCAGCTTGTCGTGTAAATCTGATTCAAAAATACCGTCTAATTGCTGGTTAAAGTTAGCATATGCAGCGGTAGCAGTCGGACTAATCTGATAGCGCTCCATCATATTAAGGCGAATAGCTTCCTCAGCGAGCTTTAGTAGCGCCTTCTGTGTCGCCACAAACAGAGTGGCCTCGTAGTTAACAAGCTTGTCACTTTCACCTATTTTTTCTTTGTCTATGGCGGTTAGAAAATAATTATATGCTACGTCCGCTAGACTCAGTTGCTCGCGATGATCACGCAACTGATTTTCGATAGCAGCAGACAATGGCTTAATCACCCAACGTTCAATTTGAGCACGGTTGTATCTGTCGATCAGTCTACCCTTGAGCTTAACGGCGCTATGTATACGTTTAGTAATAATATCAATGGTGGTCAAGCTAATTGAATCGTTCTGCAGATAGCCGGCTAATGTTAGTTCGATAATCAGATCCTCACCACAACGTTTCAGAGCGCTATTATTTGACACCCAAAAATATTTATCAATAAAACGCGCTATCGCGTGCATTAATAACAGGTTTTCTTGGGCGTTCTGACTAGCGTTTCTAATGCTCTCATACAATTCGGTTAGTGCAGCACCAGTTTCCTGGACGTGTAAAGTATCTTCTTCGCCGCTGCGATTGGCATCATGTAGCCCCTTCTGCTTTTGTTGATCGGATAGCTGGATTGAGCTAAGCTCGTTTGCAAAAGCTAAAGCTAGCTGATTAGGCTGTTTCATATAGATATATATTAGCACAACCAAGTATGAACGGCTAAAATTGCTAATCAAAAAGTCACCCCTCTCTAAGAAGTAGGTGACTATACGGCGAATTATAGATTCATATGTCTATACACTCTTAGCGATCTGGCTAATTTGTTCGTTTGTCAAGCGATCGTTAGTATTGATAGTGTAGACCATACCATCTTTAACAAAAGTAGCCTTGTCGTCGTAACGGTAAATGTTTGTACCGCCTGCACTGATTTCTTCATAGGACAAATTGTCGCTACCGCGGCTACTAGCTTTGCTACGTATTGCACGTTCAGACTCATTCGACTGACGTTGGTTAACACTGTAAGTTGAGCCACTGCTATCACGGTAGCTAACAGTAATTTCACCATCACTATATGCAACTGGGCCGCTAATATGGAAGCCATTTAACGCAACTGTTGGTTTGACACTAATACCAGCTTTGCTAGCAGCAACACGCACCTGAATATTAGGATACGTAGCATAAACACCATAGCCGCATAGAATAGCTAGAGCCGCAACAGCCGTTGCGATGGCTGGCATACGAAAAGCACGCTTTCTACGCAGATGGACTGAACGCTTTGCTGCTCTTAGCTCTTCGTCAACTTTGCTCGACTGCAGTGTATTGCGTTCTTGTTGGATTAAAGCGTCAGTTACAGCATTAGCTAATTGGTCAATCTTCTCATCTGACAAAACTGGACTAATATTAGTCTGAAGGGTTGTTGATATATCATCTGAAGCAGCTGTGTGAGCATTCGACAATGCTTTATTGTAGACATTCTTGACCTTGTGAGTCGAAATTGGCGTATTAATAGGCGCTGTACTATTAGCAGATGTACGATACGCGCGTTGGACTGGTATAAAATTATCAATAACCTGGCCACTGGTTTGCGCCCGCTTGGTAGCTTGCAGGTTAGCAGTCTGTCGCTTAGTTAGAACTGGTTGTACGAACGCATTGGATACTGATGCCGCTTCAACCGATTTAGACACAGTAGCCACAGACCTAGCTAAACTAGGCATAGCATGATGGCGCGGCGCAAAGACACTACGCACAGGATTCACAGTAGGATTACTAGCATGACGGGCACAAGACTGCGCTTCCTTACGGATTTGTGCAATATGATGACTGCGATCTTCGCGCAACGCCAGCGGTTCACTGTAAGTCTTGCCCGCTAGCTCACTACTAGGTTTTCTGACATAACGACGATTCAAGGTCACAGAACCCTTTGCGCGACGTCTAGAAACTGTGTTGGCAACACCACGAATGCGCTGTCTAAACTGATTCTCAGCCTCTGATATAGGTTTAATCTCGCGTGGTGCACCACCTTCTACGTAATTACTAATCCAACTCGGCAGATTACCGCTAGCAACAGTTTTAGCCGCATGCTTAATCTCTTTAGCGCTCTTCTTCACCGGTTGAACGGTAGCATCAGCAACAGCATCACCCAATATAGCTGCACGCTCAGCGGCGATTTTCACTTGCTCGTCATGAAGTGAGCTTGCAGCAACAGACGGACGCAGATCTGCAAAGTCATCGGTCGGCCGCTGCTCAGCTGACTGTTCCTTGATTCTTAGACCAGTGGTCGCGTCATAACGCTGACCATTGATGATTACAATCCCCATTAATCCTCTCTTTCTCTTTAGCTATATTTTAACGGTTATGCTCCAATAGTGCAAGTGCTTGAAACAACGGCTGTTTTAGTTTACTATAATCACTAATAAATAATAGATATAAGATAGATAGGAAAATATGGTTGATGACAATAAACGGCGGCGAAAAGAGCTAGCACTGCGTTTCTTTACTTACGGCGTAATGACAATTGCAGTTATTGTAGGCGTGATATTTTGTGTAGCTTGGGCGATGGGTTATCGTTTTGATCTGCGCTCAGGACAGCTATCACAAGTTGCACTACTACAATTCAACACTTACCCAACAGGTGCTTTGGTCAGCGTCAACAAAACTAACTTATCTACACACACGCCGACACGCGCCAATGTGCGAACTGGCAATTTAACAATTACGATGCAGAAAGACGGCTACCGTGCGTGGTCAAGGCGAGTTACCACTGCGCCCAGCACCGTGCAATGGCTGGATTATGTGCGCTTAATTCCCGAGAAAATTTCAACAAAGTCAATAAAATCGTTCAATAACTTGTCAGACGCGAAAGCGTCGCCAAATCGCAAATGGTTAGCACTCATAACCAACAGCGGTTCACACAGTCTGACCTTACTAGACATATCTAATCCCGAAAACGTCAAAACCAGCGAAATTAAGTACAATGATGATGTCATCAGCCCCACTCCCGATGGCGTCAGCGAGAGTTTTACAATCGTCGAATGGGATAGTAGTTCGCGATACATATTAATTAAACATAGCTATGGCGACCAAACAGAGTATATTAAGGTTGACCGTCAAGACAGGGATAAGACACAGAATCTGACCCGCGATTTTGCAATGAGCCTAGTCAATCCACATTTTTCGGGTAACAGCGGCAACGTGTTTTACGCTTTAACCGATGGAAGCATCCGTAAGCTAGATTACGGCGACAAGTCGGTTTCTACACCACTAGATAACAATGTGACTGAATATAAATTATATGGCACCAGCCGATTAGTCTATGTATCAAAAACTACCGAAGACAATAAGCCCAAGCAAACCGTTTCTATCTACAACGATGGCAAAGTACAGCAAGTCAAGCAGTTCAAAGACGACAAACCAGTACATGTTGCATTCACGGAATACAATAACGAAGATTACTTAGCCTGGTCACATGACGGCAAAATAACACTACTACCTAATCCACTAGACGAAAGCAGTTTATTAAACGGTGGTAGCGAGCACGCCGAAACCGGCAAGGATAATATAACAACCCTAGACATGAATGCTGATTGGGTGAAATTTAATAATAGCGGGCGCCTGTTACTAGCTGGTAAAGACAAAAAAGTACTAGTCTATGATCCAGAGACAGACAGCCAATACCAGCTAAGTCTTAGCCAATCAGGCGAGCCATTCTTCATTGATGATTATCACATTGTTGATCAGAACAATGATGAGTTAACCATTATGGACTTTGACGGCACCAATCGCCAACACGTTGTATCTGGTCGTCTACCCGCAATACTATCTAACGACAATAAATACCTATTTAGCTTAGACAACATCAGCGGCGGCGTTGTTTTACAACGTAGTAATATGACAGCTAATTAAAAACCAAATATTTTTTCAAGTAGCGTTTTAGGCTTACCTGTAATGCTGGTGGCTGCAGTTTTAACTTGAACATTATCACTGTTTATTTCAGTGTCACTATCATTAGGATCTGGATAAACTTGTTCACCGATAACCAACAAACGGTTACGAGTAGTGCCTGGCGGATCGCAGGTAATTAGAGTAGCATACGGCTTATCACTACCGAGATTCAGCTGATCCAGCTGCGTCGGCGATATAACCTTAATCTGCGCAACTTTGTAAGTATAACGCTTACCACCGTAATCAAGGTAGAATAAGTCACCATTAGTCATGCGGTTTAGCTGAACGAATACAAATTTATAATTACCTGGTTCAAAAAAGTCAGCACTACTATGCCCTAGAATTACTGTGTTACCCTTCTGCCCCGGTATAGCGTCAGCATTAGCACTAGCAATCGGATAGTGTATCGGGCCATTTTGCAACGCACGTTGCGAACTTTGTTCACTCAAGTCAGTCATGCCGTATGTAACTGGCGCGTTAACATTTATTTTCGGAATAATCACACGAGGTTCTGTACTAACAGGCTGGCCTTCACCGGTGCCAATAATAATTGTCTGGTTAGATGATGTGCCGGGACTGACAAAACTAGCTAAGCCAGCCATCCATTGACCATTGAACTGCAAGAAGGCGACAACCAGTAGCGCAACCAGCCCTGCAAATGCTGGCCAGAACCAAATACGTTTGCGCAGTTTAGTAGTACTAGCTTTCACTTTGTCGGTAATCTCTTTACGAAGCGCCGCCTGCACTTCGTTCTGATCAAGCTTACCATCGGGCTCTTTCTGATCAACCACACTCGCTTTCTGCTGTGCAAACTTCTTGTACTGTTGTTGCAATGCGGCAACATAGTAGCTCTCGTAGTACTTTTGATAATACTGTTGCCATGCTGTATGGTAGCGCCTTTGCGCTTCGGCAATTGCAGACGCCTCCGCCTGTCGCACAGCGATCCGGTGAGCCGCCTGTTTAATCTCAGGTGTCATAGCACGATTTAACCGTTCTGTATACGAAGTAGCCGTATGCGTATCTGCGTACTGACTATTCTGCGGTAGATCGGTTGTTACAGGCTGGACATTATGATTTAGAGACCCTGCTCCACGATTATCACTAGTAAAGGTAATCGTTGGATTACTGGCGCTACCACGGCTATTCATAATGGCACCATTAGGCGTTGGTAATTTAACCGGCGGCAACGCCATTGGTTGCTTAATCGACCGGGGTACAGCTGCAGGTCGTGGAACCGATACCTCAACCATAGGTTCTTGCGAGCGCAGTTTTAATGCTGACTCAGTAGTCGTTGACTTACGCAGAGATGATACAGCTGACTTCCCAGTTTGGCTCGTATGTCCTTTGGGTAACACTAAATGGCGTGAATCATGATAGATATTGAGTACATGATCACCACTTTTTTGCCCTCCCTGATTATTCATTGACTATATTTTACCACAGCGCGCAGAATGGTAGTATACTCGCCTAAGCCATATAATTCAGCAACGAATAGCAGAAGTCATACGGCTGAGGCATTCTGCGATACTGTTGGCACGATATAAGTATGTAGGCGCGGTAGATAGTTACAGCCACTACTGCACTAATCGTCTTACTCAATATTCTACATGTAGCTCCGATGACAAATTATTGACCATGCCTGCAGAAGTGGACGTAATATTCTCAGATTACAGCATTTCACATCGGGTGATACTTCTTTGAAAATACATCTGGCATCAAATAGCCAATTGCTTTAATAGGTATAATATCACAACGATTAACATAGTGCGTGCCGATATATAAGCCTTCAACTGGCATGTCCGTTATTCCATTCAGACGCATAGCTTCATTCAGTATAGCTTAGATGGTGTCGCCTCATCCTACATCAACAATCACTAAGCGCTCAGTATCCAATGAATAGAATTTTCTAGCATATTCATACGACTCGCGCAATTTCTTAATTTAGCTGGGCTTTCGTGTTCTTGATGTCATCCAAGAGAGCCTTATAGAAATCTTTATCACTACGCATGTTGAGATTTAACTCGCTACATGGATAGCCTTTGTCGAAGAAAATTAGTATATCTCACGTCGCTGCCCATTCATTTCACCCATACAGAATGATCTACAGATCGCCCCAGCATTGTAGTCAAGATCAGAGCTTGTAGCCAATAAATAAGCTAATGCACGGAATACACAGTGACAATTAAGCTCCTCAGCAAGCAATCACAATAGCTGTTCAAACCATATATCTATATGCAATATCATTTCTTAGCAACCAAGCGAAATTGCTTCTCTTCTGACTGTATACGACGCAACAGTATAGTGTCAAATGTATCCAACGTAATACTACTAATTTCTGTACTATCTAATTTCTTTAGGAGACGTCGACTAAAGAGATCACCCCAACACACATCTTAAAATAGGTATTCATAAATCTACCTGTAATACTCCTTTAATTTATACTTATTGGACACATAATATAACATATGAACACAAACTCTGGCACACATAGACAATAAACAGATAGATGCGTTAGTAGCAAATATCGTACCTTGACTTTCTGGAATAGTTATTGAGATATGGTAATATGGTAGCATGATGGTAGCAAAGTGCTACCATTCGCAACTATCGAGAGGATGTGGTTAAGATGAGTAAGTCTCATCATGACAAGAAAAAACTAACCTTACAAGACATAGAGAAAGGCTATCGACCAGTAATACATCGCACAGTTGAGCTCAAAGAGAGCATAACTTGGCTAAGTCAGCGTATAACTAAAATACACATTTTATACGCCTGGAGCTATAGTGAAGAACTTTGGCGTGCCGATAAAGTCACTGGATTCACAGAGGACAATAAAAAAGTATCAATGTCAACATACCGCGAGTCTGACGGTCTTAATGTAAAGTTGAAACAATCTGCCTTGTCTTTGCACAAAGGAGCTATCGATACAACGAATACTCTTAGTATTAGCACCAACTGCATGCCCGATAATAAGCCAACATCCAAATCAGATGTCGGCGTCGGCGACGTAATTCGTCGAATTATCGAGAACAATCGCGAGCAGTCTACAGTGAAAGAAGAAGATATCCGTATAGAGAAGGTCAAACTCAAAGGTCAGTTTGCTCCTGTTGTTAGCAGAAAATATGCTCACGCGCAAAAGGAGGCTATAGTTAAGAGAAATATATCGAACATCGCTGCTCGTAAATAATCACATTCAATAGACGCTTCGGCGCCTAGCACCTTATAGGGCTGGTCATTACGACCAGCCCTATTTACTTTGATAAAAACCAGCTATTTCAGCTATTTATTACCCTTGCCGTCACCAATTTCAATCTTGCGACTGTCTGGTAACTGCGCCATTGGTATAGTTATAATCAGCTTACCGTTTACTAGGTCAGCCTTAATATCCTCTTTCTTTGCACGAGTCGGCAAGCTAATTGAACGGTAGAAACTGTTACTACTTTCGCGAATGACATATTTCTTGCCTTTATCTTCTTCCTTTTCGTGACGCTCGGCACTGATAACCAAGTTATTGCCATTTACCTGAATATCAACATCTTTGCGATCAAAGTTTGGCAGATGCGCCTCGACAACTAGATTATTGCCCTGCTCATAGACATCCGTGGTTGGGATGTTGCTAGTCGTATCTGGCACAAATAGATCGTCGCCGAAAAATTGACGTTGCAAGGCGTTTAATTCCTCAAAGGGATCATACTTAACAATATTGCTCATATTCCTCCTTTATTTAAGAGTCTAATTACGCGATGGTTTGACGGTGATTATATCTATATCTTTTAGTTCTCTCAAACCATCTATGTATAGTTATAGTCCGTTGGCACTCTAATGTCAAGAGTGCCAGTCGTAAGCATAATTAGCCGTCGAATCTATTTATAATAGTTTATCAAGCTCCTCAAAGTATGATATAATACTAGCGTCAACCATTTGGGCGAATGGCGGAATTGGTAGACGCTGCAGACTTAAAATCTGCTGGCATTATATGCCGTGAGGGTTCAAGTCCCTCTTCGCCCACCAACGAAATTATTATAAGTTTATGACAAAATTATTTACCCCCGTAAAGAACTGGTCACTAGATGTTACAAAAATGCAACCAGCAACGCGCTGGCTATTTGCAGCAGCGCTGATTATAGTTCCGATCATGGGGCTATTTTTATTGGGTCTTGCTATAGACTGGCTTCTACGAGAATATGCCAAATTTGCCTATGTAGGTATAGGACTAGGCATTATTTGCTCGCTAACATTATTGGTTTGGCAAGGACGCAAGATGCTTTACGTAGACAATAGTTGCAACAATAGCGCAAAAACGTTGCCAAAGAAGGATAAGGCAGCTAATATCGCCAAGACAACTAAAACCGCCAAGGTAGCCAAAGCAACAAAGCCAATAAAGACAACCAAAGTAGTCAAAAGTAACTAAAGATTCTAAAAATTCTAAAGAAAAAGCCAATAAAAAAGAGCCCATATTCTGCGATTTGCTTGACTTCGATAAAGAGTACACCGAAAAGGACATTGTCCAATCACAGAAAATATGAGCTCAAACCTCAGTAATTCAGAAAGACCGCAGCCGAACAGTTCAGTCAGGAAACCTGACTCTCACTAACGCCGTTGTTAGGAGAGCCAGGTACTTCCTGCTGCGTCAGCTACTTCAAGAGTCTCATTTATAACGCATAGACTTTGTCTAATTATACAAATGAGTTATTCCTGAAATATACATCAACCCACCTATTACGGTGGAATATATTACCATATTGACTAAGCCGTGGATTATACATCCTAGCTAGTACGGTGGAATATATATTACCATATTGGCCTCCTTAGTAGACCGTAGATGT
>ERZ1023974.32-NODE-32-length-103216-cov-29.324347_pt1 | contig 103216 bp, 97 predicted proteins | sample MGYA00380432_ERZ1023974 | MGnify/ENA primary metagenome ERZ1023974 (study PRJEB33179, sample SAMN07449058) | human gut metagenome | biome: Human-gut; feature: Human associated habitat; material: Faeces | host: Homo sapiens | place: India:Kasaragod | collected...
CGGAGATGATGTGGCTGACCACCATGAACCCCGAGAGCCGCCGCCTGATCAAGGTGCTGCCCACGGATGTGGAGGAAACGGCCCGGGTGTTTGACCTGCTGCTGGGAGATAACCTGGCCGGACGCAAAGAACATATTGCACAGCATGGCGCAGAATATCTGGATGATCTGGATGTTTCTTAACCTCTCCGTCATCCCTGCGGGATGCCACCTCCCCTGATAGGGGAGGCAAGCATACCGGCATCTGTTTGGTGAAACTTTACAAAATCGCAGGGCCTTTCTTGGCTCCCCTGTCAGGGGAGCTGTCTGCGGAGCAGACTGAGAGGTTTTGTGCCAATAGAGGACCTTATAATGGCAAAACGAATAACCAAAAAAACGACCAAGCCTGTCCGCCCGCAGCTGGGCGACGGCGTTGAGATCCTGAATGCGGGCAGTGTGCTGGAAGATCCCATCACCAGCACGCTGGAGACCAACTATATGCCCTACGCGATGAGCGTCATCGTCTCCCGCGCCCTGCCCGAGATCGATGGCTTCAAGCCCGCCCACCGCAAGCTGCTGTACACCATGTACGGGATGGGTCTGCTGAAGGGTGCCCGCACCAAGTCGGCCAACATCGTGGGCAGCACCATGCACCTGAACCCCCACGGTGATGCCGCCATCTACGATACCATGGTGCGCATGGGCCGGGGCAACGAGAGCCTGCTGGTGCCCTTTGTGGACAGCAAGGGCAACTTCGGCAAGGCATACAGCCGGGATATGTCCTGTGCCGCTGCCCGTTATACCGAGGCCAAGCTCGAGGGAGTTTGCGAGGAACTGTTCCGGGATATCGATAAGGAGACCGTGGACTTTGTGCCCAACTACGACGGCACCACCACCGAGCCGACCCTGCTGCCCGTGACCTTCCCCACCATTCTGGCCAACAATACCCTGGGCATTGCAGTCGGCATGGCCTGCAACATCTGCTCCTTCAATCTGGCAGAGCTGTGCGCCACCACCGTGGCCCTGATGAAGGATCCCAAACACGATATCTCCACCACCATGCCCGCCCCGGATTTCGTGGGCGGCGGCCAGATCCTGTACGATGAGGCCCAGATGCGGGAAGTCTATGAGAATGGCCGGGGCAGCATCAGGGTGCGTGCCCGGTACAATGTGGTGCCCGGCGAGAATATGCTGGAGATCACGCAGATCCCGCCCACCACCACCGTGGAAGCCATCATGGACAAGATCGCTGAGCTGGTCAAGGCGGGCAAGATCAAAGAGATCAGCGATATGCGGGATGAGACCGACCTGAACGGCCTCAAGCTGACCCTTGACCTCAAGCGCGGCGTGGATCCGGAAAAGCTGATGGCCAAGCTCTACAAGACCACCCCGCTGGAGGACAGCTTCAGCTGCAACTTCAACGTGCTGGTGTCCGGTCAGCCCAAGGTCATGGGTGTGCGGGAGATCCTGCAGGAGTGGACCGCTTTCCGGATGGAGTGTGTCCGCCGCCGCACCTACTACGATCTCCACGGCAAGGAAAAGCGGCTCCACCTGCTCAAGGGCCTTGCCGCCATTCTGCTGGATATCGATAAGGCCATCCATATCATCCGCACCACCGAGGAGGAGACCGAGGTGGTGCCCAACCTGATGATCGGCTTTGGCATCGACGAGGTGCAGGCCGACTATGTGGCTGAGATCAAGCTGCGTCACCTGAACCGGGAGTATATCCTCAAGCGGACGGGTGAGATCGAACAGCTGGAAAAGGACATTGCCGACCTGAACGATATTCTGGCAAAGCCTGCCCGCATCCGCCGCATCATCATCAATGAGCTGAACGATGTGGCCAAAAAGTACGCCCAGCCCCGCCGCAGCGAGATCCTGTATGATCTGCCCGAGGAGGAGAGCGGTGCCGAAGAGGAATCCATCCCGGATTATCCCGTTACCGTGTTCTTCACCCGTGAGGGCTACCTGAAAAAGATCCCGCCCCAGAGCCTGCGCACCGCCGGTGCCCACAAGCTGAAAGAGGGCGATGAGATCATCCATCAGGTGGAGACGCGGAACAACGTGGAGGCCCTCTTCTTTACCGACAAACAGCAGGTGTACAAGGTGCGCCTGAACGAGCTGGAGGACGGCAAGGTGGCCCAGATGGGCATCTACCTGCCGGGCCGTCTGGGAATGGATGAGGGCGAGAATATCCTCGCTATGGTCATCACGGGCGATTACAGCGGCTATGTCCTCTTCTTCTTTGCGGGGGGCAAGTGCGCAAAGATCCCGCTGGCCTCTTACGCCACCAAGCAGAACCGCCGCAAGCTGCTCAAGGCCTACTCCGACAAGGAGCCGCTGGCAAAGCTGCTCTTCCTGCCCGAGGACACGGAGCTGGCCATCCGCACCAGCGCAGGCCGGATGCTGCTGGTCAACACGGCGCAGATCGCTGCCAAGACCACCCGCGACAGCCAGGGCGTTGCTGTTGTGACCCTGAAAAAGAACCAGACCATTGCATCTGTCGTCCCGGCGGAAACGCTGGAGCTTGCCAACCCCCACCGCTACCGTGTCCGCAGCCTGCCCGCCACCGGTGCGCTCATCCGCGCCGAGGACGAGGGGGAGCAGCTGAGCCTGCTGTAAAGGGCAGCGTGCTCGCCCTCTCCGTCAAATCCTGACGGATTTGCCACCTCTCCCAAAGGGAGAGGCAAGAAGCGTTTCCTCTACGTCCTTGGCTCTCCCTTTGGGAGAGCTGTCACCGCAGGTGACTGAGAGGGCGAGGACGCTGGCGGGGAGCGCCTGAGAGGGTTTGTTTTCACAAAGAACATGATGATATGCAAGAAAGGACGACCCAATGCAAAACATCGACCTGATCTGTATTGGTAAAATGAACGCAAAATATTTTGCCGAGGGCGTGGCAGAGTACCAGAAGCGTCTGGCTGCCTTTGCGGCATTCCGGATCATCGAGCTGCCGGAGGAAAAGATCGAGGAGAAAAATGCCTCCGATGCTGTGGTGAAAAAAGCACTGGAGAAGGAAGGAAAAGCCATCCTCTCCAACGTCCGCAAGGGTGCTGCCATCGTTGCCATGTGCATTGAGGGCAGGCAGATCTCCTCCGATGAGCTGGCGCAGTTCCTGGCCGACCGCGCAAACAGCGGGGCAGGGGATGTGGCGTTTGTCATCGGCTCCTCCCACGGCCTGTCCGATGAGGTGAAAAAAGCCGCAGCCCTCAGATTCAGTATGGGCCGCATCACCATGCCCCATCAGCTGGCCCGCCTGGTGCTGACCGAACAGATCTACCGGGCCTGTACCATCAATGCCGGTATGAAGTATCATAAGTAAAACTTGCAAAGAGAAACAGAGGACGGAACAGGCAGCCGTCGCCCGGTGTTAGGAGATGCGGGAAACGTCACCCCGCCTGTTTCTCAGAAAGAAAGGGCCGTTGCAGAAATGCAGCGGCCTTTTGCTTTACAAATATAAGAAAACATGGTAAAGTAGAGATACGCGGCAGTGGGGAAAGCTGCCCGAAACAACACACACGACACGGCAAGCCAGCCGCGGACGGAAAGGATGTTATTACAATGGAACAGAGCGAAAAGACCCTTGATATGATCGTCAATCTCTGCAAGAACCGTGGTTACGTGTTCCCCGGTTCTGAGATCTATGGCGGTCTTGCCAACAGCTGGGACTACGGCCCCCTGGGCGTTGAGTTCAAGAACAACGTCAAGAAAGCATGGCTGAAGAAGTTTGTCCAGGAGAGCCCCTACAATGTGGGCCTGGATGCCGCCATCATTATGAACCCCCAGACCTGGGTGACCACCGGCCACGTTTCCAGCTTCTCTGACCCCCTGCTGGACTGCCGTGCCTGCAAGGCCCGCCACCGTGCCGATAAGCTGATCGGTGAGGAGCATCCCGAGGTCAATGTGGATGCTATGAGCTTTGATGAGATGGATCAGTTCATCGCCGATCACGAGGACATCGTCTGCCCTGTCTGCGGCAAGCATGACTTCACCCCCATCCGCAAGTTCAACCTGATGTTCAAGACTGCCATCGGTGTCACCGAGGACAGCTCTTCTGCCTGCTACCTGCGCCCCGAGACCGCACAGGGCATTTTCGTCAACTTTGCCAACATCCAGCGCACCACCCGCCGCAAGCTGCCCTTCGGTGTCTGCCAGGTGGGCAAGGCCTTCCGCAACGAGATCACCCCGGGCAACTTCACCTTCCGCACCCGCGAGTTCGAGCAGATGGAGTGCGAGTTCTTCTGCAAGCCCGGCACCGATCTGGATTGGTTCGCTTACTGGAAGGATTACTGCGAGAACTGGCTGCTGAGCCTGGGCATCAAGAAGGAGCACCTGCGCCTGCGCGACCACGAGCCCGCAGAGCTGGCCTTCTACAGCCGCGCTACCACTGATATCGAGTACGCCTTCCCGTTCACCGACTGGGGCGAGCTGTGGGGCATTGCAGACCGCACCAACTACGACCTGACCCGCCATCAGGAGGCCTCCGGCAAGAGCCTGGAGTACTTCGACAGCGAGACCAACGAGCACTACATCCCCTACGTGATCGAGCCCTCTCTGGGCTGCGACCGTGTGGCGCTGGCCTTCCTGTGCGAGGCTTACGATGAGGAGCATCTGGTCGATGCCAAGGGCAAGGAAGATATCCGCACCGTCCTGCACCTGCATCCGGCTCTGGCTCCCTACAAGTGCGCTGTGCTGCCCCTGAGCAAGAAGCTGGGCGACAAGGCCATGGAGATCCGCAATGAGTTGAGCAAGTACTTCATGGTGGACTATGATGACACCGGTTCCATCGGCAAGCGTTACCGCCGCGAGGATGAGATCGGCACTCCCTACTGCATCACCGTGGACTTCGACACTGTGGGTGACGAAGCCAAGGGGATCGCAGCTGACAACTGCGTCACCGTCCGCGACCGTGACACCATGGAGCAGGTGCGTATGCCCATCTCTGAGCTCAAGAGCTATATCGAGAGCAAGATCGAGTTCTGATCCAAATAAAAACAGCCCCGCCGTTGCAATTTCGGCGGGGCTGTGGTATATTATAGATAAAGAGAGTGCTGTCCGGCAAACGGTCAGTACCTTCCCGGCAAGTTATTCACAAAGAATGACCGCTCAGGTTTGGACGCTGAGGGCGGTCATTTTTTGTGTGTAAAGATTTTCCATGCGATATCGAACACGCCAAAGCCGACGGTTGCAAGCAACGTCAGCAGGGCTAAAGTTTCCAATAGCGTCATAGAGCATCACCCCTTTCGCAGCAGAGCGTCAGGGGCACGACAAAAAATTTTCGCCTCCCCGACGCTTGGGCCGGAAAGGTTAGACCGCTTACCGTATGTGGACAGCACTCCCAAGGTTAGTATAGCAGACGTTTCTCCGTTTTTCAACGCCGGAAGCGTCTGTTTTCTTTTATCCGATGGACAGAATTGAAAAAAGAGGGTATACTTAGGGCAAAATAACCATGCCGTTTCTTGCGGCAGAAAGGAACCTTTTGTGAAAAACTTTGATGAACTGCTCAAAAAATACGCTGACTTTATCGTCCGGGTGGGCGTGAACCCTCAGCCGGGCCAGACCATGATCATCCGCTGCCCGCTGGAGGCTGCCCCGCTGGCCCGCCTGTGCGTGCGCAGCGGCTTCGAGGCCGGTGCCCGTGATGTTCAGGTGGACTGGAGCGACAATGCCGTATCCCGCACCCGGATGGAGCTGGGCAGCGAGGAGGCCCTGACCGACAGCAAGCCCTACCAGCTGCGCCGCTACCTCGACTACGCAGAGAGCGAGGGCAGTGTCTGCGTGCTGCACCTCATTGCGGATGACCCCGAGGTCTACGCCGGTCTGGATGGTGCCAAGATCAGCCGTGTGAACGCCGCCAACCGGAAATTTATGGCTCCCTGGCGGGAGTACACCATGAACGACAGGGTGCAGTGGTCCATTGCCGCCATGCCCAGCGTCCCCTGGGCAAAGAAGATGTTCCCCGAGCTGGACACGGATGCTGCCATCGAGAAGCTGTGGCAGCTCATCTTTGATGTCTGCCGCGTGACCGGCGGTGACCCTGTCAACGAGTGGAAGGCACATCTGGACCGTCTGACCAGTCTGGGTGAGAAGATGAATGCCCTTGATCTGGAGAGCGTCCACTTTGAGAGCGCCAACGGCACTGACCTGACCGTGGGCCTGGCCGAGAAGGCCAGCTGGGAGAGCGCCGGCAGCAAGAACGAGAAGGGCGTGTTCTTCCTGCCCAACATCCCCACCGAGGAAGTGTTCACCGCTCCCCACAAGGATAAGGTGGACGGCATCGTCTATGGCACCAAGCCCTATGTGTTCAATGGCCAGCTCATCAAGGGATTCCATGTTACCTTCAAGGATGGCAAGGTCGTTGAGCATGGGGCCGAGGAGGGCGCTGACCTGCTGGGCCGGCTGCTGGATACCGACGAGGGAGCCCGCCATATCGGTGAGGTGGCACTGGTGCCCGCATCCAGCCCCATCAACCGCAGCGGCGCGCTGTTCTACAGCACCCTGTTCGATGAAAACGCTGCCTGCCACATCGCCTTTGGTGCCAGCTACCCCGGTACCACCGAGGGCGGCACCGGCCTGACCAAGGAGCAGCTGGAAGAGCGCGGCATGAACCAGTCTACCATCCATGAGGATGTGATGATCGGTGCAGAGGACAGCCATATCACCGGCAAGTGCCGTGACGGACGAATCGTGGAACTCTTCCGTGACGGTGTCTGGGTGCTGTAATCGTTCAATATAAATAATTCGTTAAATCCTTACAGTCTGTGATTAGTCTGTAAGGATTTTTGCTTATTTAGAACGACTAGAAACTTGATAATTGTATGAATGCACAAAAGATATTTCACATTAAAGAAAAATATTGACATCAAAAAAAGGCATGTTATACTTTTATTGTAAGAAGTGTACTTTGACAGAACTGCATCATAAGCCGAAGGGAGATGTAATTATGAAACGTTTGACTGCTGTATTATTGAGCCTGATTTTTGTAGTAGCAATTGGCGCAACGGCTTTTGCGGCGTTTGACACCTCCAGAATCGATCGATATTTTGAAACAGAGACCCAGAAACGGATTGACAGTATGCTGGAGCTGGTTCTGGGAAAAGAAAAGGCAGAAGAGCTTGTTGAAACTTCAAGAACTTCCAGCTATGATTTTACGCAAGTGGAAGCGTATGTAAATCAACATGTGGCGCAGCAGTCGAGCGAAATGTTCCGTTTGATTGAAGCGGCAGAACAAAAAGCACGTGATGTATCCCCGGAACCGATTATACCTGATACCTGCAAGCATAATTATGATCTTGATAAGGTTGTCCGGGAGGAATTCCGGAGTATGCCGATTGGAAGAGATTTTATCAAGGTGACTTATTATTATGTCTGTACCAAGTGTGGAGATACAAAAACAGAAGTGGAAACCTATGATGCATAAGAAGATTGTGAGAAGGTTTTGATTCTTGAAGTGCTGTGGTACGGCAAAGGATAAGGCAAAATTTCACGAAAACCCTTGCATAATCCGCAAGAGTATGCTATATTCTAATAGTACGATATAACTTTTACTGAAACGTGGGCCGCAAGGTCCGCGTTTCTTGTTTGTTTGGAGGTTTTTATGGCGAAGCAGTCTGGCGGAAATACCGCCCAGAGAGTCGAAGCGCTTGTCCGCCCCACTGTGGAGGGCATGGGCCTGCGCCTGTGGGACGTGGTCTTTGAAAAGGAAGGGCCGGACTGGTATCTCCGTGTCCTCATCGACAAAACGGACGGCACCACCATGGACACCGACACCTGTGCCGATGTCTCCCATGCGCTGGACCCCATCCTGGATGAGGCGGACCCCATTGAACAGAGCTATTATCTGGAAGTCGGCAGCCCCGGCCTGGGCCGCAAGCTGACCCGCCCGGAGCACTACGAAGCCGTTCGGGGCCAGAAGGTCAGCGTCAGGCTGTACCGGGCCAACGAGAACGGTGTTAAGGAGTTTTCCGGCCTCCTGACTTCCCGCGAAGGCAATACCATCACGCTCGAAGGCCCGGCCGGCCCCATGCAGTTTGAGCTTTCCGCCGTCAGCACGGTGCGCCTGTGTGACGACGAGGACCTGTTTGATTAAAAGAGAAAGAATGATATTTAGGAGGAACCCGAAAAATGGCTGCAGCGAACAATGAATTTTTTGAAGCTCTCTCCATGTTGGAGCATGAGCGCGGCATCACCGCAGAGTACCTGATCGAGAAGATCAAGGCTGCCATCGTGATCGCTGTCAAGAAGAACTATGAGGTCGAGGACGACAACGTTCTGGTGGAGATCGACCCCGACAGCGGCAAGTTCAACGTCGCTCTGGTGCAGAACGTTGTCGCCGATGAGGACTGGTACGATGAGCACGCCGAGATCGGCATCACCGAGGCCCAGAAGATCCGCAAGAGCTATGAGGTCGGCGACCGCGTTGTGACCCCCCTCAAGACCAAGGACTTCGGCCGCATTGCTGCCCAGACCGCAAAGCATGTCATCCGTCAGGGCATCCGGGAAGCCGAGCGCAGCCAGCAGCTGAGCGAGATCCAGTCCCGCGCCCATGATATCATCCAGGCCACCGTTACCCGTGTGGACAACGAGAAGGGCATCGTGGCCCTGGACCTGGGCAAGGGCGGCGAGGCCATCCTGCCCCGCAACGAGCAGGTGCCCGGCGAGACCTACACCGAGGGCCAGACCCTGCAGGTCTACGTTGTGGACGTGGTCAGCGGCGAGCGCGGTGCCCGCGTGATGATCAGCCGCACCCACCCGGGCCTGGTCAAGCGCCTGTTCGAGCTGGAAGTGCCCGAGATCTATGACGGCACCGTTGAGGTCAAGGCCATCAGCCGCGAGGCCGGTGCCCGCACCAAGATGGCTGTCTGGAGCAAGGATGCCAACGTCAACCCCGTTTCTGCCTGCATCGGCCCCCACGGCGACCGTGTGGCCGCTGTGGTCGAGAAGCTGGGCGGTGAGAAGATCGATATCGTCAAGTGGAGCGAGGATGTCTCCGAGTTCATCTCCGCTGCCCTGAGCCCCGCCAAGGTGCTCAAGGTCGAGCTGCTGCCCGGCGAGACCCGTTCCTGCCGCGTCACCGTGCCCGACCAGCAGCTGAGCCTGGCCATTGGCAACAAGGGTCAGAACGCCCGCCTGTGCGCCCGCCTGACCGGCTACAACATCGACATCCGCCCCGAGAGCGGCTACTACGGCGAGGACGAGGAGCCCAAGGCTGCCGAGCCCAAGACCGAGGACGCTGAGTAAGAGCGGCTGTGACCGCACCTGAAGGAGGGAAACCGGATGGCACAAAAAAAGATCCCTGCCCGCCAGTGCATCGGCTGCATGACCAGCCGCCCCAAAAAGGAACTGGTGCGGGTGGTGCGCGCCCCCAGCGGCGAGATCAGCATCGACCCCGTGGGCAAGAAGCCGGGCCGCGGCGCTTACCTCTGCCCGGACCCGGCCTGTCTGGCAAAGGCCAAAAAGAAAAAGGCGCTGGAGCGCTGCTTTGAGCAGCCGGTTCCCGCCGAGGTTTACGATGCGCTGGCCGCACAGCTGGCCGACGTGGAAAAGGAGGCCCAGCCGAATGGCGAAGCATAACAATACCCCCGAAAAGCCCAAAATGGCCCCGGAAGAAGCGCTGTTTCAGGCGCTGAGCCTCTGCCGCAAGGCAGGCGCGCTGACCATGGGCTTTGATGCCGTGGAAGATGCCTGCGTCAAGAGCAAGGCGTGGCTGGTAATGGTCGCGTCCGATGCCAGCGCCAAGACCGTGCAGCGCCTGAACTACGCTGTGGGCGACCTGGTGGACGTGATCTCCATGCCGCTGACCCAGGACCGCCTGGCCGATATCAGCCGCAAGCCTGTGGCTGTTTACGCGGTGACTGACCGCAACCTCGCAAAGCTCTGCTTTGACCGTCTTTCGGACTGCGGGGCAATCAAAAATGAGGAGGATATGAGCGAATGACCGTAAAATATAAAGTGAGCGATTTTGCAAAGGACCTGAATGTTTCTGCAAAGAAGGTCCTGGATGAGCTGGCTGCCATGGGCAGCACCGGCAAGAAGAACAGCTCTACCCTGGAAGAGAACGAGTTGAACTACCTGCTGGAGAAATTCAGCAAGGACAACAGCGTTGCCAGCCTGGACGAGTACCTGAACAGCGCAAAGCAGCCTGCCCAGCCTGAAAAGAAGGCGGAGAAAAAGGCCGAGAAGTCTGCGGAGAAAAAGGCAGAGCCCAAGGCTGCTGAGAAGAAGCCCGAGGCAAAGCCCGCTGCCCCTGCCGCAAAGGCAGAGCAGCCCAAGGCAAACAATAACAGCAATAAGCACGGCGAGAAGAAGAACGAGCAGCACAAGAAGCGCGAGGAGAAGACTGTCTCTCTGAGCGAGCTGGCCCGCGAGACCGGTGCCAAGGCCTCTGCTGCCCCCGCTCAGTCCGTCTCTGTCCGCCGCGAGGACAGCCAGGTGACGGTCGATACCCGCACTGTGGATGTGAACGTGGACCGCTTCGATGCCCGCTACGACGATCTGGCTTCCACCAAGAACACCGAGAACCGCCGCAAGCCCACCCCGCAGGGCAACAAGCAGAAGTTCACCCAGCGCGGCCAGCGCCAGCGCCAGCAGTTCCAGAAGGGCAAGCGCGAGACCGAGTTCGAGCGCCTGCAGCGCATCCAGCTGGAAAAGGCCCGCAACGCACAGCTGAAGGTGATGATCCCCGATGAGATCACCGTCGGTGAGCTGGCTGCCCGCCTGAAGCAGCAGGCCGGCAAGGTCATTGCCAAGTTCATGCAGATGGGCGAGATGCACGCCATCAACGATGTGATCGATTTCGATACCGCATCCCTGCTGGCTGAGGAGTTCCACGCAAAGGTCGAGCACGAGGTGCATGTGACCATCGAGGAGCGCCTGTTCACCCAGGAGGAGGATTCCGCCGAGGATCTGGTGGAGCGTCCCCCCGTTGTCTGTGTCATGGGCCACGTTGACCACGGTAAGACCAGTATCCTGGATGCCATCCGCAAGACCAATGTCACCGCAGGCGAGGCTGGCGGCATCACCCAGGCCATTGGTGCATATCAGGTCAAGATCAACGACAGCCTGATCACCTTCCTGGATACGCCGGGCCACGAGGCATTCACCTCCATGCGTGCCCGCGGTGCCAACATGACCGATATCGCTGTTCTGGTCGTTGCCGCCGATGACGGTATCATGCCCCAGACCGTGGAGTCCATCAACCACGCCAAGGCTGCCAATGTCAAGATCATCGTGGCCATGAACAAGATGGATAAGCCCACTGCAAACCCCGAAAAGGTCATGGAAGGCCTGACCAAGTACGGCATCATTACCGAGGACTGGGGCGGCGACGTGGCCTGCATCCCCGTTTCCGCACTGACCGGCATGGGCATCAACGACCTGCTGGAGCGGATCGCGCTGGAGGCCGAGGTCATGGAGCTCAAGGCCAACCCCAACCGCCGCGCCAAGGGTGCTGTTGTTGAGGCCCGTCTGGACAAGGGCCAGGGCCCCATTGCCACCATTCTGGTGCAGAACGGCACCCTGCATTCCGGTGATGTCATCATTGCCGGTACCGCTGTGGGCCGTGTGCGTACCATGCGCAGCGACAAGGGCATGCTGCTGAACGATGCAGGCCCCTCCACCCCCGTGGAGATCACCGGCCTGACCGCTGTGCCCGAGGCAGGCGACCTGTTCGAGGCCGTTGCCGACGAGCGTCTGGCCCGTGAGCTGGCAGAGCAGCGCATTGCCGCTGCCAAGGAAAAGCAGTTCTCCTCCTTCCAGAAGGTCACTCTGGATAACCTGTTCAGCCAGATGGCACAGAACGATATGAAGGAGCTGGCCATTGTCGTCAAGGCTGATGTGCAGGGCTCCGCCGAGGCCGTGAAGCAGAGCCTGGAGAAGATCTCCAATGATGAGGTGCGCGTCCGCGTTATCCACGCCGGTGTCGGTGCCATCAGCAAGTCCGACGTTGACCTGGCCGATGCCTCCAACGCCATCATCATCGGCTTCAATGTCCGCCCCGACAACGTGGCCAAGGAAGAAGCCGCTGCCACCAAGGTCGAGATGCGGATGTACCGCGTCATCTACGATGCCATCAACGATGTCACCGATGCTATGAAGGGCATGCTGGCTCCCAAGTTCCGCGAGGTTGCTCTGGGCGAGCTGCAGGTCCGTCAGGTCTACAAGATCAGCAACGTGGGCACCGTTGCAGGCTGCCGCGTGACCAGCGGCAAGATCACCCGCGACAGCAAGGTGCGCGTTGTCCGTGACGGCATCGTCATCACGGAGGACGAGATCGCATCTCTGAAGCGCTTCAAGGATGATGCCAAGGAAGTGGCCGAGGGCTACGAGTGCGGCGTTACGCTGGCAAAGTTTGCCGATGTCAAGGAAGGCGACGTTTACGAGGCCTTCAAGATGGAAGAATATCGGGACTAAGGAACGGATTAAACCTCTCCGTCATTGCTTCGCAATGCCACCTCCCCTAGTAGGGGAGGCCTTGGCAGCCGGGTGAAGCCTCATCTTTATGCCAAAGGCACCCCCATTAGGGGAGCTGTCGAGCGCAAGCGAGACTGAGGGGTTTTGTTTTAGAGGAGAAGCTATGTCTCAGAAAAATATGGGTCGTCTTGCCCAGGATATGAAGCGTGAGGTCATTGCCATCATCGGACGGCTGAAGGACCCCCGCCTGGAGGGCGGTCTGCTGACCGTCACCCGTCTGGATGTGACACCTGACCTGGATGTTGCAAAGGTCTATGTGAGCGTGATGGGCCGCGAGGACGGCCCCAAGCCCGCCATCGAGGCACTGAACCGTGCCGCAGGCCATGTGCGCACCGAGGTCAGCAAGAAGATGCACATCCGTAAGGCTCCGCGCTTCATCTTTGTGGAGGACGACGGTGCCGCCTATGCAGCCCACATCAATGAGCTGCTCCGCACGCTGAACGTGAACGGTGACGCTGAGGAAACCAGCCAGCCGGAAGAGACCGAGGAATAATCAGCCTTGCGGAAAGGATGGAACATGGGATGACAGAACAGCTGAATGTACAGCAGATGGCAGAAAAGCTGCTTGCTGCGGATAACATCTTGATTCTGTGCCACAAAAACCCGGATGGTGATACGGTCGGCTGCGGCAGCGCGCTCTACTATGCGCTGCTTGCACTGGAAAAACACGCAGCCGTGCTCTGCGCCGACCCCATCCCCGGCCGGTACGCATTTACCAACCCCCGCCTGTTCAAGGGCGAATTTGAGCCGCAGATCGTGGTGGCTGTGGATGTTGCCAGCGTCCAGCTGTTTGGCGAGGGCAACGGCGTTCCCCAGTACACGCGCCATGTGGACCTGTGCATCGACCACCATGCAGGCAACAGCGGCTACGCCGAGTTCACGCTGCTGGACGGCAGCGCCGCCGCTGCGGCAGAGCTGCTGTATGAGGTGATCTGTGCCATGCATGTGGAGATCACCCCCCACATTGCCGACTGCCTGTATACCGGCCTGTCCACGGATACCGGCTGCTTCAGGTTCTCTTCCACCAAGGCCAGCACCCACATCACTGCTGCCAAGCTGATGGAGGCCGGTGCCCATGTGGAGGAGCTGAACACCCTGCTGTTTGACACCAAGCCCCGGGAGCGGATGGAAGCCGAGCGGATCGCCCGCAACCATCTGGAATATCATCTGGATGGCCGCTGCGCCCTCATCTACCTGACACGGGATGAGATCGAGCAGAGCAGGGTAGACCCTGCGGATCTGGAAGAGCTGACCAGCCTGCCCATCAGCATTGAGGGCGTGAAGGTCGGCCTGACCCTGCGCCAGCAGCCCGGCGGCAGCTACCGCATCAGCGTGCGCACCGCCAAGGGTGTGGATGCCTGTGCCATTGCCCGCCGTCTGGGCGGCGGCGGCCACACCCGTGCGGCGGGCTGTGAGCTGCTGGGCAACCTTGACAACGCCAAGAGCGCGATCCTCTCTGAGGTGGAAGCTGTTCTTGATGCACCGCAGGAGGAAGCATGATGCAGGGGATCCTCATTGTTGATAAGCCCACCGATTGGACCAGCTTTGATGTCATTGCCAAGCTGCGGGGCATTCTGGGCACCCGGAAACTGGGCCACAGCGGTACGCTGGACCCCATGGCCACCGGTGTTCTGCCGGTGTTCTGCGGCGGGGCCAGCAAGGCAGTTGATCTGCAGCTCGACCACACCAAGGCCTACCGCGCTGTGCTCAGGCTGGGCCAGCGTACCGATACCGGGGACGTGACCGGCACTGTGCTGGAGACCGCCCCGGTAACGGCAGGGGAGCAGGAGCTGCTGGCCGTTCTGCCGCAGTTCCTCGGCCCCCGGATGCAGACCCCGCCCATGTACTCGGCAGTCAAGATCAACGGCCAGCCGCTCTATAAGCTGGCCCGCGAGGGCAAAACTGTGGAGCGCAAGGCCCGGCCGATCGAGATTTTGGACATCCGGTACGAGGGCAGCCCTGCGGAAAATGAGTATGCCCTGACCGTAAAGTGCTCCAAGGGCACCTATATCCGGGTGCTGCTGGAGGAGATCGCCGAAGCCATGGGCCAGAAGGGCACCATGAGCGCCCTGCGCCGCGTGGCCGCCGGGGTGTATTCCGAAGCCGATGCCCACACGCTGGAAGAGATCCAGGCGGCAAAGGATGCGGGTCCGGAGGCCCTGCAGGCTCTGATGCTGCCGGTGGAAAGTGTGTTCGCCAGCCTGCCGCTGCTGGTGGCGGACGAGCGGGTGGAGCAGCACCTCTATAACGGGTGCCCCACCAGCCGCTATCCCGCTGCCGACGGCCGCTACCGCGTGCGGAACGCCGGAGGGCAGTTTCTGGGTCTTGCCAATGTGGTGAACGGTGTGCTCAAGGTGGAAAAGCTGTTCGTGGAAAGGAACTGACGACCAATGCAAATCGTTTCATCTCTGTCGCCGCTGGCGCTGGAACATGAGGGCGGCACTGCTGTTGCCATGGGCTACTTCGACGGTATCCACATCGGCCACCGTGCCGTCATTGAGGGAGCAGTGGAGTGGGCAAAGGCCCACGGCGCTGCCCCGGCGGTGTTCACCTTCAAGCTGCCCGCTGACAGCAAAATGAAGGGCCGCCGTCTGCTCTCCACCGAGGATAAGCATGCCCTTATCGCAAGCCTGGGTGTGGAGTATTACCTCTGCCCCGAGTTTGAGGAGATCCGCGCCATGACCCCGGAGCAGTTCGTGTACGGCATCGTGCAGGACTGCCATGCCAAGGCGTTGTTCTGCGGCGAAAACTTTACCTTTGGTGCCAAGGCCGCCGGGACCCCCGAGCTGCTGAAGGAGCTCTGCGCCCCGCTGGGGGTGGAGGTCGTGGTGGTGCCTATGGCACAGTTTGAGGAAAAGCCGGTGTCCTCCACCCGCATCCGCACGGCACTGGAGGGCGGCGATGTGCCTGCCGCCAACGCCATGCTGGGGATGCCCTATGCCATCCGCTTCGCGGTGCAGCACGGGGCAGGTCTGGGCCGCACGCTGGGCGTGCCCACCATCAACCAGATCTACCCGGCGGGCTTCCAGATGCCCCGCTACGGCATCTACATCACCCGCACCCGGATCGGCGATACCTGGTATCCCTCGGCCACCGGCCTGGGGACCCGGCCCACTGTCAATTCGGACGAGACCAAGGTGACCTGCGAGACCTTTATCCCGGATTTTTCCGGCGACCTCTACGGCACCGACCCGGTGGTGGAGTTCTACGCCTACCTGAGTCCCAGCAAAAAGTTTGATACCCTGGATGAGCTGAAGGCCTGCATCGACCATGCAGCCCGGCGCGCCAAGGCCTATTTTGCAAAAGCATAGTAAAATTTTTCTTGCTTTTTGCACGGATTTCTGTTATACTAGCCATGTTACCGCGGCACGGGGCTGGGAGTATGCCCGTTCGGGAGTACCGTTTTCCCGCATTCTGTGCCGACGGCAAATAAAATTTTATAAAGAGGTACTGTTACTATGAACAAGCAGGAAGTTATGGCCAAAGTCGCTCTGACCGAGAAGGACACTGGCTCCCCCGAGGTTCAGGTCGCTCTGCTGACCGCTCACATCAACGAGCTGAACGAGCACCTGAAGAAGAACCCTAACGATCACCACAGCCGCCGTGGTCTGATGAAGATGGTTGGCCGCCGCCGCAATCTGCTGGCCTACCTCCAGAAGAAGGACATCGAGCGTTACCGTGCTCTGATCGCAACCCTGGGTCTGCGTAAGTAATAGAAAACAGAGGGCAGGTACCGCATTGTGGTGCCTGCCCTTTGCTCTTTTTTGAGGAACAACAGGCCGCTGCTGCGCGTTGCAGCAGTAAATCGAGCGCCTGTGCTGTAAAAGGCACGGGCGTTGGCTTTATTGCTATGATGCGCTGGCCGCTGCCTTTTGGAAGATAAGAAGATAAACCGCAAAAGGACAAAGGAGGCAAAACCAAATGGCAATTGAATTTGGTTCCCGCAAAGAGACCTTTGAAAACTTCAAGGTCTACGAGACCACGCTGGCTGGCCGTCCGTTCAAGGTCGAGATGGGCAAGATGTGCGGCCTGTCCAACGCAAGCGCCCTGATCCGCTACGGCGAGACCTGCGTGCTGTGCAACGTTGTGATGAGCCCCAAGCCCCGCGAAGGTGTGGATTTCTTCCCCCTGAACGTGGAGTATGAGGAAAAGCTCTACGCCGCAGGCCGCATCCCCGGCAGCTTCATGCGCCGTGAAGGCCGCCCCGGTGAGCGCGCCATCCTGACCAGCCGCGTGGTGGACCGCCCCATGCGCCCGCTGTTCCCCAAGGAGATGCGCAACGATGTCTGCATCACCATGACCGTGATGAGCCTGGACCCCGATTGCAGCCCTGAGATCGCCGGCATGATCGGTGCGTCTCTGGTCACCGCTGTGTCTGAGATCCCCTGGAAAGGCCCCATCGGCGGTGTTCAGGTGGGCCTGGTGGACGGTGAGATCGTCCTGAACCCCACCCAGGAGCAGCGCAAGGTGAGCGACCTGGCCCTGACCGTTGCCGCCACCATGGACAAGATCGTGATGATCGAGGCCGGTGCCAACGAGGTGGACGAGGACACCATGCTCAATGCCATCAAGGCCGCCCACGCTGAGATCAAGAAGATCATCACCTTCATCAACGGCATCGTTGCAGAGCGCGGCAAGCCGAAGATCGATTTCCAGGTGGTGGGTCTGGATATGGACGTGTTCCACGCCATCCAGAACAAGTATCTGGACGACTTCAAGGCCGCCATGGATACCGACGACAAGAATGTGCGGGATGCTGCCCTGCTGCCCATCATGGACAAGATCGCTGAAGAGTACCCCGACCTGTCTGACGCAGATCTCGACCTTGTCAGCTACAAGATGCAGAAGTACGTTGTCCGCCGCTGGCTGCTGGATGAGGGCAAGCGCGTGGATGGCCGCGGCATCAACGAGATCCGCCCGCTGGCTGCCGAAGTGGGCATCCTGCCCCGGGTCCACGGCTCCGGTATGTTCACCCGCGGCCAGACCCAGGTGTTGACCACCTGCACCCTGGGCGGCACCAAGGACAACCAGCTCATGGACGATCTGACCGATGAGCAGACCAAGCGCTACATCCACCACTACAACTTCCCGCCGTACTCTGTCGGCGAGGCCCGCGCACCCCGCAGCCCCGGCCGCCGCGAGATCGGCCACGGCGCACTGGCAGAGCGCGCTCTGGTCCCCGTGCTGCCCTCTCTGGAAGAGTTCCCCTACACCATCCGCTGTGTCTCTGAGGTCCTGAGCTCCAACGGCTCCACCTCTCAGGCTTCCATCTGCGGTTCCACGCTGGCTCTGATGGATGCCGGTGTGCCCATCAAGGCACCTGTTGCCGGTATCTCCTGCGGCCTGATCACCGAGGGCGACCGCTGGATGACCATGCTGGACATTCAGGGCGTGGAGGATTTCCACGGCGATATGGACTTCAAGGTGGGCGGCACCCGCAAGGGCATCACTGCCATCCAGATGGACATCAAGATCGACGGCCTGACTTACGATATCATTGCCGAGGCCTTTGAGAAGTGCCGCAAGGGCCGCCTGTACATCCTGGACGAGATCATCAAGCCCGTGATCGCACAGCCCCGTGAGGAGCTGAGCCGCTGGGCTCCCAAGATGTTCAGCATGATGATCCCCACCGACAAGATCAAGGACGTGATCGGTAAGGGCGGCAAGGTCATCCAGGACATCTGCGCCACCTGCAACTGCAAGATCGATGTGCAGGAGGACGGCCATGTGTTCGTCTCCGCCGTGGATCAGGAGGACGCAAAGCGCGCCATCTTCACCATCAAGACCATTGTGGAGGATCCCGAGATCGGTGCCATCTACAAGGGCAAGGTCACTCGCCTGATGAACTTTGGTGCCTTTGTGGAGATCGCACCGGGCAAGGAAGGTCTGGTGCACATCTCCAAGCTGGACACCAAGCGTGTGGAGCGCGTGGAGGATGTGGTCGCCGTGGGCGATGCCATCGTGGTCAAGGTCACGGACATCGACCAGCAGGGCCGCATCAACCTGAGCCGCCGCGATGCCATTCTGGCGCTGGAAGCCAAGCGCGCCGCACAGGAGCAGCAGTAATCCATAAATCAGAGGGACCCCACAGCCGGTTGGCTGCGGGGTCCCTTTTTGCTGTCCGAAAAAATTTTTGGGTTTCCTCTTGACAGAAATGCAAAAATGTGTATTATTGTATTAGCTGCTTAATACAGCAACACATAAGGAGGGCAAAGCAGAATGAGTGAACAGTTTGATGCCAGCCGCCCGATCTATGCCCAGCTGGTGGAACGGCTCAAAGCCAGAATTCTGGCGGGCACCTACCCGCCGGGGGGCCACCTGGATTCGGTGCGGGATCTGGCCGCAGCTGCCGGGGTCAACCCCAACACGATGCAGAGGGCTCTGGCCCAGCTGGAAAGTGAGGGCCTTGTGCGCACCGAGCGCACCAGCGGACGCTACGTCACGGAGGATACGAATTTGATCGAACAACTGCGGGCTGCCGCCGCCCATGATATCGCGGCAGATTTTCTGGAGAAGATGCGCAGCATCGGCTACACGCCGGAAAAGGCGGCAGCCCTGTTGGAGCACTGGGATACAGAGGAGGTAGAACCCCATGAGTAAGGTGTTGACCTGTGAAAAATTGACAAAAGTATACGGAAAGGAAAAGACCGCGCTGGACGGCATCGATCTGGAGCTGGATTTTGGCCGCATCGTAGGGCTGCTGGGCCCCAACGGCAGCGGCAAGACCACCCTGCTCAAGCTGGCCAATGGTCTGCTGCAGCCCACGGAAGGCCGCATCCGGATCGCGGGCATGGCCCCCGGCCCGGAGACCAAGGAGCTGGTCTCCTACCTGCCGGACGCCGACTGGCTGCCCGACTGGATGCGGGTGGAGGAGCTGGTGGAGATGTTCCGGGATTTTTACGGCACGCCCAGTCAAGCCAAGGCTTACATCGGCTTTGACGCCGACAAGGCCAATGAGATGCTGGCCCGGCTGAACATCGCCCCCAATGCCCGGCTCAAGACCCTTTCCAAGGGCAACAAGGAGAAGGTTCAGCTGGTGCTGGCCATGAGCCGCAACGCCCGTCTCTACCTGCTGGATGAGCCCATCGGCGGCGTGGACCCTGCGGCCCGGGACTACATCCTGAACACCATCATTTCCAACTACAGCAAGGACGCGACCGTTGTCATTTCTACCCACCTCATCGAGGACATTGAGCCGGTGCTGGACGAGGCCGTGTTCCTGAAGGACGGCCGAATCTTTGCTCACCGCGCTGTGGATGATATCCGCGAGACCGAGGGCAAGAGCGTCGATGCGTATTTCCGGGAGGTATTCAAATGCTGAAACAATTGCTGAAATATGAGTTCAAGGCCACGAAACGCCTGTATTTCGGGCTGTATCTGGCGCTGGCGCTGTTGAGCGTGGTGCTGGGCATTTCGTTCCGGCAGGAAAATGCACGGGTCGACAATACGAATTTCGGGCAGCTTGAAGTCATTCTGATGGTCCTCTATCTCTCTGTCATCTTCGCCATTGCGGTGCTCTGTTTTGTCAGCACGGTCCAGCGCTTTTATAAAAATCTGCTGGGACGTGAAGGCTACCTGATGCACACTCTGCCCGTGACCGAGACCCAGCTCATCCTCTCCAAGCTCCTCACCAGCATGGTCTGGGTGCTGTGCAGCGGCTTGGTGGGCATCGTCTGCATCACGGTGATGGTCAGCATCGGTGTGATTGACTCGGAGACCTTCGGCATGGTGGACTGGAACAGCTGGAAGCAGCTGTGGGGGATGCTGTATGGGGAACTGGGCGCGAAGTTCTGGCTGGTGACGTTCTGGACCATCCTCATCAATCTGGCCCGGCTGGCAAGCCTCATCCTCTGCGTTTACGCTGCCTGTATGATCGCCCATCAATTCCCCAAGCATGTGATGGTGGCCGGGATCCTCGCGTTTATCGGCCTGAACATCGTGGAGACCCAGCTCGATAAGCTGCTGGGCACGAATGATGTGAGTATGATAGAGGATGTCACGTACCGGGTCGTGGATGTGAACGTGACCGGTGTGAGCTATGGAGTGACCCCGATGCGCTGGCTGACGGCGGCACTTGGAACAGACGTTGGCTATCTGTTCTGCTTTGCCGTGACTGCAGCCATTGCGGCGGCATACTTCTTCCTGACCCGGTGGCTGATGAAAAATAAACTGAATCTGGAGTAAACAAAAAGGCGGTGTGCCCGGAGCGGACACACCGTCTTTTGCTGTCTGGAAAAAGGATTACACGCCGGAAGCGCCGTAGTTTGCCAGCACACGGGCAGAAGGATCGTTGACGTTGCAGCCGGGCCATGCCTTGTTCGGCATCCAGAAGCCCACGATGGTGCGGCTCTGGTCGTGGTAGTATTTCTCGAAGATCTCGCGGTAGAACAGGCTCTCCTTGGTAAAGGGCATACAGTGGGCCGAGTAGTTTGCCCGGCGGAGCTGGAACTCCTCATCGGTGTACAGGCTCTCGGCATACTCCTTGATGTCGTCCACCATGCTGTGGCCCACGGCATCGGAGAAGGCGGCCTTTTCGCGCCAGAGGATCTCCGGGGGCAGCCAGTCGCCCTCAAAGGCCTTGCGCAGCAGGTACTTGCCCTTGCCGTAGCTGTTCAGCTTCTTTTCGGGGTCAATGGCCATGACGTAGCGCACAAAGTCCAGATCGCCAAAGGGCACGCGGGCCTCGATGCTGTTGGCGGAGATGCAGCGGTCGGCCCGGAGGACATCGTACATGTACAGCTCCCGGATGCGCTTCTGGCTCTCCTGCTGGAAGGCATCGGCGGTGGGGGCGTAGTCGGTGTACTTGTAGCCGAACAGCTCATCGGAGATCTCGCCGGTCAGCAGCACGCGCACATCGGTCTGCTCGTGGATGGCCTTGCAGAGCAGGTACATGCCCATGCTGGCGCGGATGGTGGTGATATCCCAGGTGCCCAGCAGTCGGATGACCTCCTCCAGGCTCTGGATGACCATGTCCCGGTTGATGATGATCTCATGGTGTTCGCTGCCCAGATAATCGGCAGTTTGGCGGGCATATTTCAGGTCGATGGCATCGGTGTCCATGCCGATGGCAAAGGTGCGGATGGGCTTGCCCAGCTTCTTGGCTGCAATGGAGCAGACCAGCGAGGAATCCAGACCGCCCGAGAGCAGGAAGCCCACAGGGGCATCGGCATCCAGACGCTTTTCCACGCCTGCGATCAGCTTTTCGCGGATGTTCCGCAGGGTGGTCTCCATGTCATCCTCCATGGGGGCGGGCACGTCGGCAATGTCCTCATAGCGGACAAAGCGGCCATCGCAGTAGTAGCTGCCGATGGGGAAGGGGCGGATGTCATCGCACCAGCCGATCAGGTTCTGCATCTCGGAGGCAAAGGCGATCTGGTGGCTGGACTTGGAATAGCCGTAGAACAGCGGACGGATGCCGATGGGGTCGCGGGCTGCGATCAGCCGGTCCTTGCGGGAATCATACAGAATCAGCGCGAACTCGGAGTCCATGTGGCGGAACATATCCAGACCGTACTCGTAATACAGCGGCAGCAGGATCTCGCAGTCGCAGTCGGAGGCAAACTTGTAGCCCCGGCGCTTCAGGATCTCCTTCTCAAAACGGAAGCCGTAGAGCTCACCGTTGCAGACCACGCAGTCGGCACCGCGGTAGAAGGGCTGCATCCCCTCCGGGGTCAGGCCCATGATGGCAAGGCGGCCAAAGCCCATCAGACCAAAAGGCCCTTCCACCACACGCTGGTCGTCCGGCCCGCGCATCACGGTGCGCAGCAGATACTCCTTGAATTTGGCGGCACTCAGGTCGTGCCCCGTGTAACCCATAACACAACACATATTTCTTACCCCTCTCTCTAAACCTCTCCGTCAATGCTTCGCATTGCCGCCTCTCCTGATAGGAGAGGCAGGTTTCCCGGTGACTGAGAGGTTTTTGCAAATAAAAAAATACGGCAGCCTTCATCCCATTTGCTAGGACGAATGCTGCCGTATCCGTGGTGCCACCTAAATTACCGGTGCGCGAACACACCAGTCACTTTTGTGTACTCTCCCCGTTGAAAGCACTGCCGCGATAACGAGCGGCTGCCGTCGGCCCCTACTAACTGCCCGAAGCAGGTTCAGGGGGAAGCTCACGGGGGTTCGTTCGGGGCTCGTTCTCTGTGCGGCTTCCACCGGCCCGCACTCGCTGCAAAAGAACCTTGAGCACTTACTTTTCCCGATCAACGCTTTTCCTGCCTGCATTGTATCACGGCTCTTTGTCCGTGTCAACACAGTGTTCGCATTTTTGTGCGGTCTGCCCCGGTTGAGGGGGCTTTTGTGCGCAGCTGCGGCACAATCCGTACAAAACGCTGCCCTCGCACTGCAGGGTGAAGCCGTGCTCCGCCATCAGATGGGCACGCACCTCATCCATAAAGTGGCAGTCCAGGTGATAGATGCGCCCGCACTGCACGCACTTCAGGTGCAGGTGTTCACGGCAGTGGCGGCCTTCGTCCACATACTGGAACACGGCCTTTTCACCCTTATCGGCCACATATTTCATAATGCGCTGCTCGCCTGCCAGCTTGTCCAGATACCGGTACACCGTGGTGGGATTGGGGCTGGCCCCCTCTGCCTCCAGATGTTCCAGAATGTTGGATGCACTGACCGCGTGCTGGCGGTTGTTGATGAGATAATCCAGGATCAATTGCCGGGTTTTGGTGTTGTACCCCCCGCGACCTGCCATGGTATCAGCCTTCCTTTCTGGGTCAAGTGTACCACAATTTATCCTTCGATGCAAAACAAGAACGAAACACTGGCGACAAGCACAAAAAAACTGTTCAATTTATAGCAAAATAATGCATGATATCTGTTCAAAACGGAAAAGCTCCCAAAGTTTTCAAAAAAGTCTTGTAAACATTGTCCAGATATGTGATAATAATATTAACGATTATTTGGATTGTTTAAGGGATACAAGCTGTCCGGCGGGCGACTGATTGCTGCCTGAACGGTCCTGCTTGCGAACTAGGAGATAGAACGATGAAAGAGATGGATTCCCAGTCAAAGCCCAGCCTGAAGCTGCAGGCTTACCAGTACCTGAAAACGAAGATTCTGAACTGTGAGTACCGCCCCAACGAATTTCTGAACGAGCAGAAGCTCTGTGCCGAGATGGGCAACATCAGCCGCACCCCCATGCGTGACGCGCTGGGCCGCCTGGAGCAGGAGGGGCTGATCACCATCCTGCCCAAAAAGGGGCTGATGGTCTCCGGCATTACCGAAGAGGACGTGCACAGCATGTTCGAGATGCGCCTGCTGGTGGAGCCATACGCCCTGCGCACCTACGGCAACCTGATCCCCCGGGAGCAGCTGGAGGCCTACACTGAGCTGATGCACCACCCCGAGCGGATCGACGACTTCTGCAAATCCGACGATGATTTCCATGAGCTGCTGATGAGCAGCCTGCCCAACAAGTATCTGCGCTCTGGCTATGACCGCATCACCGGCCTGAACACCCGTTTCCGCATTATGACCGGTAAGGTGAGCATGATCAATCAGGATCAGACCTGTGAGGAGCATCTGGAAATTCTGAATGCCGCCCTGAGCGACAACTGGAACACCGCCGCCGATGCGCTGCAGCATCACCTTGAGCTGGCCCGCGATAAGGCCGAGGGAGTCATCAAGGTCATCCGGCTGTGGTAAATGAAACGATAAAAACGCTGTATCACTCCTTCCGGCATCGCTGATGCGATGCCGCCTCCCTCTCAGAGGGAGGCTTTTGCGTTGGCCGCCGCGTTAAGGCTCCCTCCTAGAGGGAGCTGTCGAGCGAATGCGAGACTGAGGGAGTAGTACAGCGTTTTCTTTTGCTGGAAAAGGTAAAAAATTCATAGAAATCAAAAGAAAAGTACATTGAATATTGTTTAACAATGTGGTATGCTTAACAGCAGAGAGAGCCCGCTGGCAGGCGGGCAGAATGATTTGGAGGAAAAAAATTATGGCTGATCGCATTGTCCTGAACACCATTTCCTACCATGGCCACGGTGCCATTGAGAACATCGTTCCCGAGCTGACCGCCCGCGGCTACAAGAAGGCTTTTGTCTGCTCTGACCCCGACCTGATCAAGTTCGGCGTGACCAAAAAAGTCACCGACCTGCTGGATGCTGCAAACTTCGCCTACGCTGTTTACAGTGAGATCAAACCCAACCCCACCATCGCCAACGTGCAGGACGGCGTGGCAGCCTTCAAGGCTGCTGAGGCAGACTGCATCGTGACCATCGGCGGCGGCTCCTCCATGGATACCGCAAAGGCCATCGGCATCATCATCAACAACCCCGAGTTCGCGGATGTGCGCTCTCTGGAAGGTGTGGCTCCCACCAAGAAGCACGCTGTGTTCACCATTGCCGTGCCTACCACCGCCGGTACTGCGGCCGAGGTCACCATCAACTACGTCATCACCGATGTGGAGAAGAAGCGCAAGTTCGTCTGCGTGGACACCAACGATATCCCCGAGATCGCTGTGGTCGATCCCGATATGATGTCCTCCATGCCCAAGGGCCTGACCGCCGCCACCGGTATGGACGCTCTGACCCACGCCATCGAGGGCTATATCACCAAGGGCCACTGCACCATCTCCGATATGTTCCATCTGGAGGCCATCAAGCTCATCAGCGAGAACCTGCGCGGTGCCGTGCAGAACACCCCGGAGGGCCGCGAGGGCATGGCTCTGGGCCAGTACATCGCCGGTATGGGCTTCTCCAATGTGGGTCTGGGCATCGTCCACTCCATGGCACACGGCCTGTCCGCTCTGTATGATACCCCCCACGGCGTGGCCTGCGCCATCCTGCTGCCGGTGGGTCTGGAGTACAACAAGACCGTTGCCGGGGAGCGCTACCGCGCAGTCGGCAAGGCCATGGGCGTGAAGGGCATCGACGAGATGAACGATGCCGAGGCCGCCGATGCTACCATCGCCGCTGTCAAGCAGCTGAGCGCGGATGTGGGCATCCCCGCAAACCTGCAGGGCATCCTGAAGGAAGAGGACATTCACTTCCTGGCCGAGTCTGCTTTTGCAGATGCCTGCCGCCCCGGCAACCCCCGCGATACCAGCGTGGAGGAGATCGAGGCACTGTATAAGAGCCAGCTGTAATTCGTAAACTGAACAAAGAGGGTCGGGAACACCGCTTCCCGGCCCCTTTTTGTTCCGGGAAAGGAGCGCTATGAACCTGAATTTCTATACTCTTTGTGTAATTTATCTGGTATATTCCTTTCTGGGCTGGGTAGGCGAGACCGTTGTTGCAACCGCAAAGGGCCGCCGATTCACCAACCGCGGCGTGGCCTCCGGCCCCTTCTGCTTTGTGTACGGCACGGCAGGGGTGCTCATCACCATTGGCCTGAACGACCAGCGCGCCAGCCTGGCGGCGCTGTTCTTCGGCAGCATGGTCTATGCCACGGTGGTGGAGTGGCTGACCGCCAGGCTGCTGGAACGGATCCACCACCGCCGCTGGTGGGACTACTCCGATAAAAAGTTCAATCTGGACGGCTATGTCTGCCTGCAATACTCCCTGCTGTGGGGTCTGCTGGGCATGGCGGCAGTCCGCTGGGGCAACGACCTGCTGTTCCGGCTCTGCGGCCACCTGCCGCCGCTGCTGTTCCACGCTGTGGTATGGGTCGGCATGGCGCTGGCCGTCCTCGACCAGATCTCTGCCATGGTGGTGGTCAGCCGGTATGCGAACCGCCACCCACGGCTCGAGCAGCTGAATCGGGAGCTGGGCAGGGGCTCGGAGAGGCTGCGGCAGAAAATTACCGCCAGCGTGGAAAAGCGGATCCAGCGGGCGTACCCTGCTGCGGCTCGTCCGGAGCCCACCACCAGTGCCGAAAAGCAGCTCTCCCTTGCCGACCTGCTCTGGCTCTTTGTCATCGGGGCTTTCCTCGGAGATGTGGTGGAGACCATCTTCTGCCGCATCACCGCCGGAGTCTGGATGAGCCGTTCCAGCCTGGTCTGGGGCCCGTTCAGCGTGGTGTGGGGGCTGGCGCTGGTGCTGGCCGCCATCCTGCTGCGGGGCGGCGAACAGAAGAGCGAGAGCCGCATCTTCTGGTTCGGTGTGATCCTGGGCGGTGCTTATGAGTATGTGTGCAGCGCCGTGACAGAGCTGCTGTTCGGCACCGTGTTCTGGGATTACAGCGGCTTCAAGTTCAATCTGGGCGGGCGCATCAACCTGTTGTACTGCTTCTTCTGGGGCATTGCGGCCGTGACCTGGATCCGCTATGGCTACCCACTGGTGGCAAAGGGGATGAAGGCGGTCAAGCGCAGGATCCGCCCCTGGATGACCGCTCTGCTGGCCGTGTTCATGGCCGTGAACCTTGTGACCAGTGCGCTGGCGCTGGCCCGCTACGATGCCCGCACCAGCGGCGCGGCTCCGGCCAATGCGGTGGATGTGCTGCTGGACGAGCATTTTGACAATGCCCGGATGGAGCGCATCTACCCCAACGCCAAAAAGGTGGAGAAGGCTGGGTAAAAATGCACGATTTTGCTTGCGTTTTGCAGGGGAAACAGGTATAATACTTTTTGGATTAAAAAGGAGAGATTTTATATGCTGATCCCTGTATTATTGTTTATCGTGGGCCTGCTCTGCCTTATCAAGGGCGGCGACTGGTTCGTGGACGGTGCAACCGGCATCGCCCGCCGCTTCAAGGTGCCGGAGCTGCTCATCGGTGCCACGGTGGTGTCCATCGGCACCACCCTGCCTGAGGTCATGGTCTCCACCACCTCGGCCCTGACCGGCCACGGCGAGATCGCCTATGGCAACGCCATTGGTTCGGTCATCTGCAACGCGGCCCTGATCGCGGCCATCACCATTGCGGTTCGCCCGGGCAAGGTGGACCCCAAGAGCCTGCGGGTGCCGGTGCTGTTCTTCTTTGTGGCAGCGGCCCTGTATGCGGGCGTGGCCTACACCACCGGCTACTTCAGCCGCCCCATCGGCATTGTGCTGCTGGCAATGTTCGTGGCCTACATGGTCTGCAATGTGCTGGCTATGAAAAACGCCCCCGCCCCGGAAGACGATGAGGACGAGCCGGAAAAGGAAATGTCCTTTGCCAAGGAGATCGGCCTGCTCATCCTCGGCGCAGCCCTGATCGCTGTGGGCGCAAACCTGCTGGTGGACAACGGTACCCTGATCGCGCAGGCGCTGGGCGTGCCGGAATCTGTCATTGCCCTGACCTTTGTAGCGCTGGGCACCTCTCTGCCCGAGCTGGTCACGGCGATCACCTCGCTGGCAAAGGGCCACGGCTCCCTCTCGCTGGGCAATGTCATCGGTGCCAACGTGTTCAATCTGGTGCTGGTCAGCGGCATGTCCATCACGGTGTCGCCCTTCAGCATCCCGCAGAACTCCACCATCATGGGCATCAATTCCTCTCTGGTCATGGATCTGCCCGTGATGTTCGCGGTCATGCTCCTTCTGACCGTGCCTGCCCTGCTCAAGGGCAGGCTCTCCCGCTGGCAGGGCGTGCTGCTGCTCTGCATCTATGCAGCCTTCTGCGCCGTCCAGTTTGCAATGTAAGCCTCTGCGCCGGAGCGGGCGCTTTGGGGCAGAAAACCGTTTTGAGAAAGGCATCCTCGTTTGCGGGGATGCCTTTTTTCTGTCCCTGCAGCAGGGTCTGACCGCGTCTCCGACAGGCTGTGAAATGGGACGAAATCCGGTCATAAAAAGGCAGTTAGGCGACATTTTTCACGATTTATCCATTGAAATTCTCCCCCGGAGATGATATGATAGACCTGTTCCTGCGCGGCAGAAGGCCGGGAACGAAATCTGAAGTGGGAGAATTTTGTACCAGATGCAGAAAAAGAAGCTTTACCAGCTGGCTGCGGTCATCGTTCTTGTGGTGGCCGTGGCAGCTGCTTTGATCCTGACAGGGATGCGGAAAAGCACCCCTGTGTCCGAGGCGCAGGTCAGCTCGGTGCCGTCCTCCGATTTGTCCGGCGGGGAAGCTGAGGGGCCCTCCAGCGCCGCCGCTTCCAGCGAGAGCGCCGTCAGCAGTGAGGTGACGGAAGAATCCCCGGTTTCGTCCTTTTTGGAACAGCTGGAAGAGGATCTTGGCATTTCCTCTTCGGAAACAGCTTCGTCCAGTGAAGCCTCCTCTGCCGCCAGCGCAGGCAAGGCCGACAGCGTAAGCTCTGCAGTGTCCGGTTCCAGCGCCGCACACTCGGTGCCCGCGTCCTCTGCGGCTTCCGGCAGCCATGCGGCCAGCAGTCAGGCCCCCGGCAGCAGCCATGCCTCCAGCAGCTCCGCAGCTTCGGAGAATGAGGTGGATGCCAGGATCGACAGCTACATCCGCCAGCTGCAGAACCTGAAGAAGCAGACGGAGTCCAAGCTCTACGGCGTGATCTACGAAGCCTACGATGAGTATATCTCCCACCCGGTGGAGGAGCGCAATCTGGGGATGAAGGTCTCCATCGTGGTGTCCAAAACCGCCAAGCTGACCGGTGTTCAGGGCGAGTGTGACAAGGAGTTCAACGCCATCCTGAAAGAGCTGCGCCAGTACCTGCGGGAGAATGGCCGTGACCAGAGCGTTGCGGATCAGGCCGAGCAGGAGTACAAGAAGATGAAGTCCGACCTGACCAGCGAGCTGACCGGCATTGTCTATAACAGTGCGGTGGGCAGCGGTGATGGCGGCAAATGGATCCAGGAACACATTGAGCATAAGCGCTGAAACAGATAAGAGCCGTGCAGTTCAAACGCTGCACGGCTCTGCTTTTTATGTTACTGCACACGCTTCAACGCTGTGTTGATGAGATCGGCAAACTGCTCCAGACGCTCCCGGAGCTGGACGATGGAATCGATGTCGCTGTCGGAAATGACACTGACGGGAGCCGAAAGGCTGTTGACACCGGCTTTCAGTGTGCCGCTCAGGGCTGCGTTGACACCGTGGGCGGGGATCTCCACATGGACATCCACGGGGATGGTGTCATCGAAGAGCAGGGACTTCAGCGGCAGGCCCACCACAAGGACAGCCGCATCCTCCCCCTCAGACGGGAACTGATAGTAAGTGTAGTCCTTCTTGGCATAATCGGGGTGGATGATGCACTGGCGGCTGAGGGTCAGGGTATAGCCGGACATCTCCTGCATGGCCACCTGCGTGTTGGGCACGCCGAGGATCTTTGCCAGCTGGGCCTGCGTGATGTAGTTGGGCAGAGACCACTCCGGCAGGAACGCACCCACCAGCGGCGCGCTGTCCGCGATGGAATCCCGCAGGGTGCGGTAGAGCCGCCCGGCATCAAAATAGGTATCGTTGGCATCGATATAGAGGTCGGTGAAAAAGTCGGTGCCGCCGGTCTCAGTGCGGGCAAGCCCGCCGGAGGGGTACAGGTACAATTGCAGCTGCCCCGGCGAATACAGCCCGGCCACATCGCCGGAGGTTGCACCCACCTGCTTCAGAATATTGTACAGGGCCGGGGTACTGGCACTGTCCTGTGCGGTGATGTTATAGCTGAGTTCAAAGGTCGCACCCTTTTGTAAGGCACGGACTTTGCTGTTGACCAGACTGAAAAGGATCAGCGCAGCCACCAGACACACCGCCAGAATGCAGGCCACCACCGTGACCACGGCGCGGGAACGCTTTTTGGAAGATTTCATGGCAGAACCTCCTGTTCTCTTTATAAGGAATACGATCCAGAGCTTAAAAATCGTTCAAGCTGGCTTTGATTTTTGAGAAAAACAAACTTTTCCGGATATTGCTGACCAATGCGCCGGTATCCGGCCAGTTTGGCGGGGGTCCGGCCCTGATGCAGGACCCACCATAGGAACTCCGCATCTATTTTTTCCTCACAGCCCGGCGCGGAGGAGGAGCGCACCTTTCCCCGATTTTTCCACCAGCGTTTCAGTACCCGGCTCAGGCAGGTGAAACGGCCAAAGCAGAGCACGATGATCTGGTCTGCTTCTTCCAGCCGCCGGTCATAACAGGTCTTTGTATAGTTGCCATCGATGATCCAGCTTTCGTGCGTGTCCAGAAAGCGGCGGACAATGGCGTTTTCCTCATCCAGCGGGCGCTCTACCCATCCGGGCAGGAAATGAACCGTGTCCAGATGCAGCACCGGAGCATGATAAGTGCCCCCCAGTGTTTGGGCAAGGGTGGATTTTCCGCTGCCGCTGGTGCCTAAGATCGCAATCTTCATAGGGCGTTACCGGCAGGCCTCCACAAAGGCATCAAAGATCCCCTGCATGGCGGGGTCGGCGGCGCTGAGCCATTCAGGGTGCCACTGCACGCCCAGGCAGAACTTTGCGTCCGGCTTCTCAATGCCCTCCACGATGCCGTCCTCGCTCAGGGCCGACAGCACAAGGCCGGGGGCGACCTTGTCCACCGCCTGATGGTGCTGGCTGTTGACCAGAACGGTATCCTGCCCCAGAATGCGGGAGAGCAGGGTATCCCGCCGCACGGTGACGGTGTGGATCTTGCCCCAATGGTCGTTGTGGGGGACGTGCGCAAAGGGTTTGATGTCCTGATACAGATCGCCGCCCAGCGCAACATTCATCAGCTGGATGCCCCGGCAGATGGCCAGCACCGGCTTGTCGGCGGCAAGGAAGGCGCGCAGCAGCAGCGGCTCGGCGGTATCCCGCAGGACGTTAGGCTCACCGCAGGCAGGGATGCGCTCCTGCCCGTAGAATTTCGGGTCGATATCGCCGCCGCCCGGCAGCAGCAGGCCGTCACAGGCCAGTGCATCCTGCACGGCCTTTTCGGGGTCGTCCAGCTCGATCCAGCACATCTCTGCCCCGGCCCGGGCAAGGCTTTCGGGATATTTGGCCTGAGCCGCCGTCAGCTCCGGGTCAGTGCTCATTCTTGGCATTGCGATCGTAACACTCATTTTAACTGCCTCGCTTTTGTAAAACAAAAACCCGGAACCATCGGTTCCGGGCATTTTGGCGGAAAGATGGGGATTCGAACCCCAGAACGCTTTTGACACGTTACACGATTTCCAGTCGTGCGCCTTAGACCAACTCAGCCATCTTTCCACATCTTCAGTTTTCAGCGTTTCGGGCCGTGGCCCTCAGCGCTCCACTATAATACCTGAAAGGATGACTTTTGTCAAGGATTTTTTTGAAAAATTTTGAAAAATCTAAAAAACGACGTGTCTGCGCCATACGTTTTTTCGTTTAAAAAAGCAGAACCTGATAATCCCCTTGACGAACCCATAAAAACGGACTATGATGTGGGCAGAGAACGGTTGGAATATGCAGGTTCCGCTCGAAAAAGGGAACCTGAACAGGAGGATGCGATATGAATTACGCTGATGTTTTGAACAATGCCCGCCAGTGCATCGGGCAGTACTGCAAGGCCTGCCCCGTGTGCAACGGTGTGGCCTGCAAAAACCAGATCCCCGGCCCCGGTGCCAAGGGCGTGGGCGATACGGCCATCCGCAATTATAATAAGTGGGCGGAGATCCGGGTGAACATGGACACCCTGTGCGAGAACGGCACCCCCGACACCGGTGTGGAGCTGTTTGGCAAAACCTTCAAGTATCCCTTCTTTGCAGGCCCTGTGGGTGCGGTGAACCTCCACTATTCCGACACCTACACCGATATGACCTATAATGATGTGCTGGTGCGCGCCTGTGCCGAAAACGGCATTGCCGCCTTTACGGGTGACGGCACCAACCCCGACGTGATGACTATGGCCACCAAGGCCATTGGCGCTGCAGGCGGCTGCGGCGTGCCCACCATCAAGCCCTGGAACATCGACACTGTCAAGGCCAAGATGGAGCAGGCCAAGGCCAGCGGCTGCTTTGCCGTTGCCATGGACGTGGATGCCGCCGGTCTGCCCTTCCTGAAGAATATGACCCCGCCCGCCGGCAGCAAGAGTGTGGCCGAGCTGGCCGAGATCGTCAAGCTGGCCGAGCGCCCCTTCATCGTCAAGGGTGTGATGACCGTCAAGGGGGCCCTCAAGGCCAAGGAGGCCGGTGCTGCTGCTATCGTGGTCTCCAACCACGGCGGCCGTGTGCTGGATCAGTGCCCCGCCACCGCCGAGGTCCTGCCGGAGATCGCTGAAGCCCTCAAGGGCAGCGGTGTGAAGATTCTGGTGGACGGCGGCATCCGCACCGGCGTGGATGTGTTCAAGGCGTTGGCTCTGGGTGCTGACGCTGTGCTCATCTGCCGCCCCTTTGTCACCGCAGTCTATGGCGGCGGCGAGGAAGGCGTGAAGTGCTACATCGACAAGATCGCCGCTGAGCTGGCCGATACCATGCAGATGTGCGGCGCACACTCTCTGGCCGAGATCACCCGGGATATGGTGAGGATCTGATAGGTAAAATGAAAGCGGCATCACAGCTGAAAACTGTGGTGCCGTTTTTTGGTTGCTCTGAAACAGAAACTATGATATGATGGAGCTGGTGGAGCGTGGAAAAGGTGGAGGCCTGATACAATAAGAGGATTCTGTTATGATTACACTAAAGCAGTACACGAACGAAGAAGCACAAATCATCCCACTCATTCAGGGCTTCTGGAAAGCACACAGTCATTATGACCAGAGCGAAGCGGAAGCGCTGGAAGATTTGCAGAACTGGACAAAACCGGGCCATATGATTTACTTTATCCAGAACGATGCCGTCAATGTGGGCTTTGCCCATCTGGGAAGCCGCGGCGGTAAAATGGACTGGCTGGAAGATTTGTTCATCCTGCCGGAATGGCAGGGCCACGGTTTTGGCAGCGAAGCGATTCACCAGCTGGAAGAAATCGTGAAGCAGTATTCGGTTTCCCTTTACATCGAAGCCGCCGCTCGCAATGAAGCGGCTATCCGGTTGTATCGGAAATTGGGTTATGACTGCCTGAACACAGTTACGATTCGCAAAGACTTCCCGGGCTACGAGTATGATGTTGTGCGGAAGGAAAATATCCACGGCATGGAGTTCGAGATTCGGAAGGATAAGGACTTCTGATTTGAACATATAGGAACAATAAAAGCGGCATCTTTCCGTTTGCACGGAGAGGTGCCGCTTTTTGTTGCCACAGAACAGAAACTATGGTAAGATGAAGCTGGTGGTTCGGGAAATCGGTGGGGCCGATAAGATAAAAGGATGAAATATAAAACGATGAAGCAAAAAGAATATATGCCTGGAGTAAATCGAGTAAACACATATCTGGATGATCGATTTTTGAAAAAAGTTCTGAATCAACATGGAGCATTTCTTGTTGGAGATGACCCGTATGAAGTGGAAATTGTGTCGAAAACAGATGCGATTATAAGAGGAAAGAACTCGAATTTCTATGAAGCTGTGATAGATGAATTTCGATTTTATGCCGAACATATTACGAATTTTTGGGACGAAACAAATAATCTGGTGAAAACATACCCTGCGGTAGAACTAGTGAAGATTCCTATGGCAGAGATTCAGCCTTCACAGTTTTATGTGGATGAAATCAAAAAGCAAGCTGTAAGTGACTTTGTTCATACAGAAGAAGACTTGATAATTCCGCTTGTGAATTGGGAAGGCCATAATGTTTCCGTGGATGGTCATACACGATTGTTTGTGGCAGCTGAAAAAGGAATCCAAAATGTGTATGGATTTTATACAGAGGCTGGCGATTATGTCAGAGATTTTGCAGCAGAAGCTATCAAACGGAATATTGTATCTCCGTATCAATTGATTGAGGTAAAGCATGAGGATTATGAAAAACTTTGGTTTGCATTCTGTGATGAGTATTTTTCAAGCAAATAAGTAAGAAAAACGGCATCTTTCCAATCAAATGGAGAGATGCCGTTTTGGGCTGCGGAGGAAACTTACTTCAACGTTCCATCCAGTACCTGCTGGTAATACCAGGGCTTGGGTGCGCGGAAGGTCTTGCCGGAAAGGTCGGCGAAGTCGGGGAAGGTGAAGCGGGGGAGGACCAGCTCCCAGGCGCAGAGGGCCTGATACTTCAGCTTAAGCTCCCGGTTGGCGGTGTTGTTGCCGTACTTGCTGTCGCCCAGGATGGGGCAGCCGATGCTTGCCATGTGGGCACGGATCTGGTGGGTGCGGCCGGTGATGAGCCGGACCTTGAGCAGGGCCAGACGGCCGGAGACGGCAACGGTCTCATATTGGGTCTCCACGTCCTTGGCACCGGGCTGCTTGTCGGGCACGATCTTCACGATGCCCCGGTCTGCATCCTTGAGCAGGTAGCCGCCCAGGGTGCCGTCCGGCGGGGTGGGGCGGCCAAAGGTGACGCAGAGGTAGGTCTTTTTGACCTCGCGGTTCTTGATGACCTCAAGGAACAGCTGCTCGGCCTCGGGGGTCTTGGCAATGATGACCAAGCCGCTGGTGCCGGTGTCCAGCCGGTGGCAGAGGGCCGGGGTGTACAGATCGTTCTCCTTGTACTCACCCTGCTGGTTGAGGTACAGCAGAGCACGGTTGAGCAGGGTGTCGTCCTCGGGACCGTCCACGGCAAGGCCTGCGGGCTTGTTCACCACCAGGATCTGCGGGCAGTCGTAGATGACCTGTGCCGGGCCGCGGGCGTTCTTCCACGCCGGGCCTTCCACCCGCTTGTCGGCATCCAGCACCTCGTCCAGGATGAACAGCTTAATCTCGTCGCCCGCCATTACGCGGGTGGAAAGGGGCTGCTTTTTGCCGTTCAGCTTGATCTTGTTCTCCCGCAGAGCCTTGTTCAGGCGGCCCGGATTCAGTGCCGGGAACTGCTGCATCAGATAGTTGTCGAGCCGGGTGGGGGCCAGACATTTTACTTTTAAGATTTTCACGGAAATTTTCCTCTCTATCTTGAAATAGAATGTGTCTTTGAATCGTTTTTATTGTAGCGGAATAAATCTACCGCGTCAAGAAAGAAGGTATTTTTATGAACCTGAAATATAAGATTCTGGCTGTTCTGGCTGCGGGCATCGCACTGACGGCCTGCGGAAGCTCCGGTGTCCCCGCCAGCACCCCCGCATCCAGTGCAGTGCCGGCCTCCTCCCATGTGGCTGAGGAAGGTGTGACAGAGCCCATCAACATGCTGACGTGGACGCTGGATGACCTCGACAGGGAGGATACGGTCACCTTTATTCCGACGGAGATCACCTCCGGTGTGCAGGATGGCAGCCTGACCGCAAAGATCTTCAGCTATGACCTCTATAAAAAAGAAGATGTTGAAAACCTTGCTGTTGGCGACAAAATCACCCTCCACGAAGAGGGGGCTGCATGGAACCAGTTTGTGACCGTTGCAGTGAAGAGCATCGAGAAGAATGACCAGTACCATCTTGTGAGCATCAACGGCGGCATGGAGGAGCAGGACGGTCTTGACCTGCTGCTGGACGATGACACCTACCGCACGATGACCTTTGACGACTATCCTGTCTACTATGAGATGGGCGAAAAGACGCTGCCGCTGGCAGAGGACGTGGTGCTGAAGGACAGCTCCGCTGACCCGCAGGCCGAAGCGGTGGAGACCACCGGGGCTTCTGCCGTGGCAGCTGCCATCAATGCGGACCCGGACAACTGGACGGTGTATAATACCACGCTGGTGGTGCAGGGCGGCAAGGTGCAGGAGGTGCGCCGCATCTGGGTGCCGTAACCTCTCGGGCGCTGCCGCTGGCCTGCCTTGTCTATGAGGAAAGGTTTTTGCCGGAAAAGAGTTGACAAACGCAGAGCCCATGCTATAATTTAAGTGTACGCAAGGGGTGAGTATGCGCCTTTGCGGCAAAACGTGAATTATGACAGATGGCAATGATGGGGTCAGAAATGCACACCGCCGCCCAGAGAGAGCGCTCCCAGCTGCAAGGCGCTCCGGCAGGTCTCGTTTCGTGCCGCCCCGGAGCTTCCGGCGAAACAAGTCGGACGCAGCGCAGCGTTACCGCGCCGAAAGCGGCAGGGGACAAGCAGTTTTATCCTTTGCAATTTGGGTGGTACCACGGAGCAGTTTTACACAGCCTCGTCCCTTTTGGGATGGGGCTGTTTTTGTTTTTGCGCCTGCCCGCCCCTCTGCCATAACATCATAAAAACTGACGTGCAAACGCCAAGGACAATTGAGGAGAGAAAACCTATGCAATGGACCGGTTTGAATGAACTGCGTGAAAAGTACCTGAGCTTCTTTGAGAGCAAGGGCCACCTGCGTCTGGACAGCTTCCCGCTGGTGCCGAAGAACGACCCCAGCCTGCTGCTGATCAACAGCGGCATGGCCCCCATGAAAAAGTGGTTCCTGGCGCAGGAAGAGCCTCCCCGCCACCGTGTGACCACCTGCCAGAAGTGCATCCGCACCCCGGATATCGAGCGCGTGGGCATCACTGCCCGCCACGGCACCTTCTTTGAGATGCTGGGCAACTTCTCCTTCCAGGACTACTTCAAGGAAGAGGTCATTCCCTGGGCATGGGAGTTCCTGACCAGCGACGAGTGGATGGCTATCCCCAAGGATAAGCTGCACATCTCCGTCTACGAAGAGGACGACGAGGCTTACGATATCTGGACCAAGAAGGTGGGCATTGCTCCGGACCACATGGTGCGTCTGGGCAAGGAGGACAACTTCTGGGAGCACGGCTCCGGTCCCTGCGGCCCCTGCTCTGAGATCTACTTTGACCGCGGCCCCGAGTACGGCTGCGGCAAACCGACCTGCGGCGTGGGCTGTGACTGCGACCGCTATATGGAGATCTGGAACCTGGTGTTCAGTCAGTTCGATGCCGACGGCAAGGGCCACTACGAGCGTCTGGCACGGCCCAACATCGATACCGGCATGGGCCTGGAGCGTCTGGCCTGCGTGATGCAGGGCGTGGGCAACCTGTTTGAGGTGGATACCGTTCAGAGCGTGCTGCACCATGTGGAGCACATTGCCGGTAAGACCTACGGTGAGAACGCCAAGGATGACATCTCCATCCGTGTCATCACCGACCACATCCGCAGCTGCACCTTTATGGTGTCTGACGGCATCCTGCCCTCCAACGAGGGCCGCGGCTACGTTCTGCGCCGTCTGCTCCGCCGCGCTGCCCGCCATGGCCGGATGCTGGGCATCTCCCGCCCCTTCCTGGTGGAGCTGGTGGAGACGGTCATCCAGTCCAGCGAGAGCGCTTACCCCGAGCTGCGTGAGCACGATGCCTATATCAAGAAGGTCATCGGCACCGAGGAGGCAAACTTTGCCCGCACCATCGATGCCGGTATGAACATCCTGAACAACATGATCGACGGCCTGGAAAAGGCACACCAGCACCTGCTCAAGGGTCTGGACGTGTTCAAGCTGAACGATACCTTCGGCTTCCCCCTCGACCTGACCAAGGAGATCGCTGCCGAGCAGGGCATTGAGATCGACGAGGACGGCTTCCATGCTGAGATGAAGAAGCAGAAGGAGCGCGCCCGTGCCGAGCGCCTGAAGAAGAACATCTCCGGCTGGAGCGAGGACCTGTTCGGCGGCCTGACCGTTGAGCCCACTGTCTTTACCGGCTATGAGACCCTGAACGACACCGGCGTTGTGGTTGCCCTGAGCGACGAGGAGACCCTGACCGATGCCATTGCCACCGATGAGGAGGCAAAGGACGGCGTGCTGGTGGTTCTGGACAAGACCCCGTTCTACGCTGAGATGGGCGGTCAGGTGGCGGATAACGGCCTGCTGACCGGCCCCGAGTGCAGCCTGCGTGTGCTGGACGTGAAAAAGACCCCCAAGGGCTACTACGTCCACACCTGCGTGCTGGAGAGCGGCATCGTCAAGGTGGGCGACCACCTGAACGCTCAGGTGGATAAGGAATACCGGATGTCCGTCTGCCGCAACCACACCGCGACCCATCTGCTGCAGGCTGCCCTGCGTGAGGTCCTGGGCGACCATGTCCATCAGGCAGGCTCCTATCAGGATGCGGAGATCACCCACTTCGACTTCACCCACTTCAGCGCCGTCACGCCTGAGGAGCTGGCCCGTGTGGAGAAGATCGTCAATGACCGCATCTTTGACGCAATGAACGTTGAAGTCAAGGAGATGCCCATTGAGGAGGCTAAGAAGCTGGGCGCAATGGCCCTGTTCGGCGAGAAGTACGGCAAGGTCGTCCGCGTTGTGAACATCGAGGGCTGGTCCACCGAGTTCTGCGGCGGCACCCACGTGAAGAACACCGCCCAGATCGGCTGCTTCAAGATCGTGAGCGAATCCTCTGTTGCCGCCGGTATCCGCCGCATCGAGGCTGTCACCGGCAAGAACCTGCTCAAGCGTGCCAACGATCAGGAAAAGCTGCTGCACACCGTGGCCAACACCCTGAAGGCCAACAACATCACCTCTCTGCCCATCCGTGCCGAGGCCGTCATGGCCGAGAACAAGGCCATGAGCAAGGAACTGGAAGAGGTCAAGGCAAAGATCGCCGCTTCCAAGGTCAACAGCCTGTTCGACAATGCTGAGGAAGTGAGCGGCGTGAAGATCGCTTCTGCCTACTTCACCGGCACCACCGGCGAAACCCTGCGCGGCATGTGCGACAGCATCCGCGAGAAGGCTGTCAACCCTGTGGTCGCTGTTCTGGTGGGCAAGGCTGAGGATAAGGTCACCATGGCTGTCACCGTGAACAAGCTGGCACAGGAAAAGGGCCTCAAGGCTGGCGTGCTGGTCAAGGAGATCAGCGCCATCGCAGGCGGCAAGGGCGGCGGCAAGCCCGACTTTGCAATGGCCGGCCTGAAGGACGAGACCAAGATCGACGAGGCTCTGGCCGCTGTCAAGGGCATCGTTGAGAAGCAGCTGGGCTGATTGGAAGCGGGCTCACCCTCTCAGGCTCACGTTCGTTCGCCAGCTCCCCCAAAGGGGGAGCCCTTGGCAAAACCAGAAGGTTTACCGTACTGCCAAGGCCTCTCACTTTGGGAGAGGTGGCACGGCGTAAGCCGTGACGGAGAGGGCGAGGCTGTTTATAAATATCGAAAGGAGCAATTCCCATGGAAGATTGTCTGTTTTGCATGATCGCCGAGGGCAAGATCCCCTCTAAAAAGCTGTATGAGGACGATCAGGTCGTGGCGTTTTACGATATCAACCCTCAGGCCAAGGTGCACTTTCTTGTTGTGCCCAAAAAGCACATCCAGAGTGCCGCTGCCCTGACGGAGGAGGACGGTGCCCTGCTGGGCCATATCTTTGCCGTGATCGCCAAGCTGGCCAAGGAAGTCGGTCTGGACAACGGCTACCGCGTGATCTCCAATGTCGGCGAGGATGCCGGCCAGACCGTGAAGCACCTGCATTTCCATGTGCTGGGCGGCGAGAAGCTGCCTGTCTGAGCCGCGCATAAAAATAACGGATCGAACAAAAGGAAGGGAATTGTTATGGCAAAGACCTATACCCTGAATGTTGCGGGCCTGACCCGTGAACTGACCATCTGCAAGGTGAACGACCACATGGACATTGCGGCCTTCATCATGCTGGGCGATGCAGAGCTGACCGTGGCTGCTGCCACCGAGCTGCTGAAAAAGTGCCCCGAGTTTGATATCCTGCTGACCGCTGAGGCCAAGGGCATCCCTCTGGCACACGAGATGAGCCGCCAGAGCGGCAAGCCCTATATCTGCGCACGCAAGGGCGAAAAGCTCTATATGGCCGACCCTGTCGTGGTGGAGGATCAGTCCATCACCACCGCAGGCAAGCAGAAGCTGGTCATCGACCGCAAGGAGCTGGACAAGATGAACGGCAAGCGTGTGCTTGTGGTGGATGATGTCATCTCCACCGGCGGCTCCCTGAAGGCGCTGGACGCACTGGCAGAGCAGACCCAGTGCACCATCGTGGGCCAGGCCGCTGTTCTGGCCGAGGGCGATGCAGCCGAGCGCAAGGATATCATCTTCCTTGAGCCGCTGCCCCTGTTCTTCCACTAAGTAAGATGCGCCGCCCCCTCTGTGTTTTCTGCGCAGGAACGCTGGGGCTGGAGTTGGTGTGCGCCTTTTTGCCGCAAACGGGACGTTTTGTGCCGTTTGCGGCATTTTTTATTGCCGGTCTGCTGTGGGCGCTGGCGGGCCGTTTGCGCAAAAGCCCGGCCTGGGGCTATGGCATCTGCCTGATCCTGGGGGCAGTGCTGGGCCTTGTGCTGACCGGCTCCACGCAGGCAAAATGGGATGCGATCCAGACCGCCTACGATGGCCGCAGTGTCCTGCTGGAGGCGGAGGTGGAGAGCACAACCTCTTCCTATTCCCCCGGCAGGGTGCGGGCGGTCCTGCAGGTGAAAATGGTGGACCGGGAGGCGGCCTCCCTCCGGGTGGAGTGCGCCAGCCTGCCCGCCTGCAGCCCCGGCGACCGGGTCAAGGGTCGCTTTGCGCTGGAAACACCCGATGACACCGCCCGCCTGAATGCCCTGGCCGATGGCATTGCCCTGAATGCTGCTTATGAGAAAGGCTTTGCGCTGCTGGGGCAGAGCACCTCCTTCCGCGCCCGGACGGCCCGGCTCCAGAAGCGGCTGAGCGCCGCCCTGCGGCAGGGGATGGCCTCCGGCCCGGCGGGCGTGCTGGCCGCCATGGTCACGGGCGACCGCACCCATCTCTCCAAGGAACTGCGCACAGCCTACCGGGGTGCGGGGCTTTCCCATGTGCTGGTGGTCAGCGGAATGCATGTTTCGATCCTGTGCGGCGATGTGCTGGGCAGGCTGCTGCCCAGCCGCAAAAAGCGACTGCGCGGCTATACCGGCCGCCGGGTCAGGGCGCTGTTCAGCGCTGTGCTGGCATTGCTGCTGGTGGGAGTGACGGGCTTTACGCCCTCTGTTTTGCGCGCGGCGGGGGCCGTCTGGCTCAGTGCGCTGGGGGTCTGGGTCTACGGCCCGCCGGATGCCCTGACCTCGCTGGGCGTGGCCGGTGTTCTGATGACGGCGGGCAACAGCTGCGCCGTCTGTGACGTGGGCTTTCAGCTCTCCTTTGCGGCGGTGGTGGGCACCCTGGCCGGTGGGGCCGTGGTGCGCCGCAGTCAGGAAGCCTGGGAAAAGCAGCGGGCAAAGAAAAAGCACCCCCGCCTCCGGTTCTGGAAGCGGAAAGCGCTTGGGCTTGCGGGAAGTCTGTGGGAAATGGTCTGCATCTCGGCCTGCGCCTCCATGGCCACCTTCCCGGTGCTGGTGCTGCGGGGGATGAGCACCAGCCTGTACGCGCTGGTGTCCGGCGCGGCGGTGCTCTGGCTGGTGGAACCCATCCTGCTCACCGGTCTGGGAGCGGCCCTGCTGGGGCTTGTGCCTGCATTGGCTCCGGCCCAGCGGGTGTGCTCGTGCTGCGCGGAATTTCTGGCAGAGGTGCTGGACCGCTGGGCGCTCTGGGTGTCCGGCTGGCCCGGGGCACAGATCTGGTTCGACACCGCCTATGCCGCTGTGGTCTGCCTGCTGCTGACCGGGCTCTGCTGGCTGGCGTACCATAACAGGGTGCGCCTGTGGGTGGCCCTGCCTGCCCTTCTGCTGACAGCGGGGCTTGCCGTTTTCACAGGCAATGCCCTGAACCGGGATGTCGTCCGGGTGGAGCTGGTGGGCAGCCGGAATGCCCCGGCGGTGGTCATCAGCCGGAACGAGATCGCCGTCATCCTCTTCCGCGGCGGCGACGTGACCCGGTGCGCCGTGGAGACCACGCTGGAGCGCCGGAATATCCGGACCGTGGAGTGCCTGATCGACCTGCGGCTCAGGCCCCGGAGCGCCCAGCGGATGGGGGCGGAACAGCGCATTGCCGTTGACCGGATGGCGCTCTATGCCACCCGCCGTGTCCGCTGCGGCCCGGCTGAGGTGGAGGTGCTCCGCACCCGGAACGGCTGTGTGGCCCGCATCCACGCCGCCGGGCAGACCTTTGTTACCCTGAGCGGCAGTGCTACGCTTGCGGCCCCTGTGCAGGCGGATTATCTGCTGGCCTCGCCTGCCCGGCCGGACTGCGTGAAGTATGATGCGATCCTGAGCCTGAGCAGCGATTATCGGTGGATGCCGGCGGTTCTCCCTTCAGGGCTGCTCTGCCACAGCTTTTCAAGGGCAGAGTAGGCTTTGGGAGAAAAAATTGGCTTTTTGTCAAGAGCTGTTATATAATAGAAGATATCAAAGTAAAATCCGGAAAGGAATCAAAAAATTTATGGGCATCGTAGTCATCGGCGCAGTGTTTGTGGACATCAAGGGATATCCGCTTTCCACCTATATCCCCGGCGGGCGCAACGCGGGCAGAATGGAGCAGGTCCACGGCGGCGTGAGCCGCAACGTGGCAGAGGATATCGCCAACGTGGAGCTCCGGCCCACCTTCGTGAGCCTTGTCGATGACAGCGGCATGGGGCAGGATGTCATTGACAAGCTGGAGAACCACAAGGTCAACACCCGGTTCATCAAAAAGGTACCGGACGGCATGGGCACCTGGCTGGCCATCTTTGACAACCGGGGTGATGTGACTGCCGCCATCTCCAAGCGGCCGGATACCACGCCGCTCATCGACCTGCTGGCTGAGCAGGGGGATGAGATCTTTGCCGATTGTGACAGCATCGCGCTGGAGCTGGACCTTGAAAAGGAGACAGTCAAGCAGACCCTGAAATACGCCAAGAAGTACGGCAAAAAGGTGTATGCGGTCGTTTCCAACATGAGCATCGCCATGGAGCGCCGGGACTTCTTGCAGCAGATCGACTGCTTTGTCTGCAACCAGCAGGAGGCTGGGCTGCTCTTCTCGGACGATTACGACCATCTCGAGCCTGAGGAGATGTGCAGGGTGCTGGCGGGCAATGTGCACAGCGCCAACATCCCCTGCATGGTGGTGACCATGGGCGGCAAGGGCGCTGTGTTTGCCCGCGCCAACGGCGAGTGCGGCATCGTGCCCGCCAAAAAGGTGGATGTCATCGACACCACCGGCGCGGGGGATGCCTTCTTTGCCGGAACCGTCATCGGCCTGACCTACGGCAAGACTCTGGCTGAATCCTGCGAGATCGGCAGCCGCCTGGCCGCCTCGGTCATCTGCATCACAGAAAATGTCTGCCCCCGCTTCCGCCCCCTTGAGTTCGGGCTGGATATCCCGGTGGTGGATTGAGAGAACAAGTAAAAAGGGACGGCGTGGAGCACACGCCGTCCCTTTTGTGGTGTCAGGAAAATAGAGGGTCTTCAGCCCTGCTTTTTCTCCTTCCGGTTCAGGTACAGGAAGAAGCAGACATTCAGCAGCACACCCACCGCTGTGGAGGTGGGGGCGGCCAGGCCGATCATGGTCAGGCTGGCGTTGGGCTGGATGCTCATAATGTAGGCCATGGGCAGGCGGACGAGCAGGGTCTGGAACAGGCCCTGCGCCATGACGAAAACGGTCTTGCCGCTGCCGTTGAAATAGCCGATCATACTGAACAGGATCGCGGTGAGGATGGTCTCCAGCGCAAAGCCCTTGAGGTAGGCATAGCCGTTGGCGATCACAGGTGCATCCGTGGTGAAGAAGCTGCAGAGCAGGTCGCCCTTGCACAAGACCAGCGCAAAGACGAACAGGCCAAAGAACAGACCGATGCCGATGCCGGTGCGCAGGGTCTGCCGGGCGCGCTGATGCTTGCCTGCGCCGATGTTCTGGGAGATGAAGGAAGCCATGGACTGCATCAGGGCGCTGGGGATCAGCATGGCGAAATTGACGATCTTGCAGGCCACGCCGTAGCCGGAGGAAGCCTCCAGACCCAGGCGGTTGACAAAGGCACAAAGGGCCAGAAAAGAGAGCTGGGTCAAAAACTCCTGCAGCGCCAGCGGCAGGCCGATGGCCAGAAACTTTTTGCACTGGAAGTTCAGCCTGAAGTCCGCCTTTTTGATGGAAAAGGGCAGATCTTTTTTCAGCAGCATGACAACAGCGCAGACCACGCTGACAGCCTGTGCGGCCACGGTGGCAATAGCGGCACCGACAGCATCCAGATGGAACCCGGCCACCAGGACCAGGTCGCCGATGATGTTGACCACGCAGGCCACCAGCACAAAGATCAGGGGAGATCGGCTGTCGCCCAGGCCGCGGAAGAGGGCCGAGAGCATATTGTAGGCCACGATGAAGAAGATGCCTGCACCGCAGATGCGCACATAGCTGGTGGTCAGGTCAAGGGCCTCGGCCGGGGCCTGCATCAGGCTGGAAATGGGCCGTGCCAGAAACACCAGAACCCCGAACAGCACAGCGGCCAGAAGGGCGAATACAACCGCCGCGCCGCCGATGACCGGGCTGATGAATTCGTGCGTCTTTTCGCCGAGATACCGTGCGATCAGCACTGTGACACCCATGGCCAGCTGGGTGACCACAAAGGTGACAAGGTTGAGCACCTGGCTGCCGGTGGAAACGGCAGACAGGCCCGAGGTGGAGCCGAAGCGGCCCACCACCAGCAGGTCTACCGCGCCGTAAGCGGCCTGCAGCACCAGTGCGCCCAGAATGGGCAGCATGAACAGAGCCAGCTTTTTCAGGATGCTGCCCTGCGTGAAATCGGTCTTATCATTTTTCATGGGAATCTCTCCTTTCGACCATGATCTGATAAAAAATCTCGATGGTGCGGATCATGGTCTCCGCATCCTCTTCCGGGATGACCTCCAGCGCCGGAACAAGAGAGCTGAAATATTCCGCATCGTATTTGCGGGAAAGCGCCCGCCCGGCCTCTGTGATGGTCAGGTAGGTCACCCGGCCGTCCTCAGGGGAGGTATGCTTGGTCAAAAGACCACGAGCTTCCATGTCCTTTACGGTCCGGGTCACGCCGGGGCGGGGCAGGCTGAGCGCATCGCTCAGGTCAGAGACCTTGACCTGTACGCCCTGCTGTTCCAGTGTCTGGATCGCATCCAGATATTGGATGAAGGAGGGCAGAACCCCGTCCGGCAGGGCAGGCAGCAGATCCCGCACCCGCTTGGCCTGATAGCAGGCATCCATCATCCGTTTGATCAGTGCGATGTTCATAGTGGTTTCTCCTCAAATAGTGACCAAAGATAATTACCGCAGATAATTATACAGAACTGCCGGGATTTGTCAAGCATTTTTTGCAAACAAAAATGCACCGCCCGCAGAAAGCGGACAGTGCACTCTTTGAAACAGAGATCGGATCGTGAAATGTGAGGATGAGAAACGTTGACGCTGCGGTAAAATGACGGGTCAGAACGTCAAATCAACCTTTTCCTGGGCGCGGTACTGCAATGCTTCCAGCAGGGCCTCCTCATCCAGCAGCTGTTTGCCCGCCAGGTCAGCCACGGTGCGGGCCACCCGGAGAATGCGGTCATGGGCGCGGGCAGAAAGGCCCAGTGTATCGTAGGAGGCGCGGAGGAGCCGCTCGGCGGCGGGGGTCATCCGGCAGACACGCCGCACCTGCCCGGCTGTGAGCTGGGCATTGCAGCGCACGCCCTCGTATCCGGGGGCGGCATAGCGCTTGGCCTGCACGGCCCGGGCGGCAAGCACCTGTTTGCGCAGGTCTGCGCTGCTCTCGGCGGGGGTGCTGGTGTGGAGCTCGTCAAAGGCAACGGGGTCCATCTCCACACAGAGGTCGATGCGGTCCAGCAGGGGGCCGGACACCCGGCTGCGGTACTGCCGCACCGCACTGGGCGAACAGGTGCAGGGACGGGTGGGGTGGCCGTAGTAGCCGCACTTGCAGGGATTCATGGCGGCCACCAGCTGGAACCGGCTGGGGTAGGTGGCACTGCCTGCCGCACGGCTCACGGTGATCTGGCCGTCCTCCAGCGGCTGGCGCAGAACTTCCAGACTGTCCCGGGAAAACTCCGGCAGCTCGTCCAGAAACAGCACGCCGCAGTCGGCAAGGCTGCACTCGCCGGGCCGGAAGGTGGTGCCGCCGCCCGCCAGCGCCGCCGCGCTGGCCGAGTGGTGCGGGCTGCGGAAGGGCCGGGCGGAGATCAGGCCCCGCCCCTTGGGCAGCTGGCCCGCAATGGAATAGATCTTGGTGGTCTCCACGGCTTCCTCCCGGGTCAGGGGCGGCAGGATGCCGGGCAGGCGCTTGGCCAGCATGGATTTGCCGGTGCCGGGCGCGCCGATGAGCAGTACGTTGTGCCCACCGGCTGCCGCCAGCACCATGGCCCGGCGGGCCAGCGGCTGGCCCATCACGTCCGCAAAATCCGGGGCGGCATTCCAGCCGGAGGCGGGGTCAAAGGGGATGGGCGCGGCAGGGGAGAGGGGCACAAGGCCCCGCAGCGCATCCACGACCTCCCGGGCCGTGCGGGCGGGATAGACCTGCATCGCGTCGCCGCCCGCCTCGGCGGCTTCGGCGGCGTTTTCGGCGGGTACATACAGGCTGCGGATGCCATCTGCTGCCGCCGCCAGCGCCATGGGCAGCACGCCCGAAACCGGGCGCAGGCTGCCGTCCAGTGCCAGCTCCCCCAGAAAAGCCGCGTCGGCGGGCGGCTCCTCCATCTGGCCGGAGGATGCCAGCACCGCCAGCAGCAGGGGCAGGTCATACACCGGGCCGCTCTTGCGGATGTCCGCCGGGGCAAGGTTGACCGTGATGTGGCGGTCGGGCCATTTGTAGCCCAGATTCTTCACGGCAGAGCGGACACGGTCGCCGCTCTCCCGCACGGCGGAATCCGGCAGGCCCACCAGCGAAAAGGCGGGCAGGCCGCCGGAGACATCGGCTTCCACGGCCACGGCAAAGCCGTTCAGGCCGTTCAGACCATAGCTTTTCAGAACGGAATACATGGGGCCTCCTCACGCCGCGTCTGCGGCCCGACGGGGAAATGACCGGGAAAATGCCCGGTCTCGGCAGAATATTCTATTGTCCCAATTATAGTGTCGGGCAGGGGGCTTGTCAATGCGCGGGCACTGCCGCAGGCGCTGCGGACAGCACGAAAGCCCCAAATGATGGAAAAGGCTGAAATCTTTGTAGTATTTGTATGATTTGCGGAGCAAAAATTCTTACATAATATGGAATTGACACAGTACCAAGAAAGGGTTTATAGTATAAATAGGTTTGGAAAAACTATCCCTGTGCGAAATACGAATTAAAGGTAAGGTGTGCAATATGTATCTGGATGAGTATAAGCGCTGGCTGGCAGCGGATCTGGAGGACGCGGATCTGAAACCGGAGCTGAGCAGGATCGAGGGCAATGACGAGGAGATCAAGGACCGCTTTGCCGTGGCCCTGAAGTTTGGCACCGCCGGTCTGCGCGGTGTGCTGGGTGCCGGTACCAACCGCATGAACATTTATGTTGTCCGTCAGGCCACCCAGGGCCTGGCAAACTGGGTCAAGACCCAGGGGGGCAGCCAGACTGTCGCCATCAGCTACGACAGCCGCCTGAAGAGCGATGTCTTTGCCAAGACCGCCGCCGGTGTTCTGGCCGCCAACGGCATCAAGGTGCGCATCTATGATGCCCTGATGCCTGTGCCTGCCCTGAGCTTTGCCACCCGTTACTACGAGTGCAACGCCGGTATCATGGTCACCGCTTCCCACAACCCCGCCAAGTACAACGGTTACAAGGCCTACGGCCCGGATGGCTGCCAGATGACCGATGATGCCGCCGCCATCGTCTATGATGAGATCCAGAAGACCGATGTTCTGACCGGCGCAAAGTACATCTCCTTTGCCGCTGGCGTGGAGCAGGGCCTGATCCGCTTTGTGGGCGATGACTGCAAGAAGGCCCTGTACGATGCCATCGAGGCCCGTCAGGTGCGCCCCGGCCTGTGCCGGACTGCCGGCCTGAAGCTGGTGTACAGCCCCCTGAACGGTTCCGGTCTGGTGCCCGTGACCCATGTGCTGAACGATATGGGCATCACCGATATCACCATCGTGCCCGAGCAGGAGTACCCCAACGGCTACTTTACCACCTGCTCCTACCCCAACCCTGAGATCTTTGAGGCCCTGAAGCTGGGTCTGGAGCTGGCCACCAAGACCGGTGCTGACCTGATGCTGGCCACCGACCCCGATGCAGACCGCGTGGGCATTGCCATGAAGTGCCCGGACGGCAGCTATGAGCTGGTCTCCGGCAATGAAATGGGCGTTCTGCTGCTGGATTACATCTGCGCCGGACGCATTGAAAAGGGCACCATGCCCGCAAACCCCGTGGCGGTCAAGTCCATCGTTTCCACCCCGCTGGCCGACGCTGTGGCAAAGCACTACGGCGTGGAGATGCGCAACGTTCTGACCGGCTTCAAGTGGATCGGCGATCAGATCGCCAATCTGGAAGCTGCCGGTGAAGTGGACCGCTTCATCTTCGGCTTTGAGGAGAGCTACGGCTACCTGGCAGGCCCCTATGTCCGCGATAAGGATGCCGTTATCGGCTCCATGCTGATCTGCGAGATGGCCGCTTACTACCGTAGCATCGGTTCCTCCATCAAGCAGCGTCTGGAAGAGATCTACGCGCAGTACGGCCGCTACCTGAACAAGGTGGACAGCTTTGAGTTCCCCGGCCTGACCGGCATGGAGAAGATGGCTTCCATCATGCAGAAGCTGCGTGACGAGCCCCTGACCGAGATCGGCGGCCACAAGGTCGTCAAGGTCATGGACTACAAGAAGCCCGAGGAGACCGGCCTGCCCGCCGCCAATGTCCTGATTTACACGCTGGAAAATGGCGCGACCGTTGTGGTGCGTCCCTCCGGCACCGAGCCCAAGATCAAGACCTACTTCACCACCCTGGGCAAGACCCTGGAGGAAGCCCAGGCACAGAAGGATGCTCTGGCTGCCGCCATCGAGCCCATCCTGAAGTGATCTCCTGAAAAAAGAAGCGTTTTTGCCCCTCTGCCCTGCTGCAGAGGGGCATTTTTGCTGTATAAAATCGGTTGCAGTTTGCCGGGCGATACGGTATAATAAAACATGGTTTATTCTATCTGTGCCCCGGGTGGTATTTCCCGGGAGAATAAGAGCAGGGCAGGTGCAGAAATTGGAAAAGAAAGTATCAGCCGTTCTGGTGGCGGCAGGGTCCTCCACCCGCATGGGGTTTGACAAGCTCAGCTTTGATCTGGGCGGGGAGACCGTGGTGCAGCGGAGCATCCGGGCCTTTGCGGAGTGTCCGCTGGTCAGCGAGATCGTTCTGGTGGCCGGGAAGAACCGGGCATTTCTGGAACAGCAGGCCGCGGCCTGCACAAAGCCGGTGCAGGTGGTGCAGGGCGGCGCGACCCGTGCCGAGAGCGCGAAGAACGGCGTGCTGGCCGCCCACGGAGAGCTGGTGGCTGTCCATGATGCCGCCCGTCCCTTTGTCAGCCAGGCTGTCATCACGGCGGCGCTGGAGGCAGCCGCTGCCTGCGGTGCTGCTGCCCCCGCCGTGCCGGTAAAGGATACCGTCAAGCGGGCTGTGCGGGGCGATGGCAAGACCGTGCCGGAGCAGTGCATGGTCACTGATACCCCTGACCGCAGCACCCTGTATGCGGTGCAGACCCCCCAGTGCTTCGACCGCGCGGCGTATCTGGCCGCGCTGGACGAGCTGGATGCGGAAAAAGCCCGCCTGGTCACCGATGACTGCAGCCTGTTTGAACTGACCGGCCGCCCGGTGCAGCTGACCCAGGGGGATTACGCCAATCTGAAGATCACAACGCGGGAGGATCTGCCCCGCGCCGAACAGAAAGAAGGAAATGATATGCGCATTGGTCATGGTTATGATGTTCACCGTCTGGTCGAGGACCGCAAGCTGATCCTGGGCGGCGTGGAGGTGCCTTTTGAAAAGGGCCTGCTGGGCCACTCGGATGCCGATGTGCTGGCCCACGCCGTGATGGACGCTGTGCTGGGTGCTGCCGCGCTGGGCGACATCGGCAAGCACTTCCCGGATACCGACCCCGCCTACGCCGGTGCCGACAGCCTGCAGCTGGCGCAGCATGTGGCACGCATCATGCGGGAGAAGGGCTGGAAGATCGTGAACATCGATTCCACCCTGCTCTGCCAGAAGCCCAAGCTGGCCCCCTACATCCCCGCCATGCGGGAAAATCTGGCCGCCGCCTTCGGGATGCCGGTGGATGCTGTGAGCGTCAAGGCCACCACCGAGGAGCATCTGGGCTTTACCGGCGAGGGCCTGGGCATTGCCGCCCATGCTGTCGCCCTGATCGAGAAGCTGTAACGGGAGAGACACTCTGATGACTCTGAATTCGATCATCGCCAATTTCCAGACCTTCAAGCTGGCCGATCTGCTGGATATCGTCATCATTGCTTTCCTGATCTACCAGCTGCTGGGCATCATCAACCGCACCCGCGCCGGGCAGCTGGCCAAGGGCGCGCTGCTGGTGCTGGCGGTCTATCTGGTGGCCAACGTGCTGAACATGCGCACCGTCACCTGGCTGCTGAACTCGCTGCTGCAGGTCGGCCTGCTGACACTGGTGGTCCTGTTCCAGCCGGAGATCCGGCGCGCACTGGAGCGGATGGGCCAGACCGACCAGTGGGCGGGCAAGCTCTTCAACATCAAGGGCCGCTATAACGACCCCAGCTTCAAAGGAGCCTGGCGCAGCGCCATCATTGCCATCTGCGATGCCGCTGAGCGCTTTTCCGAGACCAAGACCGGTGCCCTGATCGTGCTGGAGCGCAATACCAACCTCTCTGAGATCGTGCGCACCGGCACACCCGTGAACAGTGCCGTCAATCTGGAGGTGCTGGGCACCATCTTCTATGAGGGTACCCCCCTGCACGACGGTGCCGCCATCATTGAGAATGGCCGCATCAAGGCGGCGGGCTGTGTGCTGCCCCTGTCCAACAACCTGGATCTGGGCAAGGATATGGGCACCCGCCACCGCGCCTGCCTGGGCATTGCGGAGAATTCGGATGCCATTGCCGTTGTGGTCAGTGAGGAGACCGGCATCATCTCCATGGCAAAGAACGGTGTGCTGATCCGCCACTTTGACCGCCAGACCCTGTACACCCGGCTGGTGGATGAGATGATCCCCAAGGAGACCGCCAGCGAAAAGGCAGCTGCCGACGGCTGGCGCGGCAAGGTCAAGAGCCTGCTGAACTGGATGAACCAGAAAGAGGAGGATGAGCAGCAGTGAGCAGCAATCGTACCAACGGCACAAAGCCTGCCATCCAGCACACCAAGAGCATTCTGAACGACCGCCGCATCCGGCTGCTGCTGGCCGTCGTGGGTGCCATTGTGGCATGGATGGTGGTCACCATCGTCGTCCAGCCCGGAACCACCCGCACCATCAACAACGTGCCGGTGGATTTTACCTATGATTCCGCCGCGTACACCTCCCGGGGCCTGAGCATCGTCAGCGCACCGGAAAAGTACGTCAGCCTGAAGCTCTCGGGCGATGGCTACACCATCGGCAGCCTGACTTCCTCTGATTTCGTGGTCTACCCGGACTGGTCCGGCGTGCGGGACAGCGGCGAAAAGACCCTGCACCTGCAGGTGCGGGGCGTGAACACCCTGCTCAATGGCGTGTCCGTTTCCATTGAGGGCGGCGACAACAGCGTGGACGTGGTGTTTGACGTGGTGGAGGAGAAAACGGTGCCCATCACCGTGACCACCAACTACCTGACCATTGCGGACGGCTATATCCTCTATGACACCGAGCTCTCCAAGGAGACAGTGACCCTCTCCGGCCCCAGCACCGAGATCGATAAGGTGGAGACCTGCACCGCCGAGGTGACCCACAAGGGGGAGCTCACCGATTCTGTCACGCTGGACACCGCCCTGCGCTTTTATACCAAGAGCGGCAGTGAGGTCAAGTTTGAATACACGAATCTGGAGGAGTCCAGTGTGGAGGTCACGCTGGAGGTCTACAAGATGGCCACCCTGCCCGTGTCGGTCAGCTTTATCAACGCGCCCCGGAATTTTGATCCCTCGGTGCTGGTCTACTCCCTGAGCAAGCAGACCCTGAATGTCGCCGGACCCGAGAGCCAGATCGAAAAGCTCTCCACCCTGTCTGTTGGCACCATCGATCTTTCCACCTTTGCGCTGAACAAGGTGTATGAGCTGCCCATCGAGCTGCCGGGCAACATCCGCCTGCTGGACAACATTTCTAGCATCACGGTCAGTTTCGACAGCTCCAAGCTCGAGACCAAGACCATGAACCTGCCCGCCAGCTGCGTGCAGGTGGTCAATCTGCCCTCCACCTATACCCTGACCGTGCAGACCGAGCGGCTGATGAATGTGACCCTCTGCGGCCCGGCGGGTCTGCTGGATACGCTGGTGCCCGAGCAGGTGGTCATTGAGATCGATGCGGATGATTTCTATGTGGCCGCAGGGCAGCAGAACATTGCCTGCCGCCTGTATGTGCCCTCCAATGGCAAGATCTTTGCGCTGGGGAGCTATGTTATCCAGTGCAAGATAGAAAGTAACTGAGCTGGCTCACCCTCTCAGTCTCGCTTCGCTCGCCAGCTCTCCCGAAGGGAGAGCCCTTGGCATAAAGATGAAGTTTGCAAATACTGCCAAGGCCTCCCACTTTGGGGGAGGTGGCATTGCGTTAGCAATGACGGAGAGGGTGAGGAGGCTGAAAATAGAAAGCGAAACCTGATAAATGATACTAGTAAGAGATATCCGCCTGCCGCTCTCTGCCGGGGAGCCGCAGGCATTCGAGAAAGCGCTGCATCTGGCGCGCATCCCCCGCAGCAAGGCGGCCCATCTGGGCGTGGCCAGGCTGTCGGTGGATGCCCGCCACGGGCAGCCAAAGCTGGTGTATACTATAGCGGTAACGCTCAAGGACGAGGGTGAGGAATCTGCGTATGCAGGGGCCTCGCCCTGCGTTGCTATCCGCGGCAAAACGGATCTCAGCGTTCAGAACGGCACCCAGCGCCTGCCCCACCGGCCTGTGGTCTGCGGGCTAGGGCCGGCGGGCCTGTTTGCGGCGTTGCTGCTGGCCCGGCAGGGCTACAAGCCCATCGTGCTTGAGCGCGGCCCCGCGCTGGACGAGCGTGTGAAGGCGGTGGAGCACTTCTCTGCCACTGGTGAGCTGGACCCCAATGCCAATATCCAGTTTGGCGAGGGCGGCGCAGGCACATTTTCGGACGGCAAGCTGACCACCCGCATCGGGGATGAGCTCTGCGGCTTTGTCACCGAGGTGTTTCTGCAGCATGGTGCCCCGGCGGAGATCGCCTGGAAGCAGAAGCCCCATGTGGGCACCGACCTGCTCCGGGGCGTTATCACCTCCATCCGCAGGGAAATCGAAGCTCTGGGCGGCGAGGTGCACTTCAACACGGCCCTCACCGGTTTTGAGCAGAAGAACGGCCGGCTGACCGGCATCTTTACCACCGGCGGAATCTTCCCCTGTGAAGCGCTGGTGTTTGCCGTGGGCCACTCGGCCCGGGACACCTTTGGGATGCTGATGGACAGCGGCCTTGTGCTGGAGTGCAAGCCCTTCAGCGTGGGTTTCCGGGCGGAGCATCTGCAGAGCGAGATCGAAAAGAGCCTGTACCACGAGGCCGCCGGGCATCCGGCCCTGCCGCGCGGTGAGTATCAGCTCTCCCAGCATGTGGGAGACCGGTGCGTGTATACCTTCTGCATGTGCCCCGGCGGTCAGGTGGTGGCTTCGGCCAGCGAGACCGGCCATGTGGTCACCAACGGCATGAGCTACCACGCCCGGGACGGCAAAAACGCCAACGCGGCGGTGGTGGTTAGCGTGGGAGCTGAGGATTTTGCGGGCGACCCGCGCAGGGCCATTGCTTTCCAGCGGGAGCTGGAGGCCAAAGCCTACGCTGCAGGCTGCCGGGGCGGGGCGTATGCGGCCCCGGCTGAGAACGTGCAGAGCTTTCTGGAGGGCAAAGGCCAGCTGAACATCGGCCGGGTGGAGCCCACCTATGACCGGGGCGTTGTGGCTGCGGATCTGGGCGCTTTGCTGCCCGGGGAGCTGGCCGATACCCTGCGGGCGGGCCTGCGCGCCTATGAGCGCAAGATCGCGGGCTACACCGCGCCGGAAGCCATCCTCACGGGCCTTGAGACCCGCACCAGCAGCCCCGTGCGGCTGAAACGGGAGGAGACCTTGGAATCGGCCCAGCTGGCGGGGTTGTACCCCTGCGGCGAGGGGGCCGGATATGCGGGCGGCATTATGAGCGCCGCCGTGGACGGCCTGCGGGTCGCCCGTGCGATCATCGGCCGGTATGCACCGGCAGAAGGGTGAGAAATATTGATGAACCATCGTGAAAACGATACAACACAAGAAAACGAGGGAAAACAGGTGCAGCAGGAGCTGGAAGAGCAGCTGCGCGCCTTTGGCGACACCATGTCCGATGCCTTTGCCCATGGCTTTGAGGGAAAAGGCATGGACATCGGCGACCGTGCGTGGGATGTGGGCAAGGCGGCTGTTCATGCGGCCAATTACGGCATCTCGGAGGCGGGCAAGGCCATGCGGCAGGCCCGGGACAGCTACTACCAGAGCCAGCGGCAGGCCCATGCCAACGGCGGCACGGCAGAGCAGTACGCCGGGATGCCTCAGTGGGCCAGAAATTTCTTTGCATCGCGCCCGGAGCTGACCCCGGTGGAAAAGCTGCGGAAATGCGCCAAGGAGCGTTACAACTCGGGCGTGGCTCTGCTGGCTGTGGGCATCACGTTCACCGTGATCTTTGGGCTGGGGACGCTGGGCTGCCTCATCGGGCTGGGCATTATTTCGCCGGCTGCTTTGGGCGACGTTGTGGTGTCGGCTACTGAGGGCGGCGGCATCCTGATGACGGGCACGGACTACGTTATGAACACCGCCTACAACGTGCTTGGCATCGTCAGCAGCGTGCTGGGCCTTGCTACGGCGGGCTTTGGCTGGATGGCGGCCTGCGGCGTTTCCCAGAGGGAAGCGGGCAGGCAGATGGGCCAGCTGGCCGACCTTGCCAACAGCATGGACGGCGGCAAGGGCCTGCCGGTGGAGATGCTGGCCGACCTGACCCACCAGAAAAAGAAAAAAACGCTCAAGCGGCTGAAAAAAAGCATCCGCAAGGGCTGGCTGAATGCATGGCTGGATGAGAAAACGGAGACTGTGTACCTGACGGCGGAGGATTACCGCGCCGCACAGGAGCGCCCGGAGCCTCAGCCTGCCCCCGCACAGCCTGAGCAGGGGGAACCCGCCGAAACGCCCCTGAACCTTGAGACCATCCGCCGTTTTGCGCAGGTGCTGGAACAGGAACAGCACCTCATGCAGGACGCGCAGGGCCTGGAAGAGCTGGAAACGATGCAAAAGACCACCACCGCCATTTGCGAGTGGCTGGAAGCGCACCCGGAAAGCCTGCCCAAGGCCCGCCGCTTTGCGGAATACTATATCCCCACAACCCTGAAGCTGCTGCACACCTACAACGATGTGCAGGGCCAGCAGGGCGAAAATGCAGAGACCATCCGCCGGGACATCGCGGGCATCCTGCACACCCTGAATCAGGCTTACAGCAACCTGTATGATAACCTGCTTTCTGACGTTGCCATGGATGTTTCCAGCGAGATCGCCGCGCTGCAGGGAATGCTGGCCAATGATGGCCTGACCGGGGAGGGACTGTTATGACGACCTACCGGGCCTGGAACCTGAAGCCGCTGGACCGCTCCGCCCTGAAGGAGCTGACCGCGGCCATTGCCCAGCAGAGCACCGAGGAACTGGAAAATCGCGCCATGGAAACGATGGATGGGGAGCCGTGGAGCGAGGAAAAATATCAGATGACGCTGGCCGCCCAGCAGAAAGAGGCGGGCCTGCTGGCAGGCATTCTGGCCGCGCGCGGCATTACCGACCCTGCCGAGGCCCTGACCCTGCTGTCGGGCGAGGAAGAACTGACCGATCCCATGCTCCTGACCGACATGGACAAGGCCTGTGCCCGCATCCTCGATGCCATTGACCGGGAAGAGACCATTGTTGTCTTTGGTGACTACGATGTGGACGGCGTGACCGCCACCGCCCTGCTCTACCAGCACCTCAAGGGGATGGGAGCCAACGTCAAGTGTATGCTGCCCAGCCGTGAAGGGGATGGCTACGGCCTTTCTAAAAATGCCATCCAGTCCATCCACGATAAGGGTTACCAGCTCATCGTGACGGTGGACAACGGTATCTCCGCGCTGGAGGAGGCCGAGTTTGCGGCTTCACTGGGGGTGGACCTGATCGTCACCGATCACCATCTGCCCCATGATACCCTGCCCAAAGCCGTTGCCGTGGTGGACCCCCGCCGCGCCGATGATACCAGCCCCTTCAAGGGCCTGTGCGGCGCAGGCGTGGCCTTCAAGCTCTGTGCCGCGCTGGACGGCTGCCCGCCTGAGGAGATGCTGGATTACTGCGGCGACCTCGCTGCCGTGGGCACCGTGGCAGACGTGATGCCCTTGACCGGCGAGAACCGCACTCTGGTCAAGGCGGGCCTGCACCTGCTGCAGCACTCCGACCGGCCCGGCCTTCTGGCCCTGCTGGATGAGGTGGGGCTGGGCGGCAAGCCCGTGACCGCCGAGAATGTCAGCTACGCCATTGCCCCCCGCATCAACGCGGCGGGCCGGATGGACAGCGCTGTGACCGCCCTGCAGCTGGTGCTGTGTGAGGATGAGGAACGCGCTGCCGAGCTGGCACATAAACTGAACGAGATCAACGCCGCCCGGCAGGAGACCGAGGGCGAGATCGCCAAGGCCGCGCAGGCCCAGCTGGAGGCCGAGCCCGCCATTCTGGAGGACCGGGTCATCCTGATCTGGGGCCGGGACTGGCACCCCGGTGTCATTGGCATTGTGGCATCCCGGCTGGTGGAAAAGACTGGCCGCCCCGTCATCGTGGTGTCCATTGATGAGCACGGCGAGGGCAAGGGCAGCGGCCGTAGTGTGCAGGGCTTCAACCTGCACGCCTGCATTGCCTCCTGTGAGGATCTTCTCCTCCGCTTCGGCGGCCACGCCATGGCGGCGGGCCTTTCGGTGCGGGAGGAGAACCTGCCGGAGCTGCGCCGCCGCCTGAACGAGTGGGCCGCCCGGGAGTGCCCGGTGCTGGTGACCCCGCCGCTGGAATGCGACCTGTCCATCCATCTCGACCGCATCACCGTGGAATCTGTCCGGCGGCTGGACCAGCTGGCTCCCTACGGTGCCGAGAATCCCGCCCCGGTGTTCCTGCTGGAAAAGGCCATGGTGGAGGGAGTCTACCCTGTCTCGGAGGGGCGGCACTGCCGCCTGCGCCTGCGGCAGGGCAATGCCTGCATCTATGCGGTCTGGTTCGGGATGCACCCGGAGCAGCTGCCCTATGCCACCGGCGATGTGGTGGACGCGGCCCTGAGCCTCTCGGTCTACGAGGCCGCCCGGGGCGCACAGCTTTCGGGACGCATTCTGGAGCTGCACCCGGCGGGCTTTGGCAACGCCGCTGCCCAGCAGACTGCGCTGGTGCAGGCTTTGCGCCGCGGCAGTCCGCTGACTGCACAGCAGCGCGCCCTGATCGCACCGGAGCGCAGTGATATCATTACCGTTTACCGGGAACTGCAGGCCCGGCGCTGGCACGCCGAGGATATGCAGCCCCTGTTTGCAAAGCTGGGGGAGGAGCACACCGGCAAAACGCTGGTGGCCTTGACGGCCCTGGAACAGGTGGGCCTGATCGCCGCCGTGGAGCGCGGCGGGGCAAAGTTCTGGGAGCTGGTTCCCACGGCAGGCAAGAAGAACCTGGCCGATGCCCCCATCCTGAAATGTCTGGAGGAATGAAAATATGCCAGAGGGAAAGAGACCTGCGGAGGATCTTTACTCCGCAAAAACGCATCTGCATCAGCCGGTGCCGGAGGTGTCTACCGTGAACGCCACGGCCCTGCCGGCCGACGCGCCCGAGGGTGCTCTGCCCAGCGAGGTGCGGCCTGAGATCGTTACCTGGGAGAAGCTCTGCGAGGCCATCAAGGCCAGCGGCAAGGCCTACAACATGGAGATGATCACCAAGGCCTACGACCTTGCCAACAAGGCGCATAACGGGGTCTGCCGCCGCAGCGGTGAGCCCTACATCTGCCACCCGCTGGCCGTGGCCCGCCTGGTGCTGGATCTGGGCATGGATTCGGAGAGCATTGCCGCCGCCCTGCTCCATGATGTGGTGGAGGACACCCCCACCACGCTGGAGGACCTGACCGCCGCCTTTGGCGAGGAAGTGGCCCTGCTGGTGGACGGCGTGACCAAGCTGACCAAGATCCAGTTCTCCAACATCGAGGAGCTGCAGGCCGAGAACCTGCGCAAGATGCTGCTGGCCATGAGCCGGGATGTCCGCGTGATGATCATCAAGCTCTGCGACCGGCTCCACAATATGCGCACCGGCGATGCCTGGCCTGAGCAGAAGCGCCGCGACAAGGCCCGTGAGACGATGGAGGTCTATGCCCCCATCGCCAACCGTCTGGGCATCCTGAACGTCAAGGAGGAGCTGGAGGATCGCAGCCTGCACTACCTTGACCCCGTGGGCTACGAGGAGATCAGCAAGATGCTGAGCGAGCGCGCGGGGGAGGAGTTCCTTGCCAGAGTGTCCAGTGTCATCGAGCTGCGGCTGAAGGAGAGCGGCATCGAGGGTGCCACCATCAAGCGCCGCGTCAAGAGCATCTACGGCATCTACCGCAAGACCATCATGCAGAACAAGTCCTTCGATGAGATCTACGATATCTATGCCGTCCGTGTCATTCTGGATACGCTGGCCGAGTGCTACAGCACCCTGGGCCTCATCCACGATATGTACCACCCGCTGCCCAACCGCTTCAAGGATTATATCTCCACCCCCAAGCCCAACGGCTACCAGAGCCTGCACACCACCGTCATCGGCCACGAGGGCATCCCCTTTGAGGTGCAGATCCGCACCCGCAAGATGGATGAACAGGCAGAGTACGGCGTTGCCGCCCACTGGAAGTACAAGGAAGGGCTGGATGGCCACGATAAGCTGGACGAGCGCCTGGCCTGGGTCAGCCAGCTGCTGGAAAACCAGCGCGTCAGCGAGGACTCCGGCAACCTGCTCCATGACCTGAAAAGCGACCTGCTGCCCGAGGAAGTCTTTGCCTTTACCCCCAAGGGCGATGTCATCAACCTGCCCACGGGTGCCACCTGCATCGACTTCGCCTATGCCATCCACTCCGCCGTCGGCAACCGGATGGTGGGCTGCAAGGTCAACAACCGGATGGTGCCCATTGACCACGTTGTTTCCACCGGCGAGATCATTGAAGTCATCCTCGGCCCGGCGGACAAGGGCCCCAGCCGCGACTGGCTGAAGATCGTGCGCACCAGCGAGGCCAAGAGCAAGATCCGCAACTGGTTCAAGAAGATGCGCCGGGAGGAGAATATCCAGGAGGGCCGCGACACGCTGGCCCGGGAGCTGCGCCGGGAGATGATCTTCATCCCCGACGACGAGCTGGATGAATTCATCGGCAGCTGCTGCCGCCGCCTGCGCCAGAACAACGCCGAGGAGCTGTATGCCGCCATCGGCTACGGCGGCATCACCATTGCCAACTGCCTGCCCAAGCTGAAGGAAGAGTGGCAGAAGCGGAAGAGCGAGGAGGGCAAGAACGAGCAGCTGGCCAAGGTGGATCTGAGCAAGGTCCACGCCACCGACGGTGTGGTGGTGGAGGGCTTCGACAACACCCCCATCAAGTTTGCCAAGTGCTGCAGTCCGCTGCCCGGCGACCCCATCGTGGGCTTTATCACCCGCGGTTTTGGCGTGTCCATCCACAAGCAGAGCTGTGTCAATGCCATCTCCAGCATGAAGGACCCCACCAACGCCCCCCGCTGGGTCAAGGCTTACTGGGCCGACAGCGTCAAGGACAGCTACAAGGCCGGCCTTGAGATCGTGGCGCTGGACCGCAACGAGCTGCTGCGGGATGTGCTGAGCGCTCTGGCCGATATCCGGGTGCCCATCTACACCATGAACGCCCGTCAGGTAGAAAACAACTGCGCCGTGGTCAGCCTGACCATCGGCATCAACAATACCGAGCACCTGAACCGCGTGGTGGCGCGTCTGTCCAAGATTAAGGATGTGCTCAAAGTGACAAGGAGTTAAACCATGCGTGCAGTCATTCAGGCAGTGTCCTCCGCTTCTGTCCGGGTCAACGGCGGGGAGCCCCGCTCCATCGGCCCCGGCCTGGTCATCCTGCTGGGTGTCCGGGATACCGATACGCTGGACATTGTGCCCAAGCTGGCGGATAAGTGCGCGGGCCTGCGCATCTTCAAGGACGAAAACGACAAGCTGAACCTCAGTGCAAAGGACCTGGGCTATTCGGCACTGGTGGTCAGCCAGTTCACGCTTTACGGCGATACGAAAAAGGGCTACCGCCCCAGCTTTATCAAAGCGGCCCGGGCCCCGCTTGCGGTGGATGCCTACGAGCTGTTCCTTGCCGAGATGAACCGGCAGGGCCTCAGAGACGTGCAGCACGGCGAGTTCGGCGCGGATATGCAGGTGTCTCTGGTGAACGAGGGGCCCTGTACCATTGTCATCGACACGGACGAGTGGGCGCACCACTCGTAACGGCCCGCCCCCGGCAAAGCCGGAACATCTGAACAGTTAGAAGGATATCGAATATGAAAGCATTTCATCTTCTCGGCGCTGCGCCGTTTTATACCAACAGCTTTGTCCTGATCTCCGACGCGGGCCATGCAGTGGTCATTGACCCCGCCGCCGAAGTGCAGGAGTACGATAAAATCTTCAAAGAGAACAACGCGACGCTCACCACCATCCTCTGCACCCACGGCCACTATGACCATGTGGGCAGTGCAGGAGTGCTGAGCCGGGAGTGGAAGGCCAGGATCTACTGTGAGCCTGCCGACTGCAGGGGCAGCCAGCTCTTTCCCCTGAAAAGCGCGGACAGCGGCTATCAGGAGGGGGAAAAGCTCACCGTGGATGAGCTGACCTTTACCGTCTGGCACACCCCCGGCCATACCGAGGGCGGTGTGGTGCTGCTGTGCGGGGACTACCTCTTTGTGGGCGATACCGTGTTCCAGGGCAGCATCGGCCGCACCGATCTGGAGGGCGGCAGTATGCAGAAAATGGATGCCAGCCTGCGCAAGCTGGCGGGCCTGCCCATCCCCAAAGAGACCCAGCTGCTGCCCGGCCACGGGGATTTTTCCACCCTTGGCGAGGAACTGGCGAACAATTTCTATATCCGCAGCGCCCTGCGCGGCGGGAATGCGGATTTTTAAGGATAAAGAGAGAAAAACATGAAGATTTATATTACCGGCCTGCCCTCCGGCTACGAGGTGGAGCATCTGGTGCGCCTGTTTTACCCCATGGCTCCGCTCACCCTTACCCCGCCGGAAGAGGGCGAGGACTGTGTCTGGGCCGAGAAAAAAGAGGATAGTCTGTACGCCATGGTGCGGGAGCAGGGCCAGAGCAGGGATGCGGCGGCTCCATTGCCCCGCCCCGTGGAAGCAGGCGGCGAGACGGTGGAGTTCACCCTTGCCAGCCTGACCTATGACCTGCTGCGGAGCTGGACCGGCATCCGCCCGCCCTGGGGCAAGATGACCGGCGTGCGCCCGGTGCGGCTCATCCACGACAAGCGGGCCGCGGGCTGGACCGAAGCCGACATCGACCGGTTCTTTCTGGAGCGTTTTGACTGCTCCCGGCAGAAGTACGACATGGCCAAGGCCATCGCCGACCTGCAGGAACCCATCCTGAAGCTGGGCAGCGCCCCAAAAACGTACAGCCTGTATCTCGGCATCCCGTTCTGCCCCTCCCGGTGCAGCTACTGCAGCTTTGTCAGCTGCAACCTTGACCGGGACCGCAAGCTGGTGCAGCCCTATGTGGACTGCCTGTGCAGAGAGGTGGAGGCCATCCGGGAGCAGGCCGACAAGGCAGGACTGAAGCTGTGCAGCATCTATATCGGCGGCGGCACCCCCACCAGCCTGTCCGCTGACCAGCTCCGCCAGCTCATGGGCACGGTGCGGGAGAACTTTGACCTCTCCAAGGTGGTGGAGTACACGGTGGAGGCGGGCCGCCCTGACTGCACCGATGCCGAAAAGCTGGCTGTCATCAAAGAGTATGGTGCCACCCGCATTTCCATCAACCCCCAGACCTTCTCGGACGAGGTGCTGGCGGGCATTGGCCGCAGGCACTCGGCGCAGGATATCCTGGACTGCTATGCCGATGCCCGGAGGGCGGGCCATGAGGACATCAACATGGACCTCATCGCGGGCCTGCCCGGCGATACGGTCGCGGGCTTTGAGCACAGCCTGCGGCAGGCCATCGCGCTGGACCCCGAGAACATCACCGTTCACACCCTGACCCTCAAGCGGGCCTCCCGCATCGTCATCGAGGACCAGAAGGAGAACGACTACGCAGACGTAGCGGCCATGCTGGAAAAATGCCAGCTGCTGGCCGATGCAGGATATCGCCCCTATTACCTCTATCGCCAGAAGAACACCCTGCAGAATCTGGAAAATGTGGGCTGGTGCAAGCCGGGCCATGAGGGGTACTATAATATTTATATCATGGAGGAAGTCCAGACCATCCTTTCGGCCGGAGCAGGCGGCAGCACCAAGCTGGTGGCCGACGGCGGCCGACGGATGCAGCGCATCTTCAATTTCAAGTATCCGACAGAGTATATCCAGCGCTTTGCGGAGGTACTGGAGCGCAAAAAAGGAGTGGCTGATTTTTATGATCACGATTTGGGTCCCGAAACGTCTGGTTGAAGTCGGGCTGTACAACGTTGCCGCCCGCAGTCCGCAGGAACTTGCCGCCCTGAGTGAGCAGAGCTACCGCGACCGCGTGAAGTACGCCGCCGAAAAGGTGCGCCTTTCCGGCACCAAGATCGTCATGCTCACCGGCCCGTCGGCCAGCGGCAAGACCACCAGCGCCCACAAGCTGGCCGAGGAGCTGATCCGGCAGGGAACATACGCCCATGTGGTCAGCCTGGATAATTTTTTCCGTGGGGCGGAGTTCTACCCCCGCCTGCCCGACGGCACCCTGGATTACGAAAACCCCGATACCATGGATCTGCCCCTTGTCCGGCAGTGTCTGCACGAGCTGAGCGAGACGGGCAAGACCACCCTGCCCATCTATGATTTTGCCAACGAGCGGCGCTCCGACGAGACCGAGGCCGTGGACCTGCAGGGCGGTGTCTGCATCGTGGAGGGCATCCATGCCCTGAACCCGGAACTCACCGGCCTTGTGCCTGCGGAGGATGTCTACCGCATCTACGCCGGCCTGCGGGAGGAATACGCCATCGACGGCCGCCGGGTCATCAACACCCAGGACATCCGCCTGTGCCGCCGCACCCTGCGGGACGCTGCCGCCCGGGGCCGCAGCCCTGAAAAGACCCTTGCCATGTGGGACCGGGTGCTGGACGGCGAGACCCGGTATATCAAGGGCTTCAAGACCACGGCGGACTTTCTGCTGGACACCTCCTTTACCTATGAGCTGGGCCTGATCTCCAGGCTGCTGGGCATTGTGCGCCGCCAGTTCACGCTGGAGGGCCACAACGCCGAGCTCTGGGACGAGACTGCCCGCCGCTTTGAGCATGTGGTCCCGCTGGATCTGGAGCTTCTGCCCGCCGACAGCATGCTGCGGGAGTTCTACGGCAGTGCCGTAAAATAAAATCGCGCTCTGCGGGGAAAATGTTCCATCCTCTTGTCCAAATGCGAAAAAACTGTTTCCAAATCCGCACGAAACTGTAAAAGTTGCGGTGGATTCGTTGCAATCAGTGCCTGAGTGCGCTATAATGAAACCATCATCTGACAGCACACACAGGGCCAATGCCCGTAAGAGAGGTGTCATTATGGATTTCAATAAGATCAAGGAAATGGGTCTGGAATACGCCGAAAAGGGCCGCAATGCCGCCATGGATCTGGCAGAGCGCGGCAGAACGCAGGCAAAGATCGTCTCGGAGCAGACCAAGCTTGCCCGGGCACAGCGTCAGCTGGGTGCACTGGTCTACAGCTTGGCCAAGGGCAACGAGGAGAACCAGCCCCTTGTGGATAAGTATATCGAGATGATCAGCAGCATCGAAGCCAACCTGAACGCTCTCAAAGAGAGCCTTGGCCCCGCTGCCGAGGTCATCACCCACGATCTGGACGAGGAGCCCGCCGAGAACAGCGGCATCACCGTTGAGCTGACCGTGGAAAAGGACAAAAAGCCTGACACGGACAAAAAGACCTGCCCTCAGTGCGGCGCGCCGGTCTCTGAGGATGCGCTGTTCTGCAACAAGTGCGGCGCACAGCTGTAACTCAAAAGCCTTGAAAGGGCGGTGTCCCCGTAGGGGGATGCCGCCCTTTCTGCACAGAAACAGGGCAAAGTGTGAAAATTCTGGAAACAATTGAAATGAAAAGCCGGAAAATGCGCTTGTCCCCTTGAAAAATCGCGGATTCTGCGGTACAATCGAGCTCAGGTTTTTGAGCAGAGGAAAGGGGAGTGCACCCATGCAGGACTGGCCCGAACGGGAACGCTACACGGCGGAGGATCTGCTGCAGATCATCCGCATTCTGCGTGACAGAGAAAACGGCTGCCCCTGGGATAAGGTGCAGACCCACGCTTCCATCCGGAAGAATTTTCTGGAGGAGACCTGCGAGGCGCTGGAAGCCATTGATGCCGACGACGCAGCCATGATGCGCGAGGAGCTGGGCGACGTGCTGATGCAGGTGGCGTTCCATACCGTCATTGAGGAAGAGCGGGGCCGGTTCGATTTCGAGCAGGTCTGCCGGGAGGTGTGCGAGAAGCTGGTGTTCCGGCACCCGAACATCTTTGCCTCTTCGGCGGCTGAAAATGCCGGTATAAACAGCTGGGATGCGCTCAAAAATAAGGAAAAGGGCCGCACCACGCTGGCGGATGAGCTGAACACGGTTCCGGCCACCCTGCCCGCCCTGATGTATGCCCAGAAGATGCAGAAGCGTGCCGCCCGCAAGGGCGCGTTTGCGCAGACGGCAGAGGATGCCGCCGCTGCCCTGAAGGCTGCCGAGCGCGGCTGGGAGGAAGCGGTGCCGGAAAATGCCGCCGAGCGGGCCGGGGCGCTGCTGTTTGCAGCGGCCAATGCCATGCGGCTGGCCGGTGTGGACGCGGAAGAGGCCCTGACCTTTGCATCCGGGCGGTTCCGTCAGGAGCTGCTGCAAAAGACCGAAGATTCAGACGGGCAGGAACGCCCTGCCACTGTCTGATAGAAAAAGCTGAGTAAAATTTTGTGGAGGTACCCCATTATGACCAAGACCGATCTGATCGCACAGGTTGCAGCAAACACCGAGATGAGCAAGAAGAGCGCCGAGCTGGCTGTCAATGCCGCTTTCGATGCGCTGAGCAAGGCAATGGCTGAGGGTGAGAAGATCACCATCTCCGGCTTTGGCACTTTTGAGATCCGTGAGCGCGCAGAGCGCCAGGGCATCAACCCCCGCACCCGTGAGCCCATCACCATCGCTGCTTCCAAGAGCATTGTCTTTAAGCCGGGCAAGGCTCTGAAGGATACCCTGTAAGTTTGATCTTTGCCGCCGGGGCCGCAGTGGTTCCGGCGGTTTTTTTTGTAAAACCTCTCAGTCAGCGCTTCGCGTTGCCGGCTCCCCTGTCCGGAGGTGCGGCGGCGGACAAAGCGCAATGATGGAGAAGGCCTGCTTTTCTGGAGGATCATAACATGAGACTGGATAAATACCTGAAAGTTTCGCGGCTCATCAAGCGCCGCACTGTGGCAAACGAGGTGGCCGATGCGGGCCGCATCCTCATCAATGGCAAAATCGCCAAGGCCAGCCAGGCGGTCAAGGAAGGGGACATCATCGAGGTCGCCTTCGGCAACCGGCCCATCAAGGTAAAGGTGCTCTCTGATGTGGAGCCCCGCACCAAGGATGTGGCCCGGGAGATGTACGAGATCATTTCGGAATAACCTCTCCGGCGCTTTGCACCAGCTCCCCTAATAGGGGTGCCAGGTTTATGCTGCTGCATTCTTGCCTCGCCTATTAGAGAGATAGCAGCCCGAAGGGCTGACGGAGAGGTTCTATCCCGGATGCTGTTTGCATAACCTTCACCAGAAGGGGGAGAGGTGCATGGCAGAGCAGGCGGGGAACAGCGACCTCATCCTGGAGAACCGGGAAAAGCTGACGGTAACAGGGGTCAGGCGGGTGCTGCAGTGCAACGCGGAGAGCGCCGCCATTGAAACAGCCCGGGGCGTGCTGCAGCTGGCCGGGGCGCAGCTCAACGTGACCAGCCTCGACCTCGACAGCGGGGAAGTGAAGCTGACGGGCCGCATCGACACGGTGGAGTACACCGCCGCGCGCACCCCGGGCGGCTTTCTGTCCCGGCTGCTCCGCTGATGGCACCGGCCCTTGCGCCCGCGCTCATCGGGCAGGAGGCGGCTGCCTGCGCCCTGCTGGGCCTTGTGCTGGGCAGCGTGCGCGCGGTGTTTCCGGTCAGGGGGCGGGCGGCGTTCCTGCCGGATATGGCCCTTGTGGGGGCTGTCCTGCTGGGGCTGCAGAGCTATGCCGCCGCCCTGAGCGCCGGGGGCGTGCTGCGGTGGTATATGCCGGGCAGCGCCTTTCTCTGCGCTTTTGGGGCCGAACGGCTTCTGCGGCCTGCCCTGCAGGCACTGGAACAGGGGCTGTTCTGGCTGGCGGCGGGGCCGCTCCGGCTGGCCCGGCGGGCATTGCAGCCGCTGGCAGCAGCCCGCAAAAAACGGGCGGAGCAGGCCAGAGCGCGCCGCGCGCAAAAAAGAAGCGCAAAAAAACCGAAAAAGAACTTGCCAAGCACACGGCGGTTGTTGTATAATTCTAACGTATCAAAGTAAGAGTACAGGCGTTTCGGGCCTGCTGAGCACAGGAGGCGCTGAAAAATGGCAAATACCACCCGGAAAAAGCGCAGACGCAGCCCGTTTGTGCGGACGATCCTTCGTCTTTTCTTCATTCTGCTGCTGTTGAGTATGCTGGTGGCCTACATCTCCAATCAGGTGTCCATCAGCTCCCGGCGTGCGGAATTGCAGACGCTGAACGAGCAGATCGAGCAGCAAAAGACCCAGAACGAGGAGATGAAGCGCATCCTCAGCGGCGATGCCGACGATGTGACCGAGTGGGTCGCCCGGGATTCTTACAACTACGCAGCCCCCAACGAGCGCATCTTTGTGGATGTGACCGGCAACTGAGGGCACACCCCGCCGGGCAGCTCTGCGGACAGACCCGGTGCCCCCACAAAAAGAGAGCAAGGAGTATTGAGTTTTGGCAATTGAGGTAGGGAACGTACTGGAAGGCCGTGTGACCGGCGTAAAGCCCTTTGGCGCGTTTGTTGCGCTGCCTGAGGGCAAATCGGGCATGGTCCACATTTCCGAGGTGTCCAATGAATATGTGCAGGATATCAACACGGTGCTGCACGACGGCGATGCTGTGAAGGTGCAGGTCATCAACATTGCACCGGACGGCAAGATCGCGCTGTCCATCAAGCGGCTGCTGCCGCCGGCACCCCGTCAGCCGCGCAGTGACCGTGGGCCCCGGCCCGGCGGCCCGCGCCAGAACGGCCCCCGCGAGGGCGGCCATTTCGGCAATTCCCGCGGCGGCGGACGGCCCCCTCGTGAGGGTGGGCGCGGCCCTGCCCGGGATGCAGCACCCCGTGTGTGGCAGCCCAAGGCCCCGGCCAAGAGCGATAACCTGAGCTTTGAGGATATGATGAGCCGCTTCAAGAGCCAGAGCGAGGAAAAGATGGCCGACCTCGACCACGAGACCAACAACCGCCGTGGCGGCGGTTATGCACCGCGCTCCCGCCGCGGCCGCTGATTCACAGAACGAACCGGGCCTGCCCCAGCGGGGCGGGCCTGTTTTTTGGTGGTGCGGCAACGCCCACGGACAAGAAAGGAACCAGAATGCCTGCAAAATTTGAACTGATCGCACCCTGCTTCTTTGGCTGCGAGGCAACTGCGAAATTTGAGCTGACCCGCATCGGGGCCGAGAACATCCGGGTAGGGGATGGCCGCCTGACCTTTGCGGGCGGGCCGGAGATGATCGCTGCCGCCAACCTGAACCTGCGCACGGTGGAGCGCGTGATGCTGCTCCTCAACACCTACCCCGCTTCCACCTTCGATGAGCTGTTTGACGGCGTGTACAGCATCCCCTGGGAAGAGCTGCTGCCCGCCGATGCCGCCTTCCCTGTGACCGGCTCTTCTCTGAACAGCCAGCTCACCAGCGTGCCTGCCTGCCAGAGCATCATCAAAAAGGCTGTGGTCAAGCGCCTGATGAACAAGCATCATACCTCTGTTCTGCCCGAGACCGGCGCGGAGTACAAGATCCGCTTCATGCTGCGCAAGAATGTCTGCGAGATCATGCTGGATACCACCGGCGAGGGCCTGCACAAGCGCGGCTACCGCCGCAACGCCATGGAGGCCCCCATCCGTGAGACGCTGGCCGCGACCATTGCCGACCTGGGCCGTGTCCGCCGCGACAGTCTGGTGGAAGATCCCTTCTGCGGCAGCGGTACCCTGCTGATCGAAGCCGCCCAGAAGGCCATGAATATTGCCCCCGGCCTCAAGCGCCGTTTTGCCGCCGAGCGTTACAGCTTTGTGCCCGCTTCCCTCTGGGCCGAGCAGCGCCAGAAAGCGCTGGCAGAGTCCAAGCTGGATGTGGGTTTTGAAGCCTTTGGCTACGATATCGACCCCGCCGCCGTGGCACTGGCCAATGCCAACGCAAAGCTGGCCGGTGTGGAAAAGCGCTGCCATTTTGAAGTGGCCGATGTCGCTGATTTTGCGGCAAAGCCCGAAGCCATCGTTCTGACCAATCCCCCGTACGGCGAGCGGATGAACACCATTGAGGGTGCCGCCAAGCTGGCCCGCACCCTGGGCCAGCAGATGGCCGAGCATCCCTGCGCGGGCCTGTACGCCATCACTGCCGATATGGAGTTCGAGAGCCACTACGGCAAGCGCGCCAACAAGCGCCGCAAGATGTACAACGGTATGATCCCCTGCCAGCTGTATATGTACTACGAGGCCCCCAAGTTTGAGCACAAGGCAAAGCCAATGCCCAAGCAGGGCTTTGACGGGAAGCGTACCGCCGAGTTTAAGAAAAAGTAAACAGGAGAACAAAAAGACATGGACGGTCCGATGCGGCCTTATCTTCCGGAGCTTACCATCCGGGATTATAATATCTACCAATGGTATCTGCGGGGCGTGCAGTATCAGCTGAACACGACCTACGGGCTTTACTCGTGCAGTCTGCTGCAGCACAACGGGGTTCTGTTCGCGCTGCTGTCAGACAGCCTGGCCGGGCGGGAGGCGACCTGCAAAAAGGTGCGCCTGCCCTGGACGCTCTGCTGGAGGCCAATGATGTGCCAGACCCAGGGCATCCGGCTGGCCGCGCAGGTGGAGGTGCTGCTGGGCTGGCATAAGCTGCAGGACCGCCGCTGTGACGAGCTGCCCTTCCAACAGCGGGTGAAGCGCACCATCGACCGTGTACTGCTCCGCCGCGCCTACGAAAAGGCCGTGCAGGAGAACCCCGCGCTGGAACGGTTGTTTGAACAGGAGCAGGAGCAGGCGATCGTTCAGATGAACCTGAACGCCAAGAACTACACCGAGGTTGCCGAGCCTATGAGCAACATCTACGGCGCGCTCTACTCCACGCTTGCCACCGATGAGAACAGCCAGCGCAAGAGTATGCGCTATATCGGCAGCTGCATCGGGCGGGTGTTCTACCTGCTGGATAAGGCGGGCCGTGTGGCCGATGACAAGCGGGCCGAGCGGTACAATGTGTATCTGGTCAACGGCATCGAGAATCCCGGTGCTGCACTGGAAAATGCCCGGCGGCAGTCGCTGGCTGCGGCAAACGATCTGGTGCGCGCCTACGGGATGCTGGATGTCAAGCTGAACAAGAGCCTGATCGACAATATTATGATCCTGGGCCTGCGCCATGCGGTGGAGCCGCTGGACCCGGAGAACCAGCCCGTGCGTTGGGAGCTGCCGTGAAGGCCCGCAAGAGCTGGGCGATGGCCTACTGCGGCATGGCGGCTGCCCTGAGCGTGGCCCTGATGCTGCTGGGGGCCGTGGTGCCGGTGCTGATGTTCATTGCCCCGGCGGTGGCCAGCCTGCTTATCGCTACGGTCTGCGTGGAGTGCGGCAGGACCATGGCCCTGACAGCCTACGGCGCGGTGAGCCTGCTCAGCCTGCTCTTTGTGCCGGATAAGGAGGTGGCGCTGGTCTTTGTGTTCCTGCTGGGGTATTACCCGCTGGTCAAGCCCCGGCTGGAGCGCATCCGTCCGCCGCTGGTGCGGGGGCTGTGCAAGCTGCTGCTCTGCAACGGTGCCGTGCTGGCCATGTACGGGCTGGTGCTGCTGCTGGTGCCTGCGGGCAGCATTTCGCAGGAACTGAAGACCACCGCGCTGGCGGTCTCGCTGGCCACCCTTGCCATGGGCAACGTGGCTTTTCTGCTGTATGACCGGGCGCTCCACAACCTGCTGCAGGTATATCAGCTGGTGTGGCGGCCGAAGCTGCATAAGATGCTGGGAAAAAGATAATGGGTCAAACCCCTCAGGCGGGCTTACGCCCGCCAGCCCCCCTAATAGTGGGGCCCTTGGCATTTCGTAAAGTTTCCCTATATACACAAACTGTATTGCTCTGCCAAGGCCGCCCCTAGTAGGGGCGGTGTCATCCCGAAGGGATGACGGTGGGGTTTAATAGCAGGGCTTTGTCTAAGAGGATTCTAATTGAGAGGAGTGATGTCTACCACCAGCTGACACAAAGCGCCGGGCCACACGGGTGACAGCCGTGAGGGTGACGAGGAGAGGAATCATCGAAAATTTCGGCGGATGTTTCTCCGGCTGACCATGGGCTATACCAGCCGCAGAGAGGGGCAAAAATCGGCAGTGATACCGTAACAGATCCCCTCAAAGAAAGCCATACAAGAACATAAACTGTTACAGGAGGCTGACAGCTGTGCTGCGCGCGTTTTTTGCGCCGGGCTGTCGGCATGGAGGTGTCTTGTATGTGTGGCATTGTTGGTTATGTTGGAAAACGGAATGCACAGGATGTTTTGCTGGATGGTCTGGAAAAGCTGGAGTACCGCGGCTATGATTCCGCCGGTGTGGCCCTGGCTTTGGAGGGCGGCATCCGGGTGGTCAAGAGCAAGGGCCGTCTGGCGGAGCTGCGCAAGCGGCTGGCGGTGGAGGCCCTGGCCCGGAGCGGCTGCGGCATCGGCCACACCCGGTGGGCGACCCACGGGGAGCCCAGCGATGTGAACAGCCACCCGCATTCCACGCCCCGGGTGAGCATCGTCCACAACGGCATCATCGAGAACTATGGTGTGCTGAAGGAGCGGCTCATGGCCAAGGGCTATACCTTTGAGAGCGAGACCGACACCGAGGTCCTGGTCAAGCTCATCGACAGCTGCTATGAGGGGGAGCCCCTCAAGGCTCTGCGCGCCGCCCTGGCCATGGTGCGGGGCAGCTATGCACTGGCTGTCCTGTTCCGGGATTTCCCGGATACCCTGTTTGCGGTCAAGCGGGAGAGCCCGCTCATCGTGGGCTGGGGCGAAGAGGAAAACTTTATTGCGTCGGATATCCCGGCGCTGCTGAAATATACCCGCCGGTACAGCGTGCTGGAAGAGGGGGACATGGCGGTGGTGAACGCCGACGGCATCCGCTTCTACAATGAGTTCGCGGAGCCGGTGGAGCGGGAGGTTCTGACCGCCAACTGGGATCAGGAAGCCGCTGAAAAGGGCGGCTACCCGCACTTCATGCTGAAGGAGATCAACGAACAGCCTGCGGCCATCACGGCCACGGTGAGCCCCCGTGTGGAGAACGGTCTGCCCGACTTGCGCGTTCCTGAGCTGACGGATGAGCGACTGCGCCGCATTGGCACGGTGCATCTGGTGGGCTGCGGCACGGCCATGCACGCGGGCATGGTGGGCAAGGCTGCCATCGAGGCGCTGGCTCGGGTGCCTGCACAGGTGGAGATCGCCAGCGAGTTCCGCTACCGGAACCCCATCCTGCGGCCGGAGGATCTGGTCATCATCATCAGCCAGTCAGGCGAGACCAGCGATACGCTGGCTGCCCTCAAGCTGGCCAAGAGCCGGGGTGTGCCGGTGCTGGCCATTGTGAACGTGGTGGGCAGCAGCATTGCCCGCGCGGCGGACTATGTCATGTACACCTATGCCGGCCCTGAGATCGCCGTGGCCTCCACCAAGGCCTACATGGTGCAGATGTGCGTGCTCTACCTGTTCGCCCTGCGGCTGGCTTACGCCCGGGGAATGCAGACCGATGCCGAGATCCGCCGCCTGACGGCAGAACTGCTCCGGGCCGGGGAGGTCATCAAGCCCCGCCTGGCCGATTGTGAGCAGATCAAGTATCTGGCCAGCCGTTTCGTCAATACCCAGAGCTGCTTCTTCATCGGCCGCGGGTTCGACTATTCGCTCTCGCTGGAGGGCAGCCTGAAGCTGAAGGAGATCAGCTATGTCCACTCGGATGCTTATGCGGCGGGTGAACTCAAGCATGGCACCATCAGTCTGGTAACAGACGGTGTGCCGGTGATCGCCCTTGCCACCCAGAAGCAGGTCTACGAAAAGACCATCTCCAACGCCAAGGAGACCAAGAGCCGCGGCGCGAAGGTCCTGCTCTTCACCACCCGGGATGCCGTGGTGCCCGATGGCGTGGCCGACTATGTGGTGCGTCTGGATGACTACGATGACCTGCTGATGCCCCTGCAGCTCATCGTTCCGCTGCAGCTGTTTGCCTACTATATGGCTGTTCTGCGCGGCTGTGATGTGGATAAGCCCCGCAATCTCGCCAAGAGCGTGACCGTGGAATAACCGTAGAATCAGAAATCAAGCCTTGCCAAACCCGCCCGCTGGTGGTATACTATCTAGGTAACCGATGCTAGTGTGGCGCAATGGCAGCGCAACTGATTTGTAATCAGTGGGTTGCAGGTTCAACTCCTGTCACTAGCTCCAAAAAGACCTCAAAACGGAAAACGTTTTGGGGTCTTTTGCTGTTATAGAAAGTGCTTTTATTGCGGTAAAACGCAGGAAAATAGAGAACGACAGAAAAAGAGAAAATCCGTGGAAAAAGTAGTTGACAAATGCCACTTCAGATGATAAAATATACAGGCAGTCAGCGATGACTGCAAATAGGATATGGGCGTGTTCCCGAGTGGCCAATGGGGACAGACTGTAAATCTGCTGCTTTTCAGCTTCGGTGGTTCGAATCCACCCGCGCCCACCAAACAAGAAAAATCCGAACCTGTTTCCGATTGGAGAAGGGTTCGGATTTTTCGTTTTCTTCGGGTACAACAATGAAGGCTCCCGTGGACGGCGTAAAACTCCGATACCTTGTCATAGACCGTAAGCCAATCACAAGATTTGGAGGGTATGATTATGAAGTACGATGAAAGAGCCTGCAAGTTTAATATGGACACTGGCTGCGTGGAACTGCTGCTCCGGGATGGGAGAATGATCTCCATTGACTGCACTGGGGTCGAGGATTCACTGGACGTGACCGTGGCGCAGAGGTCAGAACTGGATTATCTCATCTACAATGACCCGCTGGGCTACGCAGATTTGATTCTGAATGGTGACCCGGAGGGATATTTGAAGAATACAACTGGGAGCCATGGTTTAGAAGATTAAGGGCAAAAAAATAAGAGGTGTGCCCAACTGGACACACCTCGGTGAGATACATCTATATAAGGCAGGGCGTTCCCTTTACTGGGAGCGTCCTGCTGTTTTTATGCTGCAACAGGCAAGGCTTGTAGAGCTTCCTGCTCTTTCAGCCATTCCTCATATTCACGCTGGCCTTCCTCGCTGTTGAAAAACTCAACCATGGAGGGATAAAAGCAACGTGCAAGGGTCTTGATTGCTTCATCCGGGTAGCCGGATTTGTTTGACTTCTTCTTTTTGTTCAAATGGTATCCTCCGAAAATCAAAGTTCCATATCCTGCCCACGCTTGCGGTTTTTCTGCTGCACATTCATGGTGCGCTCCTGCTTGGGGGCAAGAATCTTTTCCAGAAAGCCGCGCACCAGTTCGGGCGCACGGTGGAGAGCATCCAGATAGGGTTTCACGTCGTACCACAGGTCGTGGTACTTGTTGCTCCAACGAACGGCCTCCTTCTTGGCGGTGGAAAGTTCTTCTTTCAGGCGGCGGTTCTCTACGTCCATCATATAGCCGTGGTCAGCCTGTTTTTTCAGTTTGGAAAATTCTTCTTCGGTCAGCGAGTAGTTGCCGAGGAAGGTGCGCTTGCCGATATAATCCAGATCACGCGCATGAATGAGGGCTTCTTTCGTGAGCGTGGCCTTTTTCTGCACAGCGGCAAGTTCCTTCTCCTTTTTGGAGAGGGTCTGACTGGTTTTGGCAAGCGACTGCGCCTTTTGGTCGGCTTGGGCGGTCAGGCTGTCCAGCCGCTCCTGCTCCCGCTGGACTTTGAACTGGGTGACGGTCAGGTGTTCTTCGGTACTGCCGCGCTCGCCGCGCTCTACATCGGTATACCCAGCATTGTGCATATAGTTGAAGAAATCGTCTTGCAGGACACTGTACGACTTCTTCAGGACTGGCTTACCGTTCTTTTGCAGGACAGGCTTCCCAGCATCGTCCAGCAGGGGCTTGGATGCCCACTTCTTGCTCCGGCTGACCTGCATGACGGTCTCCTTGACTGTGCCGACCAGTGCCTTGTCCTTGCAGCGTTTCGACCAGAGGATCTGCTTTTCCACCACAGGCACATAGACCACATGAAGATGGTAGTGGTAGACCTCCCGGCCTAATGCTTCGGTCATGGCGCGGTTGATCTCATCGGCGTGCATGACAGCCGAGAGGATATACTGTTCACCGCCTACGATTTGCACAGCAGCTTTGTAGGCATCCGCATAGAACTGCTTGGCGAACTCATAGCCGCCGTGGTTGTCAAAGTAGGCTGAGTTGACATCAAAGACAAGTTCGCAGTAGTGGGTGGCATCCGGCTTCAGGCCGCGCGTGGAGATGGTTCCGGCGGCTTCCAGTTGGGCGAACAGGTCAGTGTAGCTGGCGGTTGGCTTTTTGAATTGGACATTCCATGCAGCGCGCTGGAGGATAATATCGGGGTTCCGATAGCTGTCCTTTTCACGCTCATTGTGCTGCTGGGTGTTGCCAACGGCCTTGTCCGAAACGGCGAGATTTCGGACACTGGTGCGGTCGACGCCATCGTTTCTTGCCAAAGGGCATCCCTCCTTTCAAGGTTCATCGAGAGGTGACGGGGAACGGAGATGCACTTCTGCGGAAGTGTAATAACCCACTATGACACTTTCATCCCTATGGGCTGCAAAGTGTAGTGGGCTCTTCGAGGACTCTCCGAGGGGGAACGTCTCCTGCGGGAGAGCTACGATCAAGTTCGCACAATGCGAACTTGATTGCTCCGTACGCATCTGAAAAAATTGCGTACGGACTTCAAATAACCTGTACGGTCTGTACGGCGTACGGAAATGTGAAATATAAACGATAGCACGTTTTAATTTATATCGATTTGCCGTACAAGCGCGTACAAGTACAGACCGTACAGGTTGTACGAACTTCTTCCGTGAAAAAATGCACTTTTTACGGACAGGGATGGACAAGCGGCTCGATGCCCACAAAGCCCCGCACCCTGCGGCCACCGGGCAGGTAGATGTTGTTGGTGGCTTCAAGGTTGTAGCGGCGGTCATTCTGGCGCAGTTCTGCGCTGAAACGGATGGCCGATACGCTGTGACAGGCGTTGTCCTCGCACCACTGCTTATAAATGTCGTAGAACTCCTTGGAGCTGATGGAGTAGTCCGCCTTGAAGCGGAAGTAGCCCTCGGATTCCATGAAGTCGATGACATTATTGCTGCTACGCTTGATGGTGTCCACGTTGGCGGCGGCTCGTTCGCTGACCGTAAAGCGGAAATCATTCTGCACCAGCCGGTGCAGCCCTTCCAGACACCAGAGCAGGATGCCCTCCAATTCGGCGCACATCTTCTCCACAAGGAAGGGGTCATCCGTGCGGTCAGCAGGCTTGTCCTTGGTGGTCAGGATGAGCTGACGGCGAAAGAAGCCGTCCGAATGGTCGTACAGCGAGGTCAGCGCACCGTTGCCGAAGCAGAGGAACCGGGCGTAGATGTCCCGCTGGTAGCTCTGGACACCCTTGCGCTCCAAGTCCAGCTTGGCTTCGGCGGTCACGATGGTCTTGATATAGTTGGTCTTGGGCAGGGCGTTCATGTCCATGTCATCGTCGATCATGAGCAGGCGGCGTTCCAGATCGGCACGGGCAAAGCGGTTGTTCTCCACTTTCTGGACGCTGCCATTGCTGGCGGCATCTCCCATGAGCCGCTTGAGCACCAGCCCGATGCGGGACTTGCCCTCGCCGCCCTTGCCGACAATGAGCATCATCTTCTGCCCCTTGGTGCTGGGAATCAGGCAGTAGCCCAGATACTCCTGCAAGGTGGGGATGTCGGCATCGTCCAGCAGCTCGTGCAGAAAGGTCAGCCAGCGGTCAGGGCTGGCGGCTTTGGGGTCATATCTCACAGGTAAGCGGTTCTGACAGAACAGGCGGCTCTCCTGAAAAGAGCCGTCCGGCAGATGGTACACGCCGTTCTGGAGGTGGATGCAGTCCTGTTCGATGGGAAAGGGGTCGGAAAAAGCCAGCAGCTTGATGGTCTCCAGAATGTTGGTGACCTTTTTGGACAGGCCGGAGGTGACATATTCCTCGATGTTCTCCAAGATGCGCTGCTTGATCTCGCTTTCGTCCTCCACCGGACCGTCCAGCGTGTACAGCGTACCGTTGACGCATTTCAGCGGCCACTGTTCCAGAAAGGCACGGCCAAACTGGACTTCATCGATCTTCTTGCCGTTGTACCAGTCCGGCCATAAGGGGTTGCGGGAAATGTTTTTCTTCATAGGGTGGTTCTCCTTTAGAAAAGTGAAGTGGCGGGTCTCACGGTGAGACCCGCCACTTCGGGTGAATAAACTATTAGGCGCACTTCGCCAGAGCAAGACGGTCGGTGCGCTCCTCCAGCATCAGCAGGTACGACCCGGACAGCAGCCGTGCAGCGGCAGCGGCCTTCTGCTGGGGCGTCCCAAATGCAACGCAGTCCGTCAGGTGCTCGATGGTCTCGGTCATGTGGAGGGCTTCCACGAACCGCTCGTCCAGCGGTTCTTCCGGGCTGGCGGGCTTGTAGCGCTCCCGCCAGTCGTGCAGCAGGTCAAGATAATCGGTCAGCACCCGCAGGCAGTAGGCGATGTCTGCCCACTGCTCGTCCGTCAGGCCACGCTTGGGCGGCGGCAGAGCGATGGCATTGGCGGGCGGCTTGTCCGGGTCAAGCCCGAAGTCGTGTATCAGCTTCTCGGCGGCTTGCCGGGGGTTCAGGTCGAACAGCTTGGCGGTGAGGTCGATGGCATCTCCGTTGGCTCCACAGCCAAAGCAATAATAATAGGTGTCGTTCAGCTTCATGCTGGGGTCGCTGTCAGAATGGAACGGACAGCACACCATGCCATGGCGGTCGGGCTCCATGCCGTACATCTCTCCCACCTGCCGAACGGTGATGGCGGACTTGACAGTTTGATACAGGCTCAAGGGCATTCCTCCTTTGTTTCGTGCGTTGCACCAGAGTACCCAGCGTGGGAACTCTGGTGTTTTTTGCCTTGTACCTGAATATACGGAAAATTTTGCAGGAAGGGCGAAAAAGCGGCAAAACTGCAACGGAAAAAGAAAAATGCCCTTACTGGTTGCAGGGCTGCAACAGCAAGGGCGGAGAGGTAACCGTATATTGAACAAAACGGCAGAGCGTATTATAATGAGGAAAAAGCTCAAAAAGGAGGGCCGACCACATGGCACAGGAATATCTGCCCGCACCGTCCAACGTCCGTCTTGCGGACTTGATGAAAGAGCACAACATCAGCCAACCAGAGCTTGCCAAGGAGATCGGCTGCTCCAAGAGCACCATCAGCCGCTTCATCAGCGGTGCGAAAGGAACCCTGACCCATGAGCAGGTGCTGAGGATTGCAAGGCTGTTCAACGTGTCCACGGATTTTCTGCTGGGAGAAACCAACATCCCCGACCGCAAAAATTACGACATTGCCGAACTGGGCTTGTCCGTAGAAGCCGCAAAGAACCTCTACACAGGGCGCATCAATGCAGAGGTGGTCAACCTGCTGCTGGAAAACGCCCGCTTTGCAGAGCTTACTTACCGCATAGCGCAGTATTTTGATGATACCTTTGCATCCGGCATCGCAGCACAGAACGCTATGCTCACGACATTGAGTACCCTTCTGCGCACAAAGGTCAAGACCCCGGAAGCAGCCAAGGCTGCAAAGGACATCAGCCTTCGGAGAAAGCCTGTGTACCAAGGCGACCTTGATGACATTGAGATGTATTTCATGGCAGCGGTCAAGGAAATCAAAAAGGGGATCGGGAGCCATTACGCCGAACAGGAAGCCATGAGCAAGAAAGTGGCAGAGAAGATGTTCACCGAATTGACCAAAGGGCAGGATGTGCAGCACCCAACGATTACGGCAGAGCAGTTGACAGATGCAATGTTGGGTAGCGTTTCGGGCATGGAGGGAGCCACGCCGGAAGCACTGGAACAGCTGCGGAGCGGTCTGCTGGGAATCTTGCAGTCTGCCGCAGAGCAGGAAAACGTCCATGAAGCAGACGAATGAACGGCTTTGTGCGCTGGCACAGAAAGGCGATGCTGCCGCACTGGACAGCCTGATCGACAACAACAAGTCCTTTATTGGCAAGGTGGCAAATGACCTTTTCCGCAGCATGAATCTGGCACAGTCCGGCCTGAACCTTGACACGGACGATTTGAAACAGGCGGGCAATCTGGGCTTATGGAAAGCTGTGTCGAAGTTTGATGCAGCCTATGGCATGAAGTTCCTGACCTATGCGGCTCCTGCCATCCGCAACGCCATGATGGACATGGTGCGGGATGCCTTTGCCGCTTTTGAACAGCGGATGGTAACGGAGGATAAGGACGGTATCTACTACCAGCGTGTTTCGCTGGAAGATGTTCTGCCGGGAAAAGAGCAGCTGCGGCGCATTGAAGCCATAGCCGACCCCTACGCTATGCAGCCGCAGAGCATTATGGAGGAACAGGAATCGCGCCGGGAACTGTACGATGGCCTGAAACGGCTGACCCAACGGGAGCAGACCTACCTGCTGTACCGCTATGGCTTTACCGATGGCGAGGAGCATCCGCTGATCGGCACGGCGATATACTTTCACCTGACAAAAGGCCGCGCCAAAAAGACCGAGGAACAGGCCATGGATAACCTGTGGCTGGAACTGCCGTGGTGGTTTGACTGAATGAGAAGAAAAAATCGTGATTGTGCTACAAGCTTTATGGGAATTTATGTGCAACTATACGATTTTGAGAAATTTTGTAGACGGATGAAACAAAATAGGATTAAATCTAAGTATCTAAGGAACGTTGATTTCACGGAGCCGCTGATTACCGACTGTAGGATTTGAGGAGGATGCCGTTTTATGAAAATTACACGAGATAAAATGTTTTTTTCAAAAGATCTTATTCATACAATGGCATATGTCGGAATGTTCGTGGCGGCAATTATATCGGTTGGAGCGTGTAAGTCTGGTATTTGGGTGGCTGCGATATTAGCATGGATTGTAGCAGGTATAATTATCGGATTGGCGATTATTTCTGACTATAAAAAGGCAGAACTTTTGAAAAATGGAACAAGAATCATCGGAAAGGTTACAGCAACAAAACGGGTACATATAAAATTTCATATGAGTACCTACCACCTTGCCGATGAGGATGTAATCTATCCATATGTTGTACATTATCAGTATAAAGTTAAAGGTGAAACCTATAATGGCAAGTCGCAGTGGTTTTGGTTCAATCCATATATTCCGAAAGGGGCACCAATAAAAATTCTAGTAGACCCAAAGAATCCGGCCCGAAGTACAGTTCTCAAACCAGAAAGCTAAAGATAGCTTTCAATCGAGGTAAAACAAAAAATTTGTCCTTATAGCGTGTTTATTTAAAAGAAGGTTGCGATTGTGCTACAAATTTTCAGAAAATTTATGTGCATCTATACGATTTTGGAAAATTTTGTAAACAAACGAAATAAATCAGGCTTAAATTTCGTTATATAAACAAAAAGCAAGGAGGGAGTTTTGATGACTTGTAAAAATTGCGGCTATGAAAACAAGCTGGGTGTTCGATATTGCCAGCGGTGTGGTCAGTATATTGAACCAAAACGGACGCTGGCACAAGAAGTTAAGTCGTGGGATTTTAGAAGCCTTGCTGGCGTTGGACGCAGAGATGTGAATATTGCGCCGTTGTTTACTGCACCATCCAATCAAACTCCGGCAAAGGCGCACCAAACGCCTTCGCCTGTTGAACCGATGCCAGATGGTAGGTGGTACTGCCCGGACTGTGGAACATTAAATGATTCTTCCGAACGATTTTGCAAAAACTGTGGAAAAGTCCGATAAAGGCGAAGAAAAAACATAGAAGGAGGAAACCGTATGAAAAAGAGGGCTATAATAGTTCTTTACCTTGCGCTGGTACTTACATTGATTGGCTGTGGAAATAATGCTCAAAGTTCAGATGAGCACAAATGCGAGGATGGATTTTTGTTTAAGTAAACAAATTTGGAAAATCCTGCAACAAATGTGTTGGTTGCTGCGTTGTCTAAGTAAAAGCTTCTGATGGAAACAAACGGGAGGTGTATGTTCTATATGAAAAGGAGCTTCATTGCAATTTCGGTTGCGACAATCATAGGATTGTCAGCTTGCTCAACAAAAGTATCCTCTTCAACTTCTATGAACTCTCCTATATCGACATCGGTGACAAGCGAGCAGGAATTTTTATCTAATCTTGAAAATGCCAGCACAAGCCAAGTACTGCAAAAGCTTAAAGAATCGGATGGTGGGTATACAGAAGATTGCTTTTCGGTGTTGACAAATCGCCTTATCAAATTCCCTCAAGACACACTGTATGTGTTGAAATATGACAAACTGATGAATGATAAAGACTTTCAGCAGCTTGTTTTATCCGGCATAAAAACAGAGCTTCCCTATAGTGGGTCGGATGAAGAAAGAAATACGATTTATCAGTATCTGGAATCCATCACCACTGATAAAGAATATGGACAAATCGCATCAGATATTTTAGGAGAACAAGCTGAAAACAAGGAGAAACCAAATCGGCAAATTGAATTTCAACCTGAAGAATCAGGACAAGCGAGCAGTGTTATTTCAATCGAACTTCCGCAAGGGTGGAAAATTCAAAAGAGAGAACAAACGCAACGTGCTGATAATAAACCGCTTGTTCTTGCAAGCCTGAATCCGTCTTATCCAGTATATGATATTTATGACAAAAATCATGTGTTGGTTGGCGCGGTTGGATACAGTACCTATGAGCCATATGAAGGTGATAGAGATTCCGTGCAGATTGTTTACTCTGCACTTCGGCTAGGATCGGTTTACAGGTTTGACACGGATAATAAATACGATGTGATACAAACCACGGAACGCGGAACGACTGCACTTACAACGGTAATTTTTCAAGATGGTGCAAATTCAGAACCAGTAAACAATTTAGGCGTTCTCGCTTATGATAACGAGAAAGAATGCTTTGTTGCAATTGAACTTGAAGCAAGTTCTGTGTCGGAAAGCCAGGCATTGGAAATTGCAAAATCAATTCGCTTTTAGACATGATGGGAATAACGGTGTATAGGTGCCAGCAGATTAAGGAGAACAACTGTGAACAAAGTACCGTACTTTATGTCATTGCGGTACAGTCCTTGAAACCGGCAACGCTCCGAGATACTTTGACAGCAAGCCAATGGAGCGGTATGTGGTTCTTTTCTCTGGCATTTTTCGCCGTCATTTTTATGGAAATGCTGTCTGATTTCTTGCTGGTTACAGAACGCCGCAATACATGGAAAGCGTTAAATGGAAATGTCAGCGAAGCCGAATTTCACAATCTTCAGCAAATTGTCTTGTGCGAAAATCAGAAAGTTTCCATTGAGAAAAAACTTGCAAGTACGATACTACTGGTTCTGATGATATGTGCAACTGCTGCATTTGTATGGCTCACTTTTTGGTATAAGGTTTTGTTATGAAAGAGATAATTATTGAACCACATATTGGAATTGGACAATTAAAATTAGGCATGACATCAGATGAATTAGAAAATGCTCTTCTACAAATGAAGAAACAGTGGTCGAATTCTTCTGATGAAGCAATGCAAATGGAATGTTGTGCGGAAACCGATGACCCTAATTTGATAACCGGACGATATATGGATAATGATTCGTTCTTTCTTGTGCAGTATCGGAACGGAAAAGCTGCTGAAATCGGCATCCAGCGTGATTTGTCTAAAGTGGCATCAATAAAATTGTTCGGGATGGATATGTTTAATACAGCCGCCGAGTGTATTATTGATAGCTTAATGAAAAAGGACAATGTTATTTGCAACGAAAAGGACTTGCAACTGGGAACGGAATATTTTTTTCCCGAAATTGGAGTCCGACTCTGGAGAGAGCGAGCATTTCATCCCAAACTGTTGAAAGACCCGCTATACATGGAAGAAATGCAGGCGGTATTAGAAGATGAATACCAGTATCAGTATTTTCAGATGGTTACCATAATAGGTTGAACTACTAACTAACCATGAGCCCTCTATTTGCAACGACTGCAAGTAGAGGGCTGTTGTTTTGCCTTGGATATTTTAATTAAAGGTCAATCCTCTAAATCTGCCATGGTCACAGCTGAGTGAGAGATAATGCTCAATCTCACCACCCAGCACAAGCTGAGCATACTCCAAGGGCTTGTTGTAGAGCAGCCAGTCCAGTTCCGCCCGCTGCGTTGGAGTATTGCCGTATTCGTCCTCAATAGCGATGCAGATAAACAAAACTGTGATTATGCAACAAATTTTCCATGAATTTATGTGCAGCTATACGATTTTGAAAAATTTTGTAGACAAACGAAATAAATTGGGCTTAAATTTCGTTATTCCAGTAAGAAACGCAAGAGATTTCTTTTAGAGTGTATATAGGAGATCCTTTTATGCTAGAGCAGTTTTTCAAATCGCAAGTCGCAACCGTTTCTGATCCCTACCAAGGCAGTCGCATCACGGATGCGTTGGCGGCTGCGGGAATCAAGTTCTATTGCAAAACTAAAGATGTCAATCGGCGTAATACGTTCGATCAGGCAAGAATTGGAACTCTAGGTATAAAACCAAAGTATATCACAGAGATATTTGTAGACAAAGAAAATGCAGATATGGCACTGCATATTGTACACACGCTAAAGTAAAGTCTGCGATATCATAGTTCTTACAGCGTGATATGTTTTCAGTTGACTGGAGAAAAACATGAAAAGAATTTGCATTGGACTTTTGACCGCACTAGGGTGTATTGCTGTAGCTACGGCGTTGATTGTTCGGCCATTTAGCAAAAAATCCATCCAGTCTTATGTACTGCGAAATCAGGATGAGCTGACAAACTATGCGCGGAAAGTGATAGAAGAACATCCAATGGGACCGCTAGAGTGGAATGGATGGAAAGTATATTATTACGCAGATGATATGGTGGAATTTTGTACAGGCTCTTTCGGGCTCATTCCGAGTACTACATATAAGGGCTTTTACTATTCTGAAGATGATGAACCACATGGCTTTCAAGATGTTCCGGTTGAGTTTGTAAAAAGTGGAAATGGATGGTCGTGGGCAGAATCAGAAGGTGATAATACACAATATACTGAACGAATTGCAGCACATTGGTATTGGTATGAAGCAAAATTTTAGAAGTCGGAGAACCTGAAGTTATGTTGTGCAATATGGAGAAATTTAATTATAAGTTTGGGAGTTGTTGATTTGCAACGCAAAATACGTTACAATAAGGCCGAGGTGATAACCATGGAAAAAACGATGACACTCAATCTTCGTGTCAACCCCACCGTTAAGCAGCAAGCCGAGGATGTGTTGAAGCAGCTCGGCATCCCGATGGCAACAGCCATTGATATGTACCTGCGCCAGATCACCCTGACTGGCGGCATCCCCTTCTCGCTGTCCCTGCCGAAGGCTCCTGCGGCTCTGAACGCTGACACCATGACCGATGACCAGCTCCATGCAGCCTTACAGGTAGGCATCAAGGAGATTCAGAACGGTGATACCGTGGATGCTGCAAGCGCATTCGCCCAGTTCAGGGAACAGCACAGATGAAGCAGTATGACGTAAAAATTTCCCATACAGCCCTCAACGACATGGAGCAGATTTACAGCTATATTGCTGACCGTCTGTTGGAGCCTGACACGGCTATGGGGCAGTATAGCCGCATTGCAGAAGCCATCCAGTCGCTGAACATCCTGCCGGAACGCTGTGCGCTGGTAGAGAGCGAGCCGGAGCGCACCCAAGGGCTGCGGCAGATGCTGGTGGACAACTACTCGGTGTTCTACATCGTGGGCGAGGATGCTGTTTCGGTGGCTCGTGTGCTGTACAGCGCATCCGACCTTGTGCGCCGCCTGCGGAGAATGAAGTGAAAGGGGTATTCGCATGACCGCCGTAATCTACGCCCGCTATTCCAGCGACAACCAGCGCGAAGAATCCATCGAAGGGCAGATCCGGGAATGTACGGCTTATGCCGAAAAGAACGGCATTACCGTGGTCAAGCACTACATTGACCGTGCCCTTTCCGCCAAAACCGATAACCGCCCGGACTTCCAGCAGATGATCAAGGACAGCGAGAAACGGTTGTTTGACATTGTGCTGGTCTGGAAGCTTGACCGCTTTGCCCGGAACCGCTATGATTCAGCGCACTATGAGTACCAGTTGGAACGAAATCATGTCAAGCTGGTGTCTGCCACGGAGCCCATCTCTGACAGCCCTGCGGGTATCATGGTCAAGAGTATGCTCACCGGCATGGCTGAATACTACTCGGCAGAACTTTCTGAAAAAGTTGTGCGCGGCATGACCGAGAATGTTCTGAAGGGGAAGTACAACGGCGGCACGATTCCCATTGGCTTCAAGGTGGACGAGGAAAAGTTCTTTCAAATTGACCCGCTGAAAGCCCCCTTTGTGGTGGAAGCCTTTCAGCGGTACAACGATGGCGCGACCATGAAGGAGCTGATGAACTGGCTGAACGACAGCGGTGTGACTACCAACCGCAACCAGAAGTTCACCTATAACAGTGTTCAGACGCTGCTGACGAACAAACGGTACATCGGAGAAAACCACTTCAAGGACATTGTGATGCCCGACAGCATCCCGGCCATCGTGGACAAGGATTTGTTTGAGGAAGTGCAGCTGAAAATCAAAAAGAACAGCCGTGCTCCTGCCCGCCACAAGGCCGAGGATGATTATCTGCTCACCACCAAGCTGTTCTGTGGAATGTGCGGCGCGATGATGTTCGGCGAGTGCGGTACGGGTAGAAACAAGGTTGTTCATCATTATTATAAGTGCGCCACCGCGAAGCGTTTCAAGACCTGCAAGAAAAAGACCGTCCGTAAGGAATGGCTGGAAGATTTGGTCGTAGCTGAAACCATGAAGCTGATTCAGGATGATGCCGTGATTGATGCCATCGTTGCAGAAGTCATGGAGTTGCAGGATCAGGAAAACACCACGCTTCCTTTGCTGGAAAAGCAGATGCGCGAGGTGGAGAACGGCATTGAGAATATGCTGAACGCTATCCAGGCGGGTGTGCTGACCAACTCCACCAAATTACGTTTGGAAAAGCTGGAAGCCCAGCAGAAAGAGCTTGAAGTTCGGATTGCCGAAGAAAAAATCGCTCGGCCACGGTTAAGCGAAAATCAGGTTCGTTTCTGGCTGACCCGGTTCCGCAAGCTCGACCCGAACGTGAAAAGCCACCGTGAGACGCTTATCAATACGTTTGTGAACGCTGTTTATCTCTATGATGAAAAAGTTTTGATTACATTCAACTACAAAGACGGCACAAAAACCATCACTTTCGATGAAATTGCCGCCAAAGATGCCCCAGAGGGCAATGGTTCGGATTTAGGTTGCTTCGCTCCACCAAGAACTCCAGCGTTGTGATGACGCTGGAGTTTCTGTTTTATTTGAACTTCTACAAAGCACCGCAAGGGTGGATTCGAACAGCTGCGGCGCTGTCGCGGAAGACAGCGCAAAAACAGCCCAGTGGGCTGTTTTTAGCAGCGCGGCTTGCGTAATCCACCCGCGCCCACCAAGAACTCCAGTATCCGAACCGGGTACTGGAGTTTCTGTTTTGTAATAATCTTCCCGGAGGCTAGGCGGGCGGATTCTAACCAGCGGCCTGTGGTTTTGGAGACCGACGCTCTGCCAGAATGAGCTAAGACGGCACGAAAAAAGCGCCCCTGCCCAGGTGGGCAAAGACGCTGGCGATATTGGGGTGTTACTGCCCCATTTTTTTGTAGACAGGGCATTCGTTGCAAATCTTATGAGCTTCATCCCACCCGCAGGGTGGGGTCTTTTCAGACGGCAGCATCAAGCTGTCATTTCCGATGTTAGAAATATCCCAGCAAAGGCCGTCTGCGATTTTGTGGTTAAAAATCGGGCAGAAAACCTGCGGGTCAGAAATCGGAGTTGTATTAAAAGCCATGCTGTTTCATCACCTCGACGATTTGTTTTCCGGCATCGTCTAGCCAGCCTACCGTACCGATAGAGTCATCCTGCTGGATGACGATGACCCTTTTTTCGGAATAATAAACGTGCTGTGTGCCGTTGCGCTGGCTGATTGCAAGCATGGCATGTTTCGCAATCTCGTTTGCTTGTGCAAGGCCGATTTGACGTTATGCCATCTGCTCAAACGAAAAGCACCGTACTTCAAACGAAGTACAGTGCTTTTTTGGTGGAGAATAGCGGGATCGAACCGCTGACCTCTTGCATGCCATGCAAGCGCTCTCCCGAACCACGCACTCACGCACCCCCACACAAAGGTGCGGGGATGATCGATATTCGTCGTTATAACGCTTTATTTCGAGAAAGACGCATTCTCACCCAGAAGCAACTCTGTTGCTTAAACGAGTTTTATTGACGATGTATAGTTTACAACCTGTCTCTAGGTGTTGTCAAGATGTTTTATCCCTCTTTCGGTACCAAACAGGTTGAAATCTTCTTATTTATCAAGCTGAAAAGCGCAATTTTGATTTTCAAAAATCGGAATTGCGCTTTTTTATTTCAAAAAATCTATTGCGAGGAGGTTTTCTACAATGTCAACATCTTACCGACGCTATTTCAGAGCACAGCCGCATGACCCTTGATTACTTCTATGGACAAGCCGGAGAGCTTTTCTCATTCTACCGCATACCCAAAGCACTGTTTCAGGAACCACGATTCCAGAGCCTGTCAACCGATGCCAAAACACTGTACGGTATCCTGCTCGACCGCATGAGCCTATCTGCTAAAAATGGTTGGCTGGACGAACAAGGCCGGGTGTTCATCATCTTCACAATCGAAGATGTCAAGAGGGCATTGTGTTGCGCAGACAACAAAGCCACCAAGCTGCTGCGGGAACTTGAAGAATTTGGTTTGATTGAACGAAAACGCAGAGGTTTGGGCAAACCAAGTTTGGTGTATGTGAAAAACTTTTCGGCAGAATCGTCAAAATCAATATTCCAGAATCGTGATTTTCACGATTCTGGAGGCTTCAAAAGCGCAAGTCAAGACCCTGCAAAACCACGATGTAATAAGACAGAGGAGAATAATACTGAAATGAGTGAAACTTATCCATTCTATTCGGAAGAAGAGGATGGGATGAGCAAACGCGAACAACTGGAAGAATATTTTTCACAGTCTTTGGAGGTGGATACCCTGCTCCGGCTCTGCCCTGACGATGAGGACACCATCTATCAGATCGTAGATCTGCTGGTGGACACCTGCGCCACCAATCGCAAGATGCTGCGCATTGCTGGGGACGATAAGCCTGCCGAAGTCGTGCGCAGCCGCTTTATGAAGCTGAACGCCGACCACATCCAATTTGTGTTGAAGTGCCTTGCAGAGAACAGCAGCCCGATCCGAAACATGAAACAATATCTGCTTGCCTCTCTGTACAACGCACCGACCACAATGCAGCTAGTCTATCAAAATCGAACGAACCATGACTTTGCGCATGGCTCCACGAGGGGGTGATTTTATCGCAAAGAAATGTACCACGATTGCCATTGTCAACCAAAAGGGCGGCACCGGCAAGACCACCACCTGTGAAAATCTGGGCATCGGGTTGGCGATGGAGGGCAAAAAGGTCTTGTTGGTGGACGCTGACCCACAGGGGTCACTGACCATCAGCATGGGCTGGCAGCAACCCGATGAACTGCCCACCACCCTTTCCACCTTGATGGCAAAAGCCATGAACGACCAGAGCATTCCGCCCGGCGAGGGCGTTCTGCACCATGCAGAAGGCGTTGACCTGATCCCTGCAAACATCGAACTGGCAGGGCTGGAAGTTTCCCTTGTCAACTGCATGAACCGCGAAAAAATGTTGAAACAGGTGCTGGAAGGTGCAAAGCATGAATACGATTTCATTCTGCTGGACTGTACCCCTTCCCTTGGGATGCTGACCGTCAATGCCTTGGCAGCAGCCGACACCACCCTGATTCCCGTGCAGGCGCAGTACCTTTCGGCCAAAGGTCTGGAACAGCTTTTGCAGACCGTCCAGAAGGTCCGGCGGCAGATCAACCCCAAGCTGAAAATTGAGGGCATCCTGTTGACCATGACCGACAGCCGCACCAACTACGGACAGCAGATCGACAATCTGATTCGGGGTGCTTACGGCAGCAGGATCAAGGTGTTCGACCAGACCATTCCCCGGTCTGTCCGTGCTGCGGAGATCAGTGCCGTGGGCAAAAGCATTTTCCAGCACGACCCCAAAGGCAAGGTGGCAGAAGCCTACCGCTCTCTGACGAAGGAGGTGATGGCGAATGCCGAAAAACAGCTTAAACGTGTCGCTGAAAGGGGCAGATGACATTTTCTCCACGGAAGAATCCCGACAGGAACAGCAGCGGGAGCAGGTGCAGCAGATTCCCATTGGAGAGCTGTTCCCTTTCAAGAACCACCCCTTTAAGGTTTTGGACGACGAGTCCATGCAGCGCACTGTAGAGAGTGTAGAACAGTACGGTGTGCTTTCTCCGCTGATTGCCCGCCCACGCCCGGAAGGTGGCTATGAGATCATCTCCGGGCATCGCCGCCAGCACGCTGCACAGCTTGCCGGGCTGGATGCCCTGCCGGTCATTGTCCGCAACATGGATGATGATGCCGCAGTTTTGCTCATGGTGGACAGCAATCTCCAGCGTGAGAACATCCTGCCCAGTGAAAGGGCTTTTGCCTACAAAATGAAGCTGGAAGCTCTAAAAAATCAAGGTGCTAGGTCGGATTTAACTTCCGCCCAACTTGGGCGGAAGTTGGAAACAGCAGACATTGTTGGTCAGGAATCTGGCGACAGTAGGAATCAGGTTCGGCGCTTTATCCGCCTGACCAATCTTGTACCTGAACTGCTGGACATGGTAGACGAAAAGAAGATTGCCTTCAATCCCGCTGTGGAGTTGTCGTATCTCGACACGAACCAACAGCGGGATTTTTTAGAAGCGATGAACGACACCCAAAATGCGCCATCCCTTTCCCAAGCGCAGCGGCTTAAAAAGCTGGCGCAGGAGGGGCACTTCTCGTATGATGTTGCCTTTGCCGTCATGGGCGAAGAAAAAAAGGACGAGCTGGACAAGGTGGTCATCAAAAACGACACCCTGCGGAAATACTTTCCCCGCAGCTACACCCCGAAACAGATGGAGGACACCATCATCAAGCTGCTGGAACAGTGGCAGCGCAAGCTCCAGCGGCAGAACGAACGCTGACTCACACCGTAACGAAAGACCCGATGGGGTCTTTTTCTTTTGCAAACAAAGGAGAAAAAGCCTATGAAAAATAACGCCATCCGTACCATCCGCTCCGAAGAGATCACCATTGACGTGCGTATCTGCGCTGCACTGGCGGCAAACAGGGGCAGCGGTGAGGTCTACCTCGCAGCCATTGCCCCGGATATGGAGTTGACCATCATCACGCTGGATGAGGCTCCCGGCATTCTGCCCTGCTTTGAGGAGGACGATGCCTGCCTGAACCTCCCTGACACCTCGCTGCTGCTCTGCTACAATCCGGCGCAGGTGCTGAAGATGGGCGGCAAGCACTACCTGACCGGCCCGGTGATTCTGGTCCGCACCAACATGGACGGCGAGGTCATCTCGCTGACCATTGATGAGGTCTACCTGTTCCAGAAGTATCTGGAAAGCCACAGCATCACCCTGATGGCAGATGACCAGAAGCTGCCCTGCATCTGCATCGACTGAGGTGCCACTATGTCAACGAGAGCGGAATTTTTCCAGAGTATGTATCCGGGACTGTCCGATGGTGAAGTCATTGATGAACTTATCAAAGCCAGTATATACGCTTTTGAGCACGGCCCGGAAGTTGTGACCATCAGTGCCGCAGAGGGCATCCATTATGTTCCTTATGATGCGGCAATGCAGAAAAAATCCCCGTATTGGGAGGGCACCTACAAAGCCTGCAATATTCCTTTTACGGATTTCCAAATCCGCTATCAGCCGGAGCAGGTTCGCATTGTGGATGGCAAACGCATCCTAGAGGATACAGCCTTTCTCTGCCGGAAGGACAATGACCACTTCCTTATTCTTCCGAGCATATATGAGAAGCTGGACTTGGATGACTGGCTTCTGGCACACCTGTTTTTCTACGACAAAGACGGAAAACGGTGTATCGGTGTGGAACTGTCGGAGGATGACTGATGCGATTTGTCTTTGGATTTATGCTTTTTGAAGCCGGCGCTATTTTTGGCTTCTTTGTGGCAGCGCTGTTGAACGCCGCCCGTGCTGGGCAGGAAATCACTATCAAATTCGAGGAGGAAGATAATGGAGCAGAACGAGAACACTCTGTCGGTGCTGAAAATTGCACCGGGACAGTATCCGCAGCAGGTCGAGATTGATAACGACCTGAAAGCCTTGCAGCAGGCGGTGGGCGGCTCCATCGGCGCAAGCTACCCTTTTGAAGATCCGGTCGCCATCGTCTACAACGATGATGGCAAGCTCATGGGTCTGCCGCTGAACCGTGCCCTGTGGGACGAGGACGGGCTGATGTACGATGTTATTGCCGGAACCTTTCTGGTGGTGGGGCTGGGAGAGGAGGACTTTGTATCGCTCTCCCCGGAGCTGGCGCAGAAGTATGAAGAAGAATTCCATCAACCCGAAGCTTTTCTCCCTCTGGGGCGTCGCCTGATGGTCATTCCGGTGCCGGATGAATCGGTTCAGAATGACGCAGAAAAGGCCGTAAACAAGCCCCCGGTGGAACATGACCGCTAAGACGATTTTCTGCACAGGAGGTGGTAACGATGCAGGAAGAAATCGAGCATAAGACGGTCAACTTTGCCATCTCGACCACAAAACTGTCCGCCCGCACCCTGCTGCGCGGGATGCAGTTTCTGCTGCGGCAGTACGACAAGCACGCTTCGCAGGGCAAGCAGTCCATGAAGCGGCTGGTGCAGCAGAACCGTGGCGTGACCAATGTGGAGATTCAGAAAACTGGCATCAAGGACTTTGACCGTTATGCCAAGCGGTATCACATCGACTACTCCATCCAGAAAGACCTGTCCTGCAAGCCGCCCCGGTATCTGGTCTACTTCAAGGCACAGGACACGGATGCCTTGAGCGCAGCGTTCAAGGAATATTCGGCATCGGTGCTGGATAAAACCAAGCGTCCTTCTGTGCTGGCAAAGTTGCATGATCTGGCGCAGTCCGTTGCAAATCTGCCGGACAAAGTGCGGCACAAGCAGGAGGAGCGCGGCCTATGAGCAAAAAGAAGCTTTCCAAGCTGCTGGCGCTCTATCTGCCCTATGTGGTAATTGGCTTGCTGGCCACCAATCTGGGCGAGGCGTGGCGGCTGGCCGTGGGCAAGGAACTGGGCGACAAAATCGTATCGCTGATGGATACGCTCCCGGCTGTATTTTCAAATCCGCTGCCCAGCCTGCACCCATTTGACTTGTTCATTGGTCTGTGCTGCGGTGCTGGAATGCGGCTGGCGGTGTACCTGAAAGGCAAAAACGCCAAAAAGTACCGGCATGGCATGGAGTACGGCTCTGCCCGGTGGGGAACTCCGAAGGACATTGAGCCGTTCATGGCACCAAAGTTCGCCGACAACATCATCCTAACCAAAACGGAACGGTTGATGATGAGCAATCGCCCACCGGACCCCAAGAATGCCCGGAATAAAAATGTGCTGGTGGTGGGCGGTTCCGGCAGCGGTAAGACAAGGTTCTTTATCAAGCCGAATCTGCTGCAATGTGATTCCAAGAATTTTCCGGTATCATTCGTGGTTACAGATCCGAAAGGTAGTATCGGCGTGGAATGTGGAGAAGCCCTGTTAAAGCACGGCTACAAGCTAAAATTCTTCAACACGATCAACTTTTCCAAGAGTATGCGCTATAACCCTATGGCGTACATCCATAGTGAAAAGGATGTGCTGAAACTCGTGACTGCACTGATGACCAACACCAAAGGTGAAGGTCAGGGCGGCGACCCATTCTGGGACAAAGCGGAACGGCTTTTGCTGGTTTCACTGATTGCCTATCTGCATTATGAAGCCCCAGTTGAAGAGCAAAACTTTGCAACATTGCTGGAAATGCTAAACACTATGCAGGTTTCGGAAGATGATGAAACCTATCAGAATCCGGTAGACCTGTTGTTTGAGGATCTGGGTAAGAAAAAACCAAAATCCTTTGCAGTGCGGCAGTACAAACTTTATAAGCTAGCTGCCGGCAAGACGGCTAAGTCGATCCTTATTTCCTGCGGTGCCCGTTTATCTCCATTCGACATTCAGGAAGTTCGGGATGCCACCATGTATGATGAACTGGAACTCGACAAGCTGGGCGACCGGAAAACGGCATTGTTCCTGATTATGAGTGATACCGACAGTACATTCAACTTCTTAATCTCTATGATCTACACCCAGCTTTTCAATCTGCTCTGCGACAAAGCCGATGATGTGTACGGCGGTAAGCTGCCCATCCATGTGCGGTGCCTCATTGATGAGTGTGCTAACATCGGTCAGATTCCACAACTGGAAAAACTGGTGGCCACTATCCGCAGCCGTGAGATCTCGGCGTGTCTGGTCTTGCAGACCCGCAGCCAGTTGAAAGCCATCTACAAGGACAATGCGGATACCATCGTGGGCAACATGGACAGCCAGATTTTTCTCGGCGGCAGCGAGCCTACCACCCTGAAAGATCTTGCCGAAGCACTCGGTAAGGAAACCATCGACAGCTACAACAATTCTGATACCCGTGGCAATAGCCCAAGCTATGGCACCAACTATCAAAAACTCGGCCACGAACTTATGAGCCGGGATGAACTGGCGGTGCTGGATGGCGGCAAGTGCATCCTGCAACTGCGGGGTGTGCGCCCGTTTTTGAGCGACAAGTACGACCTGACCCAGCACCCGAACTACAAGTACACCTCCGACTATGACCCTAAGAACGCACTCGATATCGAGAAGTTCTTGAAACGAAAAGAAAAAATCCACCCGGATGATACCTTCATCATGGTGGATGCCGATTCACTCCCGCCCGCCTGATAAGACGAGCGGTTATTTTTTACCCATTGACCCAACAGGTACACCGGAAAATCAGCCTTCGCCGTGGTTTTCGGCTTTTTGCAAACGGATTTCAGGGGTGTGCAGGGTCGCTTTTTCAAAACAAAGGAGATTACTATGGAATTCTTTAATAGTGCAGTGGATGTTCTGAAGACTCTGGTTGTGGCACTGGGTGCCGGTCTGGGCGTGTGGGGTGCTGTGAACCTCATGGAAGGCTACGGCGGCGATAACCCCTCTGCCAAGAGTCAGGGGATGAAGCAGCTCATGGCTGGCGGCGGTGTTGCCCTGATTGGCATCACCCTGATCCCCCTGCTGAGCGGTCTGTTCGGCTGATTTTTTCCGGGCGGCGATTGCCGCCCCGTACATATTTACTTGCAAGTGTTTCCAACCCCTCCGTGGCAAACGGATTCTTATTATAAAGAGGAAACGCATTGCAAATCGAATATTCACCTTTATTCTGAAAGGACGGTGCTATTATGCAGATTTTGACTCACCTTATTTTTCTGCTCAACCTGCTCAAGACCCTGATCAACCATTTTTCTTGATAGGTGGTGGCACTGAGTGGAAACAGTTCTCAAAGCGATCTCGGATTGGATCAAGTCGCTTTTAACAGCGGCGATCATGTCCAATCTTTCCGGCCTGTTCGATGATGTGAACACCCAAGTGGGCAACATCGCACAGCAGGTCGGCACCAAACCATCCAGTTTTGAACCGCGCGTGTTCGCCATGATTGAAGCCCTCTCCCGGAATGTAGTGCTGCCCATTGCGGGCATCATCCTGACCTTTATCGCCTGTTATGAGCTGATTGAGATGATCACTCAGCACAACAACATGGCCCAATTTGAACCTGCGCTGCTGATGAAATGGATCTTCAAAACTGCCATTTCGGTGTGGATGATTTCAAATACGTTTGATATCATCATGGCGGTGTTTGACGTGACCCAGCAGGTCGTGGCAAATTCCAGCGGCATTATTTCCGGCAACACACGGGTCAACGACATCGGGCTTTCCATGCTGCAATCCAGCATGATGCAGATGGACGTAGGACCCCTGTTCGGGCTGTTCTTGCAGTCTTTCTTCATTGGCATCACCATGCGCATCCTGTCCATCGTGATTTTCGTCATCGTCTACGGAAGAATGATTGAGATCTACATGATGGTCAGCCTTGCCCCGGTGCCCATGGCAACATGGGGCAACCACGAGCAATCCCATGTAGGACAGAACTACCTGAAGTCACTGTTTGCATTGGGATTTCAGGGTTTCCTCATCCTCATCTGCGTGGCGATTTACGCGGTTCTGCTTCAGAATGTTGCCATATCCGGGGATGCCATCAACTCAATCTGGAGCATTGTCGGCTATACGGTGCTGCTCTGCTTCTCACTGTTCAAAACCAGCTCGGTTGCAAAAACTTTGCTGGGTGCCCATTGATTCGGAGGTAAAAATTTGGCAGCTTATATTTCCGTGCCGCGTGACTTCAGCAAGGTGAAGTCCAAAGTGGCCTTCAACCTGACCGCCCGGCAGCTTGTCTGTTTTGGGGCAGCGGCAGTCGTTGGTGTGCCGCTGTTCTTTATTCTGCGGGATACCGCAGGCAACTCTGGCACTACACTTGGCATGATGGCGGTCATGCTGCCCATGTTCTTTCTGGCCATGTACCAGAAGAACGGTCAGCCCGCCGAAAAGATTCTGCGGTACTACTTTCAGGCGCGCTTTGTTCGCCCGAAGGTACGTCCGTACCAAACCAATAACTATTATTCGATTTTGATGAAGGAGGGTTCCAGTGATTCCGTTTCTGAAAAAGAATAAGGATGGCAAAAAGCCGCCCAAGTCCACGGTGCCCCGCACGGCACAGGAGAGCATCCCGTTTCAGCGGATGTTTGAGGACGGCACCTGCCGTGTCCGTCCCGGCTACTACACCCGCACCATCCAGTATCAGGATATCAACTATCAGTTGGCGCAGCAGGAGGATAAGACCGCCATTTTTGAGGAATGGTGCAGTTTTCTCAACTTTTTCGACAGCTCTATCCACTTTGAGCTGTCCTTTGTGAATACCGCCACCGATTCGGCAGACTTTGAAAAGTCCATCCGCATCCCGTACCAGCAGGATGGCTTTGACGATGTGCGCGCCGAGTACAGCCAGATGCTGCGGCAGCAGCTTTCCAAGGGCAACAACGGCTTGACAAAGACCAAGTTCCTGACCTACGGCATCGAGGGCGACAGCATGGCGCAGGTCAAGCCGCGGCTGGAGCACATCCAGAACGACCTGATGAACAACTTTCACAGGTTGGGCGTTCTGGCAAAGCCGCTGGACGGTACGGAGCGTCTGCGGCTGATGCACGGGATGCTGAACATGGATGGAGCCAACAAGTTCCACTTCAACTGGAAAGACCTTGTGCCCAGTGGTCTGTCCGTAAAGGATGCCATTGCCCCCACTGCGCTGGCGTTTAAGAACAGCCGCACCTTTCAGATGGGCGGCATCTTCGGAGCGGTCAGCTTTCTGAATATCACGGCTTCTGACCTGAGCGACCAGTTGCTGAAGGATTTCCTTGATATGGATTCCAGTCAGATCGTTACCATGCACATCCAGTCCGTTGACCAGAACAAGGCCATCAAAACCATCAAGCACACCATCACGGAACTGGACCGCAGCAAAATCGAAGAGCAGAAAAAAGCCGTCCGCGCAGGATACGATATGGACGTGCTGCCGTCTGATTTGGCAACCTACGGCAGAGATGCCAAGGCACTTTTGAAGGAATTACAGAGCCAGAACGAGCGGATGTTCCTTGTCACTTTTCTGGTGCTGAACACCGGCAAGACCGAGCAGGAACTGGAAACCAACGTGTTTCAGGCAGTCAGCATTGCCCAGAAGCACAACTGCGAATTATGCCGCCTTGATTTTCAGCAGGAGCAGGGGCTTATGTCCTCGCTGCCGCTGGCAGACTGCCAGATCGAGATCCAGCGCGGCCTGACCACCAGCAGTACGGCAATTTTTGTGCCGTTTACCACGCAGGAGTTGTTCGACAATGGCAAGGAAAGCCTGTATTATGGCTTGAACGCCCTGTCCAACAACCTGATTATGGTTGACCGCAAAAAGCTGAAGAACCCCAACGGTCTGATTTTGGGCACTCCCGGTTCCGGTAAATCCTTCAGCGCAAAGCGTGAGATCTGCAACGCATTCCTCGTGACAGACGATGATATTATCATCTGCGACCCGGAGGCCGAATATGCTCCGCTGGTGGAGCGTCTGCATGGGCAGGTCATCCACATCAGCCCTGCCAGCACCCAATATATCAACCCGATGGACATCAACAGCAACTACTCGGAAGAGGATAACCCTCTGGCTTTGAAAGCCGACTTTGTGCTGTCCCTGTGCGAACTGGTGGTGGGCGGCAAAGAGGGCTTGCAGCCGGTGGAAAAGACGGTCATTGACCGCTGCGTCCATGTGATCTATCGCAAGTATTTCGAGAATCCCACCCCGGAAAATATGCCGCTGTTGGAAGATCTGTACAACGCCCTGCTGACGCAAGACGAACCGGAAGCCCGCCATGTGGCGGCTGCGCTGGAAATCTACGTCAAGGGCAGTTTGAACATTTTTAACCACCACACCAACGTGGATATCAATAACCGCATTGTCTGTTTTGACATCAAGCAGCTTGGCAAGCAGTTGAAGAAACTCGGTATGCTTATCGTACAGGATGCCGTGTGGGGGCGCGTGACCGCCAACCGCAGTGCTGGAAAATCCACCCGGTACTATGCAGACGAGTTCCATTTGCTCTTGAAGGAAGAGCAGACTGCTGCTTATTCCGTGGAGATTTGGAAGCGTTTCCGTAAGTGGGGCGGCATTCCGACAGCCCTAACGCAGAACGTCAAAGACCTGTTGGCAAGCCCCGAAGTATCAAATATTTTTGAGAACTCGGACTTCGTTTATATGCTCAATCAAGCGAACGGAGACCGGCAGATTTTGGCGAAGCAGCTGAACATTTCGCCCCATCAGCTTTCCTACGTCACTCACTCCGGTGAGGGTGAAGGGCTGCTGTTCTTCGGCAACGTGATCCTGCCCTTTGTTGACCACTTCCCGAAAGACCTTGAACTCTACCGCATCCTTACGACCCGCCTTTCCGAAGTTGCGGAGGCGCAAAAGCATGAGTGAGAAACAGCCGAAGCTGAAATTCGAGGAGGAAAAGGAGCGCACGGCTACGCGCTCCCCTCCGAAAAAGTCTAAAGTGGAGCAGTCGGTGCCCAAAAAGCAGAAACTGAAACAGGATGCAGACAAAGCTGCGGAGAAATCCCAGCATTTGCGTTTTGGCAAAGCCGAGATAACCCCGGATGAAGCATCCCGCATGACAAAGCAGCAGAAACGTGCTATGTATGCCGCTGCTGCCGCCCGGTCTGCGGCACATCGAGAGATTGATCAGTACGAGGACGACAATGTGGGCACGCAGGCTTTAAGCGAGGGCGAAAAAGCTGCCGAGACTACCCACGATATTTCCAAGAGCCGTTACGCCAGAAAGCTGAAAAAGAAAGCCAAGATGCAGGGCAAGAAAGGGGCCCGAACCGCAAAATCTTCCGTGCAGAAGCCGCCTGCGGCACAAGATGCAGGCGCATCCAGCACCGGCGAGGGCAGTTCTAACTGGCTTTCACGCTGGAAACAGCGGCAAGAAATCCGTAAAAGTCACTATGCCGCCGCCCATTCGGGTACAGCGGCACAGACCGCAGGCGGTAAAACGGTATCCAATGGCACCACCGCTGCAAAGTCCGGTATGGAGCAGATCATCGACAAAGGAAGATCGGTGGTCAGTACCGCAGTCAACGGGATTGCCAATTTTGCAAAGAGCAACGCACACGTTCTGGTGATCGTGGGCGTTTTTCTTTTACTCCTGCTACTGGTCATGTCGGCATTTTCGTCCTGTTCCATCCTGTTCAGTGGTACCACGCAGGTCAGCGGCCAGACCATCTATACCGCCGAAGACCGGGACATTAAAGGTGCAGAAACGGACTACAAAAAGTTAGAGAAAGATCTTGATAAAAAGATCAAGCGCACTCCCACCGACCATCCCGGATATGACGAGTATCAATATCATCTGGATGAGATTACTCATGACCCGTGGCAGCTCACTTCGTTCCTGACCACTTTGTACGATGACTACACCCGCAGCGAGGTGCAGGGCAAGTTGAAGGAGACCTTCAAAAAGCAGTACAAGCTGACCACATGGGTGGAAGTCCAGACCCGGTACCGCACGGTAGTGATGATTGATATTTTTACAGGTATACCCTACACCACACAGGTGCCTTACCAGTATAAGATCTTCCACACCAAATTAGAGAATCGAGGGCTGGAAGTTGTTATCCGGGAAGAGTTGACGGAAGATCAGTGGAAGCGGTATGAGATTTTTCAAGATACCAAAGGTGGCAGACCGTACCTGTTCAAAGGTGGTCTGCCTGCTGGCGGTTCCGATGGCTCTGGCACACCCGGAATCGACTATACCGTTCCTGCAGAAGCCCTGACTGATGAGGAGTTCGCCGCCATCTACAAGGAAGCCCAAAAGTATGTGGGCACGCCTTACGTCTGGGGCGGCTCTACCCCGGAAACCGGGTTCGATTGCAGCGGCTATGTCTGTTGGGTCTACAACCAGAACGGTTACAATGTGGGGCGCACCACCGCCAATGGCCTGTGGAATAAGAGCCAGCACATTTCCGAAGCCGAAGCAAAACCCGGTGATCTTGTTTTCTTTGAAGGAACGTATGATACGCCGGGGAAAAGTCATGTGGGAATCTACCTCGGCAACGGCATGATGGTGTCCGCTGGCGACCCCATAAAGTATGCCGATATTCATTCGTCCTACTGGCAGAAATATCTGTCCGGTTTTGGGCGGCTCTCAAAATGATTGGAGGAAAGTATGAGCGAAAAACTCGATAAGCTGCGTGCTTCTCTGGAAAAAGAGAAGGAGCGGCGCATCAAGATCAACAACCGCATCGAAAGCCTTGAGCGGCGGATTCAGGAAGCGGAAGCCGCCGAAGTGAACGAGATGGTTCGGACGGCAAAGGTCACGCCGGAACAGCTGGCTGCGCTGCTGCGGCAGTCTACAAACACTACCCCGAACCCGGCTGCGCTGTCCGCAGTCGGTGCTACCATTGATAAGGAGGACCCCGATAATGAAGATGATGAATAAGGTTTGTGCGCTGGTGCTGTCGGTGGCACTGTGCGCTGGCATGGCAGCTCCTGCTTTTGCCTATGGCGGTGAGCCTGTGGAGGAAGTGGAGCAGCCTGTCCTGACTGCCACTCCTGATGAGTCGGATGCCGTTACCGTGACCGACGAGGAATCCGGTGCCCTGACGCCGGAGGGCAACCTGACGCTGGTGGATGATTACCACACTAACTATTCCGATGGCAGTGGTCAGCAGTTTATCACGTTAGTCAGCAAATCGGGCAACACCTTCTACTTGGTCATCGACCGCAACGCCAAGGGGCAGCAGACCGTCCACTTTATGAATCTGGTGGACGAGGCCGACCTGCTGGCACTGATGGAGGAAGAAGATGCCGATGTCTACACTGCTGAAAAAGAAGCGGCGGCGCAGGCAGAGCAGGACAGGCTGAAAGCTGAGGAAGAAGCCAAGAAAGCCGCAGAAGAAGCGGCGGCATCCGGCACGGAACAGCCCAAGGAAAACAAGGTCACAAAGATCGCGTCCGGCTTTCTGGGCGTGGTCGTGCTGATCGCACTGGCGGCAGGCGGCGGCTTCTATTTCTATGTCCAGCAGAAAAACAAGAAACATGCAGAAAAAGAAGCCCTCGACCCCGATGCAGGTTATACCGAGGACAAGGGCGATTTTGAGATTCCCACCGAGGACGAGCCGGAGGAGACAGGCGAAGAAGATACCGAACCTATCTGATTTTAAGGCGGCGGTCTGCCGCCTTACATATTGCAATCCGAAACAGAATGGAGGGATATTTATCGCAAAATTGATCGTAGCAGAAAAACCGTCCGTTGCCATGGCTTACGCTAAAGTCCTCGGTGCCACCAGCCGTCAGGACGGCTATCTTGAGGGCAACGGCTATCTCGTCTGTTGGTGTATCGGTCATCTGGTAGAGTTGGCCCCGCCCAATGTTTACGATGCCAAATACGTCAAGTGGAGCATTGCAGATTTGCCCATCCTGCCGGAAAGGTGGCAGTATCTGGTGTCTGCGTCTACCCAAAAACAGTTTGGCATCCTGCAAAAGCTCATGCACCGCCCGGATGTGGACAGCATCGTGAACAGTTGCGATTCCGGACGTGAGGGCGAGTTGATCTTCCGCTTGGTGTACAAGCAAGCGGGATGCAAAAAGTCCTTCTCTCGCCTGTGGCTGTCCAGCATGGAGGAATCTGCCATCCGGGAGGGTTTCGCTCACCTGAAACCATCAACTGAATACGATGCGCTGTACAACGCAGCACTCTGCCGGGAACGTGCCGACTGGATGGTCGGTATCAATGCGTCCCGGCTTTTTTCATGCCTGTACAGCCAGCCTTTGGCGGTAGGGCGTGTTATGACCCCAGTGCTTGCCATGACGGTGGTGCGGGAAGCCGCCATTGCCGCCTTTGTGCCGGAGAAATTCTACACGGTTGCCCTGACCCTTGCAGACGGCGGCACCGCATCCAGCAAGCGGTTTGTCCAGAAAGCGGATGCCGAACTGCTGCTTTCCAAATGCCGAAAGGAGGGGCGTGTCACGGTGCAGAAGATGGAACGCAAGGAAAAGTCCGAGAACCCGCCGCCGCTGTACGACCTTACCGCATTGCAGCGGGATGCAAACCGTCTTTTGGGATTTACGGCGCAGCAGACCTTGGACTATGCCCAAAGTCTTTACGAAAAACGGCTCATCACCTACCCCCGCACGGACAGCCGGTTTTTGACGGAGGATATGGCGGCTTCCCTTCCGGGACTGGTGACGGACACGGGCAGGGCGTTTGCCGTGGAGGAGCCGATTCCCATCCATGTGCAGCAGGTCATCAACGGCAGCAAGGTCACCGACCACCATGCGCTGCTGCCTACGAAAAGCATGGCGAATGCAGACCTTGCCGCACTCCCTGCCGGGGAGCGGAATATCCTGCGGCTGATTGCTGCACGGCTGCTCTGTGCCGTGGGTGAACCTTACTGCTATGCAGAAACCACATTGACTACCATCTGCGCAGGCGCAGAATTTACCGCCAAAGGCAAGGTGGTGCTGTCCGAGGGATGGAAAGTAGTAGAGCGGAAAATGCTAGGAGAACTGCTGGGTAAGCAGAAAGAACCGGCTGTTCTGCCCGATGTGCAGGAGCAGAGCCAGTGCAGCGTTGCCGGTGCCGAACTGAAAGAGGGCCAAACGTCCCCGCCGAAAGCCTACACGGAAGATACCCTCCTGTCAGCTATGCAGGCAGCGGGTGCAGACAGTATGCCGGAGGGCGTGGAGCGTCAGGGCATCGGCACTCCGGCAACCAGAGCGGCAACCATTGAAAAACTGGTGCAGAAGGGCTTTCTGGAACGGAAAGGCACCAAGAAAACCAAGGTGCTGCTGCCCACCGACAAAGGCAAAGCCCTCATCACCGTGATGCCCGAAGAAATCCAATCGCCGGAAATGACCGCCGATTGGGAAACAAAACTGCTGCGAATCGAGCGTGGCGAAATGGAGCCGGAAACTTTTATGACTGAAATCAAAGAGACGATCTCCTCGCTGGTAAAAACCACCGAGGCTGCGAAGGGAGCGAATGCGTTTATGAAAAACAAAATCATTGGTGTCTGTCCGAATTGCGGTGCAAATGTTGTGGAGCGTGAAAAGGGATGGTTCTGTGAATCCAATCCTTGCCGTTTTGTGCTGTGGAAGGACAACGCCTACTTTAAGCGTCTGGGTAAGCGGCTGGACGCTCATGTGGCAGACAAGCTGCTGCGGGATGGCCGTGTCCGCCTGAAGGACTGCAAGAGTGCCAAGGGAAAGACCTACAATGCCACCGTGCTGCTGTCCTGTGAAGCCGATGGCCGCAGCAAGTTTTCTCTGGAGTTTGAGGGTGGTTGCTGATGGAGCAGATAAAAGAAGCGGTCTACCTTATCAACGATGAACGCTATCTCCACCTCCGGGAAAACGGTGCAGGGGTCGGCTTTGCCACCTACAACAAGGTAACTGGCGAGCCGCTGGAAAGTGGGCAGATCTCGGAAAAGAATCTGCCGCCGGATGGACGGAACGCCATTCCTGCTGCCCGGAACTGGTATCTGTTTGAGCTTTCGGACGATGACCGCAAGATCATCCAACAGGAAAGCGTAAAGATCCTCGAAAACATCCCACAGGCGGGCATCGGCAGACGGCGCATCTGGGAGCCGGAAACGCTGCCGAAGGATATTCGTCTCATCAACAGCCACTATGATGACCTCTATCGCATTCCAGATGGCGGCGTGATTCAGGTGGATTACCCGGATGGGCGCAGTTTTACGGCACGGCTGGAACATCTGGATGATTACCACTTTGACATGGGCGGTCTGGGCAATGTGTTCCACATCTGCCAGTTTGCCGAGGTCATGGAACGAAACCATGCCGACTTCTACCCGGAGATTCAGACACAGGACGAGCAGGCTGCATGGGAACTGGGCGGCAAGGGCTATCTTGCTATCCAGTCCTGTGAGGATGGCTGGGACTACACCATTTACCACAGCGATTATTCCGTGATGGACGGCGGGCAGTTGGATGCACCGGAACTGACCATTCAGGAAGCCCGTGAGCAGATTCTGGAAGCGCACCACATGG